>Ga0194055_10001477_pt1 | contig 19177 bp, 19 predicted proteins | sample SepL449m_MetaG_FD_155482 | JGI IMG/M metagenome (GOLD analysis project Ga0194055, IMG submission 155482) | Anoxic zone freshwater microbial communities from boreal shield lake in IISD Experimental Lakes Area, Ontario, Canada - Sep2016-L442-9m | ecosystem: Environmental > Aquatic > Freshwater >...
CTTCACAGCAAATAGTACGGCCGATCACGATATCGATTGCCCGAAAAGCAATCCGGGCTGAAGTTCCGTCGAAATCGAGGAGGCTGACTTTGATGCGACATCTCCTGGCAATCGCCTGCGTGGTCTCTCTCCATGCATTCCCGGTTCTGGCTCGGGACGTCTTCGTCGACAATGCCATTGGCGATGACGGTTACGATGGCCTGCTGGACCACGTGATTGATTCGGCGAGCGGGCCTGTCCGAACCTTGCGACGGGCCATGGAAGTTGCTCGCTACGGTGATCAGATTGTCCTGACGCGTCCCGGAGCGGTCTACTTTGATTCGTTATCCCTGACAGGTAAACGACACAGCGGATCGGCCAACTTTCCCTTTACGATCAATGGAAACGGCGCAACGCTCAGTGGACTCAGGCAAGTCCCGCCTGAGGGATGGCGCCAGACCGGGCCAGATCTGTGGAAGTTGACACTGACTCGCAAGGGATACTACCGTTTGCTTCGAGACGGACAGCCTCTCCCCGAATATCGTCGGGAAAATGGAGGTGACCACCCGTTCGCTAACCTCAAAGTGGGTGAATGGACATCGTGGGAGGGTAGCCTCTATCTCAAGTCCGATGAAGATCATCCCCCGGCAACGCAATCCATTACCTACTCAGCCGAGCAAACAGGACTCTCTCTGTACCAGGTCGAAAACGTCCGGATCGTCGACCTGACCCTGCGTGACTTTCGTTTTGATGGCCTGCACGCTCAAAACATGTGCAGCAACGTCAAACTCGAAAACGTCAACTGCATCAATAACGGCCGTGCAGGGTTGGCTGTAAGTGGCTCGTCAAAGGTCGAAATGAGCGGAGGAAAAATCCAGGCCAACGGCCGATTTCCAATCCTGATTTCCAATAAGGCTGGTGTCGAACTTAAAGACGTCTCCACCGACGGCGAACCGACCCTCAACCCATAACCCCTATCGCTGAGGGCTGATCGCTTAAGCCTGACAGCTTCCAAAAAACAAACAGCCCAAAGGAGCAACCTTTGGGCTGTTGTTTTTGAATCAGCGAACTACTTCGCCTTTTTCACTTCAAAACCCTTGGCGAATGCAGCGTCACTGAAGACGAGTGCAGCTTGTTCATCGCCCTTGGCAGCGGCGACCTTGCCCTGGCACTTTTCGCAGCAAAAGCCAACCTTGACCCCACCAACGTCAACTGTTGCGTCTGCATTCAGAGGACCACCGGACAGAGGGCACTTGCCCTGAGTGGCCTGGCCGGTCGCTGCCAATTGCTGATTGGCCTTGGTGGCGAACTTGGCGGTGTCCTTGGTGAAAGCGCCGGGGCAGTTGCCACAGCAGAAGTAAACCTTGCCACCCTTGTAATCAGCGGTCTTGTCTTCCAAAGCTGGCTTGCCGGAAATCGGACAGGTCGCCTTGAATGCCTTGGCCTTTTCTTCGGCAGCATATGCCACCAAGCCAATGGCCAGAACTGCGGAACAAACGATACTCAATCGGGAAATGGACATGCGAGAACCTTTCATAGGTCATTCAACGGAGAACAATTATCCAGGCACCAATTGCCTGGAACATTAGCAAGGGAAAATCCCTCGTGTGAGAGTTCGAGCGATCTGCCCGAATTCGAAAGCTGCTTACTGAGTGTTGATGGATCAACCAATCACGCCAGCCAGCGACAGAGCAGCGCACAGCGCGCAGGAGCATCAGGTGGGGCACCCGGTCTAACCGCCCTCTGCCAATGCATGGAGGGTTGATGCGATGTTAATTGACCAGCAACTTCAATTGCGGGGATCGCATTCTGAGCAGATGACTTCAGTTCAAACTGCCGCAAGGCGATGACAGGTGCAGAGTCGACCTTGGGTCGACAACGACAGGGCGAAACCGGATGGCATTCTGGCGTCTGTTGATCAGACAGCGATGGTACTGATTTGGAAACAGCACGATTCGCACAACACGATTTTTTGGCGGGAGCCGCTTCCGCTTTGGCGGCACAACACGCCCCGCTCTTCTGGGTCAGCTTTCGAAAACAGCAACAGGTCCCCCCGATCCAGGACGGAGTCAGCATGCTGACTGCGAGGATCATTCCGATCAACCGATTGGCGAGGACGCCCGATTGCATGGCGGAAGTTCCGAGGGAAGAGTAACGAGGGAACAACGTTTAAGAATAATACCAGAATTCTCATTCGCGAGAAGCAGGATTATCAAAATTCTGATCGCACTGCCGTGAATTCAGCCTCAGGTCCCGCCCCTGTTCGGCGCGGGTCTCCTGACCCCGCCGAATCAACCGACCGAAGGTCTCCAGCCTTCCACGAAACTGGGAAGCGTGCAGAGCACAACAGCGTCGTAGTCAGTGAAAGTCGATTTCGCCGGCATCCTTTTTCCTGGCGTCAGACACCAGATTGCGGTCGGTTAACGGCAAGGCCGTTGACGACGTGGTCGCCGGGACATTTGAGTCGATGGAATCGCCCTTTTTTCGGCCCAGGGTATCGATCCGAGGCTTCTCACCCTTTTCATTACGGACCGACCGAAATGCGGGTCCGTCCGATTTAGGCTTTCGCCCCTTCAATTCCAGGCCGAACCATGGCATCTTCGATGTGCTGTCAATCGACATACTTTTACTGCCAACGGCACATCCGGGTGTGACACAGATCACAAGCCCCAGACAAACCACAGCGATCCCCAATCGGTTTTGACGCACCCGCGATCTCATCGCACGCCCTCGACAGTCATTCACAACCAGATCTGATCGACACTTGAAAAAGCCCACCCAGAAGTCCGGTGGAAACCAAATCGCCTCATATCAGGTTGTTCAATTTTGGTGAAGAGAGGTTTTGGCACGGTTTTCCTCCGTCTGCCGAACATTCTGGACTTTTCGGCTTCCAGCGGGATGGCAAAGTTTTCATCTGGCGTACCGGATGCTAGACTCTGCAGGGTATAGTCTGGCAGGCGTCTTCGATTTCTCGGCGCACGTCTTGAGAAATCTGGCGTATCCTTTTGCGATAACTCAAGTTTAGACTACCGGAATGGTCGATTGACCAAGCTGGAGTCCGGCATAGAATCGGTCCGCCATCACCGGAAACGGTGGTTATGTCCGCGATGGCGACAGATTAACGTTTTGGAGAGGAGTGGTTTCGGTGCAAGTTGCGATCACAAGTCGGCACGGCAGTGTGAGTTCCGCCGCTCAGGAATATATGTCCGGTAAGGCAGAAAAGCTGCTGACGTATTTCGATCGAGTGACATCCATTTCAATTACTGTTGATTTCACGAACGGCAAAATCAAGGTCGAAATCTTGGTCGATGCCGAACATCGCCACGACTTGGTGGCGACTGAAACGGACAGCGAAGTCACCACCGCCTTTGACGGTGCGCTCCACAAAATGGAGCAGCAATTACGAAAATACAAGGAAAAACTTCAGGATCACAAAGGAAGCCCTGGCCTCAGCGATTTGGCGCAGAAGGCCGGTGATGCTGACGAATAAGTCCAAAATTGGTGCGCGGAGTCGTTGAAATCGCAATTCACTGGCACCTTTCAGGTGACGGCAAATGTGGCTTCAAAGTTGTTTCCAAGGATTGGGGACCGCGCCCTCGATGTGAACTGGCACAAGTAAAGAGAGGTTCTTCATGAAGTTGTGTGACTTCGTTGTATCGTCGTCCATCATTCCGGACCTTCGCGTCGGAACGAAAGAGGACGCCATCCGAGCCATGGTGGCCGGACTGCGCGAAGCAGGCAGCATTAACGCCGCCGATGAAGCTGGAATTGTCGCAGCAATTCTGAAGCGAGAAGAGTTGGGCTCCACCGGGATCGGCCGCGGAGTCGCAGTCCCTCACACCAAGCACCCTTCCGTCGACAAGCTTGTCGCCGCGATCGCCTTGGCACCTGAAGGGGTCGATTTTGCCAGCCTGGATGGTGAACCGGTCTTCATCATGTTTCTGCTGGTTTCGCCCCCAGATCGCCCAGGTGACCACCTTCGCGGGCTGGAAAACATCTCGCGCCACCTGCGCAATGACAACTTCTGCAAGTTCCTTCGACAGTCGCGAACTGCGGAAGCGGTCTGGGACTTGCTCAAGGAAGCTGACAACAACGAAATCTGATCAAGTTTTGAGTTGTGTTCCTGGTTTAATACGGGTCTTCTGATCCGTCAGGGATTTCGCGACGGATCGGTGTGGTCGTTCGACCTCACTGATCGCCTGAACAAGTTATTTCGGGGCTGACCCCTTCATTTCGGAAAAGCCGATTGGTGGCATCGTGACGACGGCAATGCAACGAGCAATGGTGACGGTTCGCAATTCCAAAGGGTTGCACATGCGCCCCTTGGAGTTAATTGCGCGCAAAGCGCAATCGTTCCGCAGCCAAGTGTTTGTGACGCGAGGTTCCAATCGCGTCGATGCAAAAAGCCTGTTGCACCTGCTGACACTTGGAGCCGAACCGGGGATGGAACTGGAAATCGATGCCACAGGTGAAGACGCCTCCCAGGCCGTGGAGCAATTGACGGAACTGATCGGGTCCGAATTCGAAGGGTTTGAGCGGCCCTGATCGCTCCAGGCCGTTTGACTTTTGAGCACTTCGAATCCCCGTCAGCGGTGGTGTTTCCCTCTTCCATGGTGCCCTGATCTGAACGTTGCTGCATGCTGATTAAACGTGGAATCCCCGTTTCCCCCGGTGTCGCTATCGGGCCAGCAATGGTGTTTGGAACCGAAAGTTTCCGAATTCCACAGCAGTTGATTTCCGCCAACGCGATCGAAATTGAGTTGGCACGTTTTCATGCCGCCCTGGATGCCACCTGCCAGGAAATCATGCTCAATGAGAAACTGGCACGCGAACGCCTCGGTGACCAGTACGCAGCCATTTTCTCTGCTCACCTGCTGCTCGCACGCGATCAGCAACTGGTGTCGCAGATTGAAGAGCGAATCCGCCAGAAGAATTCCCCGGAATTCGCTGCCAGTCAGGTGTTACGACAGTACGCCAAGCGGTTGCGAGATCTCGGTGGACAGTATCTGGCTGAACGCTCGATCGATATCTACGACCTTGAAAAGCGGATGCTGCGCCACCTGCTCGGCGAACGACGCGAAGAGCTATCAAACCTGACCGCTCCCGTTCTGGTGCTGGCGAACAACCTGACCCCGAGTGAAACTGCGAATTTGGATCGCAAGTTTGTACTCGGTTTCGCGACGGAAGTTGGCGGCCACACAAGTCATACGGCGATCCTTGCAGGAGCTCTGGAAATCCCTGCGGTCGTTGGAATCGGCTCGTTCCTGGATGAAGTGTCGGGCGCCCAGACGATCATCATTGATGGTAGCCACGGTGTGGTCATCATCGAACCTGACGCCGATACGCTGGCCAAATACCGCGATTCCGAAGCGCGATTCCGCAGTCACGAAAAGCGGTTGCAATCGCTGCGGACCGTTCCCTGTGAAACCAAAGACGGCGTCCCGATTCAGTTGATGGGAAACATCGAATTCCCCGGCGAAGCAGAACCCTGTCGTGACAAAGGTGCCGCTGGGATCGGATTGTACCGAACGGAATTCCTGTATCTCGAATCCAACCGGGAACCGACAGAAGACGACCACTATCGCGCATACTGTCAGGTTTTGAAGGCCTTTCCCGACCAGCCGGTGATCATACGCACCCTGGATCTCGGTTCCGACAAAATGCCTGGTGCACTGCGGGCTGATTATCCCGAAAGCGTGAATCCGGCACTCAGTGTTCGCAGTATCCGATTGAGCCTGCAGCACTTACAGTTGTTCAAGACGCAGCTGCGGGCTGCTCTCAGAGCTGCAGCCCTGGGTGATCTGAGGATCATGTTCCCGCTGATTTCCACGTTACTGGAGTTTCGCCAGGCGAAGATGGTCCTCAGCGATGTCGTCGAAGATCTGGAAGAACAAGGGGTTGAATTCCGCCGTGACATCCCGATCGGAATGATGGTCGAAGTGCCCGCCGCCGCCGTGATGGCGGAAGAGTTTGCGCGGGAAGTCGACTTTTTTTCGCTTGGGACCAACGACCTGATTCAGTACACTCTGGCAGTCGATCGCGCAGATCAGGCGGTTGCTGGTCTGTACCGGTCGGGCGATCCATCGATTTTGCGGCTGATTCGGATGGTCGTTGAAGCAGCCCAGCGGAATAACATTTCGGTTTCGGTTTGCGGTCAAATGAGCTCTGATCCGATGTTCATTCCCCTGCTGATTGGGCTTGGACTTCGACAGATCAGTGTCACGCCACATGCGATTCCGGAGTTGAAAGAGGTGATTCGCAACCTGACGATTGAACGGGCGGTTGCCATCGCGGATCGAGCCAGCAGCCTGGAAGTGGCTCGCGATGTTGAGAATTACCTGTGGGGAGAATTGAAAAAACTTTGTCCCGAGTCGATGCAGTTGGATTGATACACGTTAGGATGGCGGACTCGGGCGGTCCTGTGAAGTTGCGATGCGGTTGTTGCCCATCGCATGAATGAGCTCGAACAAAACAATTTCTTGGGTCTTGGTAGAGTGCGATTTTGTGTGCCTGGCGACATCGGACGCTTTGAGTTCAACGCGAGCTTCGTCCGATCCCGATGTTCCATTCAAGCAGATCGGAATTCGATCACCGCTGAGGAATGTCGTGCGCCGATAGCAGCAGAACTGCTGAACAAGCGAATCTCGCCCTGTCCGGTGAATTCCATTTCGCCGGACGTCGTTGCGGACGCAATGAATCCTTCGTTGCACGCCGGGGCGTCTCTCCAGGGGACTTCTCAATATCCTTTGACGGGAAACTCGCGATGGAGTTGCCAGCACGGTCGTGCTGAGCAGATTCTCCAGCCGGTTTCGACACCGTTTTCAAAGGATGCCCCGCTTGTCAGTTCAGATTCTTGCCCGTCGGCCTGTCAGAGAGAATTCTCTGAAGATGCCCTGCACATTGGCCTGTCGCGTATCGTTCGTCGACCATCTGTTACTGACGGGACTCCCTCTGCGGAGACTTTCCGTTCGCTTCCGCTGATTGGCCCGGCCTGCAATGCCGTTCATCAGCAGACAGATGCTTTGCGATCATCCGGCCGTCCTCGCACTTGCCCGCAAATAAGGGTGAGCGATGAAGAAGGAAATGCTGATCAACGTCCTCCAACCGGAGGAAAGTCGAATCGCCATTGTGGAGGATGGCGTTCTCGAAGAGCTTTACGTCGAACGTAACAGCCTCGAAAACTACGTCGGCAACATCTACAAAGGCCGCGTGGTTAATATCGAGCCGTCGATCCAGGCCGCGTTCATCGATTTCGGCGTCGGCCGAAACGGGTTCCTGCACGTCAGCGACGTCGAATTCCAGTACTACAAGCATCTGGTGAATGGCGACGGCGACGCTGAAGAGGACGATGACGACGAATCGGGCGACTCTGAAGACGCGGCAGATCCAAGGCGAGGCCGTGAGAAATCACGCGGTCGTGTCAATGAACGCAGTGCGCGCGGCAAGCCACCAATCCAGGAGATTTTCACGCGCGGCAGCGAAGTCCTGGTTCAGGTCATCAAGGGCGGGATTGGCTCCAAAGGTCCGACCCTTTCCACCTATATCAGCATTCCCGGCCGCTATCTCGTTCTAATGCCAGGCTTGCAGCGAGTTGGTGTCAGCCGCAAGATTGCTGACGAAGATGCACGTCGTCGTCTGAAGCGAATTCTGCGAGACCTTAATCCGCCCGAAGGACTCGGTTTCATCATCCGGACCGCCGGCGTGGACCGATCACAAGCCGATCTGCAGCGAGATTTGAACTATCTGCTGCGACTCTGGACTGTCATCGTCGGGCGCATCAAAAAGTTCCCCGCTCCCGTAGACATCTACGAAGAGAGCGACATGATCATCCGCACGATCCGTGACATTTACAGTGCGGAAATCGACTCGATCTGGATCGACGAACCTCGCGCTTTCGAGCGGGCTCGCGAATTCATGAACATCGTGCTGCCGCGTCACGTTGACAGTGTCAAACTGTATGACGGACGCGAACCCCTGTTCCATCAGTACGATATCGAACAGGAAATCACCCGAATTCAGCATCGCCACGTTCCACTGAAGGGTGGCGGCTCGATTGTCATCGATCAGACAGAAGCGTTGGTCGCTATCGACGTGAACAGTGGTAACTTCCGCATGGACGACGATGCGGAAGAAAATGCCTACCAGGTCAATTTGAAGGCTGCTGCTGAAATCAGCCGCCAGATCCGTCTGCGAGACCTTGGTGGCGTGATCGTCAACGACTTCATCGATATGCGTGAAGAACGGCATCGCCGCGGGGTTGAACGAGCCCTGGCCGATGCGGTCCGTCGCGATCGGGCTCGTACAAAGATCATGCGGATCAGTCCGTTTGGTCTGATCGAGATGACCCGGCAGCGAATCCGGCCGTCGCTACGCCGCAGCGTTTACGAAGATTGCCCCTGCTGCACGGGGACTGGACAGGTCAAAACTGCCGAAAGCATGGCGATCGACGTCATGCGACTGCTGATGACTCACGCCAATCGTGAAGACGTGTCACGCGTGACCGTTGATGTTCACGAACGCGTCGCCGCGTTTTTGAATAACCGTAAACGCCGTGACATCACGAACTTGGAAGAAGTTTACAACGTCAATATTAGCGTCAATGCGATGACGGGAGTCGGTCCGGAGCACCTGCAGTTCCACTGCACGAGCGATCTTGGCAACGAGGTCAAGATTCTGCCGCCCGCAGGCTCGAAATCGAAAGCCTGATCGAGTATCCTTTCAGAATTCCGCTGTTTCGCGCGGAGCGGTGTTTCCGTTTCGAGCGAATGATTTGTTGGGTCCGTTTCGTTTCATGACCGTTACAAGGTGTTACTCGCATGTTCGCGGTATTTGAAGATGGTAGTCGGCAATATAAGGTCCGTCAGGGGGACGTGTTGGCCGTCGATTTGCGCAGTGAAGCCAAGGACGGTGAAACTCTGACCTTCGACAAAGTCCTGCTCGCCAACGGCGGCGGCGACAGCGTCCTTGGTCGTCCAGTCATCGACGGAGCTACGGTTACGGCCGAAGTCGTCGTCGCTGAATACAAGGGGATCAAGCTGGAGATCCAGAAGTTCAAGCGCCGAAACGCCTCCAAGCGTCACACCGGCCACCGCCAGAAATACACCCGAGTCAAGATCACCGGCATCACGATCCCAGGCCTGCAAGTCGTCGCTGCCCCCGCAGCCGAACAACCCGCAGCCTCGAATGCCTGATCGCCGCTGAAGTCAGATATAAAAAAGCGACCGCTGAACAATGTTCAGCGGTCGCTTTTTCGTTGGTTGAGGGGAAAATTACGAACTGCCGCCGGTCACCCTGATTGTCACGGGAATTTCGCCTTCAAAATGCACGCCAGAACTTCCACCATGGCCTCAAATTTCGCGGCTCTGGCGGAATCACATGTTTCACTTGCATGACACGATCATGGAGTTCGTCCATCTCGTAGCGGACTAGTACCGGTCGGTCTCTCAAACGGTGTTCCGCCATCGAGAATAACGGACCGACCTTCCGACCATGTATCTCCAGATATTTGCCGGGTTCGCCTTCGTGCGAATTCTGCTCCTGCCATACCGAAACCGCCATTTCGGCCTCTGGAGAACCGATCACCAGAAGTGCCGCACGAGCATCGGCTGTCTTCTCCTGGTCGTCTGATGTATCCAATGCGTGGAGCAATTCACGGATACTCCAGGGAGTGGCGATCAGCGCCATAACTGCTGCCACTGTGGTTCGGTTGCAGGGGATTGAAGAGTGCAAGCCTTTACGAATCAGGCGCAGAGTGTGCTGCGGCGCATATTCCAGCGAAAGCAAGACACCTTCACCGATCTCTGTACCATCCGTCTTTGCCAGTGACGCCGCCATCTCATTTTTCTTGTATCCATGTCGGAGCAGGAACTTCAACGCAGTGACCCAGAGATGCGGTTCGGGAGACTCCCCATTTGGCCTCATCCGTTTCAACATTGAATAAACGTCAGGGCACCATTTCGAGTCGTTCTTCTGTCCGATAATTTCCATCGCGGCTGATATGATGCTGCTCGGTGGACCACCGAGCGCACCTTTCAATTCGCTGTCTGCATTGCCGAGATCAGTCAATCCGAAAAGTGCATCCGCTGCCGCACATCCCGATTCCTGAAGCAGCAAGTCTCGACGAATTGACCGGCACTTATCTGCTCTTGGACCCGTGATCCTCTGGACGTCCGGTCGTCCTTCGGCCGCCTCGTGAGCTGCGAGCCAATCTCCGATCATCGCGGCAAGCCAGATTCTCTTTGATGGATCGTCCCAGACTCGACAGAAGCTATCGATCATATCCCCTGAAGCGAGGACCTTTTCAACAATTCTCGGCGGGTACCGGTCGCTGCCTGGTTTCGGAATCATTGCTCCAGATGCGAGCAATTGGTTGATTGTGATTCCGATAGCGTGGACTGAACGGTGTAACTCTAACAGACGCTGTTCGGGGGGATCGGGGTCGCGAAGGGACTCGAGGTACTTCGTGTAGAAGTAGATATCAAAGTATTCCGCAGTCTCGTTCCAAAAGTCCACGTCGATATCTTCGCCAGTGACTTTGTGCGTCAAACAGCATCCCCGACCGTGAAAAAAATACTCCCAGTCTGGCATTCCAGGCACGGTTCCTGATCGTTTTAATCCGTCAGGATGGCCAAGGGCACCCATCGCTCCCAACGCTGCGACATCGCCTCTCAAATGATTCTGAATAATATTGCGAACCCAGTATTGCCGTTCACGGTGGCGACTCAACCCGATCAGCGTCCATGTCTCCCAAGGTATTGGCAGGGTGCCAGCATCTGGCAATTCTTGCACAAATGTCACGACGTCGAGGGGAACAATGCCCACTGCTTGCTCAAGAGCATCAAGCAGTCGAGTGATCTGCGCGTCCATGAATTCCCTAAAGAAACGCTGGTAGTTTCCGGCATCTGATTGGTCCGGCGACCACTCATCCGGCGCGGCTAGCCTCATCGAGTGAAGAGTGATTGCCGCCCGAAGGAATTGCCAGCCCGCGATAAATCCGCTCGATTCGCTCACGGTGAAGTGCCAACGGACGATCGAAGCGGCTGAGTTTCATTCCGTCGATATCGATAGACTTATCGGCGAGTTGATCAACCATTTTCGCATCCTGAGCAATCTCAAATCGAACCATCTGTCGCGCAATCCCGCGGAACATCAGGCAACCGCGATTCACCAGCGGCGACCATGGCAAACGAAAGGAAGGAAAGATCACCAATCGCGTCGTCTGCTCGTCCACGGGAACAAAGAACACGCAAATTCGACCGCGGACTCCAATCGGAACTTCCGATGAGGGCTCGGTCCAGAACTCGTCATATGTCGTCATCACTGGCGAAAACGTCGTCACCCACTCCCAATGGAATTCGGCATTGTCATGAATCCCGAACATGCGACGGACAGGTAATGGAACTCGTTTTTGCGGTCCGGCATTCTTGATCTGGACGGCATCATCCGTATGCGTCACAACCGACCTCACTTGATGCATGTCAGACAGGTCGTAACCAATATATTTGTGAACTGTCGCAGCGTGTTCCACCTCGGTGAAATTGTCGAGGACCAGTTCCAATGGCGCATTGAGGATCTGTTCCAGCGGACGGACAGGCGCGAATTCGGCAGCATTGACCGTGGGGAATAACGTGTCGGCACCTGCGAGGCGTCCCCAGATGTAGCCATGGGCTTCGCGAGTTTCATAGGTGGTCGCCTGAGTGTGCAGTTTTGGAGTTCCCGGACTCTGGCCGGCACCGTTCCGATCAAACGTCCAACCGTGATACGGACAGACGATGCATTCGCCCGCAACTTTCCCACAACTCAACTTCATCCGTCGGTGCGAACAACTGTCATCGAGCAGGCCGATAGCACCACTGGTCGTTCGAAAGACAACCAGTCCATGCCCAGCAATCAGAATCCGCATCGGAGTTCGTCTTAACGAGCGCGACGAGCACAGCGGATGCCAATGTTGCAACATTGGTTCCTCGTGATTCTGGAATTACCGTTGGGGTCGGGTCTTCGATTTTTCGATTTTGGCCAGAAGAGGCCGTGGACACAAGATGAGTTCTTAGCCTGGCCAAAATCGAAAAATCGTAGACCCGACCCCTGATTGTTAACTAACTGGCGAAGTTTTCAGTTTCCAATAAACCGGCTTTCTGCAGGCCGGTGTTAAATCCTTGAGAGGGTCGGCTTTTCCGTATCCAACTGACGCGACAACGCGTCGCTAACTAACTTGGAGCGGATGACAATTCCGTAAGTACTGAACAAGGTGATTAACCTCAGGCAACGAACTCCGTAGACTCAAATGGGTTTTACGAGGTTTGTTGAATGGCACGGCGATTGAATTTGCTGAATCGGTGATTTCTTTGCGCGGAGGATCATCATGCGGATTTTCAGACGGTTTGCTCCATTACAGGCAGACAAAAGTTTTCGTCGGCCATCAATGGCGATGGTGATCGCCATCCTCGGTATTGTGGCGTCGGCCTCTTCGGCAGATGCGTATTACGGGCATCGCAGCTATCGTGTTCACCGCGGGTACAATCCCTATGGAAACCGGAATTCGGCCGCTCAGCGTGCGAATGCGGCGATGATTGCGGCCAAGGTTCGCGTTGCTGCTGCTCGGTCGAACCTGAACAGGTCGGTGCGTCAGGCTCACACGAAGGCCGAGAACACTTCTGCGGTCACGTCTGCCAAGTCCTCGCATGTTCAGGCTGTGCACGACTACGAAGCGGCTCGGGCCAAAGTGATTGCAGATTTGAAAGCGAAAAATCCCGAATTCCGTGACTTGTATCAGCAATGTCAGGTCCTGCGAGAGAAGATTGTGACGTTGACCAACGCGGGTGATCCTGCCGGAAACCTGGCATCCATCAAGGCTGAGCTGAAGTCGAAGTCTCATCAGGTCGGGCAACTCGCCAATGATGCCATCAACGCCGATCCAACAATCAAAGATATCGTCAGTCGACAGGCTGCAGCCCATTCGACCGAAGCCTCGTCCATGAAAGACGCACTGGAATCAGTCTCGCAAGATCCCGCAGTCCAGGCGGCGAGAAAACAACTGGCTCAGGCGTCGCAGCAGGCTCAATTGGCTGCCAGAAAGTATGGCAATACGGTGGCTTCTGCCAATTCAATGCCCTATGCGGGACGCCGGTCTTATCACAGGGGGCGCGTGGGATATGTCGCGTACGGTGGATACGGAAATCGCGGCAGTTCCTACCATCGGTCCTACCACCATCCGCATGCCGTTCACGCCTCAGTGGTCCACGTTCGCCCCAATTCTCGACGGCACCGCTAAGCCCTCGCATCTTTACTCGTCACGTTCGCTCTTCACCAACCTCATTGGAAAGACCTCGCATGATCCCATCTCGTTCTTTCGGCCTTGATTCATGGTCGGTTCGTGGTTGCGTACTGGCTGTCATCATCGTTGCGGCCTGCAGCATGTCCGGGTTTGGAACCGCCTTCGCGCAGAAAGAGAAGCCGACGCACACCAGCGAAGAACGGGCTCAAAGTCTCTCGGGGTTGAAACAGGCGTTCGGCGGATCTCTCGTGGACCTGTATTTCGAAATGGGCGAACTGGAATCTCAAAAGCCGGGACTGGCAGGGGTCAAGTTTGTGGATGTCGTCGATGTCACGGGCAAGGAGTTACTGAGGTTTGAACGATCCGGCGATTCCTGGCTGATCGACCCGGACACCGTCTTCGCCTACAAGCTTCACAAGTCGAAATGATCTGGTCGCGGGAATACAGGAACCGCTGATGAACGCTGATAGACGCTATTCGGTACTCGCCCACCGAGCGCCGGGCCTGTGACTGAGGCGTGTCACGCCATGAACCTCACGCCCGCTTCGCTCAAGACGCAAAGAAGCAAAGTTTTCAAGCATTCTATTAATCGCGTTTTCAACCTCTTCCACCCTTTGCGTCTCCGCGTCTTTGCGTGAGATCCATTCTGGGAACCGCTAATGAACGCTCATCAACGCTAATCAGAACTCATGAATAGAGGATGTGGGAAATGGCCCAAATCCACGAGAGCAGAAGACCGGGACTACAACGTTTTGAGCGGTGAGTTCGCAATGGGGATTCAGTGGTCCGTAGAATACGTGCCGCGTTATCGAGTCTCGACTCCTGATGGTTCAATGCGCAGGCATCGCTCAGTGGCGAGTCGCTTTGTGCATCCGGCGCGATAGGAACTCGTGGAGAGCGACTTCCAATGGCTGGTCTGTCCGCAACAGAACATGGTCCATGTGCATGTCGCGTGCACCGCTGCGGATCGCTTTCAGGAACGCTTCGAATTCACGCTGGTATGCGGCCTTCAACGAGCGAGGTTCCGTGTGCTGGTCTCCCAGGCCCTCGAGGCCTTTGAATAATGTCGGGTCGACGAATGGAAAGTCCTGCTCGGCAGGGTCGATCACGTGCAGAAGGACAACGTCGTGACGCCGATGTCGAAAGTGTTTCAGGCCCAGCATCAATGAGGCGGGGTCGTCGAAGAAGTCACTCAGGATCACGACCAGGCCCCGGCGTTTGATCCGCTCCGCCAGATCGTGCAGGATTGGTCCGATTGACGTTTCACCATGCGGTTGGGTTTCATCCAGGATGTGGCAAAGTTGACGCAATTGTGCGGGCGTGCTTGCCGGGCGCAGTACTGTTCCGACGGTCGCATCGAATGTCGCCAGTCCGGCGGCGTCCTGCTGATGGATGATCATGTAGGCCAGCGAGGCCGCGACGTGCTGTGCGTATTCGAACTTCGAAAATGTCGCTTTATTTGACCGGTACGACATTGATTCACTGCTGTCGACCAGCAGGTGACACGAAAAATTCGTCTCTTCGTCGTACTGCTTCAGGTAGATCCGGTCACTTTTGCCGTAGACCTTCCAGTCGACATACCGCAGGTCATCACCAGGAACGTACTCGCGATGCTCGGCAAATTCGACAGAGAAACCGTGGTACGGGGATTTGTGCAAACCCGAAACGTACCCTTCAACGATCATCCGAGCCTTCAGTTCCAGGCCCTTCAGTTTGTTGAGCGTGTTTGCGTCCAGCAGTTTCTTCAAAGGGTCCATGGTCCGTCGCCTGCTTTTCCACTCGCCTGCAAAGGCGAAGGTGAATATCTCATGTGTTTGCAAATCGCGATTTCACCAGCCCGCTCAATTGCTTGAATTCAGGAGCCTCTGCCGTCTCGGCCCATTCGAACAAGACCCCTTCCGCGGTTGTCAGGACAGCACCGGCGTTAGCCATCCGCTCCAGAGCGATCCGTTGGTCGATCTCCCCGCGTGACGCGACGGCATCAACAACGACATAGACCTGGTAGCCACTGGCGAGCAAATCGAAGACGGTCTGCAGGACACAGACGTGAGTCTCCATCCCGGCCACGACGATCTGAAACCGATCGTCTGCGGCTTCAGAGGCCGCAGACCACCCGAGACACTCGACTGCACTGAACCGCTTCTTGGATGGACGAACTTCGCTGAAATCTCGCAGTGCGACATCGGTCGGGCCCAACCCCTGCGGATACTGTTCCGTGATCGCGACCGGCACACCCAGGATTTTCGCTCCTTCTGCCAGGAAGCGGCACGAGTTGACGAGCGATCGCCGCGTTCCATCCTCAAGAGTCGCCACCAGCTTTTCCTGAACATCGATGATCAACAGGTGACTGGAGACGCGGTGCAGCAGTTCGGGGCTGCGTACAGACTCAGATGACATCAAATTCCTTTCTCAACCGACTCGGCTGAAGACGGCTTCTGGCTTCCTGACATTCAACTCAAAAGTGCCGGATGAAGCTTTGCCTTTCCTTCGGCACCGATCAATCGCTGGTCGAGTCCCTGGAAGCTGTATGTCAGCTTGAAGGGATCAATTCCGAGCAAGTGCAGAATCGTCGCCTGCAGGTCGCGGATGTCCATGGCGTTCTCGGTAATGTAGTAACCGATGTCGTCCGTTTGACCGTACGTCTGGCCCCCTTTGATCCCGCCCCCCGCCAGCATCATCGAGAAGGCGTAGGGATGATGATCGCGACCGATGTAAGGCTGGTTTGGAGCGTTGTTCTGCTGCATCGGTGTCCGGCCAAACTCACCGCCCCAGATAATCAGCGTTTCGTCAAACAATCCGCGTTGCTTCAAGTCCTTGATCAAAGCAGTCAATGCCCGATCGACTTGCTGCACTTTAATCGGCAGAATCGTCGGGATGTGCTCACCGGGACTCACTCCATGGTGGTCCCAGCCCCAGTCATACAACTGCACAAATCGAACCCCCGCTTCAACCAGGCGCCGTGCGAGCAGGCAGTTGTTGGCGAGTGCCGCGTCGGTCCCCTTGTAGAGGACACGTGGGTCAGCAGCCCCTTCCGATTCGGGAACAAACCCCGGTCGGGCTCCGTACATGTCCAGGATGTGCTGTGGTTCCTTCGAGATGTCCATTACCTCGGGGACTGCCATCTGCATTCGATAGGCGAGTTCATATTGAGCGATCCGAGTGATCGTTTCGGGATCGCCCAGCTTTTCAGCCTGGAATTCGTTCAATGTTTTCAGGGCATCCAGCGTCTCACGCCGCCCGTTTCGATCGAGACCCGCGGGGTTTGAAAGGAACAACACCGGGTCACCGGGCGAACGGCATTGAACACCCTGATAGATCGAGGGAAGAAAACCACTCCCCCAGACACTCTTGCCAGCATCCGGTGTCTTTCCACCGCTGGTGAGAACAACAAACCCAGGCAGGTCTTCGTTCTCGGAACCGAGACCGTACGTGGCCCAGGAACCGAGTGACGCGCCACCGAACAGATTGGTCCCTGTATGCAGAAAGAGTTGTGCGGGGGCGTGGTTGAACTGTTCGGTCTGCATCGACTTCACGATCGCGATGTCATCGACGACTTCGGGCAGAAACTTCCAGACTTCGCTCAGTTCGGCTCCCGACTTGCCATGCTTCGCGAAATTGAATGGCGTTCCCAGCATATTGGGGACACCCTGAATGAACGCGAACCGCTTTCCTTCGAGGTATTCCTTCGGACAGGGTTTGCCGTTGTACTTCTGCAGAGTCGGCTTGTAGTCGAAGAGATCGAGTTGCGTGGGACTGCCTGCCATGTGCAGATAGATGACATGTTTGGCTTTGGCGGGGAGAGGCGGCTTTTTAGGTGCCAGTGGATTCGCGGACCGGACAGATGGCCCGGCCACACCATCGCGTTGCAACAGACTCGCCAGTGCAACGGCTCCCAGGCCAACACCCGCCTGGCCAAAGAAATGGCGGCGGGTGACCGCCTTCAAATATTCCTGCTGTAGATTCATAGCCATACGTTTTCGTTGGTACCGCCGATTTCGAAAAAATCAGCGCCGGGATCAGATCACCGAAATCGTCTGGTATTCTGACAATTCCCTCGACCTGCTGCGAGGCCATCAGCCTTGCACCGTCAAGATGAGCAATATGCTTGGAACACAAAAAGAACCCCGGAATCATTGATTCCGGGGTTTTCTGTGTTTTTCCGCCAGGCGTTTGTGACCTGAGACAGTTGTCTTCAATCAGGTTGCTGAACCGGCGGACTCTGTCGATTTCGATTCAGCGATCGGTTCGGACGTTGGCGGCTCAAACTTGGGAGCAGTTGCCTCGACCTTTTCTTCCACAGGAGCGGGCCGGGTGGAGTTGCTGGATTCGGGTTTGGCATAGACCGCATCATCAATCGTGGATTCGATCCCCGACATCCCCTTTTTGAACTCGACGATTGCCTTACCAGCATCCCGAGCGACCTTTGGAAGATTCTTTCCAAAAAGCAACAGTGCAATCCCGCCAACGAGCAGCATCTCTACGGGACCGAGATTTCCAATAAATGCGATGGGAAGCATAATTCCTACCTCCAATGGGGACTGATGTTACTTGGCATCGGATTTTTTTGAGTCCAGATTGGCATCCGCATCATCTTCGCGGATACCCTTCTTGAATTCCGTCACACTTTGGCCGAGAGACCGCATCAGGGTTGGTAGCCGGCTGCCGCCAAACAGAAGCAGCGCGATGCCAAAAACCAGAGCCAATTCCCACGGACCGAGGAATGCGAGGGGAACCATGATTGTCTCCTAACCAGCGGGCAAGGTGTCTGCTGGAAAATCGGGCGGAATGACGGGCAGGATGCCTGGGCACGGCACGCGGCGTACGAAAGATTCCGGAAATAACGATTCGGAAGCCTGTCTCAACTCCGGCGTGTGTCCACTCGTGTCGCCCGCGAAGAGTGCAGGAAGGATGAGCGGTGAGTCAATTCTACCCTCCATCCCGGCACTGTCAATTCGGGCTGCCGATTTCGGACCCGGAGAGCGGTCAGGATTCAGCGATCAGCGGTCAGCAAATCGACGGTGCGAGGCCTGCGGATTTGCCGGTTTGTAACGCCTCGTTTGAGTCTTGCAGGCCCGGTAATGGCGGGAAATGAGGGTACCCTGTTCTTTCGTCCTTGTCTTCGGATCACCCGAGTCCCTTCGAACTTTCGAGACCGCTTCCCCCGATGGTATTCTGGTAAAACAAAATCCTCTGATTCTCTGTCACCGAAAAAACAATGGGCTGCGGCATGTCGATGCGATATCTGTCCCTGGTTGTGTTTCTGACCTCCTTCAGTCATCAGATCTCTGCGGCCGAGTACGAATATTCGGCGGTTGTTCCCAAGCGAAAACCTGCGATCGCCGCACAAGGGGTCAACGGGCAGAAACTCAATCAGGTCAAGATCGATGCCGATCCCTCAATTGACCTCGTTCAAGCCATCGACGTGACGATCACGTCCTGTGACCTGAAGTCGATCAAACTTTCCGGCTGCAAAAAGATCCGGATTTACAATTGCTGGATTCACGACAGCAAAGCGCCTGCCATTCATCTGGATGGCTGCGAAGATGTCGTGGTGCAGGGATGCAGGATCGAACGGGTGGCAACGGGAGTTTATGCACATCAATCCAGCGGCGTGCAGGTCATCGGGAACTATGTGGAAAACGTCATGGGACCGATGCCACGCGGGCAGATGGTACAATTCGACAAAGTCACCGGAAAGCAAAACGTGATCCGGGGCAACCAGGCTTCAAACTCAAGCGATCTAAGTCGTCCCGAGGACATGATCAGTATCTACGAATCGAGTGGCACCGAGGATTCGCCCATCCTGATTGAGGACAACTTTCTGTCTGGCGATCCCAAGGTTGGCAGTGACGGGAAGAGCAAAAGTGGCAGCGGGGTCATGCTGGGGGATGGCAAAGGGGGAAAGCACATCATCTGTCGCAAGAA
>Ga0194055_10001478_pt1 | contig 19173 bp, 16 predicted proteins | sample SepL449m_MetaG_FD_155482 | JGI IMG/M metagenome (GOLD analysis project Ga0194055, IMG submission 155482) | Anoxic zone freshwater microbial communities from boreal shield lake in IISD Experimental Lakes Area, Ontario, Canada - Sep2016-L442-9m | ecosystem: Environmental > Aquatic > Freshwater >...
CACCACTTCGAGGGCGAGCGGCACCACCGTCGCCCCCATCAATACGATGACGAATGCAGCCAGCCTGGCCGTCCTCCATCGGTGAAGCGGGCGGTACCAGGTGGCAACTGCGGTCGCCGTCGTGACATCGCCTCCGGCGCTGCGCTCACTGCCCTCCTCACCCTCTGCTTCACAGTCCGCTACCGGAACAGGTGGAGGCCGGGTAGAGCGCCGTCGGGCCACCACCACCATCAGCACGGCCGCCACCGTGTAAGGACCGACAGCCAGCTGTCCCCACTCGCGGTAGAGCGGGATCCCCACCGCCAGGGCCGTCACTCCAGCAAACAGCGCAGATATGCCGTACAAAAAGGCGTCCCGGCCTTCGGCTGACAATGACCGGAGCCAGCGCAGCACCGTGCCCACCGGACCCCGCGCCCACCACGCATAATCACTGGTCATGGGGACCTCCCAGGGCGAACAACTCGCGGTAGAAGCCGAGTTCGGCGTCGAGGGCGGCCTCGATGGTGTCGGCCCTGCGGAACCCGTGGGACTCCCCGTCGAACACCACCAAACGGCAGTCGGTACCGGCCGCCAGCAACTCGGATGCGTAGCGCTCAGCCTGGTCGACCGGCACGATCGGGTCCTCCGACCCCTGGAGCAGCAGCACCCGGCCAACGACGTCGCTCGCATGATGCACCGGCGAACGCTCCCGGTAGAGATCGGCGGCATCAGGTAGTTGGCCGACCAGTCCATCCATGTACCGGGACTCGAAATCATGAGTGTCGGCCGCCAGCGCCATCAGATCGGTCACCCCGTACCAGGCCACCGCCCCGGCGAAACACCGGGCTCGGATGAGCGCAGCCAGAGCCGTAAGCCCGCCAGCACTAGTGCCTCGGATGGCCATCCGCTCCACGTCGACCAACCCATCGGCCGCCAGGGACTCGGCATAAGAGATGCAGTCGTCGACGTCGGCCTCCCCCCAAGCGCCATGCAGCAGATCTCGGTAATCCCGGCCGTATCCGGTGCTCCCTCGATAGTCGACACTGGCTACAGCCATCCCTCGACTGGTGAAGAACTGGATCACTGGGTCATACCCGGGTTCGGCCCGAGCAGTAGGGCCTCCATGGCAGAACACGACCAGAGGTGGGGGAACCGGCCCTGCCTGGCCAAGGGGCGCATAGAACTGCCCCGGGACCGCCGTGGTGCCCGACGTGGCGATCCGCGGGACCGACACCGACACCTGTGCGACCGGGATCGTCGCCATTGGTGATGCGCTCAGTCGAACAGGAGCGGCTCGGCCTTCGAGGTCGACGGCCAGCACGGTGTGGGCCTCGGTAGATGTCGATCCCAACACGACGGCGGACCTACCGTCCGGGCTGACCACGGCCGCCAGGCTGATGCACGGCTGCTCGATCTCCTCGAGCGCCCAACCAGGTGAGTCCGGACCGGCAGTAGAGGGCCGCAGGACCACCAGACGGTCTCGCCCGGACGCACACATGCGAGCCACCAGGGAACCGTCGTGGAGCTCGTCGAAGGTGTGCTGCCCGAAGACCCAGTCCGGCCCGTGGAACTCAGCACTGCCATCCACCAGGGCAAACGCTGCGGCCGAGGCCAGGGGGCCGTCGAACTGCCCCGGGACCACCCGGTACGGAAGCCACCAGCCGGAGCGGTCGTCGACGAACAAGAGACCGCCGTCGAGGCACCAGTAGGGCTGACCTACCGATACCCCAGGGCCACCGGCCACCACCGTCGGTGCTCCCACGGCGATAGAGCCATCATCCGCGAACAATGGAGCGACCTGCAGGGTCGAGGAGTCCCACGGCATGTCCGGATGGCTCCAGGCCAACCAGGCCAGCCACCGTCCATCGGGGGACGGACGGGGAGCAGCCACGAATCCACCCACGTCCACCAGAGTCGTCGTAGAAGCGGTGCCATCAGCCGGCATGGCCACCAGTCGATGCATGGTGGTTGCCTCGCCCACCTCCTCTTCGACCGACAGCCACCATCGACCGTCGGGCGTCGGGCGTCCATCGGCATGTCGGATCGGCGCGTCGCCTGCCACCAGCGCTCCTAGTCGCACGGGGCGGGAGCCTGACGTCGGATCGACCCGGTACCAGGCCTGATCGTCTTGATCCACGTAGTGCACGATGCCGCTGGCCACGGTGGCCGCACCGCCGCCGTATTCATGGACCCGGCTGCGCACGCCCACTCCTGGTGGTGAGGCGTCCCGGGGGCCAGCAGATCGGCCAGCACTGGGGTCGATCCCGACCACCACCTGACGGCCGCCCTCGGACGGCCTGGACTCGATCCAGTAAACCTGGCCCTCATCGGCCTGTAGTCCGCTGCGCCCGATCTTGCCCGCAGCCACCTCGGCCGCCGTCCACGGTGATGGGCACGGTGATGGGCACGGCACAGCCGACTGCGGTCCCGAGATCGACCCGTCTAGCGGCGCCGTATCCCGGGGTGGCTGCTCGATTGTCATGGAATCTGTACGGTACCTGCAATGGCATCCCCTCCACCTCCCATTGGCGGCGAAGATCTTGCATTCCCGGCCAGCGCCGTAGACGAATCGTTTCCTGCCTTCCTGGTGGCCCGGGACGGCAACTCGGTGGTGTGCGGCGTATCCATGCTCGTTCTCGACGATCTGCCCCCTGGTGAGGTCGTCATCGAGGTGGACTGGTCGGCGGTGAACTTCAAGGACGCCATGGTGACCCGTCCCGGTAATCGGGTGGCTCGGACGTCGCCCTTGGTCCCCGGGGTGGATCTGGTCGGCCGGGTGGTGGCATCAGTAGATCCATCCATCGCCATCGGCGCCGATGTCATCGCCCACGGCTACGACCTCGGGGTGGCTCGCCACGGCGGATTCGCCCGCTACGCCCGGGTCCCGTCGGGATGGGTTGTACCACTGCCCATTGGGCTGTCTGCCCGGCACGCTGCGGCCCTGGGCACCGCTGGGTTCACCGCCGCATTGTCGCTGCGTCGGCTGGAGGAGCACGGACTGACGCCCGGGGCTGGCCCGGTGCTGGTGACCGGTGCCTCGGGTGGAGTCGGGGGCATGGCGGTAGCCCTGTGCGCTTCACGTAGCTACGACGTAGTAGCCAGCACGGGGCGTCTGGCCGAGCGCCAGTATCTGCTCGGACTGGGTGCATCCGAGGTCATCGGGCGCGACGACCTGATTATCGATCCGGAGCGAACGTTGGGTCCTGAACGGTGGGCCGGAGCCATCGACTGCGTGGGCGGAGCCACCTTGTCGGCAGTGCTGCGGAGCCTCTGTTACGGAGGAGCGGTGGCCGCCAGCGGACTCACCGGAGGGAGTTCGTTCGAATCGACCGTCTATCCGTTCATCGTCCGCAACGCGTCACTGCTAGGCATCGACACCGTCCAGACCCCGATCGATGAGCGAACTGCCGTGTGGGCGGAGATGGCCACTACGTTTCCGACGGAACGCATCGATTCGCTGATCGAGGGCGAAGTCGACCTCGACGGACTCCCTGCCGTACTCGAGTCCATCCTGGCCGGACAGGTCCGGGGCCGGATGCTGGTGCGTCCCGGGCGCTGACGGCCACCGGAAGCCAGATACGGGACCACAGGAGAAGGCCGTCCGCCGAGTACGGGACCGCTTCAGGCGGAGAAGTCCTCACGGATTGCCTAGGGGAGAAGTCCTCCGGATTGCCTAGGAGGAGAAGTCCTCCGGATTGATGGAGTCGAGGAAGCTCCGGAACTCGCCGACGATCTCTTCGGGGTTTCCGTCGGCTGCCTCCCCAGAACCCTCCGATTCGTCATCGTCGACGGCGAGCATGATCCCTTCGACATCCATCAGCTCATCGGCCACAAACAGCGGGGCGCCGGTGCGGACCGCCACCGCCACCGCATCGGACGGCCGGGAAGATACGGCCTTCTCCACACCACCCTGTCGCAGAACGATCTCGGCGTAATAGGTACCGTCTCTGAGTTCGGTGACAACTACTCGGAGCACCTCGGAACCGAGCGCTTCGAGGAGGTTGGTGATCAGGTCGTGCGTCATCGGCCTCGGAGTAGCCATGCCCTGCAGGGCAAAGGCGATGGCCGTCGCTTCGGGCGCACCGATGAAGATCGGCAGCGTCCGCCCCAGCCCCTCGGGCTCTTGGAGGAGCAGGACTGGCGTGTTCGACTGCAGATCTACCCGAACCGCACGGAGCCGCACCTCGACCATGGCCTCCAACCTACTCGGCGTCACCGAACTCCGGAGCACCGGGCCACTGTGCCCGCACGGTTGGCCTCAACGGCTCATCGACTGCCTCAGTTACTGCACACTCGGGGCCGGCGCCCTTAGCCGACCACGGAGCCCCTCGAGACCCCACGGAGCCCCTGGTAGGGAGCCCTCAGCCGTTGAGCAGGCTACCCAGAGCACTCCGCAGCAGCGAGCCCTTGAGCTTCTGACCCAGTCTGGCCAGTTCATCAGCGCTCTCCACGGCCCGGGCCCGGGCCTCGGGATTGCGCTGGCGCACCATCGGGATCACGATCTGCTCGATGAACCCCGCCTCGCGGTCGGCAGCATTCTTGTAGAGCCGGAGATGGCGCGCTTCGATCCCGAAGGCGGAGAACTCGGCGGCCACCTTGGCTACTGCCAGCGCGTCCTCGTCGAAGTACTCGCCGCCGGCAATCGAGGCCGGAGAGATCAGGCCGAACTCCCGCAGCTGGTTCATGTACGCCTCAGATAGGCCGCTGTTGGAGATGAGCTCCGCCATCGAGAACATGGAACCGTCCGTCCGGGAGGCCCTCGATGCTGGCGTACCGGCGGAGGGGCCATCAGGCAGGGCCGCCTTGACGCCCGCGGGCGCCGTGACCGGATCAGAACGGTGCACTCCGGCCAGCGGGGCCGGCTCGGTACGTGCAGGAGTCAGCCCCACGTCCGAGGAACTCGAGGGCCCGGCTGAACCGCGGGGCTCACCGGACGATCGGGGCATGTCGTCGACGGGACGGGCCTGGGAGGTCACAGGATTGGCCGAGCGTGACCGCTCCACGGGCACCGACGGGCTAGCACCGGCCGAACCGGCCGAACCGGTGGGCGATGCTGCCGATGAGGCGCCGGCGGTGAGCCTTGCCGCTGCAGCCCCAGACAGGACCAGCGAGGAGTCACGACCAGCAGTTCCGCTCTCCGCGGCCTGCGCCGCCTCCCCCGCGATCTGGCCGACCAGGACCGGTTTGGCGGAGGCGGGTGGTGCTTCTTCGGCTGACACCGCTGCGGCAGGTCCCGTTCCGTTGGCTGTTCCGTTGGCCGTTCCGTTGGCTGTTCCGTTGGCCGTGCTAGCGCCTGGCTTCGCAGCCTTGCCCGCACCCAGATTCTCTTCGCCGAGGCGATCCTTGATGACCTTGAGCGGCAAGAAGTGCTCGCGCTGCTGGCGCAGGACCCAGCGCAGTCGCTCGACGTCGTGCTCGTAGAACTTGCGATATCCCGACGGAGTCCGCTCCGGATTCACCAGTCCCTGGCTCTCTAGAAAGCGAATCTTGGAGATGGTCACGTCCGGAAACTCTTGGCGCAACAAGGTCAGGACGTCACCGATGGACATGTAGGACCGTGGACTCACTCGGCAATACCCCGTAGGTAGACCAACTTGAACTTGCCCACTTGGACCTCGTCACCGCTGGCTAGGACCGACTGCTCGATGCGCTGGCGGTTCACATAGGTGCCGTTCAGGGATCCGGCGTCGCGCACCGTCGTCGTCTGTCCCTCGGTCACGAAGACGGCATGCCGGCGGGACACAGTCACGTCATCGAGGAAGACGTCGCTGTCCGGGTGACGTCCGACCGTGGTCTGCTCCTTCTCGAGCGGAAACCGAGGCCCTTCGTCACTCCCTCTTCGAATGACCAGGAGGCCGACCCCCCGAGGAAGCTCAAGCTGTCCCACGGATGGGGTGGCGACTACATCCGACACGTCGTCGATGGGGCTGACCGACACCGAAGTATCGCCAGCCGACGTCAGCATCGATGCTCCGCATGCGGAGCAGTAGTTCACCCCTTCAGGGTTTCGATGGCCGCAGCTGTGGCAGAACACATAGTCCAACGTAGTCGCTCCGTCGATTCCGTTCCGTACCAACTTCGAGTCGGTGGGGATCAACCCTCTGTGAGCTGGCGGTAGGCCCCAGCGTCGAGGAGCGCATCCACCGCCGTCGGGTCGGAAGGGACGATCTCACACAGCCATCCTTCACCATAGGGATCGCTGTTCATCAGCTCAGGGGCATCACCCAGCCCAGTGTTGACGGCCACTACTTGGCCAGCCACCGGGGCGTAGATCTCCGAGACCGACTTGGTCGACTCCACCTCGCCGATCAGCCCTCCGGACTCCACGGTCGCACCGGGTTCGGGTAGGTCGACGAAGACCACGTCGCCCAAGGCATCCTGGGCGTAGTCGGTGATGCCGATGCGAATCCGGTCACCCGCCGTACGCGCCCATTCGTGGTCGCTCGAATACCGCTGATCTTCAGGCACGTTCATGGCGCCCGACCCTATCCGACCGGAATAGGCCCTGCCGTCGGGTCCTCCCGGCTAGCGCAGGAGTTGCTGGAGTCGCGTGACGTACTCCTGGACGCGAGACTCGGACTGTGCGCTGCTGGGTGCCTCTGCCCACACGTGAGTCAGCGGCTCCTCGGGATCAGGCAGCACCAAGGCCCACCCGTCGTCCTCCATCACCTTTACCCCGTCCACCAGGACCAACTCGCGGCCCTGGGACCGCTCCACCAGGGTCCGCATCAGCATCCCCTTCTGATCCCACGGCGTATGCACCGACTGGTGGGCGATCCGTACCGGAGGCATGGCCGCTACCAGGTCGGACAGGCGTTGACCGGACGTCGTCAGCAGGGCCATGAGGTTGACCACGGTGGCGGCACCGTCGAAGGCGGGCAGGAATGCCGGGAAGATAAACCCACCGGACTGGCTGGCGGCCAGGGTCACGTGATCGGAGTGGGCCACCTCCATCAAATGGGAGGCGGACAGCTTGGTCCAGATGATCTCGGCTCCGGCATCGCGGCAGATCCGCTCGGCCACCACGCTGGCGGCCACCGGCAGCGCGATGCGGGCGCCCGGGACGGCATCGGTCACCAGCGTAACGAGAACCAGTAGCGCTTCGTCGTGGCTGAGCGTGTGGCCCAGGTCGTCGACGATATCCACGAACTCACCACCGGGGTCCAGCACAGCGCCGAGATGTGCTCCCGAAGCCCGGACCAGCTCGGCGACCCGGGCTGCCGCCGACGCCCGGTCGAAAGCCACCACATTGGCCGTATTGGCGTATGGATTGACCACCAATACATCGGCCTCGATCTTGGCCAGCAGGTTGGGCATGACGAAGCTGGCCGTCCCGAAGGAGTAGTCGAGGACGAGCTTGAGACCGGCGGCTCGGGCCGAAGACAAGTCGACCGAGTCGATCAGGGCCGAGGTGTAGTGCTCGAGCGTCCGGGGTGGGAAGCCGAGGTCGCCGATCTCCCGGGCCAAGACTCGTCGGAAGTCCTCGCGATGATAGAGGCGCTCGATTTTGCGCTGTGCCGCCTCGTCGATGTCGATGCCGTCTTCGTCGAAGAAGCGGAGCACCACCGACTGGGGGTCATCAGGATCGAGCCGCACGGTTACCCCCGCCGTACTGGACGACGAGGTGATCTGGAACCGGGTCACCGGCACGGTAGCGGCCTCGAGGTCGTCGACGTTCACGCCAGCCGCGTTGCAGCCGACCATGATCGCCCGCTTCAGGACTCGGGCGGCTCGGCTGGTGTCGCGCGAGATGGTGACGGTCGCGCCCTTCTCCAGAGTGGAGGCCCAGGCCATCGAGAGCCGCACGGCGAGTTCCGGGCTGATATCCACGTTGGCCAGACCTCGGACTCCGTCACGTCCGAACAGCGAACGAGCTCCCCGCGACTCCCACACGATCGAGGAGTTGACGATGGCCCCGGCCTCGACCGTCTTGAACGGGTAGATCTTCACCCCGGCACTGATCTCGGCGTGGGCGCCCACGAAGCACTCATCACCGAGGACTACGCCCTCATCGCAGCGGACCCCTTGGCGCAGATCAGAGCCGCGTCCGAGCACGCTGCCCTCGACCCGCACCCCGGCACCGAGGTAGGTGTTGTCGTGGACCACGGAGCGCTCGACGACGGCGTTGTCGCCGATGCGGACGTTACGCCCCAGCGTGCAGTACGCCCCCAGGCTGGCCCCAGGACCGACCACGCAGTTGTCGCCGATGACGGCCGGGCCGACCATCTCGACGCTGGGGTCGATTTCGGCGCCTTTGCCTACCCAGATACCCGGACGTAACGGAAATCCCTCGATGTCGACGTGGACCTTGCGGTCCAGGATGTCCTGGTGGGAGCTGACGTAGGCCTCGAGCGTGCCGACGTCTTCCCAGTACCCGTCGGCCACATAGCCGTACAGGCCCTTGCCCGCGGCCAGGGCAGCCGGGAACGAATCGGCCGAGAAGTCCACGGCCTCACCCTCAGCAATAAAGTCGAAGATCTCGGGCTCGAGCACGTAGATCCCCGTGTTGATCGTGTCGCTGAACACCTGCCCCCAGGTCGGCTTCTCCAAGAACCGCTCGATGGAGCCATTCTCGTTGGTGATCACGATCCCGAACTCGAGGGGGTTCTCGACCGCCTTGAGAGCCAAGGTGGCCAGTCCGCCGTGGCTGTCGTGGAACTCCACGACCTTTCCGAGATCGATGTCGGTGAGCACGTCGCCCGAGATGACCAGGAACCGCTCATCGAGTTCGTCCTTGGCGTTGCGGACCGACCCGGCGGTGCCGAGCGGGGTGGACTCGGTGGCGTAGACCATGCGGACGCCGAACTCGGAGCCGTCCCCGAAGTAGGTCCGGATGGCGTTGGCCATAAAGGCCACCGTGACCACGATGTCCTCGAACCCGTGGGTGCGGAGCAGGTTGACCACATGCTCCATCATCGGGATATTGGCCATGGGCAGCATGGGCTTGGGTTGGTTGGAGGTAAGCGGACGCAGTCGGGTCCCCTCACCGCCAGCCATGATCACGGCCTTCATCGGGTACTCGCCTCCATGGGATCACTCGCCTTCATCGGATCACCGCCTTGCCATCGGACCTTCATCATCGCCCTGCCGTCGGATCATCATCATGGTGGCGGCCATCAGCTAACGCCTGGCGGGCCACCGGAACGTACGAGGCAGCCGCCACCCAGGCCAGGGTCAGACCCACCAGCCCGAATCCCCAGGCCACTATGCGCACCACGGTCTGCCACGTTGCTGCTCCATCGCTGACCAAGAAGAGCGGGTAGGCGAACATCAGGGCGAACGTCCCCGCCTTGCCCACCCACAGGACGTCGATGCGGGCAGCACCAATCGAGGCCAGTAACAAGACGGCGGCGGACACCACGACCTCGCGAGCCAGTGTGGCCACGCCGAACCAGAGCGGGACCGCCCCGTGGGCCGTGATCGTGACGACGGCGGTGACCATGAGGACCCGATCGGCCACAGGGTCCAAGACCTTGCCGAAGGTCGACACCTGGTGGAAGCGCCGGGCGACATAGCCATCGATCCAGTCGGTGGCACCGAGGACACCGAGCAGTATGGCTGCCGCCGTCTGACGCTGAGCCCCGAAGAGCAGCCACACGAAGAGCGGAATGCAAGCCAGACGCACAAAGGTGATGAGGTTAGGGACGGTGAGTACCCGGTCGAGTCCCGGATCACCGTCTGCACCGTCTGCACCGTCTGCACCGTCTGCACCGTCTGACCCAGGCGACGGATCGTCACCGTTTGCAGTCACCGGGCCCGCCTCTACTCCGTCCACGACGACCAGTCTACGAGTCCACCTGCCACAGGCGGTGCCATCTGCTCGCAGTTCGACGCCACGACCAGCGACGCACCGCCGATACCCGCCGATACCCGCCGACGCACCCAGGTGGGTCACAATGGAACGATGTCGGGGATCAGCCGGGTCGACCGGGCCATCGGGGTCTTGCTCGTGGCCGTGCTGGCCGCCCTGGCCGGTCTGGGTTACTCCCAGAACGTCCGGGCCGCATTGCCGATGTCAGCCGGAGGCCTAAGCGCACAGGGGGCAGGCTCCCCCACCGCCGGCTCCTCGGCCCCGGCAGATCCGTCCTCGCCATCGACCACGGATCCGGCGTCCATCACGACCACGACCACCACCGAACCCGGCCCGATACCCGGCCCAGTGACGGCAGTCGGTGATTCGATCCTGCTGGACATCGAGCCCCAGCTCAGCATCGATATTCCCGGGGTGACCGTCGACGGGTTGGTAAGCCGCCAGTTCGAGACCGGGATCGGCGTCGTGCAGTCTCATCGGGCCGCCGGCACCCTGGGCCGGGTCCTCGTGGTGGAGCTGGGTACCAACGGGGCCGTGACCGCCTCCGATGTTGACGCCATGATGCAGGCCGCTTCCGGAGTCGACCGAGTGGTCCTGGTCAATGTATGCGTGCCCAGGGACTGGATGGCATCCGACAATGCCGTGCTGGCCGCCGGCGCGGCCCGCTATCCGGGCCTTGCCGTGCTGGCCGACTGGAACGCCCTGGCCACCCCCCATCCCGAGTGGTTCACCGCCGACCAGGTCCACCTCAACCCGGACGGCGCCACTGCATTGGCCGCACTGGTGGCGAAGTACGCCTGAACTGGGCCCGTGCAGTGTCCGAGCGTGCAGTGTCCGAGCGTGCAGTGTCCGAGCGTGCAGTGTCCGAGCGTGCAGTGTCCGAGCGTGCAGTGTCCGACCACCTCTAGGCTGCGGATTCTGTTCTCACATCTGACAGGAGACCCGATGCACCAGACTCCCCCATCGCTTCGACACGGCCAGGACGGACGATGAAGGCCGACGACATCCCCGTGGCCCACACCCCTCCGGGCGGGTACGGCGATACCTTTCCCGAGCCGGTGCTCACGTCGTGCACCGAACCGCTGGTGGCGGGCGCTCCTGATCTGCGCGGCTTGTGGAAGGCCATCAGCGCCCTCCGGGGCGGCGAGGTGGTGGGGGCCGATGACTCGATCCTCACCTACATGGAGCGCATCGAACAGTGCGGCGACCGGATCATCGACATGGGAGGCGGCACCGTTTCCGATGCCCGAGCCGACGGCACCGAGGAGAACGGGGTCCACGATGTCTCCGTGTTCGACTTCATCACGCCGATCCACGTCGTCGCCTCCTACGAGGACGGCGTGTTCGTGCTGCGTCCAGTGGGCATGCCCGGCATCGAGGTCACCCGCCGGCTCGATGCGGATGGCCACATGATCTGGACCCGCCCCGACGGTGGGGGCATGGTGGTGACACTCGAGCGAATCGGCGACGGCGCCGGCACGCCGCACAACACGTTCTCGCGTAACGCCCCTGCGGGCTGAACTCGGCACGATCTGCGGGGCCGGTAGCCTGAGCGGGGCTGAGGCGGTCGAGCCCAGACCGAACCCAGATCGAACCGAGGCCGAGGAGAAAAGTGGCAGTGCGACGGATAGCGGCAGTGGGCGCCGCCTGGGGGCTGCTCCTCGTCCTGGCGGCCTGCTCGTCCATGTCGGCCCACTCGGCCGACCGGCCGGGCTCGGCTACCAACCCGGCTACCACCCCGGCCACCACCACGACCAGCACTACAACGACCACCCTCCCTTCGGCCGTGCCGACGACGGTTCCGACTCCGGTCGTGCCCACTGTGGGCTGGTCCTCACCGGCCACCACCCTGCCTCCCGCCGGCGGCTACACCTCGCTGTCGTGCATCTCCGAGGTCTTCTGCCTCACCGCGGGTGGAGGCTCCAACCAAGCCGATGCCATCGGATCGTCAGGACCAGGAGTGACCGCCTCGTGGACCGGGGCCATCTGGAGCGCGCCGGCCACCTACTTTGCCGCCGCGCCCGGTCCCAACTCACCGCCGTGGATGCCAGCGATCTCGTGTACCAACGGACCGCTGTGCGCCGTGGTCGACGGCTCCGCTCACGCCACCTTGGGCGATGCGACAACCTGGTCCACACCTGCTCCCATGAAGGGTGATTTTGCTTCTCCGCCCAACCCGGCCGACCCTGGACCCGGACACACGGGATCTCGGACGGCTGCGGTGTCGTGTCTAGGGCAGCACTTCTGCGCCTATGCCGACAACACCGGACATGTGGCCACCATGCACGGAACTACCTGGTCGGGACGGCGGGCCTTTACTACTCCGTCCGGGTCGTCCTCGGTCGCCCTGTTCCAACGGGGCCGGGTGGGACTGGGATGTGCCTCCCCATCTGCGTGCACGGCCATGGTCGGGAACGCCGTGCTCGACTGGGATGGCAGCGGGTGGTCGACATCAGGTGGACCGTGGGGTGGCGACGGGAATGTCGGAGACACTGCCGTCTCCTGTCCTAGTGCCCGTACCTGTATTGCCGTGCACGGCTCATCGGTGTCGATCCGACTTGGCGGGACAGCATGGTCAGCACCTCGATCCATCGATGGCAACGGAAGGCTGGACGCCATCTCCTGTCCCACCGCATTCACGTGTGTGGCCGCCGATGCCTACGGAGCGGTCGTGCGCCAGACGAGCAGTGGATGGACCTCGCCGCAGAAAGTAGTTCCCACTCCAGTTGACTACACCGAGGACGGAACGAGCCTGTCGTGCCCGTCGGCGCAGTTCTGCATGATCTTGACCGGTGATGGCGACTACGCCACCTACACGGGGACGCCGCTGACGCCTACCCCGGTTCCCACCGTGCCTGCGACCGTCACGCCCTGACGCCGGCTCTTGGACCCGACTCTTGACCCTGACTCGTTTACGCCGACCGTTTACGCCGACCCGTCAGGCAGGATCCGCCCTCGGACTACGAGACCGTCCAGGACGAGCCGGAACGGAGCAAGGCAGCGAAGTCGCCCGGACCCCGTCGCTCGGTGGCCGCATCGATCTGCTCGGTCATCTGCTGTCCGTATTCCTCGTGGTCGACATCTCGGAACACACCGATCGGGGTGGGCTCGTAAGGCCCACGCGACAGGCGGCTCAACTGGAAGGACAGGCCGGGGTTTTCCAGGTGCTCGTCGTGGACCAGCAGCGCATCCTCGCCCACGGTGGCCACTTCGACCACCTCGACCGAGCCGTCACGGTTCATGGCCACACCGAACTGACCGTCTGATCCGAACCGGATGGCCTCCCCGTGGACCAGCGGGATCAACATGTCGGCCCGGTTGTCCTTCCCGGTGATCTTTTCGAAGGCTCCGTCGTTGAACACGTTGCAGTTCTGATAGATCTCCACGAACGACGCTCCCTTGTGGGCATGGGCCCGTCGGAACGTCTCCATCATGTGCTTGCGATCCATGTCGTGGGTCCGGGCCACGAAGCCAGCTTCGGCGCCCAGCGCCAGGCTGAGCGGGTTAAACGGTTGCTCGAGCGATCCGAACGGGGTGGACTTGGTGACCTTCGCCACCTCCGACGTGGGCGAGTACTGACCCTTGGTCAGCCCGTAGATCTGGTTGTTGAACAGCAAGATGGTGATGTCCACGTTGCGCCGCAGGGCGTGGATCAAGTGGTTCCCACCGATAGACAGCGCATCGCCGTCGCCGGTCACCACCCACACGTCCAGATCGGGCCGGGTGGTGGCCAACCCGGTAGCGATGGCCGGTGCTCGTCCGTGGATCGAGTGCATGCCGTAGGTGTTCATGTAGTACGGAAAACGGGCTGCACAGCCGATCCCGGACAGGAACACGGTGGACTCCCGGCTCACTCCCAGATCAGGCATCAGGGTCTGGACGGCCGACAGAATGGAGTAGTCCCCACATCCGGGGCACCACCGGACCTCCTGGTCCGAGGACCAGTCTTTGCGGGTGGTCAGCGCTACAGGAACAGATTCGCTCACATCGGTCATCGGTCGGACCCCTCTCCGATGGCCGAGGACATATCGGCCGAGTCTTCGATCATCTGCAGTATGGCTGTCTCCATGGAGGCGGCCCGGAACGGAATACCCGACACCTGGGTGAGGGACACCGCGTCCACCAGGTACTCGGCCCGGAGCATGCGGCTCAGTTGTCCGAGGTTTACTTCGGGCACCAGTACCCGCTGGTACCGCTTGAGCACATCGCCCAGGTCGGCTGGGAACGGATTCAGATGGACCAGGTGCGCCTGGGCCACCTTGAGGCCCCGAGCCCGGACCCGCTGCACGCCAGCGGCGATGGCGCCATAGGTAGAGCCCCACCCGATTACCAAGACCTCGGCGCCGTCTTCGTCGTCGACTTCAGTGGGTGGGATGTCGTTGGCGATACCGGCGATCTTGGCCGCCCGCAGTCGGGTCATGAGTTCGTGGTTGGCCCCGTCGTAGGCCACGTTGCCGGACCCGTCGGACTTCTCGAGGCCGCCGATACGGTGCTCGAGGCCGGCCAGCCCCGGCGGCGCCCAAGGACGGGCCAAGGTCGCCTCGTCACGAAGGTACGGCCAGAACGACTCGGTGCCGTCCGCTTCGGTGTGGTTGGGACCGGTGGCGATGTCCGGGTCGATGGTGGGCAGGTCCTCGAGGTTGGGGAGCTTCCACGGTTCGGTGCCGTTGGCCAGATAGCCATCGGAGAGCAGGATCACCGGGGTCCGATACTTGACGGCGATCCTGACCGCTTCGATGGTGGCGTCGAAACAGTGCGACGGGGTCTTGGCGGCCACGATCGGCACGGGGGCCTCGCCATGGCGTCCGTACATGGCGTGCAGTAGGTCGGCCTGCTCGGTCTTGGTGGGCAGGCCCGTCGAGGGTCCGCCGCGCTGGACGTCGATGATCAGCAATGGCAGCTCCAAGCTGATGGCCAGTCCCATCATCTCCGACTTGAGGTCGAGACCCGGGCCCGAGGTAGTGGTGACCCCGAGGGCGCCACCGAAGGCAGCGCCTAGAGCGGCACCAATACCGGAGATCTCGTCTTCGGCCTGGAACGTGCGCACCCCGAACTGCTTGTGCTTGGACAGCTCGTGGAGAATGTCCGAGGCCGGCGTGATGGGGTAGGTACCCAAGAACAGCGGTAGTCCGCTGCGGATGGAGGCGGCGATCAGTCCCCAAGCGGCCGCCGTGTTCCCGGTGACGTTGGCATACTCGCCCGGCTCGAGCACGGCCGGCTTGACCTCGTAGGAGGACTCGAACAGCTCGGCCGTCTCGCCGAAGTGGTAGCCGGCCTTGAACGCCCGCTGGTTGGCTTCTCTGATGAGCTCTTTACTTGCGTACTTCTCGGCGATCCACTCCACCGTCGGCTCGACGGGCCGGGTGTAGAGCCAGCTGATCAGACCCAAGGCGAAGAAGTTCTTGGACCGCTCAGCGTCGCGGGGCTTGACGCCGAGGTCCTTGGACGACTCCGTGGTGATCGAGGTCATGGGCACCTCGTACACAGTGAACGCCGATAACGACCCGTCGCCCAGGGGAGTCTGGTCGTATCCGGCCTTGGCCAGGTTCCGCTCGTCGAAGGCATCCGAGTTGACGATGATGGTCGCACCCTGGGGCAGGGCTGCCACGTTGGCCCGCAGTGCAGCCGGGTTCATGGCCACCAGGACGTTCGGTGAGTCACCGGGCGTCGAGATGCTGTGGTCCGAGATGTGGACCTGGAAGGCCGACACACCGGCCAGGGTGCCAGCCGGGGCCCGGATCTCGGCGGGAAAGTCTGGGAAGGTGGCCAGGTCGTTGCCGAACAGGGCCGAGGACGTCGTAAACCGGTCGCCGGCCAGCTGCATGCCGTCGCCAGAGTCACCAGCGAACCGGATGACTACCCGGTCGATCAGGTGCGGGGACTTCGGGTCGATCGTGGTGTCTGACACCTTGCTCCTCTTCGTCCTGGCTCCCACCAGGACTACGTGCTCTGACGCCGGTCGTCCGACATCGGTTCTGAAGCGGCGCCCACTCACTTGAGCGCCGGATATCCGACCTCACCGCGGGCACGCGGAAGGACCGCCATGAGACTACTGCCGTCCGCGCTCGACACGGTGATCGCTAGATGCGATCGCGCCCATCGGTCGTGACCGGCAGGTACGCGTGTGACGCCGAGTAGCGGCCATCGCCCTGGATCCCAAATTGGTAATGTGCTACAAATAACACATGACATCTGTCGGCGTTCGTGAACTTCGCCAGCGAGCAAGCGAGCTACTGCGATTGGTCGAACAGGGCGAGACCGTGGAGATCACCGATCGCGGTCGCCCGGTGGCAAGACTTACCCCGCTTCCCGAGGGCACCCCACTCGAACAGATGCGATCTGCTGGCGATCTGGATCCAGGATCGGGTGATATCAGCGAACTTCCCGACCCGCTGGAGTTGCCCGCTGGTGTGGAGTCTCCAGGTGATGCACTACGTCGCCTGCGGAGCGAAGAACGCTGACCACCGCGGCCACGTACCTGGACTCCTCGGCCATCGTGAAGCTGGCAGTGCGCGAACCTGAGTCAGATGCCCTGCGCCGACACCTTCGACGCCGGCGGCCCATGGTTTCGAGCGCCCTGGCCCGGACCGAGGTCCTTCGAGCCCTCCTCGGCGGAGGGGCTCCTGCGTTGGCTTCCGGTCGACGGGTGCTCGCCCGAATTGATCTGATACGCCTCAACGACCGCGTCTTGATCAGCGCGGGGACGCTCGAGCCCATGGATCTCCGATCCCTCGACGCCATCCACCTGGCCGCAGCCGGGCGGCTCGGGTCCGATCTGGGCGAGATCGTCACCTACGACGAACGCATGGCAGCCGCAGCACGGTCCATGGGCTTCAAGGTCTCCGCCCCCAACTGAACTAGCCCTCATCGCTTATTACAGGTGTGGTCCTGGTGGATCCCCGGGTCTCCCGCCTCGATGACGCGGGAACCTCTGGACCTAGGCGATGGTGACTGACGAGTCGAGGTAGACGTCCTGGATGGCGTGGATGAGGGCTGCTCCCTCGTCGGTCGGGCGTTGGAACGCCTTGCGGCCCACGATGAGACCGGCCCCGCCAGCCCGCTTGTTCACCACGGCCGTGCGCACGGCCTGGGCCAGGTCGTCGGCGCCCTTGGACTCGCCGCCGGAGTTGATCAGCGGAATCCGGCCGGCGTAGCAGTTCACGACCTGCCAGCGGGTCAGGTCGATCGGATGGTCCGTAGTCAGCTCGCTGTAGACCAGCGGATCGGTCTTGCCGAACGACACGGCGTTGTAGCCGCCGTTGTTCTCGGGCTGCTTCTGCTTGATGATGTCGGCCTTGATGGTCACACCCAGATGGTTGGCCTGGCCGGTCAGGTCGGCCGACACGTGGTAGTCGGTATCCCCGGGCTTGAAGGCCGGGTTGCGCAGGTAGCACCACAGCACGGTGAACATCCCGAGCCGGTGGGCCTCCTCGAACGCGGCCGACACTTCGACGATCTGGCGGTCGGCACCGTCGGACCCGAAGTAGATGGTGGCACCGACACCTACGGCCCCGAGGTCGGCGGCCTGCTGGACCGAGGAGAACATCACCTGGTCGTAGGTATTGGGGTAGTTCAGGAAGTTGTTGTGGTTGAGCTTCACGATGAACGGGATCTTGTGGACGTAGCGTCGCGACACGATGCCGAGGCCACCGAGGGTGGTGGCGATGGCATTGCAGTCTGAGGCGATGGCCAGGTCGCACAGGCGGGCCGGATCGAAGTAGGCCGGGAACTTGGCGAAACTGGCGGCGGCCGAGTGCTCGATGCCCTGGTCGACCGGGAGGATCGACACATAGCCGGTGCCGGCCAGACGGCCGGTGTTGTAAAGAGTCCCAAGGTTGCGCAGGACCGTCGGGGATCGATCCGAGTCCCGGAAGACATCATCGATGACGTTCGGTCCGGGCAGGTTCAACAGCTCGGACGGGAATGCCGTGGCGGTGTGGCCGAGCAGCGACTCTGCGTCGGCTCCCAGAAGTTGTTCGATACTCATGGGCGCAGAGCCTAACGGGCGTCGCGGGTGCGGTTGGGCTTGCGACGGGGTCGCGGGGTTGGGCCCAGTGATTCCAGGCGTTCGGACACGTCGTACAAGTCGGGATCCACGTGCTGGATACGCAAAAAGAGCTCACGAGCCTTGGCCATGTCGCCCGAACGTTCGGTCAGGTCGGCCAAGACGTACCACTGACGCAGATGGCGCTCGGCCGGGTTGCGGACCAGACGGCCAGCACCGGCGTCTACCAGCAGGGTGACTGCCCCTTCGAGGTCGCCCAGGTCGGCTCGGGTGGCAGCTAGGACCAACCGACCTTCGGAGAGCACCTCGGGGTCGGGCGAACCCTTGCGCAGCTCGTCGAAGAGGCCCTCGACCCGCTTGGGCCGCCCAAGCGCACGTTGGCAGTCCATCCGCACCGGGTGCTGGTCGACCGAGCCGGTGAGCGTGGTGAACATCTCGAGGTTAGGAAGGGCTGCCTTCCAATTCCCTTGCTGGTACTGACACAGCCCCAGCAGCACGCGAGGTGTGGGTGCGTTCGGGACGGCATCGACCACGGTGCGCAAGATGCGGGCCGCATCTCGGTAGCGCTCACGCTCGTAGGCGCCGACACCGGCCGTCATCCGCTCGGTGATGCGGATCCGCAGGAAGTTCCAGTCGGGGCCGGCGGCGGTGGCTAGTTCCTGGGCGATGTCGGCCGACAACTCGTCGGGCTCACGCACGGGGCGGTGGGCACCAGGGCGGGGCCGGTCACGTCCAGACTCTTCACGGTCGTCCACCCGCACGAATTCCTCGGGGATGAACTCGTCGGTGCGGGTCCGTGCCCGACGGCGACCTTCGGGGGTGTCCTCGTCGGGGCCGTGCTCAATCCCGTCGCGCACGATGCTGGCTCCTCGCCGGGCCACACTCCCCCACCCCTTGCGAACGACCTGGCCGCGATCGGGGCGGTCGGATGGGCGGTCAGATGGGCGGTCGGAAGGACGCCCCCGGTAGCCCTGGGCGCCGTCGCTCGGTCCCCGTCGCGCCGGTGGACGACTGCTGGGACGGCCACCGGTGGAGCTCCCAGGGCGGTCGCTCCGCGTTCCCTGGTAGCCCGAGGTGGCGCTGTCCCGGTCTGTCCGGCCCCCCTGGTAGCCGCCCGATGCGCCGTCGCGGCTGGTGCGGTTCCCCTGGTAGCCAGACGAGCCGCCTCGGCTTCCGCCACTGCTGGCCCCGTGTCCTGATCCGGAACCTGCTGGGCGGCCGGTGCGCTCGCTGCGTCCGCTCGATCCCCCCGAGCCCGAGCCCGACGAGTTGCGGTCGCCGGCATATCCGCCTGATCCCGAACGTCCCGAACCCCCATAACCGCCACCGGAACTGCCACCGGAGCTGCCACCTGAGCTGCCACCTGAGCTGCTGGGGC
>Ga0194055_10001479_pt1 | contig 19154 bp, 19 predicted proteins | sample SepL449m_MetaG_FD_155482 | JGI IMG/M metagenome (GOLD analysis project Ga0194055, IMG submission 155482) | Anoxic zone freshwater microbial communities from boreal shield lake in IISD Experimental Lakes Area, Ontario, Canada - Sep2016-L442-9m | ecosystem: Environmental > Aquatic > Freshwater >...
GTTGTTGATCGCGTCATCACCACTACTTCAAGAACCGTGACGGGAAAATTCCAATCAACAGACTCCACTTGCGGTACGTAACCCATACGCAGTTGTGGTTTCTTTGTTACATGACCCTCGATAGGAGTAATTGCTCCAAGAATTGCCTTCAACAAAGTGGTCTTGCCAGAACCAGATGGCCCAACGATGCCAACGAATTCGCCCTTACGAATTGTGAAGTCGACATTCTTAATTGCAAGGGTTGAGTTGTACGCACATGACATGTGCGCGCATTCAACAAGAACTTCCCCTATCACTGCGGATAGTTCGCCTTGTCTATTGCCGAAGTCTTCAGATTGACGGCTTTCACTGCCGAGGCATCGCCACCAAGTGCTTCAACGATAGTGACGTAATCAAACTTCATAAGTCCTGCCCAAGAGTGATCGGCTTGGCCAGGATTTCCAGGAAGGTCATCATCACGCAACACATCGACGTATCGCACGCCGGTTTCTTTGCCGATTTGCTCTAAGACTGGAGAAGGAAATACTTCACTTCCGAAAATAGCTTTGACTTTCTTTGACTTCACCTGATCTATGAGTGCGGCAATGTCGCTCGGAGATGGTTCTTCAAACGACTGAGGCTGAACAGCACCGATTACTTCGTATCCGAAGTGACGCGCGAAATATGCATACGCATCGTGGTAAGTGAGAAGTGAACGGTCATTGACAGGAATAGTCTCTGTCGCAGTCTTCATTGCAGTGTCTAGTGCCATTGCGACCGATGAGACAGCAGCGTAATTGTCGTCATATTGACTCATGTGCTTCGGGTCAGCAAGAACCAGGACGTTACGAATAGTCGAGAGATAGGCAAGCACCGATGGCGGGTTGGTCCACAGATGGGGGTTTGGCTTTCCACCAGATTCTGGAAACGAGAAGTCGTAAATCCAACCGCTCTTTGCAAGAGTTGCAGTTCCAAGTTCACATATCACTGCATGAGGAGCATTGGCTTTGGCCAATTGCAATGTTGGATCTTCCAACGACATGCCATTGACAAAAATTATGTCTGCTTGTTCCAATGTTGCTGCAGCACTCGGTGGTGGTTCATAGGTATGCGAGTTCGTACCTTCCGGAACTAAACCCTGAACGATCGGGCCGGCATTTCCAGCGACTAAACCAACAAGGTTTGTGATGGGAGCAACGGTTGTGACAATACGAGGCACATGACCTTTGACTTCAACAACCGCATCGCATGCTGCTGTTGCATCTTTTGAAGCTTGATCATCTTCGGTGGGGTCAGTGACATTGCCATCACTGATGTTGTCACTTGGCTGTGAAACACCTGTGGTGGTAGTTGCAGAATCACTTGATGAGCAACTTGCCATCGACAGGCATGTAATAACGAGAGCAGCAGTGAGGAGATTTCTACGCATTTGTTCAGGTTACTTGTGCCTGAACCCAGTTCACATGCTCACGAGCGGGGTGTGACCCTTAACTGGAACGACCGCACGGCACGGGCAAAGATATTTGCCTCAACGTCGGGTTCCCTCACAACAGTCAATTCGGTGGCCTGGGCAGAAAGCTCACGAAACATGGTGGTTAACACGAGTCGGGCCAGATTCGCACCCACACATAAATGCGTGCCGAATCCGAACGACAGATGTGGATTCGGGCTCCGGTGAATATCAAATGCAAACGGATTGCGAAAGACAGACTCGTCACGATTTGCCGAGGGGTACAACATAATTACTCGATCGCCTGCTGCTATCGGCTGACCACCAATCACATCATCGGTCAATGCCATTCGAAAGAAGTTATTCAGGGGTGTTACCCACCGCAATACTTCCTCTACTGCTGAATCAACGAGTGCCGGATTTGCGGCTAGTTCTTCCCACTGCTCAGAATGATCAACGAACGCACGCAAACCATGGCTAATTGCCGTGCGTGTTGTCTCAGCGCCGCCAGCAATAAATAGTCCCACTTCATGAAAAATTGCTTCGGGTGGCAATTTCTGTCCATCAATTTCTGCGTGTGCCCAAATTGACATGAAGTCATTACGAGGGCATGCAGTGACTTCTTCCATGATCGGCATCATTGCGCCAAGAAATTCCCGATTCGCATCAATGAACTCATTCATAATGAGTGGGTCACGATCACGCATGTCAGTGCGCATCAAACGCTCACTCCATGATTTAACTTGCGGCCACATTTCTTCTGGGAAACCAAGCAAACGTGCTGTCAGTCGAGCAGGCAACTGGCCGGCAATCAACTCAACAACATCGAACTCGCCCTGCGACACTGCCTCAGCTACAAGTTCAGCCACCAATGCCTCTACTTCTGCCGTGCGTGTTGCAACTCCGGCATGAGTGAGTTGTGGCTGCACCAACATGCGTTGTTGGCGATGACGCGGATCATCCTGAGCAATCATGTTGCTCTCCCCTGGTGAGATCACTGCGCGATACACGCCTTCAGAAGAAAACACAGATGAGCGTCGCTCAACGTCCATCACATCTGCGTGACGTGTAATTCCCCACAACTTGTTCTTCTCATCGCGATACACGGGCTCGTTGGCACGCATCCATGCCCACACATCGTGCGGGTTTGATTGGTACAACTCTGGATCGAGAAGGTCAACGATCAGACGTTCAGTGTCTTGGCTCATGTCATGTCATTTCTGTGTGGTCGATTGTGACCACGATTGTCCGGACTGTGGATTTGGTTCAGATGGCAGTTTTAACACGCGTTCGCCCAGAATATTTCGCTGCACTTCTCCGGTGCCCCCGCCAATAGTGAGCGCCTTTGAGAACATGTACCCGCTGTACCAACTCTTTGATGTAATCGACTTGCCAGCTATTGCATCATCTTGACCTATGACCATTGCATTTGCGCCGGTGATGTCCCGTGCCAGTTCCATCACTGTTTGACCATGCTCATCGGCCATGATTTTTCGAATACTTGCTTCTGGACCAGGCTGCGTTCCCCGAAGTCGTGCGGTCAATGTGCGCATCCGAATGATTTCAAGAATGGTGTGCTCAATGTAGATATCAACGAGTCGGTGGCGCAGTGTTCGATTCGTAATACCCAATTTCTTCGCTTCAGCAATGACATCGAGCGCAGTCGGACCATTGCCCCACAGAACTCCTCCTGTCGACAAAGAAACACGTTCATTACCCAAGGTGACTTTTGCTAATCGCCAACCATCATTGACATCTCCCACCACATTGGCATGAGGTATTCGCACGTCAGTAAAGAACACTTCATTGAAGCTCTCTGCTCCCGCAATGTTCTTGATGGTCCGAATCTCAATTCCTGGCAAGTCCATCGGACAGATGAAGTACGAGATTCCTTTATGTTTGGGCGCATCAGGATCCGTTCGTGCAATCAGAATTCCAAATTTTGAATAATGGGCACCCGTAGTCCACACCTTTTGGCCATTGACGATCCATTCATCTCCGTCACGAACGGCACGCGTGCTCAAACTTGCTAAATCACTTCCTGCACCCGGCTCTGAAAACAATTGGCACCAAATTTCCTCAGCAGTAAGCGCCGGCATGACATACCGATCTTTTTGTTCCTGCGTCCCTGCAAAAATAATGGTGGGTGCAGCCCAACCGATTCCGATTTGGTTTGATGGTCGCGACACTCCTGCACGCGACAATTCATCATCGATGATCAACTGATGAATAGGGTCAGCACCGAGCCCCCACGGCTCTGGCCAATGCGGAGCCACATAACCCGATTCGGCAAGTTGAACATTCGTAGGGTTTGGATGCGTCGCGAGCCATTCACGAATGACAAGTCGTCGCGGATCATCATTTCCGGGAAGCAATTCATCCATGCAATCAGAGTAGGCGCATTGCAATTACCGAAGGACAACCAGAGTTCCTGATTCCTCAAATCGGACTCTCTAGGGGCGCCCGACTACGGTTGCTGGAATGAACAAATTGGGATATGACGGAAAAGTTGCAGTAATTACAGGAGCCGGCGGTGGACTTGGTCGCCAGCACGCTCTCTTACTTGCCTCACGCGGAGCACTCATCGTGGTCAACGACCTCGGTGGTGCCGTTGATGGTGGAGGCTCGGATGCCAGCGCCGCACAAAAAGTTGTCGATGAAATTCGAGCAGCTGGTGGAGAAGCAGTAGCGAACCACGACAGTGTTTCGACACCTGAAGGTGGCGAATCAATCATCAAGACAGCAATTGATGCATACGGTCGCGTTGACATCGTGATCAACAATGCCGGAATCTTGCGTGACAAGACATTCCACAACATGACATCAGAGTTTGTTGACCCAGTGATCGACGTTCACTTGAAGGGTGCCTTCAACGTCACACGTCCTGCATGGATTCACATGCGCGAACAGGGATACGGACGAGTTATTTCCACATCATCAGCTGCAGGAATCTTTGGCAACTTTGGCCAAGCTAACTACGGTGCAGCAAAAATGGGTCTTGTCGGATTCACTCGCGTGCTCGCAGCAGAAGGAGCCAAGTACAACATCAAGTCAAACGTCATTGCGCCGCTTGCGTTAACTCGTATGACAGAAAACTTGATGGGTGCAATTGGTGACAAGCTTGACCCGTCACTTGTTACTCCAATCGTTGCGTGGCTTGCACACGAAGATTGCGATGTCTCTGGTGAGATCTACTCAGTTGGTGGCGGACGCGTTGCACGCGTCTTCATTGGTGAGACCCAAGGTTTCTACAAGCCTGGTCTGACATTGGAAGACGTTCGCGACAACTGGACACAAATTCGCGATACAGACGGATACCAAATCCCTGCCAACCTTCCAGAAGAAACTGGCATGTTCTTTAATGCCATGAAAGACGCGTGACCGAAGAATCAGTCGACACGTTCCGTGCTCGCGCTGCGGCATGGCTGACAGACAATCGTCAGCATGCCCCGCGTGACTACGGAGCTATTTGTCCACCCGATCTCGTCACTGAGGCGAAGAAGTGGCAACGACTGATTTTTGATTCAGGATTCGCCGGTCTTCATTGGCCAACAGAACATGGTGGTCAAGGACTTTCCCCCGCTCACCACGGCGCATGGGTAGAAGAGTGCGCAAAGCTCGGAGTACCACCCGTTCTCAACATGGTGGGGCTTGTATTGGCCGGTGGCGCAGTCATGACATTTGGTACTGACGAATTAAAGAAACAACATCTTCGTTCAACGCTCAATGCCGACAATGTCTGGTGTCAATTGTTCTCCGAACCCGGAGCAGGCAGCGATCTTGGTTCACTATCAACGCGCGCCGACCGAGACGGTGACCGATTCATTATCAATGGCCAAAAAGTGTGGTGCAGCGGAGGTCGATGCAGCAACTGGGGAATCCTCATGGCGCGCACAGATTTTGAAGCAAAGAAACACGAAGGGATTTCGTTCTTTCTCATTCCGATGGATCTTCCAGGCATCGAGGTACGACCACTCAAACAAATGACTGGTGAGTCAGAATTTGATGAAGTGTTCTTTACCGATGTGGAACTGCCCGCTGAATATCTCATCGGTCCTTTGCACGGCGGATGGGGTGTCGGCATGGCCGTACTCACTAACGAACGTGGCCACATTGGTGCAAGCATCATTGGTCTCGAACGTCGTCTTGAATCAATGGCAAATCTCGGCAAGGGCCGGGAACTCTCCCCCACTCAACGACAACAACTCGCCGCTCTAATTTCAACTGGAACTGCGTACAAATCAGTTGCACAGACACAAGGCCCCATCGCTTCCACAGCATCGTCGTTGATGAAACTCGGAATCACCGAAATGATGTTCAACATTTCAATGCTGCGCGGAGACATTGCTGGAGCCGACGCCATGCTTGAAGGCCCTGATTCACTTGGCATGATGTCTGCACCGGGCGGTCGCATTGCAGGTGGTACAAGCCAGGTACAACGCAACATCATTGGTGAACGATTGCTCGGTTTACCACGGGAGCCAAAATGACACAGAACATTGCATGCAACGACGCCAGTCTCATCACATCAGTCGATGGTGTCACAATTGCGATGCACGATTTCGGCGGCACCGGTTCTCCTGTGTTGTTGTCTCATGCCACCGGATTTCATGGGCATTGCTGGGAACCTGTCGCACATGCGCTGAATTCACAACATCATGTAGTTGCTCTTGATCATCGCGGATATGGCGATGCAGAAACTGTTGACCCCACCACGATGACATGGGATCAATACGGACTCGACGCGCTTGCTGCTGCTCGTCATTTATATGCGCAACACAATGAACCAATCATTGGCATTGGGCATTCAATGGGCGGTGCGAGTTTGCTCATGGCAGCACATAGCGAACCACACCTTTTCAAAGCACTCTTTGTTTTTGAACCAATCGTCTTTCCTCCACCAGATCCCGACGCTGGTGAACGGCCGGGTAGTCCGCTGCCAGCAGGCGCACGCAAACGACGCAGTCGCTTTCCTTCCTTCGAAGCTGCAATTGACAACTTTGCAGCAAAGCCACCGATGGCTTCGTTTAATGCAGAAGCTCGCGAGGCATACGTTCGTCACGGATTCAAACCAACTGCCGAGGGCGACATTGAATTGAAATGTTTGCCCGAGCACGAAGCGCGCACCTACGAAACGGGCGGAACAAGCGGAGCCTGGGATTCACTTCCCGCTATCACCACTCCCGTCTGGGTTTTATCCGGAGCATTAGCGCCGTTTCAACCGTCAACATTTGCCATCACCGTTGCAGAACGAATTCCTGCAAGCACCTATGTGCGCTGGGATGAAGTCGGCCATTTCGGACCACTGGAAAAACCAGAACTCATCGTTCAGTACGTCACTTCTGTTGCTGCCACATTGTCATGAGTTTTGACAACACCGGAGATCGAATCCTTGAGCCGTTACGCGCGAACCGTGTAACCAATTCAGTATTCGGCGCCGCAAGCACCGTGGGCGATTTCAGCATTATTTGGCATATCACTGGCTTGCTTTACGCCATTGGTTCGATGCATCGATTTCACGAAGCCATAGCACTGTCTATTGCGCTAGGTGCCGAGAGCATCATCGTTAACCAAGGCGTAAAGAGAATCTTTCGACGCGAACGTCCCACCGTGTCTGGTGATGATCGCTTCGATGTGCGCACGCCAAGTACTTCTAGTTTCCCCAGTGGTCACGCATCATCAGCCACCTTTGCCGCAATGATCCTGATCTCAATGACCGGCTTCCCTCTTGCAATTCTGTGGCTCGGTCTTGCAGCCATCGTTGCGCTCAGCCGAGTGGTTGTTCGCATTCATCACCTGTCAGACATCGTTGGCGGCGTGATAACTGGCGCAATTTTGGGGACTATTGCAGTCCCAATCATTTCGTCGATTATTGGCTAGTAGGTTGATTCCATGAGTGACAAGCGGATGAGCGACACAGAATCACTGATGTGGCGACTTGAAAAAGATCCATATCTTGCGTCCACGTTTGCCAACATCACTATTCTTGATCGCCCACCAAATATGGACGCCCTCTACGCCCGAATGGAACGCACATCGATTCTGTTTCCACGGCTACGCCGTCGCGTTCTTCCAGCACCAGGAAATCTCGGAAACCCCACATGGGTCGACGACCCATCGTTCGATATTCGCTATCACGTTCGCAATATTTCACTGCCTGAACCTGGCGACATGCGCCAACTTCTTGATCTGACAACCTTGCTGGTGGCTGACCCATTTGACAGGTCTCGCCCTCTGTGGCATTTCATCATTGTGAATGGTTTGCGTGGTGGCCGCAGTGCGCTTGTTCAAAAACTGCACCACACCGTGACAGATGGGCAAGGCGGAGTGGAACTCTCGATGCAATATCTCGACTTGCAGCGCGAACCTGCACCGTTGCCTCCGATTGATCCCGAGCTTGTCAATGCTGCACACTCAGTCGGCGAACCAGATGCAACAGAAGCTCTACGTGGCGCGATGACAGATTCATTGCGGCTGCCAATTGCAATGTTGCGCCAAGTTCGCGACGTCTTGTCTGATCCTTCACTGATTGGAAGCATCGGTTCCTCAACCTCTGCAACTGTCAAAGGCCTCATTGCTCAACTCAACGAAGTTGATTCGTCTCGATCACCATTGTGGACATCGCGCTCCTTGCGACGTCGTCTCGAAACAACACGTGTGTCGTATTACGACATGCGCGGCGCTGCGAAGGCACTAGGCGGAACACTCAACACATCATTCATTACTGCTGTCGCCCATGCTGCCGGAAAGTACCACCGCGAACTCGGTGCACCAGTTGAATCATTGCGCGCATCAATGGCAATCAGCACGCGAAATGAAAACAGTGGCAGCAATGCATTCACGCTTGCTCGCATGTTGGTCCCTACAGCAGACATGCCCATTGAAGAGCGATTCTCTGCAATCAACGAAATCCTCGTTGCCGCACGTACGGGCGCTGAATCATCATCACTCGAAGCATTGGCCACCGTTTCGGCAGTAGTGCCCACATCAATCATCACTCGCCTTGCTCGTTCACAAGCAGAAACAGTTGACTTTGCGACTTCAAACGTTCGCAGTGCGGGAGTGCCATTATTCATGGCTGGGTCACAGTTATTAGAGAACTACCCGGTCGGCCCCTTAGGTGGAGTTGCTTTCAATGTGACGCTGATGTCATACCTGGGAAGCCTTGATTGCGGAATCAATATTGATGAGGCGGCAGTCGAAAGTCCGTCACTATTGCGTGACTCATTGTCACAAGCATTTACAGAGTTATCTGCGTTCGCACCTGAGCACGAAAAAACAGCATCGACCTCTTCGGTCGACGATGGCGCTACTAAACGGCAGCGACGGTGGTGGCGACGCTCGCAGTGAGCAAACCACGAAGGTCGAGCAACAAGTCGCCGACTTCAACAGCTGACACCAATTCACGGCGCAACATTTCTGCGAGCGCTTTGTCAATGACGGCAAGCGCCTCTGTGATCACTGTGTCGTGAGTATCGATCATGTGGTGCTCCTCTCGGTATCGAACGGATTGCCCGATTTCTCGGTTCCGCCCGATAACCACATCGTACAGTTGGGGTGACCCACAAGTGTGCACATCCGTCTCTCTGGTGCTTTTCTTTCGTGACGCGTGCCATAAGGTCTGAATTATGAATTTTGAGGGCAAGACCACCGTAGTAACAGGCGCAGCAAACGGAATTGGTGCCGCCCTGGCGCGCCGATTCCACGCAGCAGGCGCTCGTGTAGTACTCGCAGACCGCGACGCAAAAAATCTTGAGGCGATCGAGAAGGAACTTAATTCCATCCGGCCCGATAGCGCATTTGCTGTCGTTGCCGATATCGGCACTGAAGCCGGCAACGTTGCACTCATTGATGCAGCTCGTGCAAAATTTGGATTCATTGATTTGTTCTATGCCAATGCAGGAGTAGCAACCGGCACCGATCTCGAGTCAACTGACGAAGCAACATGGAACGCTGCAATGAATATTAATTTGCACGCTCATCGCTGGGCAGCAAAACATCTTATGGGTGAGTGGCTCGCTGCAGGTGAAGGATATTTCTGCAGCACAGCATCTGCTGCCGGCTTGTTGTCGCAAATCGGAAGCGGCCCATACAGCGTTACCAAGCACGGTGCAGTTGCGTTTGCTGAATGGCTATCCATCACGTACGGAGATCGCGGAATTCGTGTCACCACTCTTTGCCCACAAGGCGTCAACACCAACATGCTGAACCCCACCGACGCTCCTGCTGCAACAACAGCGGTCAATTCAGGTGGCGGAAGTGCCGTTAAAGCATCTGGGGCCGTACTTGAACCATCTGAAGTTGCCGACATTGTGTATGACACCATCGTTGCTGAGAAGTTTTTAGTAATGCCTCACCCGGAAGTCCATACATACGAAAAGCGCAAAGTAGACGACCGTGATCGTTGGCTATCTGGCATGCGTCGCCTTCAAGCACGCGTTGTCGGCGGCTGATAATTCAGCAACGCAGTTGTTCTAAGGTTCGCGTATGGCAGTACGACTAGACCCAGCAGACGAATACATGCACGAACTCGGCCCCGAGTCGAACTTCAACGAAAGTATGTACATCAATTGTTTCGACCCGACGACGCAAGTGGGCGGATGGTTTCGCATGGGCAACCGTGCAAATGAGGGTTACGCAGAGATGACCATCTGCATCTACTTGCCTAATGGCCGCGTCGGATTCATGTTCAAGCGCCCAAACATTGACAACAACGATGCACTCGACGCTGGTGGTCTCACGTGGACAATGGTGAAGCCATTCGAAGAACTTCGCATTGACTATGTCGGCAAAGTTGTTGTGCTTGATAACCCACACGACATGGCGGACCCAAAGAAAGCATTTGCAAATAATCCGTTTGCGGAATGCGAAGCACACATCACATTTACCGGACAAGGAAAACCAAGCATGTTTGGTGGCGAACCAGATGTGCCGCACGAAGCGCCAGGCGAAGAATTCGCTAAGGGTCACTACGAACAACTAGTTGCTGCAACAGGTTCCATTCGCGTTGGCGATGAGGAATTTGCAATTAATGGTTTTGGATTACGTGACCATTCATGGGGCCCACGATTCTGGCAAGCACCGTGGTACTACCGCTGGCTCACTGCAAACTTCGGAGAAAATCTAGGCTTCATGGCAAGTCGTGTTGCAAAGAAAGATGCTGCTGGTTCACGCGGTGGATTTGTGTGGGACAACGGACAAATTCACTTATGTGATGATGTGCAAATTTCAACAGTCACTGTTGGTGAAGATAGCTACCACGACAAGGTGACCGGTGTCATAAAGTCATCGCGATCAAATAAAGAATGGAATTTTGAAGGCGAAGTAACCAGCCTTATTCCTCTGAGAAATCGTCGCCAAGACCCCGATGGAAATTGGCTCATGACACGCATTAGTGAAGGCATGACCAAGTGGCGTATCACTTCTGGAGAACATGAAGGCGCGACAGGCTTTGGTATGTCGGAATATCTCGATCAAATTATCGACGACGCACCTGTAGGTATTGCCGAGTAGCAACTCTCAGTTGTTTGCAGTGCGATTCAGGAATTGCTCTGCAACGCCTGCACTGCCGATCACTTCGAGTGATGACATAGGGATTCTGCGCCACAGGCCCAACAGCAGTGATGATGCTGAACCGCGGATGGCGCAGTCCCCTTTTGAATGTTCACGGGTCACAACTACATCTGATGTGGCGGTCGGAACAATCAGCCATTCACCGTCTACGTCGGTGCAATGAATATGTACAGAGCCACTGAGAGTGCCCTCCTCTTCACGCATATTGCTCACCAACATCACGTGCACAAATTCATCGATGCCATCGCTTGCTAGTTCTGCATCGATTTCAGGTGTGACACCAGATGCACGATGAGCATCCCACGCGTGCACGGCAGTTTCGTGTGCCATACGACGTATGACCCATGCGACATCTTGAATTCCTGCCCATGTCCAGCATGAACGTGCGGGGTCAAGAGCAGAAAGCACTCCGATCAGTTCATTAAGTCCCGCGCGGTATTCAGAAAGTAAATCTTTGACTGCAGGCTTCGAACGCGGCACATAGTCAGCAGGATTCATGAGGTGGGTCTCAACAATGAATTTCCATGAGTAATGAACTTCAACCATGTGCCACAGCAAGTCAGCACCCAACCATGGATCACACGAAGCAATCGGCGTGTCAATTGCTTTGGCGATGGAATCAGCAAACGCATCGCCCTCGCGTCGCAATATTGCGAGGTAGTCAGATGTCGTCAACATGATTGAAGGAAACTAGATCGAACGAGTTGCGTCTGCCAACTCTTGCCACTGCTTCATTGGCAATGTGCCTGGCGCATCTGTGAGCACTTGAACGCACACATGATTTGCGCCGGAATCAAGATGGGCCTTAACGCGGGCCGTGATCTGTTCAGTTGTTCCCCACGCAACGATGGCGTCAACAACTCGGTCTTCTTGGTTGGTCACTTCATCAGCGGTAAAGCCCAAACGAACAAGGTTGTTGACGTAGTTCGGCAAACGCGTGTATGTCTTCATGTGCTGGCGAGCTATTTCACGTGCCTTTGTTGGATCAGTTTCAAATACAACTGCTTGTTCTGGTGCCAACAATGCATCAGCACCCATGACGCCTCGCGCCATTGCTGTGTGCTCAACCGGAATAAAATATGGGTGCGCTCCGGCGCAACGGTCTGCCGCAAGCTTCAACATCTTTGGACCTAATGCGGCAAGAACACGTTGTGGCGCAGTACTTGGCGCTGGCGAGAAATAGATGCCGGCATCCATCGCGTCGAGGTATTCGACCATTGTGGAATACGGCTTGTCGTAATTACCTTTGTGAACACCGGTCACCATTGGCGCATGACTAACGCCCATTCCCAATAAGAAACGATCTGGGAACGCTTCGGTAACGGTTTTCCAGCCGGCTTGCATTGTTTGTGCGGTGCGTGCGTGAATACTTGCGATTCCGGTTGCCAAAATCATTTTCTTTGTGGCGGACAACAACAACGATGTTGAAGCAAATGGTTCGCGCAACACAGCCTCAGGAACCCATACTGTGCCGAATCCCATGGCCTCTACTTGGGCAATGGCTTCCTGTGCCTTTGCCATTGGTTGCAGGTCAAAGTCTGCTGTCCATAGTCCGACGCGTCCAAGATTGATTGTGCTCATGGCGTTCAGACTAGGGCATCAGTCTTGCGAAATGATTAGCGCTGCAATAGCCAGTCGTCAATTAGTCGACGAGCGATTGATATCGCACCTGGAATCATCGGAAGATCTTCCCTGCTGTACCAATTGGCATCAGCAATTTCAGTTGTGTCACAGACAATGTCGCCCGAGACATACGTTGCGCGAAAGCCCAACATCAATGAGTTAGGAAACGGCCATGGCTGACTGGCCACGTACTCAATGTTGTTGACAACGATGCCCACTTCTTCTTCCACTTCACGCGCAACAGCTTGTTCAAGGTTTTCACCAGGTTCCACAAATCCGGCAAGACATGAATACAACGGCATCGGGAAATTTGTGCCACGCGCAAGCAGCGCTTGTTGATCATCTCCCTCGCCACGTGTTACCAGCGTGATGATTGCGGGAGACAGACGTGGAAACTGCATCAACGAACATGCGGGACAACGAAATGCTCGCTCGTTGTGTGCAAGTTCTGTCGGTTCACCACATCGACCGCAATAGCGATGCGTGCGTGCCCACTCGATGAGTTGTACAGCGCGGCCCGCAACTGCCCATTCGGTATTACTGACGCGTGCAAACAAGGAATACAAATCAGTCTCTGCGCCGTACCCCGGATCTTCGCCGCGAGGCACGTCGATTCCCCAACATGCGACATCGCCATGCATTCCGAGAAAGTGACTAGTCCAGCCTTCGTCGGCAGGCCGATCATCAATAAACACCTTCGTGCCCACCACATGGATATAGCGATGTTCAATAGCCGAATCGGCAGGAATTAGAGAAGGACGGAAGGAGGAATCATGCTGGCTCATTGCCCACTGACGGTAGTGCGTATGGCCCTGTCTAGGATGACTAAATGGCACGTACCCAAAACCCAGTAGTAATTATCGACACCCTGCGCACCCCAATCGGCAAGCGCAATGGCGGATTGTCCACTTTGCACCCCGGCGAATTGCTCGGCATTGTGCAAAAAGGAATCCTCGACCGCACAGGCATTGACCCAGCACTTGTCGAGCAAGTTGTTGGCGGTTGCGTCAGTCAAGTTGGCGAACAAGCTTTCAATATCACTCGTACTGCATGGTTGGCCGCTGGCCTCCCACTCACCACAGCTGCAACAACAATCGACACGCAGTGTGGTTCATCACAGCAAGCAACTGGTCTTGCAAGTTCACTCATCGGTTCAGGCGTTGTCGACATCGCAATTGCATGCGGTGTTGAAGTGATGAGCCGCGTGCCCATCGGCGCATCGGGCCGCAAAGACTTCGGTCTCGGAATCCCCATTCCAAAGACATACTTCGAAGAGTATGAAATGACATCTCAGTTCGAAGGCGCAGAGCGCATCGCTGACAAATGGGGCGTCACTCGCGAAGACACCGACAAGTGGGGCCTCATCTCTCAACAGCGCGCAATCCGCGCATGGGAAGAAGATCGCTTCTCTGGTCAGTTCATCGAAGTCGATGCACCTGAAGTCAATGAAGCTGGCGAAGTCACTGGCACACGTCGTGTGTCGCGCGACGAAGGCCTGCGTGAGACCACTCTTGAAAAACTTGGCACATTGAAGCCAGTTGGCCGCCCAGACGGCGTTCATACAGCCGGTAACTCATCACAGATTTCTGATGGCGCATCAGCAGTTCTCATGATGACTGAAGAAAAGGCCAACCAACTCGGTCTCAAGGCACGTGCTCGCATCGTTGACTCTTGCCTAGTTGGGGTTGATCCCGTACTCATGTTGACAGGACCAATTGATGCAACCCAGCGTCTCCTTCAGCGCAACAACTTGAAGATCTCAGACATTGACGTGTTTGAAATCAACGAAGCATTTGCGTCTGTTGTTCTCGCATGGGCCAAAGAAGTTGGTGCAGACCTTGAGCGCACGAACCCTAATGGTGGTGCGATTGCTCTTGGTCACCCTCTCGGCGCAACGGGCGCCTTCCTTGTCACCAAGGCACTGAACGAACTCGAGCGCACCGGTGGTCGCTACGCAATCGTTTCAATGTGCTGTGGCGGTGGCCTCGGAACCGGCACGCTCATCGAGCGTCTCTAAAACTAAGGAGCGCGCATGGCGCGCATTCATGGGGCCATCACGGCCGTTTTACTTTCGGTGCTTCTCTTTAGTTGCGCCCAAAAACAAGTCACTGTCACTCCAGACGGACGAGCGCACGGCGTCATCACACATGTCACAGATGGCGACACAGTCTCTGTTCGTCTTGGTGGCACGACAGAAAAGATTCGACTCATCGGAGTTGATACACCCGAAACGAAACACCCCACGAAGCCCGTCGGCTGTTGGGGACCTGAGGCGTCTGCGCACACCACAGCGTTATTGCCTGTTGGCACCGACGTGTACATCGTGCGCGATGCTGAAGCACGCGACAAATACAAACGATTGTTGGCATACGTATACCGAACTGCCGACAACTTGTTTGTGAACTACGAGTTGATTGCAGGCGGATGGGGCGTACCACTTTCGATTGCTCCGAACACCGCATTCGAAACCGTCTTTGCAGCTGCCGCGTATTCAGCGCAGCAGGCCAATCTCGGGTTATGGGCACATTGTCGGGGGTAGGGTTTCTGTATGACAAACAGTCGCTCTCTTGCCTCACGATTAGGCCATAGCGACGATGCTCGACTGGTCATCATCTCGTGTGACGACCTCGGGTCATGTCATGGAGCAACCGAAGGCGTCTATCAAGCCATTCGTACCGGTGTAGCTACGTGTGCATCAATCATGATGCCTGCACCCTGGGCACGGTACGCAGCTGATCAATACAAGAGTGAAGACATTGGTGTTCATCTCACGCTCAATGCCGAGCATCCGTTGTACAGGTGGGGTCCGCTTACTCATGCGCCGTCGTTGTTGTCAGGTGAAGGCGGCTTTCCTCGTTCCGTTGATGACTTGTGGGAACACGCAGATTCAACAGAAGTACTGCGCGAATGCCGTGCGCAAATTGAACGTGCACTGGCATGGGGAATTGATGTCACCCACCTCGCGCCGCATCTCACTTCGATCACATTGCGCCCTGAATTTTTTGACGTGTACCTCGAACTCGCAGTGGAATTCAAACTTCCGATTCGCTTGCCGTCCACCATCTCAGCTGAAGCAGCTGGATTTCCCTTCCGACAGTTAGCTGCCGACGAAGGAATCGTGTTCCCTGATCATTTCGATCATGACTGGCGTACCGGTAGCCGCGAACGAGTTCTTACTGCGCTTTCATCACTTGAGCCAGGCGTGACAGAAATTCACGTACAGCCATCGATTGATACAGCCGAAGTTCGTGCATTGGGCGACGTTGCAATCGGCTGGATCGACGACCTTGCTCTCGCTACAAGTGATGAATTGCGCAAAGCAGTTACTGCAAGTGGCGCTGTGCTGATTGGCTATCGCGAATTACGCGACGCCATGCGAGTTGGCTAACGAATCCCGACAAACATGTCGGTTTCCATCATTCCTTCTGGGACTTCACGATGATGACTCTGCGCCAGAATCCAATCTTCCCATGGGTAGACATCTGCTAATTCTGCATCGGTAAGTCCAAACCAAAACTTGGCAGCCGGATCAACTTGCGTTGCGTGCGCACGTAACGATTGAGTGCGCGCATAGAGGTATTCGCCAATGTGCAATCGAGTTGTCACGCGGTGATCTTGTGATGGACGATTACGCCAGTTCTCATCGAATGGTGATTCGCCGTACTTCAGCACCAAGGCTTCATGAACTGCCAAGACGCGCTCTTTTGCCCACAATGTGTAATACATCTTTTGTGGTTGCCACGGCTCGCCAGCTTCGGGATACCACGCAGGGTCTCCTGCGCGATCAAATGCCAACACACTGGCATCATGCACACGAAGATGATCAGGATGCGGGTAACTGGCCTGGTCGTCGTTGTACGTGAGAATCACATGAGGTCGTTCGAGACGAATCAGACGCACAAGGCGTCCCGCCGCTTCATCAAGATCTGCCATGTGAAAGCAATCAGGATTGTTGTTCGATTCAGATCCAGCCATGCCGGAATCCCGATAGCCCAACATATGCAGCGACGAAAAGCCGATTGCCTCAACTGATTTGCGTAACTCTTCGGGGCGCACGATTGCCAGGTGTGCACGTTCTTGTTCTGGTGTCATGTTGTGAAATGGCTGGCCAGGCTCGCGCAATGCGGGGTTCTGCAGATCGCCTTCTTCTCCGCCAGTGCAGCAGACAAGCACGGTACGAACGCCCTCGGCATAGTACTTAGCAACCGTGGGGGCGCCTTTTGACGCTTCATCATCAGGATGAGCGTGAATTGTCATGAGACAGAGAGGATCTCCCGAAGAAGACAGTTGCTGTGTAGGCATCCTTGACAGGATAGTGACCGCGGCACCTCGAACCGAACACGCTGGGGGGTTGTTCCACCGCTAAGGGTGTTCAATCTGTGAGAATACATCTATCGACTTCTCCACCACCGCCCTGCCGATCGGCATCTTTGAGACTGATATCAACTGTCGTCTCACTGCAGGTAACGATGCTTTTCGCTCGTTGGTCTTAGGAGGAGCACCACTCAGTATCGGTACAGCACCGTGGGTGAACGCATTGCCGCATGAACGTACCGAGTGCGAACGACGGTGGGTACAACATCGCGATAGCGGCGAAACTTTCACCGTTGAATTTCGAATTGGTTTAGCGACGGGTGAAGTGATGTGGATTCAAGTGTCCACTCAACCTGTTGTGATCGATGGTGCTCTCGCTGGTTACATCGGAACAGCAATCGATTGCACAACTCTCGTCACTCAGCGTCAACTATCTGATCAACTCGTCGGTTTGCTTGACGTCTCAGGCGATGCAGTACTTGTATTTGACCGAGTCGGAGAACTTGTCTTTGCCAACGACACCGCACGCACCTTGATTGGCGTTATCGACCCAGGTGCCGGAGCCGGAGATGTTGCTGCCCGAACATTTATGCAGGCAGTGCGTGACCAATTACCGCGTGTATTGCTTGATGCCGCCCCACCAGCCGATTCATCGCATCGATGGGAAGGCGAAATTGGCTTTCGCTCCCCTGATGGCATCGCACGCACGCTCTCTGTTGTGGTGCAGGTAGTGCGTGATGCAAATGGAAGCGTTCATCACTGGGCAACCATCACCCGCGACATCACCGAAGAACGCCAGTCACAAGCAGAACTTGCGCGACAAGCAACACATGACGCGCTAACCGGATTACCGAACCGCGTGTTGTTTGAACGAAAGACAACAGAAGCTCTCGAACGCAGTCGTACAACACATTCCAGTGTTGCCGTGTTGTTCATTGACCTCGACAAACTCAAGCACGTCAATGACACCATTGGTCATGCTGTTGGTGACCAACTCATTGTCACAGTTGCGCGTCGCCTTGCTGCAGCAACTCGACCAAGTGACTTAGTGGCACGCATTAGTGGTGACGAATTTGTTGTTCTGTGCGAAGGGCTGCTTGACGAACAAGTAGCACTTGATGTTGCGGAACGAATTCGTATGTCAATTACTGGCCCATTGGTGTTACAGGGCGTCGAGATTGAAGCCGGCGCAAGCATCGGCGTCGCAATGTCAACACCCGAACTACTCAATACAGAATCTGCCGCAGATGCTGCAGTGACATTGCTGCGTTCTGCAGACACCGCCATGTATCGTGCCAAACAACGAGGTCGCGGACGGTCTGAGCTGTACAGCGAAGATATGCGCACGGCAGCAAAAGCACGCCAAACACTTGCATCAGAACTTGAACAGGCGCTTGCAGGCAATCAATTCGCAGTGGTTTTCCAGCCAATCGAATCAGCCCATACTGGCCGTGTAGTTGCAGCAGAAGCTTTATTGCGCTGGAATCACCCAACACGTGGATTACTCGCACCAGGAGCATTCCTCGACCTTGCAGATGAATCAGGGCTCATTGCCCCAATCGGCGATTGGGTACTAGACGAAAGTGCCCGCACCGTTGCTGAATGGATTTCTACGGGACTCGTTGATCGCAATATGGCTATTCATGTCAATGCATCACGCCGTCAACTCTCTGACATCACCTTTGTTGACCGAGCTCTCACTATCTTGCGAGACAACAATCTTGAAGGTTCCCAATTGGTGTTTGAAACCTCTGAAGCAACCCTTGTCGACAACAATCCATCCGTTTTACGCACAGTGACAGCGCTCAAACGCCAAGGTGTTCGCATTGCAGTTGATGACTTCGGTGCTGGTTACTCATCGCTCGCTTCATTACGCACCTTCCCTGCCGACTTACTGAAACTTGACGGCACATTGGTACGTGACGTCGGACGTACGGACGGTGGCGACGACCCCATGGTGCGTTCTCTCATTCAATTAGCGCACTCATTGAATTTAATTGTGTGCGCTGAATGGGTCACCACGGAAGATCATGTGCAACGCCTCAAAGTGCTTGGTTGCGATTTATTGCAGGGCAATCGAATTGGTGAACCAATCTCTGCTGAAGCATTTGCAACAAAATTGCGCAGAACTACAGCGCAATCAATTCCTGCGACTGATTAACCAGCTGCGGGTGCAGGGCCAAGTCCTGCGAAGTACGCCAACAATGGTGGTGCT
>Ga0194055_10001482_pt1 | contig 19131 bp, 15 predicted proteins | sample SepL449m_MetaG_FD_155482 | JGI IMG/M metagenome (GOLD analysis project Ga0194055, IMG submission 155482) | Anoxic zone freshwater microbial communities from boreal shield lake in IISD Experimental Lakes Area, Ontario, Canada - Sep2016-L442-9m | ecosystem: Environmental > Aquatic > Freshwater >...
CCCCTCCCCCACCGATCAATGCGCCCGTAAAGACGCAGGCAAAGAATTCCCTTCCGTAAAGAGCACCGCGGGCAAAGCTGTTCGAAGAGATGACGCTTTCGATGGCTGACACGCCTTCCGCATCGGAGTGACATCCCGCAGAAAAATCCCCTTCACCTGCGACGGAAACCTCTCCGCGCTTCGCTGGTAGACCTTTCGATCATCCTCTCCCGTATCCCCAATCAGCACAAAGGATTGCCCACGACCACGGAGAATCATTTGCTCGAGAATTTTGGTCTTAAAATCAGCGGGAGTGATGGGAAATTCAGCATTCAAATAAAGTTTCCCCAGAGGAAATCCCGACTGATGAAGAAAGCGGTTGATCCTTCTTCGATAAAACCACGGCGAGCTTGAAAGATAAACGAATTCAACGGAATCAACGGCCTCCCAAGTTCGATAACGATCAGCCATCCCTCGAACAGGAATCCAAGTTCGAAACGGATCCCCAGCCAAATGGCGAAAATTTTTCGCATAAATCACCGAACCATCTCGCCGGATCAACGATCGAAGCACTCGCGTCTCTTTGATCGTATCGTCGATGTCCGAAACCACCACCAGAGATCGGTGAGATGCAGAAAACGCCTGCTCAGACGCCAAGGCCATCGCCAGCCAAATCAATTTCATCCCGCAAATTGCCCCAAAACCTTCGATGATGTCGATCATTCGATGATCAGAAAAGTCTCCTCGAGTGAAAAGACCATGAATTCATCTCTTCTCCTTTGGACTGGTTGACAAAGATCGTTGGTCTTTCGATATTCCCCACCTCATGAGCCTTGATTTGAACGACCTCCTCCACGATTGGCCACACGAACCAGGTTCGATTAAAGTTCGCAAAATTCTCGGGAGCGACGGACGCGAGAAACTTCAACTCCGCATCGACCTTGGCCTCATCCAAATGGAAACCGAAGGTCGACCCGATGGCGTGAAGCCCTTCGATCGGGATTCACTTTTAGAATATCATCAAGATAGGGCCAAACGAGCCGGCCGCAAAAACGAACACTACACCCTCACCCCCGACGATGTCGGAGAACTCCAACAAGAGGGCATTCAATACTATCACCGCTACATCAGCTTTTTCCAATTGCACGACTACCAAGGCGTAATTCGTGATACCCAACGCAACTTAAATATGTTTGCCTTCATCGGCGAACATGGACAACCAGAAGAACTTGCGGCATCAGTGCTTCAGTTCACGCCCTATGTGATTATGATGCAGACACGCGCCCGGGCATCGATCGAACTTGACCGCGGAAGCATTACCGCCGCCACTCGCAAAATTGAGGAAGGAACTGAAAAAATTCGATCCTTCTACGAAAAAATCGAAAAGCCCGAGTCCGCGTTCCAGAGCCCAGAACTCAGTTTCCTTAGCGACTGGCTCGAGGAAGTTCGGTCCAAACAACCACTGACCAAACTCCAAAAGATGCAAAGAGAAATGGACAACGCCATCGCTACCGAAGCCTATGAGAGAGCGGCAGAGTTGCGCGACCAGATCAAGCAGCAACGCCAGAAAAAGAAAGGATGACCAGCCTCACTCCACAACCAATGACCAACTTAGGTCGGCGGTTTCTGGCCAAGATTTCCCTCCAAAATTTCATCGGGATCCTTTTTTTAAGCCTCCTCTTCACCGCTTGCGACACCAACCCGCACCCACCCGCTAGCCAAAAAACTCGCCCAGACGGCACCCCATGGCGAGTCCGTTATGCTTATCTCCCCGACGATCCTCGCGGTCTCGACCCCCAACACGCCTACGACCAAGTCGCCCATCGCATTCATGAGGCGATTCTCGACACTCTCCTCGAATATCACCCACTCAAAATCGATCCCTACGAACTTTCGCCCGCCCTCCTTGAGACCATGCCCGAGCGGACTACCGATGCGGATGGCGGCGTCACCTACACTTGCCGTCTAAAAGCGGGTATCCGCTACCACAATGACCCATGCTTTCCCAACGGGAAAGGCAGAGAAGTCGTAGCGGAAGACGTTCATTACGCTTGGCTACGGATGAGTGATCCGAAAGTCGAATGCCCGATCTACGGTACACTCGAACCAGTGATTGCAGGAATGAGTGGCCTCTACGAAACCGCAAAAAAAACTGGGCACTTTGACTACTCCGCACGCCTCTCAGGAATCGAAGTAGTTGACCGCCAAACCTTTAAAATTCACCTCACCAAACCCTACCCGCAGATCGTTTTTTGGTTGGCCATGCCTTTCACCTCCCCAGTTCCACGAGAGGCCGTCGAATATTATGATGGAAAAAAACACCCCGGTGAGACCATTCAACGCCCCGACTTTAATTGGCATCCCGTTGGAACCGGTCCTTTCCAAATCGCCGAGTATGAACAAGCCCACCGCTTTCGCCTCGTCCGAAATCCAGACTACCACACCACAAAATTTCCTACCGATGGATTTCCACCTGAAAAAGCCCAGTGGTTGCAACAATTTGCAGGCCAACAACTTCCGCTAATCGACGAAATCGAATGGCCGATTCTCCGTGAAACCCACTCGATGTGGCTCCTCGCTCGGCAGGGCTACTTTGACGGCACCGCGGTGGCCAAAGATTCCTTCGGTCGCATTGTCAGCTCAAACCATGACCTCTCTCCCGACCTTAAAGAACGCGGAATGATCCTCGAAAAAGATACGGAACTCAGCACGTTCTTCATTAGTTTTAACTGCGCCGATCCCATCCTTTCCAACCGAGATCTCCGCAAGGCCTTGACCTGCGCATACAACGCCGCCAGCTACTGCGAGATTTTCAAAAATGGCGTCGCTCCACCCGCCACCCAAATCATTCCCCCAGGCATCTTTGGACATCTCAAGGACTGGAAGGATCCCAATACTTTCGACCTAAAACGTGCCCGCGAACTCATCGCCCGTGCCGGCTACCCCAATGGGATCGATCCCAAAACTGGCAAACCGCTCGAACTCACCATGGATGTGACGGCGACCGGCTCGGAGGAACGCCAAACCGCAGAATACCAGCAACGACAGTTCGAGCAGCTTGGAGTCAAAATCAAGGTCATCGAAAATACCTTTGCCAAAATGCTCGAAAAACAGGACCGCGGTCAGTTCCAAATCGCTCCCAGCACGGGTTGGGGCGCGGACTACCCCGATCCCGAAAACTATTTCTTCCTTTTTTACAGCAAAAATATTCCCCCCGCAGGAAAAAACGAAGCCCGCTACATCAACCCAGAATTCGACCGCGCTTTCGAAAAAATGGCCCTCCTCGATAACGGCCCCGAACGCCTCGCGCTCTGCCGAAAAATGTATGATCTGCTCGCGGAAGACTGCCCCGTCGCCTTCACTTTTCACAAAGCCTATTACGTGGTGGTTCAACCTTGGTCTCGCCGCACGCACGCCAACATGATGCTCGAAGGCGGAGTAAAATATCTCCAAGTCGACCCCGAAGCTCGCTCAAAGGCTTGGCAAGAATGGAACCGCCCCAGTTACTGGCCCATCGCTCTCCTCCTCCTCGCTCTCCTCGGGGCGATCGTCTACGCCATCCGCTGGAATCTTCGCTCGAATGTTTAGCTATCTCCTCCGCCGAATCCTCTACGTCCCGCTGATCGTGTTCGGCGTGATGCTTCTGACTTTTGTCCTCTCTTTTGTCGTTCAATCTCCCGAGGAACGCGCCCGCGGAATTCTCGACAAAAAAGCCACCCCTGCAGCCGTTCAAAACTATCTCCACGAACGGGGCTACGATAAACCCGTCCTCATCAACACCTCCCCCAACGCTCCTTGGCACGATAGTATTTTTTGCAATGAGATGACCAATCTCGCCTGTTTGCGCCTCGGGAAATCCGACATCACCGGCGAATCTCTTCGCGAAAAATTCGCCAGCGGGGCCGGTCCCTCCCTCGCCATCACCCTTCCCGCCGCCGTCCTCGGCCTCTTCCTCGCCGTCTCCCTCTCCCTCTATCTCGTTCTCGTCCGCTACTCCACTCTCGATCGCCTCGGCACGATCGGTTGTGTCGTCTTAATGAGCGTCGTTCCCATGCTCTATATTTTTGCTGGCCAATCCCTCTTCGCCTCCGATCTCAAATGGTTTCCCGTTTCTGGTTTCGATCTCACCCAGTGGTCAGGCGTCCGCTTCTTAATCCTCCCCATCTTGATCTTTTGCGTGATCAATCTCGGCGAAGAAACCCGCATTTATCGAGCGGTTTTTCTCGAGGAAATCGCCCGCGACTATGTCCGAACCGCTCGCGCTAAAGGAGTCGATAACAATCGACTCCTCTTCACCCATGTCCTCAAAAATGGCTTGATCGCCCTCATCACCCTAGTCGTTGCCCACCTCCCTCTTCTGATTCTCGGCTCCCTCCTCATCGAAAATTTCTTCGGAATCCCTGGCCTCGGAAACCTCCTCGCCAGCGCACTCCAATCAGGCGACTTCGCCGTTGTCCGAGTCTCGGTTTTCCTCGGGGCTCTCCTCTATCAAGCAGGTCTCATCGCCACCGATATCTGTTATGCCCTCGCCGATCCCCGAATCCGCCTCGGCGATCACCAAGAAACCGAGTCCGCCACCCCTTGGCCTTGGCGTCGTCTCGCCCTTCTCGCACTTTGCGCCTATCCACTGTGGCTCGCTCTCAGCTTCCTCGCAAAATCGTTCTCCTCATTCCAAGACGGCGCCATCCCCGCCACTATCGCAAAGGTTTTTGCAAACCATTGGTTCCAAAATTTCCTCGTCCTCACCATCTTCACCGCCACAGCCTTTTTCCTCTACACCAACGCTCGCAACGAAGTTTGGCATCGCGCCCTCACTCGGCTCCGACGCGACCTCATCGGCCTCACCGCAGGGGCGGTGATCCTCCTCTACCTTTTCATCGGCGCTCTCGAAACCCTCCAATGGCCCGACAAACGAGGCGACTGGAAATCCGTTCTTAGTTACCTCACCGCTTCCATTCCCGCCGAAGAAACCTACAGCGCACCCTTCGCCAAAGTCCTCCTCACTAAACCTACCAAGCTCCACGGCACTCACCCCCTCGGTACCGACGCCCTCGGCAAAGACGTCCTCGTCGAAACCCTCCGCGCCTGCCGCACCGCCCTCCTCATCGGTGGCCTAACCAGCCTGATCTATATTCCCATCGGGACCATCCTCGGCTTAGCCTCTGGTTACTTTCGCCGACGCACCGACGAAGTCATTACCTATTTCTACAGCGTCGTCGCCTCCGTCCCCACGATTCTTCTCCTCGTCGCCATCATCAGCGTTCTCGGCAAAAGTTTCCTCTCCATGACTTGCGCCCTCGCCTTCACCATCTGGGTGGGAGTTTGTCGACTGATCCGCGGAGAAACCATGCGCCAATCGGGCTCCCAATACATCTCCGCGGCCCGAGCCCTCGGACAAACTCACTGGCGGATCTTAACCCGTCACCTTCTCCCCAATGTCATGCATCTCGTCCTCATTACCTTCATCCTCGGCTTCTCGAACCTCGTCCTCTTTGAAGTGATCCTCAGCTACCTCGGCGTCGGTCTTCCCGTCGGAACCGCCAGCTGGGGCGCCATGATCGATGGCGCACGCGGCGAGTTAACCCGCGAGCCGGTCATCTGGTGGAACCTCGCCGCCGCCAGCGGTGCCCTCTTCGGCCTCGTCCTCAGCTTGAATCTTTTCGGCGACGCCCTTCGCCGCGCTTTCGACCCCAAACGAGGATAAAACTTGCCCACACCATGGCAAGATTCTGTCGATATTTTCTCAGATAACTTCCTGACAACCAAAGCACTATGTCAACAACTCCCATCCTTGAAATCCGTAACCTCGCCATCGATTTCGCCACCGAAACTGGCACCGTAGAAGCCGTCAAAGGAATCTCCTTCTCCCTGATGGCTGGCGAAACCCTCGCGATCGTTGGCGAAAGCGGGAGCGGCAAAAGTGTCACCGGTCTCGCCCTCACTCGCCTCCTCCCCGAACCACCAGCCATCTATCGATCTGGCCAAATTTTACTCCACGGCAATGATATTTTGAAAATGGCCCCCCGGGCCCTCCGTTCCATTCGAGGCGCCAAAATCGCCTACATCTTTCAAGAACCTTCCACCTCTCTCAATCCCGTCTTCACTATCCGCAGCCAAATCGCCGAGGCCCTCCACCTCCACCGACCAGATGTCCAAGATATCGACGCCGAAGTCATCAAATACCTCGACCTCGTTGGCATCGCCGATCCCCAAAAACGCCTCCACGATTATCCCCACCAACTCAGCGGAGGAATGCAACAACGCGTCATGATCGCCATGGCCCTTTCCTGTCAACCCGAACTGCTCGTTGCCGACGAACCCACCACCGCTCTCGATGTCACCATCCAAGCCCAAATCATGGATCAACTCCGAGAACTCAAAAAACGCGTCCGCATGGCCATTATCCTCATCACCCACAACTTCGGAATCATCAGCGGAATCGCCGATCACGTCGCGGTCATGTTTCGCGGAAAAATCGTCGAATATGGAACCACGCGCGAGGTCCTCTCCAATCCCCAACACCCTTATACCCGGGCTCTCATCGACTGCATCCCCCAACTCGGTGCCAAGCGTCGGCGATTGACGACGATCGACCACGCGGCCCTCGAGGCCACCAGCCAATAAGGTCGTTCCAAGCTCAATAGCCCATGGCACAACCCAACCCCATCGAACATTGCCAAAAAATATAAACTACTCTCCATCAAAACTTTAGCAAAAAATCTCCAAGAAAGAATATCCCTCCTCATTCTCTGCACTCACTTCTTGGTCGGCATCTCTTTCGCCAAAGATTCCCCCCCTCCTCCACCGAACCTCGTCTTCATTATCGATGACCAGCATTCTTCCGATATGCTTGGTGCCTCGGGCAATCCCGATATCCAAACCCCCAATCTCGACCAGCTCGCTGCCGAAAGCGTTCTTTTCAAACATTGCCTTTCAAATTCCCCTGTCTGCACTCCCTACCGCGGAATGCTCTTCACCGGACAACACCCGCTCCGCTCCGGCGCCATCCAAAACGATCTCCAAATTCTTCCCGGTCACGGTTCCTACTTCGCGGAAGTCCTTCGCGACTCCGGCTACCACACTGGCTACTACGGCAAATGGCACCTCTACGGCGGAGATCGAGAGCGGGGCATTCCCCCCGGCCCCTACCGATACGGCTTTGATCAGGAATTTCTCGTCAATAACTGCACGCTCCTCTTCGATGCCCCACACGCCTTTTACTGGAGTCAAGACGGCAAAACTAAGCAACTCTACGGCGACTGGGAACCCTACGCCCAAACTCGCCAGGCCATGGAGTTTATCGATCAACACGGCGACAAACCCTTTGCCCTCTTCATCGCCTATCATCCCCCCCACAACTGGGGAGGTCCCCAAGAAGGCTACGCCGCCCCTCCAGATCTGCTCGCTCTTTACGACCCCGCCAAATTAACCCTTCGCCCAACCGTCGATGACAATCCCCGCAATCGGCGGATGTACCAAGGCCACATGGCCATGATCAGCAGCATCGACAAGGCCGTCGGCATGCTCACCAAAAAACTCCAAGAACGTGGCTTATCCAAAAACACCATCGTGATCTTTACCGCGGATCATGGAGACATGCTTCGCAGCTACGGCTGGCCCGGAAATAAAGGCCGAGCGGAACACACTTCCGCCCGAGTCCCACTGATCATCCGTTGGCCTGAACACCTCAAACCAGCCACCAGCGAGCAACTCATCGGCACCCTCGATCTCATGCCCACCGTCCTCGGCTTCCTTAACCTAACCGTCCCCTCCACCTGCCAAGGAAAAAACCTCAGCGCCGCCATCCAAGCAGGCCGAGACGATGGCACCGACGCCCTCCCTCTCTTCTACCTCCCACTCAACTGGCGAGGCATTTATACGCACCGCTACACCTATTCCTTTGCCCTCCACGATCCTGACGAGGCCCATGTCCCCGGCGGAAAAAAAACTTTCAATGTCCTCTACGATCGCCAAGCCGATCCCGCAGAAACGCGCAATCTCTTCAACGATCCCACCGCCGCCCCAATCAAAGAACAACTCCACCGCCAAACCCTCCTCATGATGACCAAATTCCAGGATGGAGGATTGCGAAGCAAAGAGATCATTCGACAAGTCATCATGGAACAAGATCTCCCCGCCTTACTCCAACCCCTCGCCACACGGCCAGATGGCTGGAACGCCCGCCTCAAAGGCCGCCCCGTCGATCTTCTCCCACCGCCGAATTCACCCCAATCAACGCCCTAAACCCGCCACCTCCAGCTCGCTAATCTCCCCTCTCCTTCTCACCCAAACATCACCACCCCCAAAATTCACCCTTCACTTTCTTCTTCACTTCCCTACTTTTCCCGCCATGCCACGCCACGACGGTCGTCTTCACGACCAAATTCGCCCAGTCTCTTTCATTCCAAATTTCGCTCCGCACGCTACCGGTTCTGTCCTGATCTCCTCAGGAAATACTCGCGTCGTCTGCAGTGCCATGATCGAAGATGGAGTCCCACCTTGGATGAAAGCCCAGAAAGTCTCTGGCGGTTGGATCACCGCCGAATACTCCATGCTCCCCTACTCCACCCGCCCTCGAAAATCCCGCGATAGCTCGAAAGGAAAAGTCGACGGCAGAAGTGTGGAAATCCAACGCCTCATCGGACGATCACTCCGAGCGGTCATCGACCTCGAAGCCCTCGGCCCACGAACCCTCTGGGTCGACTGCGATGTTCTCCAAGCCGACGGGGGAACCCGCACCGCCTCGATCACTGGCGCCGGCGTCGCCGTCGCCCTCGCCGTGCGCAAACTCCAAGCCGAGGGTCAGTTCAAACAATCGCCCATCAAACAATTCGTCGCCGCCGTCAGCGTCGGGGTTGTCGAAGGGGAAGCCGTACTCGACTTGGATTATCTCGAAGACAAAGACGCGGCCGTCGACCTCAATCTCGTCATGACGGAGACGGGACAGTTTGTCGAGGTCCAAGGCGCCGGCGAAGAAAGCACCTTTTCTCACGAACAATTTCTCGCCATGCTCGCTCTCGGCAAAAAAGGAGTCACGGATCTCCTCGCCGCCCAACAAGCCGTTCTCGCAATCCCCGCTTAAATTCTCAGCCATCATCACTCTATGAAAAAAGCCCTCATCACTGGAATCACCGGCCAAGACGGTTCCTATCTCGCCGATCTTCTTCTCGCCAAGGGCTACGAGGTTCACGGGATTATTCGCCGTGCCAGTAGCTTCAATACGTCAAGAATCGATCACCTTTACACGGACCCCCATGTCAACGGTGTCCGCCTCCATCTCCACTACGGCGACCTTTCCGACTCCCTCAACCTTACCCGCCTCATCGATCGCACTGGGCCCGACGAAATCTACCATCTCGGCGCTCAAAGCCATGTCCGCGTCAGTTTCGATATCCCAGAATACACTGGAGATGTCACCGCCCTCGGAACCATCCGCCTCCTCGAAGCCCTTCGCGAAACCCGCGTTCCCGCTCGCTTTTATCAAGCCAGTTCCAGCGAAATGTTCGGCAAGGTCCAAGAAGTCCCCCAAACAGAGACCACCCCTTTCTGGCCACGCTCCCCTTACGCCGTCGCCAAAGTCTACGGATACTGGGCCACGGTCAACTACCGTGAAAGCTACGGCATCCACGCTAGCAATGGCATCCTCTTCAACCACGAAAGTCCGCGCCGCGGGGAAACCTTTGTCACCAGAAAAATCACTCGCGCCGTCGCCGCCATCAAACAAGGACGCCAAAAAGAACTCTACCTCGGCAACATGGAAGCCAAGCGCGACTGGGGTTACGCCCCAGAATACGTCGAAGGCATGTGGAGAATGCTCCAGCAACCCGAAGGCGGCGATTATGTTCTCGCCACCAACGAAACCCACACCGTCAAAGAATTCGTCGAACTCGCCTTCGCCCACGCTGATCTGAACTGGGAGGAACATGTCAAATACGATGCCCGCTACGAACGCCCAGCGGAAGTCGAACTCCTCATCGGCGACCCCACAAAAGCCAAGACAAAACTCGGCTGGGAACCGCAAACCCGCTTCGCCGAACTGGTTCGCATTATGGTCGATGCAGATTTAGCCCTAACCAAATAACCAGAAGTTTCCGCTTGACCGTCACCAAACCCTCAATCATTGTCCGCACCCAATCTATATATCTTCTATGAAAGTCTGTGAAATCACTCAAGCCCACCCAACCAAAGGCAGCAAAATCCACCGTCGTGGTCTAGCTAAGAAAAAGGGAGGCATCGGTCAACACGTCACCAAAGTAGTAACCCGGACCTTTCTACCCAATCTGAAAAAACGCCGCATCTGGGTCAGCGAACTGAAAAAATTCGTCACCGTAAAACTAACCATGCGTGCCCTCAAAACTGTCTCCAAAAATGGAGCTTTTTCCACGCTCCGCTCCGCCGGAATCGTCTAAATTCTTCGGTAATCCCATTTCACATGGGGAATTAAACCCGTCAACCGCAACCTCCGATTGATAGAAAGCCCAACCTATGTCATTTGCCGCGAAAAGCCTCAAGTCAGGGAAGACTTACTTTTTACATCGGAGATTGCAGGAACTCAAAGGTGGACAAAAAGTCACTCTCTACTACTTCGGCGGAGAAGCCAAAGAAGGGGCGATTGACTCTCTCCCCGAAGGTTACGAGCTCTCTGAGAATAGCAAAACGGGCCTGCCACTTTTGAAAAAAAAGCGGTAAACAATCGTAAACACTCCCTCACTTTCCTCTGGGACTAAGCATTTAATCGGCGGCTAGGGAATTCCTCCCTCAGCCGCCGCTTCCTTTTCCATCATCATCTATCCCACTCTCCTCCTTCACGATCGCCTCAACAACACCCCTTCCCGCAGTTTTCTCAACCAAACCAACCTGATTCCACGATGAAACCCGTACCCGTAACCATCCTCACCGGCTTCCTCGGCGCAGGAAAAACCACTCTCCTCAACTACATCCTCAAACAACAGCACAACTATAAGTTCGCTGTCATCATCAACGAGGTCGGAAAAATCGGCATCGATGGGGGCCTCATCGAGACCACCAAAGACGAAATCCTCGAAATGTCCAACGGTTGCCTCTGCTGCACGGTTCGCAAAGACCTCGTCAAAGGCGTCCAAAATCTCCTCAAAAAAGGCGGCTTCGATTATCTTCTCATCGAAACCACCGGCATCGCCGATCCCGGTCCTGTCGCCCAAACTTTCCTCAATATCCCCCAACTCCAACAACTCGTGCGCATGGATTCGATCATCACGGTGGTCGATGCCGAACAAATCGAAACCCAAATGCGTGATGCCGAAACCGCCCGTGAACAAATCACCATGGCCGACTTCCTCCTCCTCAATAAAACCGACTTAGTCGACGAGGCCCACCTCCAAAAACTCGAAGAGAAACTCACAGAACTCAACCCCTGTGCCCAAATCTTCCGCACCAACCACTCCCAGGTAAATCTCAAGGAACTCCTCGACATGCACGCTTTCGATGTCGATCAAAAACTCGCCGTCGACCCAGAATTCCTCAACGAACTCCAAACTCGTCATCATCACGATATCCAATCCTTCTCCTTCGAATTCACTCAACCCTTCAACGTAGAAAAATTTGAGTTTTTTGTCCAAAAACTCTCCGAAAATGAAAAGGTCTTCCGGAGCAAAGGCTTCCTCTCCATCGAAGGGAACCCTCGACGCGCCATCTTTCACGGCGTCAATAATCGCTTCACCATCCTCTGGGATCGCCTCTGGGTCAAAGGGGAAACCCGGACCAGCCAACTCGTCTTCATCGGAAAGTCCCTCAACGAATCCCAGATTCATCAGCAACTCACCCAGTGCCTCGCCTGAAAATCACCCAAATGATCGCTCTCCCCTCCGCCTCTTCTTCATTTGGAGCTTTTCTCCTCTTCCTCCTCTTCGCCACCCCCCAAAGCCCATCCCAAGCTCAGGAAAAATCTCCCGAAACCACCCCGAAAACCGAAGAAAAAGATCCCAAAAAAGAAGAGAAACCCAAGGAACGCTCCGGCCAAATTTCCCTCGGAGGCTCCGAAATCAAATATCTCGCCCAAACAGGCACCATCCCCGTCTTTAAAGACGACGGCGCAGTCAAGGCCGATGTCTTCTATGTCTATTACGCCGCCACTGGCCCCAACGGCAAACGCCTCTCCACCCATCCAGGCAACTCCAGACCGATCACCTTTTGCTTCAATGGCGGCCCAGGCGCCTCCGCTGTCTGGCTCCATCTCGGTGGACTCGGCCCCCGACGCCTCGATTTCCCCCCCGAAGGTCTCTCCCCCAGTACGGTCTGTCGCATCGTCGATAACCCCAACTCCATCCTCGACGCCACCGACCTCGTCTTCGTCGACCCCGTTTCCACAGGACTCAGCCGGGCCGCAAAAGGAGAAAAACCTGAACAATTCTTCGGCATAGATGAAGACATCGCCGCCGTCGGCGAATTTGTTCGGCTCTTCACCACCAGAGAACAACGATGGACCTCTCCAAAGTTCTTTCTCGGCGAAAGCTATGGCGCCACCCGCGTCTCCGGCCTCGTGGGCTATCTGCAACAAAAACACGGCCTTTTTGCCGATGGTCTCATTCTCATGTCCGGCCTGATCAACTTCGGTACGCTCAACGCCGATGCCGGAAACGATCTGCCCTTCATCCTTTACCTCCCCACTCTCACCGCCACCGCTCACTATCACAAAAAACTTTCCCCAGATCTTCTCGGCGATCTCGATCAAACCATCGCCGAATCCCGTCGCTTCGCTCAAACCGATTACGCTGTCGCCCTCCTCAAAGGTGCCACGCTACCCATCGAAGATCGACGCTCCATCGCTTCGAAACTCGCCCGATTCACAGGTCTAACCGCCGAACAAATTCTCGAACAAAATCTCCGCATCGATCCCGCTTTTTTTCGCAAAGCTCTCCTCAAATCAGAAGGAAAAATCATCGGTAGATTCGATGCCCGAGTCACCGGCGAAGACGGCGACCCAGGAGATCCACTCCCAGCCTACGACCCCTCTTTTTCTAATATCGTCGGCGGATTCGCCTCAGCCGTAAACGCTTATATTCGAACCGAACTCAATTTCGAAGTCGATCACCCCTATCATGTCTTAAATGGCGTTCCCTGGAAGTGGTCCGCCTTCGAAGGCCGCTACGTCTCCACCGAAGATCGCCTCGCCTACGCTCTCCGAACGAATCCACGCATGCGTGTCCTAGTTCTCGCAGGGCGTCGAGACCTCGCCGTCCCAGAAGACTCCATGCGCTATTCCCTCGATCATCTCACCCTCCCCGCCAGCGTCCGCAAAAATATCAGCACCTCTCTCTACGAGAGCGGTCACATGATGTATCTCCTCCGCTCCGATGCCGAAAAATTACGCGCCGATCTCCTCCGCTTCCTCAAATAAACCCACCCGTTTCCCCCTCTACCCTTCCACCTGCACCGCCGTTGGCACCATAATCGCATCGCGCATTCCATGGATGAGCTTTTTGTCCGCGGGACAAATCGTCGCCAACGCCCCTCCAATCTCCGTCTTCCCCCCATCAACAAAGTAATACGGACACAATCGCACCCTCCCACTCATCACCGCCATCTCTCCCGTCTCCCGATCCAGATACGGTTGCTCCACTAATCGCCCCTTATGAAACCGCTGGAGGATCGATGGATGCGTAGCCGATTCCTTCAAGGCCGACTCCAACGCTCTCCCCCATTCTGGCCCCGAACTATCCGAACCAAGGACCACACTCCGACTCCCCCAAGCCCTTTCATCAAAGCCACTTATCTTCAAAATGAGTTCCCGCTGCTTTTGGGAAAAAGCCTTTAACTCCTCCCAAGAATGAATCTCCAACCCAGGAATAACCGCATGCTGCGGAATGGGTTGCGGATCCAGTATCCACGTATACGGAATCACCTTCTCCAACTCCAGAAAATGCTGCTCACTCAGCTCTCTCCGCCAGTACTCTCGCAATGGTCGCATCCAAAAAAGCGCAAACCATAGCTTCTCCTCCAGATAAGGCTTAAAGGGGGGCGTGATCGTCGCCACTCCACTCTCCACCGCCTTAAGGATTTCTCCAGCCCCCAGAATATTCGGTAAATCAAATAACTCAAAAAAACGATAGATTGATCGCCAGTCGTCCCTCAAAAGATCCTCGGTAAATGTCTCCGCGTCTCTCACCCGGATCGCCCCCCCACTAATCCTCCCAAGATACTCCATCTCAGGTCGATAAGTAGAGGCCTCTTTCGAAATCAAGACCGTCCCTCTTCCCCCCAGAATTCTCAAAAACCCTTCAACCATTCCATTCTTTCCCCCCAGCAAATCGTGGGTGCCAAACGCCTCATAAGTAGCGTTCATCCACTGCGTCAACCCAATCCCTCCCGGAACGCTGTCCAACTCTGCAATCGCAAATCCCTCCTCAGTCAAAATCAAATCGGGGCGGATGATCGCTGGCAAATCTCCCCGAATCGCTTTCCTCCGACTTTCCTCAATCAACGCCTCCGGTTTCCCCGCGTCCAAATACTCCGCAATCCACCCCGGTTGCTTACCCGCCACAGAGCGCTGATAAAGCTCGTTACACGCCCGCTGAAAAAGACTCAGTCGATGCCCAAGCTTCTTCAATTGCTCCGCCAATCGCCCACTAATCACAAACGGCTCCGGAGAAATCAGCCAGTCTTTCTCCGCGAATAACCCCTCCTCAGGCACCGACGCCCTAATCTGCTCAATCCGCGTGAAAAAATTCTCAGAAGTGGTCATGCAAGTATTACGCAATTCTGACAAGTTTTCGCGAATCAACGATAACGAATTTTTGCGCGATTCCACCCAACTCCTCGGCTTTCAAACGCCGCGGTGTCCCCCTCATCCTCAACACTCCCCCCAAATTTTGCCGTCTCCGCTTCAAAATCATCAACGCTGGCTCCCTAATAAATTTCAAGATATTTAATATTTGCAATATTGTTTTATATAAACCATAATAATTGCCTTGAGTGCTTCATCTCAAATTTTCCGCTGGATTGGTGAGCCTTCGACCTCGTTCCGCCATCAGGGCGTCGACACCCCCTCCCTGATCAAAAGACACGCCACCCCAGCCTCAACTAAAATCTCCCCTTCATCGGCACCCACTTCACTGACTCCGATATCACCCTCCACACGATCAATTCCCGTACTATGAAACCCAAAAAGCGCACAGCCAAACGCCGCATCCTCATCGTTGATCAGAACCTCTCCATCCACCAGGACTTCCAATCCATGCTCTCCCCCGCTCAGTGGCGAAACCCATCCGTCTCCCCAGAAATGGAGCCCGTTGAGTTTGATCTTCTCCACGCCTCCAACGAGCAAGACGCCTTAAAAGCAATCAGCGACGCCGTCCTCCAAAGTCGCCCCTTCGCGGTCGCTTTTGTGGATACAAGGATCACCGCAGAGTGGCAGGGCATCGAAATCATCGACCATATCCGGACCGCCGATCCTCGCCTCCAAATAGTCGCCTGTACGACCTACGCCGAGTTTGAATGGGAAAGCATCGCCCAGCGTTTGGGATGCTCAGACCATCTCTTAATTTTAAAAAAACCTCTCATTCAAGGCGAAGTTCGACAACTCGCCCTTGCTTTAACCAACAAGTGGAGTCTCGCACGCGCCGCCCAACTCCACGTCGATCAACTCGAGCAAATGGTCATCGCCCGAACCGCCGATTTACAGGCCTCCCTAGAGTTTCAACGCCACACTCATAAGATGGAAGCAGTCGGCCATCTCGCTTCTGGCATCGCCCACGAATTTAAAAATCTCCTCACCGTCATCCAAGGCTACACTGATATCGAACTCGCCCGCACCCCCCCAAATACCGATATCAGTACTTCCCTCCACCATATCGCCCGCGCCGCCGCTCGCGCCGACACCGTCACTAAACAACTCCTCGCCTTTAGTGATACCCGCCCCCTCGAGCTCCTTCCCCTCGACCTCAATGAACGAATTGCCTCCCTCGAGCCCATCCTTCGACCCATGCTCGGAGCCACCATCAGCCTTCACTTTGATTTTCCTGAGGCTCTGCCCAAAGTATCTGCTGACCCATCCACCCTCGACCAAGCCATCCTCAACCTCGTCATCAATGCCAGAAACGCCATGCCAAACGGCGGCAAAGTCACCATTCAAACTGCCATCGAAACCATTCCGTTAGAGCGGATTCCATCTAAAAATTGTAGCGCAAATCCTGGACGTTATGTTCGGACGACTGTGACCGACTCGGGCAGCGGAATGGATCCAGCAACCACAGAACTCCTCTTTGAACCCTTCATCCCCACCAAGAACGGCGGCTCCCAAAGCGGTCTAGGTCTCGCCATCGTCCGCTCGATTATCGAAAAACATCAGGGCTGGGTCTCCGTCAGCACCGCCCTCAATGCGGGATCCTCATTTCATCTGTTCCTCCCCATTGTCGAAAATCCTTTGCCCATCCCCGCAAAAAATCTCCCCACGCCTCACTTCCAAGGAACTGGCACCGTCCTCATCGTCGAAGACGAGGAATCCGTCGGACAATTAATCTCCTACATCTTTGCCGAGCACGGATTCAATGTGCTCAGCGCCCTCGATGGTCATCAGGCCCTCCGCCTTTGGCAGGAAAACTCCCACAAAATTACCCTGCTCTTCACCGATATGGTCATGCCTGGTGGAATCTCCGGCTACGAACTCGCTCAAAGAATTCTTGCAGATCAACCCGATCTCCCCGTGATCTATTCCAGTGGCTACAGCACAGATATCCTCTCAAAAAATATCATCTTCCAAGAGGGATTCAATTACCTCCCAAAACCTTATCGCCCTGCCGAGCTCTCCGCTATCATCAGCTCAGTGATTGCCCGATCACCCGCCCCCCACACGAAGCCGCCTAATTTTTGCCAAGTTTTCCGCCAAACTTGACTCGCTCCATCTCCCTCGTAATCTCTCCCTGTCTTTAAGTAAGGGATGCCCAGCTGGGCTGAGAGCTTTCGCGCAAGCGGATCACCCCTTTGACCCTTGGCCATCTGTATGCCTTCGGGCGCAAAGGTCTCATTCCAGCCAAGCCCAAACTCCTTGCTAGACTTTTTACTTCCTATGATCGCCTCTAAAGATTCCATCGAACCTCACAGCAGTACCCAATTGCCCGCCTCCAAGCGCGTCTACTTAAAAGGAAGCATCCACCCCCAAATCAGCGTTCCCTTCCGCGAAATTACCCTCTCCCCAACCAAAACCCTCAACGGCTCCGTCGAAGTCAATGAGCCAGTTCGCGTCTATGATTGCAGCGGCCCTTGGGGCGATCCCGATTTCACCGGCGATGTCCAAAAGGGGTTGCCTCCCATGCGCGCACATTGGGTCACCTCTCGCGGCGATGTGGAAGAGTACACCGGTCGCCCTTCCAGCCCTCAAGACAACGGCTACCTCAGCACCAGTCACGCCCAACAAGCCTCCGAAAAACGCGGCGGTCTCTCCCCTCTCCACGCCCCAGATAATGCCCGACGTCGCCCCCTCCGCGCCAGCGCAGGTCATCCCGTAACCCAACTCTGGTATGCCCGCCAAGGAATCATCACCCCAGAAATGGAGTACATCGCCATCCGCGAAAATCTCGGCCGCCAATCCGCCCTCGAAACCATCGAAAATAAACACGGCGCCCGCAATACCCTCCTCCAACAACACCCCGGCCAGCCCTGGGGCGCCGCTATCCCCAAACACATCACCCCAGAATTTGTCCGCGACGAAGTCGCCCGCGGACGTGCCATCATCCCCGCAAACATCAATCACCCCGAACTCGAACCGATGATCATCGGCCGAAATTTTCTCGTCAAAATTAACGCCAATATCGGCAATAGTGCGGTCACTTCTTCCATCGACGAAGAAGTCGAAAAAATGCGCTGGGCGACCAAATGGGGCGCCGATACCGTGATGGATCTCAGCACCGGGAAAAATATCCACGCCACTCGCGAATGGATCCTCCGCAACTCCCCCGTCCCCATCGGAACCGTCCCCATCTACCAAGCCCTCGAAAAAGTCCACGGCAAAGCCGAAGACCTCACCTGGGAACTCTACCGCGATACCCTCATCGAACAGGCAGAACAAGGCGTCGACTACTTCACCATCCATGCCGGGGTACTCCTCCGCTTCATCCCCATGACCGCCAAACGCATGACGGGAATCGTCAGCCGCGGTGGCTCTATCCTCGCCAAATGGTGCCTCTCCCATCACCAAGAAAATTTCACCTACACTCATTGGGATGAAATTTGCGAAATTATGGCGGCTTACGATGTCAGCTTTTCCATCGGCGACGGACTCCGCCCAGGCTCGATCGCCGACGCCAATGACGACGCCCAGTTTGGAGAACTCGAAGTTCAAGGCGACCTCACCAAACGGGCTTGGGCTCACGGTGTCCAAGTCATGAACGAAGGCCCAGGTCATGTCCCCATGCACATGATCCAAGAAAATATGCAGAAACAACTCGAGTGGTGCCACGAAGCTCCCTTCTACACCCTCGGCCCCCTAACCACCGATATCGCCCCCGGCTACGATCACATCACTAGCGGCATCGGGGCCGCCATGATCGGCTGGTATGGCTGCGCGATGCTCTGCTATGTCACTCCAAAGGAACACTTAGGCCTCCCCAACAAACAGGATGTCAAACACGGCGTCATCACCTACAAACTCGCCGCCCACGCCGCCGACCTCGCAAAAGGTCACCCAGGTGCCCAATACCGAGACAATGCCCTCTCCAAAGCCCGCTTCGAATTCCGCTGGGAAGATCAGTTTAACCTCGGGCTCGATCCCGAAACCGCTCGCGAATTTCATGACGAAACTCTCCCCCAAGAAGGCGCAAAAACCGCCCACTTCTGCAGTATGTGCGGCCCTCACTTCTGCTCAATGAAGATCACCGAAGACGTCCGCCGATACGCCGCCGAACAAGGCCTCGCTGAAGAAGCCGCCCTCGCCGCAGGATTGGCCGCAAAGTCCCAAGAGTTCGTCGACCAAGGCGCGGAAGTTTATCAAAAACTCTAAGCGCCTCCCTCTCAGGGAACGGGAATCACCGTCACCCGCAACTTAAAAAACGCCTTCGCCTCCGTCGCCGGTATGGTCACGGTCACCCGTTCCGTCACCGCTCCAGCGGCAATTGTCACCACGCCACCCCCACTCAGCGGAATGGGGATTTCTGTCCACCCCACTAAGTCACTCCCATAAAA
>Ga0194055_10001484_pt1 | contig 19121 bp, 22 predicted proteins | sample SepL449m_MetaG_FD_155482 | JGI IMG/M metagenome (GOLD analysis project Ga0194055, IMG submission 155482) | Anoxic zone freshwater microbial communities from boreal shield lake in IISD Experimental Lakes Area, Ontario, Canada - Sep2016-L442-9m | ecosystem: Environmental > Aquatic > Freshwater >...
GCTCTAGGGCATCGATTCCAACCAATCGAAGTTGGAAAGCCGCTCCAGGCCCAATCAAGTACTCCGACTTCTTGCAGGGCGAACTTTACGATGCTCGTGACGAACAACCAAACTGGGCGAAGCCTCAGTTTGACGATTCACAATGGAACCCAGTCGTAACTGGTGCGGCATCAAAGGGCAAGCTTGAGGCATTTCCAAGTAATCCCGTAAGGGCTTATGAAATTGTCAAGCCGATTTCGCTTTCGGAACCGACAAAAGGGGTCTATGTCTACAATCTTGGACAAAATCTAGCTGGCTTCGTTCGACTGAAAATCAACGGATATCGAGGTCAACGGATCGTCATTAGACACGCCGAAAGATTGAACCCTGATAACACGGTTTACACGACCAACCTGAGAAGTGCAGGATGTACTGACACATACATTTGTTCGGGCAACGGTACCGAAGTTTGGGAACCCAAATTCACCTTCCACGGCTTTCAGTATGTGGAAGTCACTGGTCTTACAGAAAAACCAGCCATGGATTTGATCGAGGGAATAGCCATCTCAAGCGATACCAAAGTTGGCGGCCAACTTGAGACGTCTGATCCGATGCTCAATAAGTTGGTTAAGAACGCCTATTGGACTCAGAGGATGAACTTCATCGACATCCCCACCGACTGTCCGCAGCGGGATGAGCGCTTAGGCTGGACCGGAGACGCTCAAGCATTTATCCGCACTGCCTGCATGGCTACTGACGTTCAACCATTTTTCACGAAATGGTTGGTGGACCTGGATGACGGCCAACGACCCGATGGCCAATATCCAATGGTTGCCCCCGTTAAGGTGGCTGGAAACGACGGAGGACCCGCTTGGGCCGATGCAGGCGTAATTTGTCCATGGACCATTTACGACGTCTATGGGGACAAGCAACTCTTAGCCAAGCATTATCCGAACATGAAGCGATTCATCGAATTCTGCCGAAACCGATCGGATGCGAATCTGATGCCCCCGGCCCAGTTCCACTGCTTTGGGGACTGGGTGAGTATCAATGCAAATACTCCAAACGATGTGATCTTTTTGGCGTACTTTGCTTACTCAACCCACTTGGTTGCCGAGTCTGCTCGAGCCCTTGGGAAAATGGATGAGGCCGCAGAGTTCGAGAAGCTCTTTGGCAAACTTAAGGCGAACTTTAACAAGAACTTCGTGACATCCGAAGGGAAAGTAAAGGGTGAAACGCAATGCAGTTATGTTCTGGCGTTTGCTTTCGATTTGCTCAATGACGACATTAAAGAGAAGGCAAAGGCCAATTTTGTGAAGTCGATTGAAGATCGGAACTGGTTGATCTCAACAGGCTTTGTCGGCACCAGAGACATCATGAACGCCCTTACCAAAATTGGTCGAAACGATATTGCGCTTCGATTGCTACATAACACCGACTTTCCAAGTTGGGGATTCTCGATCAAGAATGGCGCGACTTCGATTTGGGAACGATGGGACGGTTGGACCCCAGAGAAAGGATTCCAAGATCCAGGGATGAACTCGTTCGCTCACTATGCCTTCGGTGCCGTTGTCGGCTGGATGTACCGAGAGATCGGGGGAATCAATAATGCTTCAGCTGGATTCAACGAGATTGAAATTAAGCCACTCCTCGATCTAAAGTTGGACTGGGCAAAGTCTAGTTATGAATCAGTCCACGGACCAATTAAAGTGTCATGGAAGAAGTCTGGTTCTGGTCATTCGGTCGATGTAGATGTACCGCCGAACACAGTCGCAACCGTCATCCTTGGTGACCAAAAGTCGACTGTGGGTTCAGGGCATCACGAGTTCAAAACAAAGTAACCCGTAGCTAAAGAGGCTAAAAAAAGAAATGGCTCGGATTGAATCCGAGCCATTTCTTTGGCATTGATCGTTTAGCCTAAGCTTAAATCCAATCGTTTTCTTTGTATTTGTCCATTCCAAGCTTCATCAGATCCTTTAGCCCTCTTTCAATCTCGGGGGTAAAGGTCTTGATGTTGAAGCAAGTATTTCCCTTCAAAATGCTCTGCATTGAAGCGGGGACCTCGTCTCTGAGTTCTGGGCAAACATGAATTGGCATATAGTAAAACCCGACGAGGTTTTTCAACTCGCGAATTTCAACAAACTGATATCCTTCGTGGATTTCGTCATCAACAATGATCTGCTTGGTGGTCGAAAGGGAATATTTTCCGGGTGAGCTATCAAGCTCGAGAACGTCCCCGTAGCCCTGGAGCAGCGTCTTTAGCTGCTCAAATAAGTATCGGCGCTTCTGGTCGTCCATCCCAACAATATACCGGTTATTGGCTATTGCTCCCAGAACACCGTTTTCAATTCGAACTTACCATCTGACATCAAATCGACTTGAGTGTATGCGGGAAGAAAGCCTTGGTTGGCGCCGTTCCACCATCCTCCACAAACCGCTCCTGCGCAAACATAAGACGTACCGCCAAAGTCGCATCGGTCAATCATATGTGTATGTCCACTTAAACAAACTTTAACATTACCTGCTTCCCGAAAAAGCTTGACGACTTCCCGAGCATTGCTAACTTCCGAGGCAAATGATATTGGCAAAGTGTTATCTTTCGGCGTGAGGCCCGAGTCAGCAAGGGCGGTAACACTCAGCATTGGCATATGGCCGCAAACAAGTGTTGGAGTAACTTTATCGGACAACAGATCTTTGAGCCAAGCCAACTGTTCGGGGTCAATAAACCCCATGAACCCGTCTCCGTTTCGGTGAACAGTATCGAGGCCGATGATGCGCCAACCTGCCATTCTCTCTTCCCAAAATCGATTCTTCATCCCGAAAAACTTAACCGGTCGAGCTTTGCCCGATGAATAACTTAAGTCACCAATGTCCCACTGCTCAACGTCGTGGTTGCCAAGAATGGCTCGGTAAGGCTTTTTCAGATTCTTTTCGGTGAATTGAGTCCAATTGTCATATTGAGCCTGAATGTAGTCCTCAGTCTTATGGTCAATAGCCATCAAGTTGTCGCCGCCAAACAAGAATAGGTCGCAGCCTTTGGCCATGGCAAATGCCTTGGCTGCTCGCTTATTGACTTCCTCTATCGGTGTGAGATGAATGTCCGTGAAGTAAGCGATGCGCAACACCCTTTTAGCACCCGCGCTAGTAGCAAACGAGGGAAGTCCCGCAAACGAGGAAGCCCCGAGAAGAGAAAGAATGCTACGACGTGTTATTCCCATGGCGACATTTTATAACAATTCCTAACCCAGCTTGCGTTTGGAGAGTTCCTCCATATGCCTTCTACATTCCCAAAATCCGGTCGTGGTGAACCGAAATGTTAAGGAAAAGCTATGTTTTCAAGGAGATCGAAACTAAAACTTCAACGACTACCGTAATGATATTTATAACTGATCCGAAGATTAGTATTAGCGCCCGGAAGAGGCGGGAAAATTCATGATTTCGCAGTCTCGACAAAAGTCGAGACTTTTTTTTGGATGATTGGAATGGTCTTCCTAAACGGTCAATGACCCATTTTCGATTTCATTGCCTTCATTGCAGCCTCAGTTCGGCTATTCACATGAAGGGCCTTCAGAATATTGCTGACGTGATTCTTGACCGTTTTCTCGGCAATTCCGAGCTTGTCGGCAATTTCTTTGTTTCGCAGCCCTTGAGCTACCAACTGAAGAATTTCATGCTCACGATCGCTCAGAACCAAGAGCTCCGCATCTGGCTCCTCGGTGGAACTCTCATTCTTTTCAAATCTTCGAAAATCCTCAACAATTTTAGTCGCAATCTTTGGAGTGATCTTTGCCTCTCCTTTTCCTGCTAGCCGAACACTTTCAATAACTTCTTGTGGGGTCGAGGTCTTGAGAAGATAACCCAATGCTCCCGCTCGAAATGCTTCAAACACCGTATCGTCATCCTCTCGAATTGTAAGAATGACAACATTGACATCTTTTTCTTTCCGCAATATTTTGCGTGTCAGTTCGATACCACTAAGGCGAGGCATGTTGACATCGGTCAGAAGAACGTCCGGAGCCTCCGAAAGGCAGGCGTCCAGTGCCTCTTGCCCGTCTCGGCAGACCGCGATGACATCAATATCTTGGGCAAATCCTAAGGTTTTTTGGATCGCCTTTCGATAGTTGTCTTCATCATCGGCAATGACTACACGAATTTTTTCTGACATTTGTACTTACGATTATACGGAGTCCAGATAGAATGTTGCCAATGTCTTTGTTAAGTGTTTCTGATTTACATGTCGGATATGGAGCAACCGAAATCCTCCGCGGGGTCTCTTTTGAACTTGAACCCGGCGAAACACTGGGTGTTGTAGGCGAATCCGGGTGTGGAAAATCAATGACGGGCTTCGCAATAATGGGCATGCTTCAAGCACCATTGACAGTGTCAAAAGGCTCAATAAAGCTCGAAGGCACCGAACTGGTCGGTATGAAGGAGCGAGATATGCGAAAAATTCGCGGTCAAGACATTGCTCTCGTCATGCAAGATCCGTTCACCAGCCTCAACCCAATGATGCGAATTGCCGACCAAATTGCCGAGGCGTATTTGCTTCACGAAAAAATGTCCAAACAAGAGGCATACCGACGAGCGGTCGATATGCTTGATAAGGTTGGCGTTCCGGCACCTGAGTCGAGCGCCCGTAAATACCCTCACCAACTCAGTGGCGGCCAAAGACAAAGGGTCGTTATTGCCATGGCATTCGCCTGCAACCCAAAAGTGCTGATCGCGGACGAACCAACAACGGCTCTCGACGTTACGCTTCAAGCACAAATTCTAAGGCTCGTAAGGGAATTGCAACAAAAAGAAGGAACCGGCGTAATTTTGATATCGCACGATATCGGAGCGATCGCCTCTATTGCCCACCGTATCGCGGTTTTCTATGCGGGTCGAATCATCGAAATAGGTAAGACCGAGCAGGTTCTCAAACATGCATCCCACCCTTACACGCGTTCGCTATTGATGTCGCTTCCTAGGGCCGGACAAGACCGTTTGGAGAGCATTATTGGGCAACCACCGGACTTTGCAAAACTCACGGGTGAATGTTCATTTGCTCCGCGATGTCCCCTCAAAATTGACCAATGTGCAACTGAGCCAGGACTCACTCTTGCATCCGATGGAACTCAATGCGCCTGTTGGCGGAGCGAAGAAGTCAAAAAACTTGAATTTGGTAAAAGCATTTCCCAACTCGTACAAGCAAAATAGGAAGGCACCACCGAAAACGGTGATGCCAATTCCTAACCTAAGCTACTAAGGAAGGGCGATGCCTTTGCCGTCTTTAAATCCACCTTTAGGCATGAACTTCGATGGTCCGCCATATGGTGCGAGCGCCATCCGAATCTCATCCAGAGCCTTCTGAAGGTCCTTGACTGCAGCAGTCTTGTGTCCTTCGTAGTCCCAACTCACTCTGTTCAAGAGTCCAAGTGCGTTTTCGAAGTGATGACCGCCAATAACTAACTTTTCATTGCTATTGCGAATTTGATTGTCTGAGTACCTACTTGGGTTGTCATTGTCATTCTCTCTGGTGGCTTGTGCTCTACGATCAAGCTTTTGCTCAAGCAATCCAACTAAAATCTCTGACTTAGCCAAAACCCCAAGTTCAATGGCATTGACCCTGTGCCCCTTGTAGATTGGTAGTCCTTCTCGAAGTGCCTTTACTCCCTTGTTGATCTCTTCAACGGCCAAATGAAGGGCTCGCTTGGTGAGGTCATGCTTTTGGCCGTTCTTACCTTGGTTGTTCTGTTGCTTGGCACCGGTATTGACCGAGGTTTGAGCAAAAGCCGAAGTAACCAAAAGGGCTGCGGTTACGATGAGAGATATTCGTATGGTTTTCATGTGTCTGTGTTCCTCACTGGGTGATTGGGGTGCCAAACGATCTATCGTCCAGGCTAGTTCGGTAGTGGGCCAGAAGACCTGAGCCATTGTGCCCAGTGTTAAGGCTGTACAACGACTAAGGGCAAAAAAGTAGTGAACTCTGGCGTTGTTGACAAAAAGCTTGTATGAGCTATCTATTTCTTTGCTTTTTGGCATCTACGCTATTTCGGCGTAAAGCTGGTACCGCAACCGCAACTGCGCCCCGCATTGGGGTTAGAGAATCCAAAGCCGCCACCAATCAGGTTGCCAGTGTAATCAAAAGTCGATCCAGCCAAAAATCCAGCACTCTTTGAGTCACAAACGATCGTTATTCCGTCAACGACCAGTTCAATATCAATCGGTTTCCGAACAATATCAAGCTTCATAACATACTCAAGCCCTGAACAACCCCCACCCTTAACTCCTAGTCTCAGAAAGACGTCTTGTCGGCCATCTTTGACGACTAAACGCCTCACGTGGTCAAGGGCAGCAGGAGTTATTTCGATGGGGAAAATGGGAGTTTCCATGGATTTATTTTGTGATCAGATAGCGAGGACGTTCGCTAAAGAAAGTGATATTCGATTTCTCTTCTTCGAGCATATCCGCAAGGGTTAAATGTTCGATAACCGAATCAACTGCTTGCTGTATTACCTGCCAAAGACTTCGAACCGAGCAGTCAACTGCATGAGTGCAAATGTCCAAAGCACCGCTGTGTTTACCGCAAAACTCTGCGTCAAAGAGTCTTCCACCCAAGCTATGAAGGACATCGGAAATCTTAATCTCTTGTGGTGAACGAGCTAACGAGTAACCACCGCTTTGACCTCGAACGCTCGTGATGAAACCTTCCTTTCGGAGGATCATCATGAGCTTCGCAGCATGAGTAGTAGTTAGCCCCTCAAGCTTGGAAATTTCAGGAATGGTCATGCTCTCCTGAGGACCTTTACGAGCAATTTGGATCAGGCATCTCAAGCCGTACTCTTCTTGTGCAGAAAACTTCATTTAGTCAAGTCCAAGAATGAGTTTAGCTTCCTCACTCATCATTTCAATGGTAAAGGGAGGATCCCATGTCAGTTCGAGAGAGGTTTTGCCAATTCCCGGTGTTTCACGAATTGCCTCCTCGACTTGTCCAGGCAAAATTCCTGCAACTGGGCAACTTGGTGAAGTTAAGGTCATCATGACGTGAACGTTCTTGTCATCGTCGATTTGGATGTCGTAAATAAGTCCAAGATCATAAACGTTTACCGGAATTTCGGGGTCATAGACCGTCCGAATTTGTTCGATCACTTCGGCTTCGTACAAACTTCTTTCAATGGTGGTCATCGCCCTCTTTTCCTCCTGTCGCTCCGGAACCGCTTTTGGCATTACTACTATTCTACGCCATGAATCTAGACTATAATTGCCAGTATCGCGATGGCAAAAGGAAAGAAGTCCTGGAAAGAGAAACTCGACAGCGGCGGAGAAGCCCACGTTGGCACGATGACAAGAACAATAAGTGGTGTTCCTGCGGGCGGGCTCATGCTGATTCCGACCCCTCGACAGGTAGATAACTATATTCGGGAAATTCCGAAGGGCGTATCAAAAACCTCCAAAGAAATGGGTGACGATTTGGCAAAGCAAGCTTGCGCCGACATTAGTTGCCCAATGTGTATCGGCATTTTTACGAGAATCTCTGCCGAAGCTGCCCACGAAGAACTAGTAGAAGGGAAGTCTGCCGACGATGTAACTCCGTTCTGGCGAATCATTCCACCCAAAGCAAAGGTCCGCCCCAAACTGACCTTTGGCGAAGCTATTGTTGACCAACTTCGCAAAGAAGAAGGCTTGCCAGTTTAGTTCCTGCTGAGTACAAATTCCCTTAGGATTCGTAGACCTATTCCTAAATGACAGAGTTTAGAGATGTAATCGTACTTGGAGCTGGTCTCACCGGACTTGCCGCCGCGCGAAAGCTATCGGCTCAATCCGTCGACTCTTTGGTTCTTGAAAAGGAGTCGTTTCCTGGAGGGCGTCTGAGTTCAGAAGAATTCGAAGGTTGCATTCTTGACCGAGGCTTTCAAGTTATTCTTCCGGCCTATCCTTCGATTCGATCTCTCAACTTGCCATTACGATTGCGCCCCTTTAGCCAAGCTTCGACCTGCATTTCTTCTCAGGGCAAGTCGGTCTTGCCCGATCCAATTCACAACTTCAAGCTGTTTTGCTCGAACCTAGGTAGCTCTCCGGCGTCGATTTCAGACCTCTTCCGGCTGCTTAAGCATTTGCAATCGCGCCGATTTGACATTTCAACAGATGGTCTCCTAGATGAACTTGGATATTCGAATCGACTCAAAAACGACTTCCTGAGGCCATTCTTGCAAGGAGTCCTTCTCGATCCGGCACTCAAGAGTCCGTCGCCGCTGAGTTCGTATTTCTTGGCGCGGTTCTTTTTGGGAGGAGCAGCGCTAGTGGAGGGAGGAATTCAAGAGTTTCCCCGAGCCATGGCGAACGACTTAAAAATCCTTTTTGATTCGGAAGTTGTCACCCAAGAAGGAAATCAGGTGACCACAAAGGACGGTAAGACTTTTGCTGCCAAGATCATCATTGATACCCGACCAGACATAGCCGGCAAAGGAGTTGAGTGGCTCTCAACCCATTGCCATTATTTTCTTTCCAGTGCGCCGGTTCCGCTCGAGAAGCGAATTGTCTTATATAGTTCGTCAATGCAAACAAGCATCAATCAAGTGGCGAATTTGTCCGAGGTTGCTCCCGGATATAGTCCTGCTGGCACTGCCCTTCTGTCCGTAACATCCCGCGATTTTTCAAGCTCCGATGTTGATCAACTGAAAAGCGATCTGGTTTCAAGTTTAGATTTGGCAAGTAGTCAGGTCAGCCACCTGAAATCAATCCAGGTAGAAAGAGCTATTCCGTTTGCAAGTCATTTGTGGCCAGAGTTTCCCGAACCGCCGACTCCCAAGAAAATTGAGAGCACGGTCTACGCAAGCGACACGCTTTCGTATGGGTCTCAGCATGCAGCTCTTCGCATGGGCGACAGGGCAGCTGATTTGGCAATTTTGACCCTAAAAACCTAAGTTGCAAGCTTTGGCACTTTCAGTCCCGAGAGTCCACCATCAACGGTAAAAGTTTGCCCGGTCGTCCAGCGACTTTCGTCAGATAGCAACCACGCTGCCAGTCCAGCAATGTCATCGGGTTCGCCTAATCGATTCAGAGGATGAAAGGCCAGGGAAGCTTTTTCTGCGGCGGGATTACTTGTGATAGCCTCTGCTAAGGGAGTACGGACCAGACCAGGAGCAATACAATTTACGCGAATGCCGTTACCAGCATAGGTAGCTGCGGCAGATTGCATGAGGCCAATTACTGCCGCCTTTGCCGAGGCAATCGCTTCGTGATTGGGGAGTCCAATTCTAGCTGCTGCCGAAGAAAATAGCAAAATGGAGCCGCCATTGGCGCGCAAGTGAGGAATGGCGACTTTGATCGCCAGAAACGCAGGAACGACATTGACTTCCCAGCACCGACGAAATTCTTCGAGAGTAGTCATGTGGGCTGGCTTCAACAAGATCAATCCAACGCATACCGCTATACCGGATATCTCGGAATCCTGACTGATAGCGACTAAGGCAGCCTTCAGGGCTAATTCATCATTGGCATCGCAAACCGTATACGCACAACCAAGTTCGGTTGCCAAGTCGCGAAGTCGATCTTCGCTTCGGGCAATAAGGTGAACGGATTCTCCACTCTTTACAAGACGCCGAGCAATAGCCGAACCAATTCCACCGGTCCCGCCGATGAGCACAAAAGCTTTATTCATGTCTGTTTGGATAAGGACTTATCAACTTCGAATGCTAACTTGACTTCTAATCGGAGAAGGAAAGTACGGATCGAAGACGTGCCTATCCTTCCTACGCGGTTGGAAACCATTCGTCTAAGAATTGTCTAAACTTAGTTGCAATTCATTGGTGAACTTAGTCAAATCAAAGGCCAAATTAGGTGTTCTCAAATATTCCTTCAAAACTAAGTCCGGATCAACCAACGGCTCACCAACAGGAATACTTGCCTGGAGCAACGCGGCTCGATCAGTCACCCACATCGCACAGCCACAAATCTTCTCGCCAGTGAAGCGATTCAAGACGTCATAGTCCGACTTCATCCTAAAACAATAGGGTGAAGCGGAACTCCCGCGGTCAGCAATGTCTCGACCAAGCGAGGCGGGCACCCCTACTGCATTCAAAGCCGAAAGAATCGGCGATACCAACCCCAAATAGGCTTTCTTCACCTCGCGTGATGTGCAACCAAGATCAACCAACGGCGTCGCAAGACCTATCGTCAGATCGTGCCCATGAAGCACTGCCGCCCCCCCAGTTGGACGAACAATGTGATTCACTGACAAATCCAAAAGGGCTTCCTCCGGCTTTTGGTTGCGACCAAGAGTCACCCAAACCGAATCCCAAAAATAGACTCTTGCTCCCGCTAAGCCGTCTTCCGCCAAAGAAAGCAAGGCGATATCCCGTGCCATATTGGTCACGCCATCGTTCTTGCCTTCAATGGTTAGTTGCAATTGAAGAGCCTAGCTCTTAGGCCACCAGCGGACGTCGAGGTTCTTCACCGCCAACGTCTCATCCAGACGACCAACAACCCGCGTCGATGGCGCGTCGTGAAGCACGTCAGGCGTGTCAATTGCCTCTTGGCAAATTGTGATAAGCGCGTCGCAGAACTCGTCCAGCGTTTCCTTTGACTCAGTTTCTGTCGGCTCAATCATAAAGCACTCAGGAACGATGAGAGGGAAGTAGTTGGTCGGCGGGTGGAATCCGTAGTCCATCAATCGCTTACTGATGTCCAGCGCACGTACGCCGTGCTCCTTCTTATACTTCTCCGCGGTTAGGATGCACTCGTGCATGCACGGGCGATCATGAGCCGGAGGAAGGACGTCTTTTAGTCGCTCTCGAACGTAGTTTGCGTTCAAAACCGAATATCGCGAGATATCGGCAATATGCTCTTTACCAAAAGCTCGAAGGTACGTATACGCACGGACTTCCATGAGGAACTGGCCGTAGAAGCCAGAGACTCGACCAATTGTCTTTGGACGATCATAGTCAGCCACGACCTTGTCACCGGTTGAACGAATCACCGGAGCAGGCAAGAACGGCTCGAGGTGACTTTGCAATCCAATAGCGCCGCAACCAGGACCGCCGCCGCCGTGTGGCGTGCTAAACGTCTTGTGGAGGTTCAAGTGCATGCAGTCAAAGCCATGGTCGCCAGGTCGAGTAGTGCCCACCATCGCGTTCATGTTGGCTCCGTCACAGAAGACTTGACCGCCCGCTTCGTGAACCATCTTACAAATTTTTTCGATATTTGGCTCAAACAAACCAAGAGTCGAAGGATTAGTAAGCATAAGAGCCGCAACGTCTGAACCGATTTCGGCCAGCGTTTGCTCAAGGTATGCCAAGTCGGTGTTACCCGCCGCATCCGTTGGGATTGACTTTACTGAGTACCCACATCGAGCCGCCGAAGCTGGGTTTGTGCCGTGGGCCGAGTCGGGAACCAGAACAATCGTTCGATTGGCTTGACCAATTGACTCATGATAGGCTTTAACCAGCATCAAACAAGTCATCTCGCCGTGGGCGCCAGCCAATGGCTGGAGCGTGATGGTTGAGAAACCGGTGATCTCGCAGAGCATTTCTTGTACGCCGTTGAGAATCTCAAGTGCACCAGGAATGGTCTCAACCGGCTGCATGGGATGAAGATTTGCAAACCCAGCAAGGCGAGCGGTTTGCTCGTTGATCTTAGGGTTGTACTTCATCGTACAGGAGCCGAGCGGATAGAAGCCCGTCTCGATTCCGAAGTTGATTTGGCTCAAATTCGTGAAATGCCGAAGCAGATCAAGTTCAGCAATCTCGGGAAGATGAAGATCATCTCGGGTCTCACCGACTACAGCGCTCATGTCAACTTCGGGAGTGTCGCAACGGGGAACGTTACAACCGATTCTTCCTGGGCGTGACTTATCGAAGATAAGCTTTGGCTCAGGCATCAACTGCATTCGTCCGGATGTCATGCCAACACCTCCTTCATCGCTGCAGCAAAGGCATCAATTTGCGCCTTTGTCCTAATTTCAGTCACTGCGACCAGCAAGTCGTTCTCCATTCCTTCGTAGTATCCGCCTAGCGGTAGACCCGCCAAAAATCCTTTTGCAATCATCGCGTCTCGAACCACAGTCGCATTTTTTGGCAAACTCAGAACAAACTCACCAAACACCTTTCCACCAAACTTCACTTTGGCACCAACAGAAGTCAATGCAGAAATCGCGTACTGTGTGTTGCGAACCGAGCTAGTTGCAACCTGCGTCATGCCGTTCTTTCCGAGTGCAATCATATAAACCGTAGCCGCCAAAGCCATCAGAGCTTCGTTGGTACAGATATTGGAGGTTGCCTTTTCTCGGCGAATGTCTTGTTCGCGAGTCCGGAGTGTCATGACGTAACCAGGTCGGTCGCCATGAGCTTCTTTTGTCTTGCCAACGATTCGACCAGGAATGTGCCGTACAAATTCTTTCTTCGTGGCAAACAGTCCAACTACCGGACCGCCAAGCCCCATAGCAATTCCCATCGGTTGACCTTCGCCAACGACGACGTCAGCCCCCAAGGATCCTGGAGATCGTAGCAACGCGCAAGCTACCGGATCTGCAACGACAACGAGTAAAGCACCGGCTTCATCCGCCGCCTTTCTTGCCGCAGCCAGATCTTCGATACAGCCAAAGAAGTTTGGATATTGCACGATGATGCATGCCGAGCCGTCCGCATTCCAATCCTTGGTTACGCCATCAATCGAAGGCGTAGTAACGACTTCAACGCCGATGGACCAACAATATGTAGCCAATACTTCTCGATAGTGAGGATGAACGGCGTCGCTAACCACAACTCGGTCAACGTTCTTGATTCCGGTCGCCATAATCGCGGCTTCGGCCATTGAAGTAGCACCGTCGTACATTGACGCGTTTGCCAAGTCCATTCCGTACAATTCCGAAATCATCGTCTGGAATTCGTAGATGGTTTGCAAATATCCTTGCGAGGCTTCAGGCTGATAGGGCGTGTAAGCCGTAAGGAATTCGCCTCGAGAAATCACTGCACCAACAGTTGCCGGAACATATCGATCATAGATTCCTGCCCCGAGGAAGCAAGTCATCTTTGTGCAGTCGATGTTCTTGCTCGCAATCTCAGTAAGGTGAGCCATTAATCGCTGCTCATCAAGTGCAGGCGGAAGATTCAAGGCTCCCGGAGCAACCCGAAGGTTAGCCGGGATTTCACGAAAAAGTTCGTCAATAGATTTGGCACCGATCACCGCAAGCATTTCTTGGGTGTCGAGTTCTGTATGGGGAACGTAAGGCATGTCTTAGACTGCGACAGCCCCGTAATCATCCGCATTCAACAGATCGGTAGGTACCGACGCAGTGAGGCGAATTTTTACCATCCAGCCGTTACCGTACGGATCCGTGTTGACGTTTTCACTGGCACTAACCAAGTCTTGATTGACTTCTAGGATTTCACCCGGAACTGGCGCATAAAGATCGGAAACTGTCTTAACGCTTTCTACGCTTCCAAATGTGTCGCCAACAGCGAGCATTTTTCCAACGGTTGGGAGTTCAACGTAAACAACGTCGCCTAATTCAGATTGGGCAAAATCAGTAATGCCTATGGTTGCTACGTCGCCATCGACGCGCACCCACTCGTGCGACTTCGTGTACTTTAGGTCGCTGGGGATATTCGACATGAGAATTAGAATACCGGGTAGATCACGTTTCTAGATGGGTCAAACTATCAGAAACTTTTCCGCATTATTGATGAAAAACATCGCCTTTGTCACTTTGTTCCCCGATTGGATTCGTCAGTCGCTTGGTCATTCAATAATGGCAAGAGCCGAGGCATCCAGCGCTGTCGAATTCTCGGTTGTCAATCCACGTAACTTTTGCTACGAATCTCACCGAAAAGCCGACGACGTTCCGTATGGAGGTCACCCAGGAATGTTGATGAAAGCCGAACCAGTGGCGCTAGCCATCGAGTTTGCAGTCGGTAGTTGGCAGTTAGCCAACGATGAGGACATCGAGGTTGCTCAAGAGAAGCATAAAACCGCAATCATCATCACCGAGCCCAGCGGAACCAAATTTGAACAGCTTCAAGCCGAAGAACTGAGTTCGTACGACCAGATAGTCTTCGTTTGTGGACACTATGAAGGAATCGATCATCGAATCGAAGAAACGTTCGCAACCCACGTTTTTTCGATCGGAGACTATGTCCTCACCAACGGAGAATTACCCGCGTTAGTGATGGCGGATGCCGTAGTAAGACTTTTGCCTGGCGTCCTAGGAAATGAGGACTCGCTCGAGGAAGAATCGTTTCAAAACAACCTACTTGGTGCGCCAAACTATACGCGTCCAGAAGTTTGGCGAGAAAAGCCAATTCCGGAAGTGCTCAAGAGCGGCAACCATGCATTGATCGAAAAATGGAGAAAAGACCAAGCTCTCCAGCGGACTAAAGAGCGAAGACCGGACCTATTGGACTAGACTTTATGATGAAATCAGTCTGACTAGGAACTAAATCGGACGAAACTTCCTTAATTAACTTTGGCGAGAACCTAACAAGATGAATACTCAGGAACTAGTCGATCACGTCGCACGGACGCCCTTAAGCCAAATTCTCGTGTTTGCGGTTGTCCTTTCCATCTTCCGGATCGCAACCTTCAAATTCATTCGAGATACTGCCGCCCACCGTAGAGAAGGAACCTGGAAGGTGCTCAATGGGATTAGCGAACTTTTTGACGCACTGATTTATGCCGCAGTATTCATTTTCATGGTCATCCGACCGTACGCATTCCAGACTTTTCAAATTCCGACGGGGTCGCTAGTTCCAACATGCATGGTCGGTGATTTCATTGGTCTCAACAAAGCCATCTATCGATATTCCGACCCAAAGCGAGGTGATATTGTCGTCTTTCGACCACCAATTGAGGCGGTTATCGACAAAAGCAAAGAACTCGAGGCTGACGGAAAAACCGTTAAGGTTGACTTTGTCAAGCGTCTCATTGGGCTTCCAGGTGACACGGTAACAATGACGCAAGGAAATGTTTTCATCAATGGGAAGCCCCTTTGGGAGCCGTACAAGCAATATACGACAGCCACAAATCCGGAGCAAACTCTTTTCCGCATTCTAACTGGTGCGGAGCGTGATGCTGAGTCAAAGTCAAACTGGAAATTAGTTCGGTACAAAGGAGAACTAATCCCTCTAAACTATACAGAATTCGATGCAAACAAGACTGGTGTAGCTGAAAGATTCCGGATTGATGACCCGAACGAATGGCCCACCGCAAGGGCTCTTCCTGCCGAAAAAATTCCCGATGGATACTACCTATTTATGGGAGACAATCGAAATCACTCCTTCGATGGTCGAGGCTGGGGTCTTGTGCCAAAGGCATCAATTGTCGGTCGAGCGGAATTCATTTGGCTTCCATTGCCCCGAATCGGAAAGATTCATCATGTGGACAACGGTGAAAAGCCAGCTCCAAATGCAGAAATCCCTGAGTTCTTAAGATAACGAGTTCTCAAGATAGATTGAGTCGGAAAGACATTATTGATCTTCGGTATCGGAAATTGGACAACTTAAACTCTTGTCAAACATTCCTGACCGATCGAAACAACAAGGGCGACGATTCCCCGCCGTCATTTTTGAGATCGCCACTTCGATTCGTTTCGTGCGCGTCTCGGCTTTCTTGCCGGAGACGATCCACTTGATCCAATCTCGACGAGCAATCGGCGTGATGTCCAACCAAGTCTCTATCGCTTTGGGCGGCGCAGACTTTAACGCAATAAGTACATCATCGGGAACTTCGGGCTCAGGCTCAACCGCAACCGGGGCAATGACTAATTCGACAATCTCCCCCGGACGTGCTGCACTTACTTCTTGCAACTCGGGTCGGACTTTCAACCAGTGACCGCCTTGTCCGTCTGGATCAAGTGTTGCCTGAAAAGGCACCCCATTAAATGTGCCTTCGATCGAAACTTGGCTTCTGGCTGGCAATTTTAAGCTCGCATCTTCCGGCAAGTTCAGGAACGCCCAAGGTGCGCCCTTGTCAATTCCTCCGGGACAAACCAACTTTGCACTAAAGACAATTGGTGAACTTGTTTTTGCCATTTCAGTCGTCATCAGATTTTATCCCAGCTTTAAAGTTATGACCCCAAAAGAATATTTTCATCTGCCCTTGACTGACCCAAAGCAATGATCCTCAAAAATGTGCCAAAATGAATGTTCGGCTCAAGCGTGGATCTTCCGTCGCGCCTCTGTGCCTCGAAGGCTCAACCGCCAACGTGGAAAATAGCAAGTTCAATTGAACTGAAAATGAAGGAAACGGGAGAAAACAAATTATGTCGAAACAAGCAATTTTGGAAAGCGTTGCCGCACCAAACATCAAAGCCGACGCGCCAACTATCTGGCCAGGCGATACCGTCAAGGTACATGTAAGAGTCCGTGAAGGCGACAAAGAGCGGCTTCAGATGTTCGAAGGTCTTTGCATTGCCGTTAAGCACGGTGGCATTGCCAAAACAATCACTCTTAGAAAGATCACCAGTGGAGTTGGCGTTGAAAGAACGTTCCCAGTTCACTCCCCAAACGTTGCAAAGTTTGAAGTTACTCGACGTGGTCGAGTCCGACGTGCAAAGCTTTACTACCTACGAGACAAGGTCGGTAAGGACGCAAGAATTAAAGAAAGACGTAAATAACCTGATTATTCGATGAATACCCAGGAAATGGTAGACCGTGTCGCTCGGACGCCGCTGAGTCAAATTTTGATCTTTGCGGCAGTCCTCACGGTTATCCGAATCGTTTCCTACAAGTTCGTTCTTTCAACTCCGGCACATCTACGAAAGACTTCCGGAAGTTGGAAGTTCGCAAACGGTGCCAGCGAACTCTGCGACGCACTCATTTATGCGGCGATATTCATCTTCATGGTCATCCGACCATACGCATTTCAAACCTTTCAAATTCCAACGGGCTCACTAGTCCCAACCTGTATGGTTGGCGATTTCATTGGCTTAAATAAAGCGGTCTATCGCTATACCGAGCCAAAGCGCGGTGATATTGTTGTCTTCAGACCTCCAATCCAAGCTTGTGTCGGCTTTCCCGGACAAATCGACGATGATGGCGTAACTGTCAAGGTAGATTTCGTTAAGCGACTTATTGGGTTGCCTGGCGATAAAGTCGAAATCAAAAAGGGCCAAGTCTTCATTAACGACAAGCCACTTTGGGAACCGTACAAACACTACACAATTGCGGACAGTGATCAGAAGACGTTCACGCTTCTAAAAGGAGAGGAAAGAGAAAACTATCCGAAACCTGACTGGAAGCTCGTAATGTACAAAGGCGAGTTGTATCCGTTAAATTACACACCTTTTGACGCCAATATGCCCGGAGGCCGACGAGAATATTCTGTTGCCGAAAAATATCAAATTACTGACGAAGCAGAGTGGCCAAAGGTAAGGGCGCTTCCGGCCGAAAAAATCCCGGATGGTTTTTACCTATTCATGGGCGACAACCGAAGTGGGTCATTTGATGGTCGCGGTTGGGGACTAGTCCCTCGGGCAAGCATCGTTGGTCGAGCAGAATTTGTTTGGCTGCCAATTTCTCGAATCGGCAAAATCCACCATGTTGACAATGGAGAAAAACCATTGCTGGGTGCCGAGATTTCAGAGTTTCTCAAGTAGTTGCTTGCTTAAAGTAACCTTCATATTCCAAGTACCGTAAACTGACGTGATGCGTCGCGCCTTCACCTTGATCGAACTTTTGGTTGTTATCGCAATAATTGCGATTCTTGCCGCAATTCTATTTCCTGTCTTTGCGCGGGCAAAGGCAGCGGCTAAATCATCTCAATGCATTTCAAACGAGAGACAGCTTGGTAATGCCCACCAAATGTATTGAAACGACAACGATGATGTTTATGTTGGTGACGAAGCCCAATTTGGCTCGGAAACAAAATACTGGACAGACCTCTTAGAGCCATACATTCACGAAGAACAATTTGCTCATTGTCCATCTGAAGATGTCCATTATGGCGACGAAAAGCCTTGGACCTACTCCTATGCAATCAACAATATTCGTGAAGCTGATGGAGATTTTGTCGGAGCCGCGTGGGCAAGGGCCAGTGAAATAAAGAAGCCAGCCGAAACAGTTTTCTTGGTCGATGGTTGGCCAACCAAAAGTCAGCCAGCAGCCAATTCGGACCGAGAAGAAATCTCTTGGGTTCTTGGCAGCCGTCACGAAACGACCAACGAACTTGCCGATGGAAACCCTCGCCACAGCGGCGGCTTCTCAATCCTCTTTTGCGATGGCTACGTAAAGCATCGAAAGCGTGAACTTAAGGGAAGTATTTGGACGGGCGGAACTCGTTCATCAGAATGGGCGGCGCGCGCCGATGATTAAGTAGTTACTGGCTGAAAGGATCACCTACCAGTGATACTGGATGTCGACATCCTGGTTAGGCTGCACCTTTGACGGGATGACAACACTCGGTTGATGATTCTTTTCGACCCTCTTTGCATTTTCGAAGATACGCTTTTGGCAATTATCCCAATCTTGCTTAGAGCCAGTTCGGTAAAGACTCTTTGATCCAAGATGGACTCCAAGTTTGAAAAGTACAATGCCAAAACCTAACGAGGCCAATCCAACCAAGAGGGAAAATGACCGGTTGGGAAGAACTGAGAAGAAAGAATGGAAAACTGTTAGCGCTCCCCGGCCACCAAAATATATGCCGCTGGCAATAAATATGTCGGTTGCTCTTAGTCCGCGATTCATATAATCGGGAGTGTTCATTTCCTATGATGGGATTGTACAACTAATTCCCGATGAGGAAAAACAAAAAATGAACTCCCTGAAATTGCTTTCCGTGGGTTCAGAGAAGCACATGAAAAGTCTCATCGTCTTTCAGACTGCTGACGGCTGACGGCTGACGGCTGACGGCTGCTAACTAAAGTAGTGGTGGGCCCGAGGGGACTTGAACCCCTGACCGAACGGTTATGAGCCGCCCGCTCTGACCACTGAGCTACAGGCCCACATCGTTATCAGAAGCTAATAAGATACCGCACTCGTGCCTCGCACTGCCTGTCCCAAGTAAACTATTGACTTGCTAAGAACTAAGCTTGCCGAACTTTTCCGTGCCATCATCTCCGAACTCATCGGCGAGGGGCGGCTCCCTGCTGAAGTTCTTCAGATTCCAATCGAAATCAGTGACCCAAAGAACCCTGAGCACGGAGACTTTGCGTGTAACTTCGCCCTTGC
>Ga0194055_10001485_pt1 | contig 19115 bp, 22 predicted proteins | sample SepL449m_MetaG_FD_155482 | JGI IMG/M metagenome (GOLD analysis project Ga0194055, IMG submission 155482) | Anoxic zone freshwater microbial communities from boreal shield lake in IISD Experimental Lakes Area, Ontario, Canada - Sep2016-L442-9m | ecosystem: Environmental > Aquatic > Freshwater >...
CTCGTGGCTGGTGTAGCCGATGGCGTGGCCCACCTCGTGATTGATCAGGTACTGCCGGTAGGAGCCGATGTCGCCCTGGAACGGCATCGCCCCGCGGACCCAGCGGGCCAGGTTGATGAACACCCGCGGCTCGGCGTTTGCGCCGTAAATCGGGTTGTAGCACGACGATTCGAGCTGGATCTCGTAACCGCAGCCCTCCCGGACGCTGGCCGGCGAGGTCAGCGACACCCGGAAGTCGGGCTTGGCGTCGGGGCCGTCGACCCGCTGGAAGGCGAACTGCGGGTTGTGTGTCCAGCTCTTGGGGTTGTCCAGGGTCTCGGTCACCATTCGGGCGAAGCCCTCGTCGCCGCCGAACGACGACGTGTCGACGCCGTCCTCGATCTCGACGGTGTAGGTGAACGTCTTGGCGGTTCCCTCGCCGACCTTCGGTGTGGTGCCCGGGACGATGCGCCAGGTCTTGGCGCCCGCCTCGGTGAACGGCCCGCCGGCCGGCAGTTGCCCGGTGGGCAGGCTGGCGTCGAACTCGGTGAGCCCGCGCGGCGGGGCGCCGATGATCGTGGTGCCCGCCGATCCGATGGTCGGCGGGCCCTTGACGGGTGACTCGGCAACCGGGGCGACCGTCCCGGTCAGCGTCTGGTAGAGCACCACGGCGGTCAGCGCGACGAGCACCGGCAGGGCGTAGGCCCGCCAGCCGTAGGTCGAGAAAAATCGGCCCAACCAGCTCTGTTTGCGGGCGTCACGATGATCGTCCCGGTTGGACCGGGGGCGCCCGGAGTCCTCGGCCATCGGGTCGCGCAGGGCGCGCAGCGGCTGATTCCACTCGCTGTGCAGCACCGGCACGCGGGCATCCCCGCGTGGCCCCGACTCGTTGGTCACCGACCCAGGATCGCATAACGCGCGGTCGGCCTGCCCACGGCATGCAGCGTGTCGGGCCGCGGGGACGGCCCGAACGCCCTGTCAGGGGCGGATAGTAGTGTTGAAACCAGCGCTGGTGCCGCGGGTCAAGCACCGGGTTCGGCTTCACGCTTCGAGGGGTTCCATGGGCAATCTGACCGGTGCGGCGGCGCGCAAGCGCGCCGGCGGCGGTCGGCTGCCCCGAGGCGAACGTCGGGACCAGTTGCTCACCACCGCCAGCGAGGTCTTCGTCGACCGGGGCTATCACTCGGCCGGTATGGACGAGATCGCCGACCGCGCCGGGGTGAGCAAACCCGTTCTCTACCAACATTTTTCCAGCAAGCTGGACCTGTACCTCGCGGTGCTGCAGCAGCACGGCGACATCCTGGTGGCCAGCGTCCAGGAAGCGCTGAGCACCACCACCGACAACCGCCAGCGGCTGCGCTCTGCGGTGCAGGCGTTCTTCGACTTCATCGAGCACGACAGCCAGGGTTACCGGCTGATCTTCGAGAACGACTACGCCAGCGAGCCGCAGGTGGCCAACCAGGTGAAGGTGGCCATCGATGCCTGCACCGACGCGGTGTTCGACCTGATCAGCCGGGATTCCGGGCTGGACCCGCACCGGGCCAGGATGATCGCCGTCGGCCTGGTCGGGATCAGCGTCGACTGCGCCCGGTACTGGCTGGGAGCCGACCGTCCGATCCCCAAGGAGGACGCGGTCGAGGGCACCGTGCACTTCGCCTGGGGCGGCCTGTCGCACGTGCCGCTCACCCGCGGCTGACCCTACGAGGGGACGGCCACTCCGAATCCCACCCGTCGGGTGTCGGCAGCGCCGATCTCGACGTAGGTGATCTTGGAGGTCTGCACGAGGAAACGCCGGCCCTTGTCGTCGGTCAGGCTCAGCACGCCGCCACTGCCGCCGAGGGCTTCCTTGATCTGGTGCTCGACCACCTCAGGCTGATCGGAACTGTTGAACACCAGCTCACGCGGACTGTCCGAGACTCCGATCTTGACCTCCACACCGGCCCCTTTCATCATGGCTCTCCACAGCAGGCTAGTGGACGCCCCGCGCGCGCCGGTGCCGCCGTGGCGGCAGGTTTGACAAACAAGCCATCAAGCTGCGGTAACAGCATGACAACGGCCCGTGCGCCGCGCGCGGCCCCACCCGCGGGCTCCATAACCTGGCCGGGTGGACAGACGCACCGTGCTGGCCGGGATGGCGATGACGGCCCTGGCGGTGACAGCGACGGGCGCCATCGCTGTGAGTGCCGCGAACTTGGGCTCCGACGCCGGCTCCTCCCCCCGCATCGTCGTGGCGACGGCCGGGCCGGACACCGCGCACGTTGCACCGCAGGCGGTGACGGTGACGGCCTCGGTGGAGGTACCGGTGCGCCTGGATTCGAATCCGGCGCTCAAGTCCGCCAGACCGCAGCTGGATCTGCGCCAGATCGTCTACACCATCGCCGGAAACCAGCGGCCCGACGACCCCGTCACCGTGGTCTACGCCGACGAGACCGGCGCGCTGCGCACCGTCGAGAACGTCACGCTGCCGTGGACGATGACGATCGTGCCGGACCTGCCGGTCAACTACGTCACCGCCAACAGCCGTGGCAGTCAGCTCAACTGCTGGATCACCGACGCCGGCGGCAACACCGTGGTGTCGCAGGCCGACTACGGGACGTTCACCACCTGCAACCGCTGACCGGCGTCAGGAAATGAAGGGTCAGGCCAGCCGCAGCTGGCGCATCCGCTCGTCGTGCGTGCGCTGGACCCGGTCGAACAGGTCGGTCACCTGACCGAGGCCGCCGCTGGCGAGCACCAGATCCACCAGCTCATCGTGTTCGGCCAGGACGAACTGCGCCTGGGTGATCGCCTCGCCGAGCAGCCGTCGTGACCACAGCGCCAGCCGGCTGCGCTGACGGCTGCTGGACGTGACCGCCGACACCACCTCGGCGACGACGAACTGCGAATGCACCGTCTCGGCCAGCACGGCGCGCACCACGTCGGCCACGTCCGGCGGCAGCGAACCGGCGATCGCCAGGTACAGGTCGGCGGCCATCGCGTCACCGACATAGGTCTTGACCAGCGCCTCCAGCCAGGTGCTCGGCATGGTCAGCCGGTGGTACTGCTCCAGCGCCGGGGCGTAACGGGTGATCGCGGGCAACACGTCCACGCCCCGGGACTCCAGGGTCGCGCGCAGCAACTCGAAATGGGCCATCTCCGCCGCGGCCATCCGCGCCATGTTGACCCGGCCGCGGAGGTCCGGGGCCATCCGGGCTTCCTCGGTCAGCCGGTAGAACGCCGCCACCTCGCCGTATGCCAGCAAGGTGAACAGTTCGTTGATCCCCGGATGGTCGGCCGGGACCGTCCCCGGGGAAACCGCCGGCGCCGTCCCCGAGGTCGATTCCATGCTCGCCACTCTAATCGCGCACTGCCGGTTCAGAACCCCGACCAGGTACCATTGGCTGCGGCAATGTGCGTGCACGCAGTGGGCCCGCTTCTCGAGGCCCGCCATCCGGAAGTCGAACTCGTGCGCGCGTGGAAATAAGCACGAGAAATGACAACGGAAGAAAACCCATGACACATCTGCATACCCATGACTCCATCAGCTTCGCCCAACTCGGCGTGCGCGAGGAGATCGTTCGAGCACTGGCCGACCGCGGCATCGAAAACGCCTTCGCCATCCAGGAGCTCACCCTGCCGCTGGCGCTGGCCGGCGACGACCTGATCGGCCAGGCCCGCACCGGCATGGGCAAGACGTTCGCGTTCGGCGTGCCGCTGCTGCACCGCATCACCGCCCCCGGCCGGCCCGAACTGAACGGCATCCCACGGGCTTTGATCGTGGTGCCGACCCGCGAGCTGTGCCTGCAGGTCTTCGACGACCTGACCGGAGCGGCGAAGAACCTGAAGGCCGACGGCGGAGGCGCGGAGCCGCCGACATCAGGCAAGAGCCGGGCGCTGTCCGTCGTGTCGATCTACGGCGGGCGCCCCTACGAGCCGCAGATCGAGTCGCTGCAGAAGGGCGCCGACGTCGTCGTCGGCACCCCCGGCCGGCTGCTCGACCTCGCAAACCAGGGCTACCTGCAACTGGGCGGGGTGTCGGTACTGGTGCTCGACGAGGCCGACGAGATGCTGGACCTCGGCTTCCTGCCCGACATCGAGCGAATTCTGCGGCTGACCCCTGACAACCGCCAGACCATGCTGTTCTCGGCGACCATGCCCGGGCCGATCATCACCCTGGCCCGCACCTTCATGACCCAGCCCACCCACATCCGCGCCGAGGGCGTGCAGGGTTCGGCCACCCACGACACCACCGAGCAGTTCGTCTACCGGGCGCACGCGCTGGACAAGGTGGAGATCGTGGCCCGCATCCTGCAGGCCGAGGGCCGCGGGGCGACCATGATCTTCACCCGCACCAAGCGCACCGCGCAGAAGGTGTGCGACGAGTTGGCCGAGCGCGGATTCAAAGTCGGCGCCGTGCACGGCGACCTGGGTCAGATCGCGCGGGAGAAGGCGCTCAAGGCGTTCCGCGAGGGCGAGGTCGACGTGCTGGTGGCTACCGACGTCGCCGCCCGCGGTATCGACATCGATGACATCACGCACGTCATCAACTACCAGATCCCCGAGGACGAGCAGGCCTACGTGCACCGCATCGGCCGCACCGGCCGCGCCGGCAAGACCGGCATCGCGATCACGCTGGTCGACTGGGACGAGTTGGAGCGCTGGTCGGGGATCAACAAGGCCCTCGACCTCGACTGCCCGGACCCGTCCGAGACCTACTCCACCTCACCCCACTTCTACGAGGAGCTGGGAATCCCGGCCGAGGCCGGCGGAACGGTCGGCGACGCGCGCAAGGCGCACGGCGCACGACGCCCCCGGGAGGACGGTGCCCGCCGCTCCGGCGAGGGCCGCTCCGGGGAAGGCCGCTCCGGGGAAGGCCGCAAGGACGAGAGCCGGATCTCCTCGACGGACAACTCCGAACGCCCCGCCCGCACCCGCTCACGCCGGCGCACCCGCAGCGGCGCCGACGGCGCCACCGGCCACACCGAAAAGCCTGCCGTCACAACGACTTCCGCTGACGGCTCATCCGCACCGGCGGCCGACGGCAGCTCCAGCGGACGGCGACGCCGCCGTCGCGGCCCGCGCAAGGCCGCAGAGGCCGCTCCCCTCAACTGAGCCGATGATCCGACCGGAACGCCGCACCAGAGGTGACCTCCTCGCCGCGGCGGCGATAGCCGCCGTGGTGGCCCTGATGATCACGGCGGTCTGGTGGCACAGTTCGGTGCGGTCCACCGAGTTCCACCCGGGCACCGGGACCGTGCCCAGCCCGAGTGCGGCACCCGCGGTGCCGGCCCGATTGCAGCAGCATTGGACCGCCCCGAGCGCACGCACGCTGGCGCCGGTGGTGATCGGCGGGACCGTCGTGACCGGCGACGGCCGCACCATGGCCGGGCTGGATCTACAGACCGGGCAGCAGCGGTGGAGCTATGCCCGCGACCGCGAGCTGTGCGGGGTGTCCTACGTCTACGACCTCGCCGTCGCGGTGTACCCGGACCGCCGCGGCTGCGGTCAGGTCAGCGGCATCCAGGCCGCGACCGGACACCGGGGGCCCACCCGCACCAGCTACGCCGACGGCGTCGTCGTGCTGACCTCCGACGGCGGTGCCGTGCTGTCCACCGGCGCGACCCGGCTGGAGTTGTGGCGTTCGGACCTGGTGCGGATGCTGTCCTACGGCGAGATCGACGCCCCGGTCAAGCCGGTCAACACCAAGCTGGGGGCCGGGTGCACGCTGATGTCGGCGGCCGGCAGCGAGAGCGCGGTCGGGGTGCTGGAGGCCTGCAAGGGTGAGAAGGATCTGCGGCTCACGCTGATCAAGCCGGCCAAGGAAGAGGACGAGCCGGACACCAAACGGGTGTCCCTGCCCGGGCTGCCGATCGACGCCGAAGCCCGGGTGCTGGCAGTCATCGGGACGACGACGGCGGTGTACCTGCCCGTCCCGCGGCCGGTCGTCGTCGTCTACGACGACACCGGCACCAAGCTGTCCGAGACCCCGGCTCCCGCGACGCCGGTCTTCGGTGCGGTCCCGGCGGTCACCCGGGCCGGGGACATGCTCACCTGGTGGACCGGCCGCAGCCTCATGGTGTTCGACTCCAAGCTGGCCTACCGCTACACCGTCGACGGTGACGGTCCGCTCGCCCCGGTCGGCCCGGCCGCGATGATGGCCGGCCGGCTGTTGGTGCCGGTCGCCGAGGGCCTGGCCGTCTACGCCACCGCCGACGGTGTGCGCGAGCGGGTCGTCCCGTTGGCGCACCCGGCCGGCACTGGGCCGGTGCTGCCGGCCGTCGCCGGGGAGACGGTGATCGAGCAGCGCGATGCCACCGTCGCCGCCTACCGGCCAGACGCCGGCGGGGCCGGCAAGGGGCCAGACGCCTAGAGCAATGGGCCTGCTCGCCGATTCCGTCCTGGTATTTCATGGGCTGTTCATCGTGTGGGCGGCGACGGGTGCGATCGCGGTGTGGCGTTGGCCACGGCTGGCGTCGGTACACCTGCCCGCGCTGGCGTGGGCGGTCTGGATCGAAACGTCCGGACGTATCTGTCCGCTGACACCGCTGGAGAATCATCTTCGACGCGCTGCCGGACAGAACGGCTACACCGGCGGATTCATCGACCACTACCTGGGCCGGATCATCTACCCCAGCGGCCTCACCCACCAGATGCAGTGGGTGATCGCGGGCGTGCTGCTGGCGGTCAACGTGACCGCCTATCTGATGATCGTCCGGCGGGCTAGACGGTCGGACTGAACGTCGGCAGCTTCTTCCCGGATTTCCAATGCTTGAGCAGCGCGTGGGCCAGCTCCTGGTAGGCCAGCGCACCCTTGTTCTTGCGTCCGGACATGACCGACGATCCGGACGCGCTGGCCTCGGCGAAGCGCACCGTCCGCGGGATCGGCGGCGACAGCACCGGCAGGTGGTAACGGTCGGCGACGTCGAACAGCACGTCGCGGCTGTGGGTGGTCCGGGCGTCGTACAGCGTCGGCAACGCGCCCAGCAGCGTCAGTTTCGGGTTGGTGATCTGCTGAACGTCGGAGACGGTGCGCAGGAACTGCCCCACCCCGCGATGCGCCAGCGTCTCGCACTGCAGCGGGACGATCACCTCGTCGGCTGCGGTCAGCCCGTTGAGGGTGAGCACGCCCAGCGAGGGCGGGCAGTCGATGATCACGACGTCGAAGTGCTCGCCTTCGGAGGTGGCCGCGTCCAGCTTGTCCAGCGCCCGCTTCAGGGCGTACTCCCGGCCGGCCCGCATCAGCAGCATGGCCTCGGCCCCGGCCAGGTCGATGTTGGCCGGCAGCAGGCTCATCCCCTCCGGGGTGTCGACGATCGCCGCACTCGCCTCCACCTCACCGAGCAGAACTTCGTGCACCGACACCGGCAGCTTGTCGGGGTCGGCGCCGAGGGAGAAGGTCAGGCAGCCCTGGGGGTCGAGGTCGACGAGCAGTACCCGCTTGCCCTCTCCGACGAAAGCCGCCCCCAGAGACGCCACTGTCGTCGTCTTGGCCACCCCGCCCTTCTGGTTGGCCACTGCCAGTACTCGCGTCACGAAGACCATCCTGACAGGTTGGGGCAGAATCGACTCACGTGAGTGTCGGCGATCATCGGCTGGTGTTGTTTCGCCATGGCGAAACCGAGTGGTCGCGTGATCGCAAACACACCAGCACCACCGACCTGGACCTGACCGACGTGGGCCGGGCGCAGGCCGTCCTGGCCGCGGACACGCTCTCGCGGCTCGACCTCGACAATCCCCTCGTGGTCAGCAGCCCGCGCAGGCGCGCCCTGGCCACCGCCGAACTGGCCGGCTTGACCGTCGACGAGGTGGCACCGCTGCTCGTCGAGTGGGACTACGGCGACTACGAAGGCCTCACCACCCACGAGATCCGCACCGAGACGCCGGGCTGGCTGCTGTGGACCTACGGGTGCCCGGGCGGGGAGAGTGTGGACAAGGTGAGCATGCGCGCCGATCAGGCCGTGGCCTTCGCGCTGGACCACATGAGCGAGCGCGACGTCGTGTTCGTCAGTCACGGCCACTTCTCCCGCGCGGTGATCACCCGCTGGGTGGAACAGCCGCTGCGCGAGGGTGCCCGGTACGGGTTCGGCACCGCAGCGGTCTCGGTGTGCGGGTTCGAGTACGGCCTGCGTCAACTGTCCGCGCTCGGCCTCACCAGCCGCCCGGCCGGCGAGACGTGACGACAACCTTCGTGCTGACCGGCCCGGCCGGAACCCTTGTGGCAGAAGGCATCCGGACCGGATACGCCGACGTCGGGGACGCCTCCCGGGCACTGCGCGACGGTTCGGCCGACCTGGTGGTCGGTGCCCTGCCGTTCGACCTTCGCCGGCCGGCAGCGCTGTTGACACCGGACCGGGTGCACCGCTGCCTGCCGCCGGCCGGCGGTGAGCTGCCCGCGGTGCGCATCGCCGAGGCGGTGCCGGACCCAGCTGAGCATCGCAGGCGCGTCGAAGCGGTGCTGCGGCTGTTGCGCGATCCCGAAAACCCTTTGGAGAAGGTCGTTCTCGCCCGTGCACTGCGCCTGGTGGCCGACGCGCCGATGGACCCGTTGAGCATTGTGGCCCGGCTGGCCGCCGCCGATCCGGAGGCGACGGCCTACCTCGCCGACCTCTCCCCCGCCGGACTCGACGGCGCGGTGCTCGTCGGCGCCAGCCCCGAATTGCTGGTGGCACGAGACGGCGATCAGGTGATCTGCCAGCCGTTCGCCGGCTCGGCGGCGCGGTCGGCCGATCCTGCTGCCGACGCGGCCGCCGGGGCCGCCCTGGCTGCGTCCGGCAAGAACCGCCACGAGCACCGCCTGGTGGTCGACACCATCGCAGATGCGCTGGCACCGCTGTGCGGTGATCTCGACGTCGCCGCCGAACCTCGACTCAGCAGCACCGCCGCGCTGTGGCACCTGCGCACCCCGATCCGCGGCACTCTGCGGGACAAATCAACCACAGCAATGGATCTCGCGCTGGTGCTACACCCGACCCCGGCCGTCGGCGGCGTTCCGACGGGGCTGGCCGTCGACACCATCGCCGACGTCGAGGGCGACCGCGGGTTCTATGCGGGGGCCGTCGGATGGTGCGACGCCACCGGCGACGGCCGCTGGATGGTGGCGCTGCGCGGCGCAGAACTGTCGGCCGATCGGCGCAGCGCACTGGCCCGGGCGGGCGGCGGTATCGTCGCCGAATCCGACCCGGACGAGGAAGTAGCCGAGACCACCGCAAAGTTCCGCACCGTTCTGACCGCACTGGGGGTTTCATGAGGGGGGTGTCATGACCCGGATTCGTCTCGCCCGGCCCGGCGACGAGGCCGACATCGTCGCGATGATCCACGAACTGGCACTCTTCGAGAAGGCGCCAGAAGAATGCACCGTCACCGAAAGCCAGATCAGCGCAGCGCTTTTCGGTGACGATCGGGTTGCCTCCTGCTTCCTCGTCGAGGACGACGGGCAGAGCGCGGCCATGGCGTTGTGGTTTCACAACTTCTCCACCTGGGACGGCGTGGCCGGTATCCATCTGGAGGATCTCTTCGTCCGCGAGCCGTTCCGCCGCCGCGGACTGGCCCGGGCGCTGCTGGCGGAGCTGGCACGGGAATGCGTCGAGAAGAACTACAGCCGGCTCAGCTGGGCCGTCCTGGATTGGAATACCGACGCGATCGCCCTGTACGACGCCGTCGGCGGCCGGCCGATGGCCGAGTGGATCACCTACCGGGTGTCGGGGGGCGCGTTGGAGCGGATGGCCGGTTCGCAGGAGGGGTAGTCGGCGCTTTCGGTTGGACGCTTGCGCGGCCGCTTCTGGTGCCGGGGGTTTTAGGGTTGGCGTACTCCACCGATGGCGGGTCGACTTACAGCGTCTGGGACACCAGCAACGGGCTGGCCAACGGCACTGTGTGGGGGGTGGAAACTCGTTCACCAGCTACGGCGGCGACGTCGGTGTCTACGCCATCGCGGCCGCCAACGGAGAGGTCTACGGGGCCTCCCAGAACGGCGTCCTAGTCAGCTACTAGACACCGCCGTCGCAAGTTCAGGACGAAGTCGTCAACCACCCAATTGTGCTGCGGCTGAACAACAAAACAAGTATCGCCACCGAAACCAGCGCCACCGGAACGGCATACAGCCACTGGTGCGAACCCACGCCAACGTACCAGCTGACCGGCAACAGCAGCATCTGCGCGTAGACGGCGATGCCGCGGGCCCAGCGCCGGCCATTCCACAGCGCCCACGCCGCGGCCAGCAGGGCGGCACCGATCACCGCGAACCAGGCGGCGGTGCCGAAGCCGTTGACGATGTGCTGATCGGCCCCGCGCAGCCCGCGGACCACGAGCACCACCGCGGCGACCACGCCGACGGCGCCTTGCACCCCGACCAGGGCCGCCGCCCGGCGCACCGACGGCGGTGCCACCGCCGTCATGCCGCCTTCGCCCGCGCAGCCAGCTGACCCATAACGACGGTGGCGATCCGGTCGGAATCCCCGAACCGCTCGGCGGTCACCCCGATCAGCGCCGGCCCGGACGTCCGGTAGATCGTCGAGCACTGGCTGAAGCACACCGCCACCGTCGTCGGCTCGAGCACCTGAACGCTGAACGACAGGTTCGCGACGTTGTCGTTCGAGCACGCCAGCAGATTGGTGCCGAGAGTCTGCAGGGCGGCTTTGGCGTCGATCCCGCTCGGGTAGACGCCGACCGCCTGGGTGAGTGCCCGATTCGCCGCGCCGGTGTAGGTCACCGAACGGAACGGAGCGGCGCCGGAAAAGGCGACGTCCTGATTGAAAATGCCCTGGCACTCCGCGGGGTACTGCGCGTCGTACTGATGATTGCCACCTGGGCGGTGCAGATCACGCGCCGGGTCGGACACCAGGCCGGTGGCGCCGGCGACCGCCCCGACGTCCTCGACGCTGAGGACCAGCACATCGGGGTTGGGCGCGGCGCCCGCCGCCGCAGCCGGGCCGACCGGCAGGCATGCCGACACGACGGCTGCCGCCGCCATGAGTCTGCGAATCCTGGTCACACGCCACCTCGAAGTCGTCCTTGAGTGCGGTCCGAGTCTACGTTGCTCGCGGCATTAGGCTCTTCGCTCGTGCGGGCCGTGCTGATCGTGAATCCCAACGCCACATCGACGACCCCCGCCGGCCGCGACCTGCTGGCCCACGCTCTGGAGAGCCGGGTGGACCTGGAGGTCATTCACACCGAGTTCGGCGGCCACGCCATCGAGATCGCCGAGACGGCCAAGAACGCCGGCGTCGACGTGATCATCGTCCACGGCGGCGACGGCACGGTGAACGAAGTGGTCAACGGATTGCTGGGACCCCCCGGGCCAGCCCGGCCGGCACCTGAGACGCTGCCCGCAGTCGCGGTGGTGCCCGGCGGCGCGGCCAACGTCTTCGCCCGCGCGCTGGGCATCAGCCCGGACCCGACCGTGGCCACCAACCAGCTGATCGACCTGCTCACCGAGCCCCGCCAGGGCATGCCCTGGCGCTACATCGGCCTGATGGACTGCGCCGAACGCTGGGCGGTGTTCACCGCCGGGATGGGCGTCGACGCCGACGTCGTCGCCGCCGTGGAGGCCCAGCGCGCCAAGGGCCGCAAGGTCACCGCGGGCCGCTACATCCGCATCGGGGTGCGAGAGATGATCGGAAAGGCGGGCCGCGAGCCTCAGCTGACCCTGCACCTGCCCGGCCGCGATCCGGTCGAAGGGGTGCATTTCGCGTTCGTCTCCAACGCCAGCCCGTGGACCTACGCCAACGCCCGCCCGATCTACACCAACCCCGACACGACGTTCGACCGCGGCCTGGGCCTGTTCGCCATCACGAACATGAACGTGCTGGCCAACCTGCGGGTGGTGCGGCAGATGTGGTCGAAGAACCCCAAGCTCGCCGCCAAGCACCTGATCCGCGACGACGACCTCCCCTGGGTCCGCATCACCGCGGCAGAACCGATTGCCTGCCAGGTGGACGGCGATTTCCTGGGGATGCGCACCGACATGACGTTCGCTTCGGCGCCGCATGCTCTTCCGGTGGTCGCTCCCCCGCCACCCTGACTGCCCGGGATTTGACGGGCCCGGTTTTGGCTGCACAACGGTCTATGCGTACGGTTATCCCGAGGTCGAAACACCGCTGCGGCTCGCTTGGCGACGCCGAGTGACATTTCCCACCCTTCGGTGAACTTCTATTGACTTCTACGCGGCCTGTGAAACCATCGTTGGTAACAGTGCGACAACGAACCGTGTGTGCACAGGTGTAAGCCAACGGCTGGCAGGGGGACTACCCCTGATCCTTGGTGCGCGCACGCAGCCTAGTTAAAGGAGTAGCGAAAATGGATTGGCGCCACAAGGCGGTCTGTCGGGACGAGGATCCGGAACTGTTCTTCCCCGTGGGAAACAGCGGTCCGGCGTTGGCCCAGATCGCTGACGCGAAGCTCGTCTGCAATCGCTGCCCGGTGGTCACCGAGTGTCTCACCTGGGCTCTGGACTCCGGCCAGGACGCCGGCGTGTGGGGCGGCATGAGTGAGGACGAGCGCCGCGCCCTCAAGCGCCGCAACGCCCGCACGCGGGCCCGCACGGGCGTCTAAGTTTTCGAAGGACTTGCCGCGGCCCCGGCGAATCGCCGGGGCCGCAACCTTTTTCGGCACTACTGAATCGGCGCCCGGCCGGATCGGCGGCCGATCGGCACGCGCAACACCGCCTCGGTGCCGCCGCCGTCGGCTTGGCGCATCTCCAGTGAGCCGTCGAGTTCGGCGGAGACCAGGGTGCGCACGATCTGCAGGCCCAGCCGGTCGGAGGCCTCCAGGCTGAAACCGTCGGGCAGCCCGGTGCCGTCGTCGTGCACGACGATGTCCAGGGAGCGCGCCGAACGATCCGACCGGATCACCACCCGTCCCTGTTTGTCGCCGGGGTCGAAGGCGTGCTCGATCGCGTTCTGCACCAGTTCGGTGACCACCATGACCAGCGCCATCGCGCGGTCGGCGTCGAGCACCCCCAGGCTGCCCTCCCGGTTGATCCGGATCGGGGTGTCCACCCGGGCCACGTCGTTCATGATCGGCAGGATCCGGTCGACGACCTCGTCGAGGTTGACCTCCTCGTCGACCGACATCGACAACGCCTCGTGCACCTGCGCGATCGCCGCGACCCGCCGGACCGACTCCATCAGCGCCTCACGGCCCTCGGCGTTGTTCGTCCGACGGGCCTGCAGCCGCAGCAAGGCGGCCACCGTCTGCAGGTTGTTCTTGACCCGGTGATGGATCTCCCGGATGGTGGCGTCCTTGCTGAGCAGTGCCCGGTCCCGGCGTTTGACCTCGGTGACGTCGCGGATCAGCACCGCCGCGCCGGCCGGTGTGCCGGGGAGCCCCAGCGGCAGGGTACGCATCAGCACCGCCGCCCCGCCGGCGTCGATCTCCAGCCGCATCCCCGACTCCCCCGCCAGCGACGCGCCGACGTGCTTGGCCAACTCATGCGCCTCGAACGGGTCGGAGATCAACGGCCGGGTGATGCCGACGAGGTCGTGGCCCTCCAACTCCGACGTCAGCCCCATCCGGTGGTAGGCCGAGAGCGCGTTGGGGCTGGCGTAGGTCACCGAGCCGTCGACGTCCAGACGGATGAATCCGTCACCGACGCGCGGGCTCGAACTCGACAGCGCCAGGTCGTCGACGTTGGGGAAGCTGCCTTCGGACACCATCTCCAGCAGTCGTCCGGCGCAGTCCAGGTACGCCTTCTCCAGCGGTGAGGAGGTACGACGGCCGTCAACCGCGCTCTGATGGGTCAGCATCGCCACCACCTCGTGGCGGTAGCGCACCGGGATCGCACCCCTCAGCTGCTCGGCAGTCGCCACAAGGGTGCCGACCGCGTCGGAGACCACCAGCGTCGAGGCGGTGGTGGGACGGCACTGCGCGACACAGACCACTACGCCGTCGTCGCGGGTGACCCACATCAGCAAATCCCCGAACGACATATCCGCCAGCAGCTGCCATTCGCCGACGACCGCGTGCAGGTGATCGACGGCGCCGCCGGGAAGAACGGTGTGCTCGGCGAGCAGTTCACCGAGGGTGGACATGCCTAGTCGATGACGGCGATGAGGTGGCCGGCCTGGATGACGTCGCCGACCGCGACGTTCACCTCGGAGATGGTGCCGCCAACCTCCGCCAGCACCGGAATCTCCATCTTCATCGATTCCAGCAGCACGAGGGTGTCACCAGCGCTGATCTGGTCACCCTTGGTGACCACGACTTCCAGCACACTGGCCACAATCTCGGCGCGCACATCCTCGGCCATGCCCACTATCGAACCACACAGGCGGATGCAAAGAGTTGTCAGCGGCCGTGACACAATAGCGACACTGATGTCGGGGGGAACCACGAAAGGAAAGAGCGATGGCGAAGCGTGGGCGCAAGAAGCGCGACCGGAAGCACAGCAAGGCCAATCACGGCCGGCGGCCGAACGCCTGATTTGGGCTAGATCTGCCGCCGGATGATCGTCGTTCGGCTGATCTGGATCCGCACCCGCTCCACGAGATAGGACGGGGCCCTCTCGCCGCTGCACTTGCTGGCGATGAGTCTCTTGATGCGTTCCTCCACGCCGTAATGGCGCAGGCAGGCCGGGCACTGGTCGAGGTGCTGGCGCAACTCGTCGCGGGTCGTGTCGTTGACCTCACCGTCGAGCAGAGCCCATACCTGGCGGATCACCACCGAGCAATCGGTGTGCCCGTCGGGATCGATCATGACGGCACCTCCTCGGCCCCAGATCTGTTGGACAAAGCGGGCTGATCGCCGCGTAGGAAGCCGCGATCCCGGGCCACATCGGCGAGCAGTTCGCGCAGTTGACGCCGGCCGCGATGCAGGCGGGACATCACCGTCCCGATAGGTGTATCCATGACCTCGGCGATCTCCTTATAGGGCAGGCCCTCGACGTCCGCTAGGTACACCGCGAGCCGGAACTCTTCTGGTAACGCCTGGAGCGCCGCTTTGATTTCATTGTCCGGAAGGTTTTCCAGCGCCTCGACCTCCGCCGAGCGCAATCCGGTCGAGGTGTGCTCGGCGTTGGCGGCCAGCTGCCAGTCGGTGATCTCGTCGGTCGGGTACTCGGCGGGCTGGCGCTGCTTCTTGCGGTAGGTGTTGATGTAGGTGTTGGTCAGGATCCGGTACAGCCACGCCTTGAGGTTGGTGCCCTCCCGGAACGACCGGAACCCCGCATAGGCCTTGACCATGGTTTCCTGCACCAGGTCCTCGGCATCGGCGGGGTTGCGCGTCATCCGCAGCGCGCCGCCGTAGAGCTGGTCCATCATCGGGATCGCGTCGCGCTCGAACCGCGCCGTCAGTTCGGCGTCGGTCTCTTCGGAGCCGTCGCGGGGCTCCTCGATCTCGGTCATTGGCGTTGATCCTAGGCTGTCGCCATGGGAACGTTCTCCGGTAAGACCATGTTCATCTCCGGCGCCAGCCGCGGCATCGGCCTGGCGATCGCCAAGCGGGTGGCCGCCGACGGCGCCAATATCGCTCTGCTGGCCAAGACGGCCGAGCCGCACCCGAAACTGCCGGGCACGATCTTCACCGCGGCAGCGGAGATCGAGAAGGCCGGCGGACAGGCCCTGCCGATCGTCGGCGACGTGCGCGACGGCGACTCGGTGGCCGCTGCGGTCGCCAAGACCGTCGAGCAGTTGGGCGCCATCGACATCTGCGTCAACAACGCCAGCGCGATCAATCTCGGCTCCATCGAGGAGGTGCCGCTCAAACGCTTCGACCTGATGAACGGCATCCAGATCCGCGGCACCTACGCGGTGTCGCAGGCGTGCATCCCGCACATGAAGGGCCGGGAGAACCCGCACATCCTCACCCTGTCCCCGCCGATCCGGATGGAGCCCAAGTGGCTGCGCCCGACGCCGTACATGATGGCCAAGTACGGAATGACGTTGTGCGCCTTGGGCATTGCCGAGGAGATGCGCCAACACGGCATCGCCTCGAACACACTGTGGCCGCGCACGCCGATCGCCACCGCCGCGGTGCAGAACCTGCTCGGCGGCGACGAGACGATGAAGCGCTCGCGCAAACCCGAGGTGTACGCCGACGCCGCCTACGCGGTGATCAGCCGGCCGGCCCGTGAGTTCACCGGCAACACGCTGCTGTGCGAGGACGTGCTGCTGGACAGCGGCGTCACCGACCTGTCGGTGTACGACTGCGTGCCCGGCTTTGAGCTGGGACTGGACTTCTGGGTGGACAGCCCCAACCCGCCGGGGTACTCCAACCCGTAGGCGCTAGAGCTTGATGTTGAACCGGCGCAGGCCGTGAGCTCCGAAGGCCCGCATCGCCGCAACGGCGAACTGGGCCTGTTTCTTCGACGCCGAGTACCACAGCAGCTCCGACTTCTGAGTGGGCAGCCGCGGTGCGGTGATCGCCTGCTGCCGGCAGAACTTCAGGATCCCGTACGGGCCGCCCGCCCGGGCGCCCACCCCGGATTCCTTCCAGCCGCCCATCGGTACCCCGAAGACGAACACGTTGGACAGCGCGTCGTTGACGTTGACCGCGCCACACTCCAGGCGGCGCGCGATCCGCTCACCGCGTGCGGTGTTGCTGGTCCAGACCGTCGCCGACAGCCCGAATACGGAGTCGTTGGCCATCCGGATGGCCTCCTCCTCGTCGGCCACCTTGATCACCGGCAGCGTCGGGCCGAAGGTCTCCTCCTTGATGCAGGACATGTCGTGGGTGACGTCGGTCAGGACGGTCGGCGGGAAGAAGGTGCCCTGCCCGGTGGGTTTACCGCCGGTGAGCACTTTGGCGCCGGCCGCGACGGCCTCGTCGACGTGGCGCTGGACGATGCCGACCTGGGCGTCGGTGGCCATCGCGCCGAGGTCGTAGGTGAAGCCGCCGTCGGTCTCGCTGCCCTGCTGAAGCTTACCGACGTTGTCGGCCAGCTTGGCGACGAATTCGTCGTAGACCGGCGCCTCGACATAGACCCGTTCGACGGACACACAGACCTGGCCGGAGTTGAAGAAGCCGCCCCAGGTGATGCCGTTGGCGGCGCGGTCCAGGTCGGCGTCGGCCAGCACGATGGCCGGGTCCTTGCCGCCCAGTTCGAGGCTGCACGGGATCAGCCGCTCGGCACAGGCCACGGCAACCTTCTTGCCGGTCGCGGTCGAACCGGTGAACTGGATCATGTCGCAGACCGCGGGCAAGGCCGCGCCGGTGGGCCCGTAGCCGGTGGTGATGTCGAACACCGGAGGGGCGCCGACCTCTTTCCAGCCGCGGACGAACTCCACCGCCGACAGCGGGGTGACCTCGGAGGGCTTGAGCAACACCGCGCATCCCGCCGCCAGCGCCGGGGGAATGTCGAGGCCGGGCATGGCGAACGGGAAGTTCCAGGGCGTGATCACGCCGACCACCGGATGCGGCCGGTAGTGCACGGTCAACTTCTTGATCCGGTAGAGCATCGTGTGCCCCAAGACGCTCTTGTCCGCCATGAACTCTTCGGCGTGACCGGCCCAGTAGTTGATCATGTCGGCGACGGCGATCGGCTCGATGTGGGCGTCCGAGCGGGACTTGCCGGTCTCCGACATCAGCACCTCGGTGATGTGGTCGGCGTTGTCGAGGATCCACTCCTGCCACTTGAGCATCCACTTCTTGCGGCCGCGGGGGCCGATGGCCTCCCACTCCGGCTGGAAGAGCCGCAGCTCGCGCGCTTTCGCGGCGACGGTCTCGGCATCGTCGATGGGCACCGAGCCGACCACCCGGCCGGTGGCGGGGTTGTGAATCGCGATGGTGGCGATATCGGGCTCGACTGCGGTCATGGCTACTCCTCGTGGCGGTTGCTGGTGACGATGCTATCCCCACTCACCGGGCTGGAACAGGTCGTTGGTTAGGTTGCCCAAATCGACCGCCTCGGTTAATTCCGGGCCGTTGTTCGCGACGTTGTTCACCAGCGTCGACACCTCGCGCATGGCGATCGGTGCGACGTCGGGCGCTGCGGCGAGCAGGTCCTGTGGGGCGGCGGCATCCGGGTCCAGCCAGCGGTCCCACTCGGTCTGGGCCAGCGTCAGCGGCATCCGGTCATGGACGGTCGCAAACTCCCCCACCGCCTCGGTGGTGATCACGGTGCAGGTGAGCAACCGCGGCCCATCGGCGCGATTCATCCCCGAGTCGCTCCGCTCCTGCCCGCCGGGCCGCCACACCGACCACAGCCCGGCCACCATCAGTGGGGCGCCGTCGGACCGGGAGAAGAAATAGGGCGTCTTTCGGCCGCGTCTCGGATTCTCGGCGTTGGGTTTCCACTCGTAGTAGCCGTCCATCGGGATCAGGCAGCGCTTGTGCCGGGCCGCGCTCCGATAGGCCGGCGAGGTGGTCACGGTCTCGGCGCGGGCGTTGATCAGCTGCGGCCCCTTTGCCTGCGGCGCACCGTCGGGGCCCGGCTTGGCCCACGCCGGGAGCAGCCCCCAGCGCATCAGCCGGATCCGCCGGGTCGCTGGGTCATTTACCCCGAGTCGCTGCGCTCCTGCCCGCCGGGGATCGTCGTGGTCGTCGGCCCCGTCGTGACGCGCGATCACGGCGGCGATGTCCGTCGTCGGGGCGACGTTGTAGTTGGGCGGACGAATCCCGGCCGGCCCGGTCTCGTCGACCGCGTCGAGTTGAACCGCCAGCCGAGCCGGATCGGTGGTGACCGCGAAGCGTCCGCACATATCCACCATCGTGACAGGGCAGGATGTAGTCCCGTGAGCACCGAGTTGTGGACCGCGCCCTATGCCCCGGCACCGGTGCACGCCGACGTCACGGTGCCCGGATCGAAGTCGATCACCAACCGTGCGCTCATCCTGACCGCACTCGCCGCCACCGGCGGCACCGGTTCGACGATCAGCGGGGCGTTGCGCAGCCGGGACACCGATCTGATGATCGGCGCGCTGCGGACCCTCGGCCTGAACATCGACGGCGACGGCGCGGAACTGTCGGTGTCGGGCTCGCTCGACCCGGGCCCGGGCGCGCGGATCGACTGCGGCCTGGCGGGCACGGTGCTGCGATTCGTCCCGCCGCTGGCGGCGCTGAGCACCGTCGCCGTCGAATTCGACGGCGACGACCAGGCCCGCGCCCGGCCCATCACCCCGCTCCTCGACGGGCTGCGCGGCCTGGGCGTCGACGTCGAGGGCCGCGGTCTGCCCTTTCTGGTCCGCGGGCACGGCACCGTCCGGGGCGGCACCGTCGACATCCTG
>Ga0194055_10001486_pt1 | contig 19110 bp, 13 predicted proteins | sample SepL449m_MetaG_FD_155482 | JGI IMG/M metagenome (GOLD analysis project Ga0194055, IMG submission 155482) | Anoxic zone freshwater microbial communities from boreal shield lake in IISD Experimental Lakes Area, Ontario, Canada - Sep2016-L442-9m | ecosystem: Environmental > Aquatic > Freshwater >...
GTCCTGGCCCATCTGGGCCGGTTGCGGGTGACCCTGCTGTACGCGGCGGCCCTGGCCGCGGTGGCGGTCTTCGTCGCGCACCTCAGTCCGGGCGTCCAACAGAGTCTGTTGCGTGATGTCAGCACCAATCTCCACAACCTGCGCGACGGCAACGTCGGGACGCTGATCGAGAGCGCCTTCGTCAACGAGGCCGGCCCGGTGTACTACTGGCTGCCCGGGCTGATTGCGGTCCTCGCCCTCGGGGAACTGATGTGGCTCAGCCGGGGTGTGACGTTGGCGTTCGTCGTCGGCCACGTCGGAGCGACGCTGATCGTTGCGGCCGGGCTCGCCGCCGCGCTGATGGCGGGCTGGGTCTCAGCGTCGATCGTCGACGCCACCGACGTCGGAATGAGCTACGGCGTCGTCGCCGTCCTGGGAACGTTCACCGCCGCGATACCCCGGCGTTGGCGGGCGGGGTGGGCCGGCGGCTGGGTCGCCATCGCACTCGGGTCGGCGGTCATCAGCGGGGGTGAGTTCACGAACGTGGGTCACGCCGTCGCGCTGGTGCTCGGCATGGCCGTCGGCACCCGGTTGCGGACGCCGCCGCACTGGAGCGTGCCGCGCTACGCGCTACTGACGGTTGCCGCGGGGTTCAGCTACCTGCTGATGGCCTACGGCGACCTCACGCTCACCGCAACTGCCCTGCTGGGTCTGATCGGAGCCGTTGTGGCTCAAGCGGTGTGGCTCGTCGCTCAGACGAATTCCTCTGCGGAGGCTTCGATCCAGTCCGACAGCCAGGCGTCCGGGGGGCACTCGAGTAGCTCACCGGGCATCAACCACTCGTAGATCTCGGCGTAGGTCCGGTTGCGGTAGGAGTCGACGCGGCGGTTGAGCATCGACGGCATCAACTCCGAGAAGCTCTCCAAGCCCATCGAGGCCACCATCTGGGCGGCGCTGGCCACGACGGCCTTCTGGAAGTTGGCCACCCGGTCGGTCTTGTCCGGCACATCCAGGGCTCTGGCCAGTCCCGGGTCCTGGGTTGCCACCCCGGTGGGGCACTCGTTGGTGTGGCACTTCATCGCCTGGATGCAACCAACGGCGAACATCATGCCGCGCGCGGACATGGTGAAGTCGGCGCCCTGGATGATGCGCGTCACGACGTCGAAACCATTGGTGATCTTGCCCGAGGCGCCGATCCTGACGTGCTCGCGCAAACCTGCCCCGACCAGGCAGTTCTGCACCATCATCAAGCCCTCCGTCAGCGGCATGCCGACGTGGTCGACGAATTCCTGTGGGGCCGCACCGGTTCCGCCCTCGGCGCCGTCGACGATGATGAAGTCCGGGGTGATGCCGGTCTGGATGATGGACTTGCAGATGGACAGGAATTCGGTACGGGCGCCGATGCAGAGCTTGAACCCGACCGGCTTGCCGCCCGAGAGGCTGCGCAGGGTGGCGATGAAATGCACCAGCTCAAGCGGGGTGTGGAAGGCGTTATGCGCCGGGGGAGAGACGACCGTCTGCCCGACCGGTACGCCGCGGGTCTCGGCGATCTCCGGGGTGACCTTCGGGCCGGGCAGCACGCCGCCCAAGCCGGGTTTGGCGCCCTGGGACAACTTGATCGAAATGGCCTTCACCGATGGCAGCGCCGCCTTCTCCCGGAACTTCTCGGGGTCGAAGTGGCCGTCGGCGGTGCGGCACCCGAAATATCCGGATCCGATCTCCCAGATCAGGTCGCCACCGTGCTTGAGGTGATAGGGGCTGATGCCGCCTTCGCCGCTGTCATGGGCGAACCCGCCCTTGGCGGCGCCGCCGTTGAGCGCCTCGATGGCGTTGCCGGACAGCGCCCCGAAGCTCATCGCCGAGACGTTGAACAGGGCGATGTCGTAGGGCTGCGTGCAGTCCGGACCGCCGAGCCGAACCCGGGGATTCAGATCCGTGGCGATTTTCGCCCGCAGGGAGTGCCGCAGGAACTCGTAACCGATGGCGTTGACGTCGCGTTCGGTGCCGAACGGCTCGTCGCCCTTGGTGCCCTTGGCGCGGCGGTAGACGGCCTCCCGGGTCTCCCGATCGAAGGGGGCGCCATCGGTGTTGGACTCGACGAAGTACTGGTAGATCTCCGGGCGGATCTTCTCGGCGATCCACCGGGCGTGGCCGAGGATCGGGTAGGCGCGCAGGATCGCGTGGCCCTTCTGGAAGTAGTCCCAGGTGCCCAGGCCGGCCAGACCGGCGAGCACGGCCGAAAGGATCCACCACCCGCCGTGGAGTGTGACCGCGAGCCCGGCGACGACCGCCGCGGCCACCCACACTGCGGGCACAACTAGGCCTCTGACCATCTGCCGTCCTCTCGACGTGCGGGCGAATTGGCCCGCGAGGCGCCATTGTGGCATCACCTATGATCTTCCGGTCGGCACTTGCGTCACATGCACGCCGACGCAAAATCAGGCCGGCGAAGGGAAGTCTCGGCGCGTGGGTGAGCAACCGCTGTCGCAGGACGCGCTGGCCCCGGAAAGATTGAACGCCGCCGTGGCGGCGGCCCGAGGCGCCTTTGCCGATGCCGGTGACCTCGATGCGCTGGCCCGGGCTAAAACCGAGCATCTCGGGGACCGTTCGCCGCTGGCGCTGGCCCGCCAGGCGCTGGCGACGCTGCCCAAGGATCAGCGCGCCGACGCCGGCAAGCTGGTCAACGTCGCCCGCACCGAGGCCCAGTCCGCTTTCGACGAGCGACTGGCGGTTCTGCGCGCCGAACGCGACGCGGCGGTGCTGATGGCCGAGACCATCGACGTCACCCTGCCGTCCACCCGTCAGCCGATCGGGGCGCGGCACCCGATCACCATTCTCGCCGAGCACATCGCCGACACCTTCGTCGCGATGGGCTGGGAACTCGCCGAAGGCCCCGAGGTGGAAAGCGAGCAGTTCAACTTCGACGCCCTGAACTTCCCACCGGATCATCCCGCCCGCAGCGAGTCCGATACGTTCCACATCGCTCCCGAGGGATCCCGCCAGCTGCTGCGCACCCACACCTCGCCGGTGCAGGTGCGCACCCTGCTGGATCGTGAGCTGCCGGTGTACATCGTCTCGATCGGCCGGACGTTCCGCACCGACGAACTCGATTCCACCCACACCCCGGTGTTCCATCAGGTCGAAGGTCTTGCTGTGGACCGCGGGCTGACGATGGCGCATCTGCGCGGCACCCTGGACGCGTTCGCACGCTCGGAGTTCGGGCCGACCGCCCGCACCCGGATGCGGCCGCACTTCTTCCCGTTCACCGAGCCGTCGGCTGAGGTCGACATCTGGTTCGAGAACAAGAAGGGCGGTCCGGGCTGGGTCGAATGGGGCGGTTGCGGCATGGTGAACCCGAACGTGCTGCGGGCCGCCGGCATCGATCCGGAGGCCTACTCCGGCTTCGCCTTCGGCTGCGGGCTGGAGCGAACGCTGCAGTTCCGCAACGGCATTCCCGATATGCGCGACATGGTCGAGGGTGACGTCCGGTTCTCGCTGCCGTTCGGGGTAGGGCTCTGATGCGGCTTCCCTACAGCTGGCTGCGCGAGGTGGTGCAGCGGGGCGCCCCGGGTTGGGACGTCGCACCGCATGATCTTGAACAGGCCCTGATCCGGGTCGGCCACGAGGTCGAGGACGTGATCACCCTCGGGCCGGTCAGCGGCCCGCTGCGCGTCGGCCGGGTGACGGGAATCGATGAGCTCACCGAGTTCAAGAAGCCGATCCGGGTCTGTACCGTCGACGTCGGTGAGGACGTCGATCGCGAAATCGTCTGTGGGGCAATGAATTTCACGGTCGGCGACTTGGTGGTGGTCGCCCTTCCCGGGGCGGTGCTGCCCGGCGATTTTCAGATCGCCACCCGAAAGACCTATGGACACACCTCCGACGGCATGATCTGCTCGGCGGCCGAATTGGGCTTGGGTGCAGATCATTCCGGGATTCTTGTGCTGCCTGCCGGCGCCGCCGAGCCGGGTGACTCCGGGCACGAGGTGCTCGGCCTGGATGACGTCGTCTTCGACCTCGCCGTCACACCGGACCGCGGTTACGGCATGTCGATCCGCGGCATCGCGCGGGAGATCGCCTGCGCCTACGACCTCGAATTCGTCGATCCGGCGTACGACCCGGACCGGGTGCCGGTGCTTCCGGCCGACGGTCCGGCGCTGCCGGTGACCATCGCGCCGGGGACGGGCGTGCAGCGTTTCACGCTGCGGCCGGTCACCGGAATCGATACGAAGGCCCTGTCGCCCTGGTGGTTACGCCGCCGGCTGCTGCTGTCGGGCATCCGGCCGATCTCGCCGGCCGTCGACGTCACCAACTATGTGATGCTCGAACTCGGCCACCCGATGCACGCCCACGACCAGAGCCGGATTCACGGTGACTTCGCGGTGCGCTTTGCCCATCCGGGTGAGAAAGTCGTCACCCTCGACGACGTCGAACGCACTCTCGATCCCGGTGACGTCCTTATCGTCGACGATGTGGCTATCGCGGCGATCGGTGGCGTGATGGGTGCGGGCACCACCGAAATCGATTCGGACACCACCGATGTGCTGCTGGAGGCGGCGGTGTGGGACCCGGCGACGGTGTCGCGGACCATCCGGCGTCTACACCTTGTCAGCGAAGCGGGCCGGCGCTACGAGCGTTCGGTGGACCCGGCCGTATCGGTGGCAGCGATCAACCGGTGCGCGTCGCTGCTCGCCGAAATCGCCGGCGGCACCGTCCAACCTGTCCTGACCGACTGGCGCGGAGACCCGCCGCGGGACGACTTCTCACCGCCGCCGGTGCGGATGGCGGTGGACCTGCCCGACCGGGTGGCTGGCGTCGGCTATCCGGACGGGGCCTGCGTCGCCCGGCTCACCCAGATCGGCGCACGTATCGAAGCCGACGCCGAGGCCGGGTACGTGCTCGTCACCCCGCCGAGTTGGCGCCCGGACCTGGTTCAGCCAGCAGACCTGGTCGAAGAGGTGCTGCGACTGGAGAGCCTGGACGTCATCCCGTCGCTGCTGCCGCCCGCCCCGGCCGGACGGGGGCTGACGCGCGAGCAACAACGCCGCCGCGCCATCGGCAAAGCGCTGGCGTTGTCCGGGTTCGTGGAGGTACTGCCTACGCCGTTCCTGCCCGCCGGCATCTTCGATCGATGGGGGCTGGCCCCCGAAGACCCGAGGCGATCGGTCGTTTCCGTGCTCAACCCGCTGGAGGCCGACCGCCCGGAGTTGGCCACCACACTGCTGCCGGGATTGCTGGAAGCGTTGGTGCGCAACGTCTCTCGTGGCTTCGGCGATGTCGCGCTGTTCGGAGTCGCCCAAGTGGTCCGGTCGACGCCGCAGACCCGGGCCGTCGAACTGATCCCGACCGACCGCCGCCCCACCGACGACGAGATCGCGGCCCTCAACGCATCGCTGCCGCATCAGCCGGTGCATGTCGGCGCGGTGCTGACCGGGCTGGGGGCGCCACGCGGCCCCTGGGGACCGGGCCGGCCGGTGGAGGCATCCGACGCTTTCGAAGCCGTGCGGGTGATCGCCCGATCCGCCGGCGTGGAGGTGAGCCTGCGCCCGGCCCAGCAGCTGCCGTGGCACCCCGGGCGCTGCGCCGAAGTGGTGATCGACGGCCGGGTCGTCGGCCATGCCGGTCAACTTCACCCGGGCGTGGTGGAACGCTCCGGCTTGCCGGCCGGCACCTGCGCGGTGGAGCTCGACCTCGACGCCGTCCCGATCGTCGCTACCCTTCCGGCGCCGCGGGTCTCGCCGTTCCCTGCGGTTTTCCAGGACCTCAGTGTGGTGGTCGGCGCCGATGTGCCGGCAAGCGCGGTCGTCGACGCCGTCCGTGACGGGGCGGGGCAATTGCTGGAAGACGTCGCACTGTTCGACGTCTACACCGGGCCGCAGATCGGAGCGGGGCACAAGTCGCTCACGCTGGCGTTGCGGTTCCGTGCCACCGACCGGACGCTGACCGAGGACGAGGCCAGTGCGGCCCGGGACGCCGCCCTGGCGGTGGCCGCCGAGCGTGTCGGCGCTGTCCTGCGCCGCTGAGCGGCCCGGCACTGCTTCCGCGAATCAAGTTGCATCCGACTGCATAATCATGCAGGATAACCGCATGACAACGGTGGCCGTCGCGGGCGCGAGCGGGTACGCGGGCGGTGAGATCCTGCGGTTGCTGCTCGGCCATCCTGGCTACGCCGACGGCACGCTCACCATCGGCGCGCTGACCGCTGCCGGTAACGCGGGCAGCACGCTCGGCGAGCATCATCCTCATCTGCTGCCGCTGGCCCACCGCGTGCTCGACGCCACCGAGCCGGCTGTGCTCGCCGGTCACGACGTCGTCTTTCTGGCGCTGCCCCATGGTCACTCGGCGGCACTGGCGCAGCCGCTCGGGGCCGACCCGGTGATCATCGATTGCGGTGCGGATTTCCGGTTGACCGACGCGGGGGACTGGCAGCGGTTTTACGGCTCCGAGCACGCCGGGTACTGGCCCTACGGGCTACCGGAGCTGCCGGGCGGCCGGGACACGCTGCGCGGGGCTACCCGCATCGCGGTGCCGGGCTGCTATCCGACCGCAGCCCTGCTGGCGCTGCTGCCGGCCGTGGCCGCCGGCCTGGTCGAGCCCGACGTCACCGTCGTCGCCGTCAGCGGCACATCGGGCGCCGGGCGGGCCGCGAAGGTCGACCTGCTGGCCTCGGAGGTGATCGGCTCGGCGCGGGCCTACAGCATCGCCGGCGCGCACCGGCACACCCCGGAGATCGCTCAGGGCCTGCGCACGGTCACCGACCGGCCGGTGACCGTGTCGTTCACCCCGGTGCTGATCCCCACCGCCCGCGGGATCCTCGCGACCTGCACCGCCCGCACCTCGGCGACCCAGGCAGAGATCCGGGTGGCCTACGAAAAGGCCTACGGCGAGGAACCTTTCGTGTACCTGCTGCCCGAAGGGCAATTGCCACGGACCGGTTCGGTGATCGGGAGCAACGCCGCGCAGGTCGCCGTCGCCGTCGACGCCGATGCCGGGGTGCTGGTGGCGCTGTGTGCGATCGACAATTTGGTGAAGGGAACGGCCGGTGCGGCGGTGCAGTCGATGAACCTGGCGCTTGGCCGGCCTGAGACGCAGGGGCTCACGACGGTTGGGATGGCGCCGTGACGGAAAACGCAGATAACACAAGGCTGTTCCGCAGCCAGGGAGTCACCGCCCCGGCAGGCTTCCGCGCCGCCGGAATCGCGGCCGGCATCAAGAAGTCCGGCAACCCCGACCTCGCCCTGGTTTTCAACGAAGGCCCCGACTACGCCGCAGCCGGGGTGTTCACCCGCAACCAGGTCAAGGCGGCGCCGGTGCTGTGGACCAGCCAGGCGCTCACCACCGGCCGGCTGCGAGCGGTGATCTTGAACTCCGGCGGCGCCAACGCCTGCACCGGGCCCCTCGGCTTCCAGGACACCCACACGACGGCCGAAGCTGTCGCGGCCACGCTGTCCAACTGGGGCACCGAGACCGGGCCGATCGAGGTGGCCGTCTGTTCGACCGGTCTGATCGGCGACCGGCTGCCGATGGAGAAGGTGCTCAGCGGAGTCACCGAGATCGTCCATGAACTCGCCGCCGGCCTGCTCGGCGGTGACGACGCCGCGCGCGCGATCATGACCACCGACACTGTGCCCAAACAGGTTGCGCTGCATCACTCTCCGGGATCGAACGAGAATTGGACGGTGGGCGGCATGGCCAAGGGCGCCGGCATGCTGGCGCCGTCATTGGCCACCATGCTGGTGGTGCTCACCACCGACGCGGTGGCAGAGGCCAGTGCGCTGGACGTCGCTTTGCGAAAGGCCGCCGCTCGCACCTTCGACCGGCTCGACGTCGACGGGAGCTCCTCCACCAACGACACCGTGCTGCTGTTGTCGTCGGGCGCCAGCGAAATCCGGCCCAGCCAGGACGATCTCGAGGACGCGGTGTTCCGGGTCTGCGACGACCTGTGCGCACAGATGCAGGCCGACGCCGAGGGCGTCACCAAACGGGTCGCCATCACGGTCTGCGGTGCCTCCAGCGAGCACGACGCGCTCACCGCCGCCCGTCTGGTGGCCCGCGACAGCCTGGTCAAGACCGCACTGTTCGGCTCCGACCCCAACTGGGGACGGGTGCTCGCCGCCGTCGGTATGGCCCCCTTCGCCATCGATCCCGACCGGATCTCGGTGTCCTTCAACGGCTCTCCGGTGTGCATCGACGGCGCCGGCGCGCCGGGGGCGCGCGAGGTGGACCTGTCCGGCCCCGACATACAGGTGCTCATCGACCTGAAACTCGGCGACGGCGAGGCCACCATCCGGACCACTGATCTGTCGCATGCCTACGTCGAAGAGAACTCGGCGTACAGCTCATGACGGTATCCACCCATACGAAGGCGGCTGTGCTCGCCGAGGCGCTGCCCTGGCTTAAGGCGCTGCACGACAAGATCGTTGTGGTCAAGTACGGCGGCAACGCCATGACCGACGATGTGCTCAAGGCCGCATTCGCCGCCGACATGGTGTTCCTGCGCAACTGCGGTGTCCATCCCGTCGTCGTGCACGGCGGCGGCCCGCAGATCAGCGCGATGCTGAAGAGGCTCGGCATACCAGGGGAATTCAAGGGCGGCTTTCGGGTCACCACCCCCGAAGTCCTCGACGTCGCCCGGATGGTGCTGTTCGGTCAGGTCGGTCGGGAACTGGTGAACCTGATCAACGCCCACGGACCGTACGCCGTCGGGATCACGGGGGAGGACGCCCAGCTGTTCACCGCGGTCCGGCGCAGCGTCAGCGTCGACGGCGTCGACACCGACATCGGACTGGTCGGGGACGTCGAGCACGTCGATACGGCTGCGGTGCGCGATCTCATTGCGGCAGGGCGTATTCCGGTGGTCTCGACGATCGCCCCGGACGCCGACGGCGTCGTCTACAACATCAACGCCGACACCGCGGCCGCGGCACTGGCCGAGGCGTTGGGCGCTGAGAAACTGCTGATGCTGACCGACGTCGAAGGCCTCTGCACCCGCTGGCCCGACCGCGACTCCCTGGTCAGCGAGATCGGCACCGCCGAACTGGCGCAGGTGCTGCCCACCCTGGAGGAGGGCATGGTGCCCAAGATCGAAGCATGTCTGCGTGCGGTGAACGCGGGCGTGCCGAGCGCGCATGTGATCGACGGCCGCGTCGAACACTGCGTACTGGTGGAGCTTTTCACCGACGAGGGCACCGGGACGAAGGTGATCCGGTGACCCTGCTCGACCGCTGGAAGACGGTCATGATGGACAACTACGGCACCCCGCCGCTGGCGCTGGCCAGTGGCGACGGCGCGGTAGTGACCGACGTCGACGGCAAGACCTACCTGGATCTGCTCGGCGGCATCGCCGTCAACATCCTGGGCCACCGCCATCCGGCCGTCATCGAGGCCGTCACCGCGCAGCTGAACACCCTCGGGCACGTCTCCAACCTGTATGCGACCGAACCCGGCGTCGCCCTGGCCGAGTCGCTCGTCGGGCACCTGGGCAGCCCGGCGCGGGCGTTCTTCTGCAACTCCGGCGCCGAAGCCAACGAGGTCGCGTTCAAGATCACCCGGCTGACCGGGCGCACGAAAATCGTTGCCGCGCAGAATTCTTTCCACGGCCGAACCATGGGGGCGCTCGCGCTCACCGGGCAGCCCGCCAAGCAGAAGCCGTTCGAGCCGCTGCCCGGCTTCGTCACCCACGTGCCCTACGGCGATACCGACGCCCTGGCCGAGGCGGTCGCCGACGACACCGCCGCGGTGTTCCTCGAACCGATCATGGGGGAGGGCGGCGTGGTGGTACCGCCCGACGGCTACCTGACCGCCGCCCGCGAGATCACCCGGCGGCACGGCGCGCTGCTGGCCATCGACGAGGTGCAGACCGGGGTCGGGCGTACCGGGGACTTCTACGCCCACCAGCACGAGGGCATCACCCCCGACCTCGTCACGCTGGCCAAGGGCCTGGGCGCGGGACTGCCGATCGGCGCCTGCCTGGCCATCGGGCCGGCGGCCGACCTGATGACACCCGGCATGCACGGCAGCACCTTCGGCGGGAACCCGGTCTGCACGGCGGCCGCTTGCGCGGTACTGCGGGTACTGGAGACCGAGGACCTGATGGGCCACGCCGCCCGGCAGGGCAAGGCGCTGGCCGCCGGCATCGAGGGACTCGGGCACCCGCTGGTCGACTATGTCCGGGGCCGCGGGCTTCTACGCGGCATCGTGCTGACCGCACCGCACGGCAAGGCCGTCGAGACTGCGGCCCGCCACGCGGGTTTTCTCGTCAACGCCGCCGCACCCGACGTCATCCGGCTGGCCCCGCCGCTCATCGTGACTGAGGAGCAACTGCACAGCTTCATGGCAGCCCTGCCCGGAATTCTTGACACGGCATCCGGGGCAGCATGACCCGCACCTCGGAGATCACCCGGGCCGGCCGGCAGGCCCGCGTTGTGGCGATCCTGTCGGCGAACTCCGTGCACAGTCAGAGCGAACTCGCCGCGCTGCTGGCGGACGAGGGCATCGAGGTCACCCAGGCCACTCTTTCGCGTGATCTGGAGGAACTCGGCGCGGTCAAACTGCGCGGCGCCGACGGCGGGGTCGGGCATTACGTCGTGCCCGAGGACGGCAGCCCGGTGCGTGGGGTGGCCGGCGGCACCGAACGTCTCACCCGGCTGCTCGGCGATCTGCTGGTGTCCACCGACGCCAGTGCCAATCTCGCCGTGCTGCGGACTCCGCCCGGCGCCGCGCACTACCTGGCCAGCGCGATCGACCGAGCCGCATTGCCCGACGTGGTCGGCACCATCGCCGGGGACGACACGATCTTCGTGGTCGCCCGCGAACCGATGACCGGTGCACAATTGGCCGCCACCTTCCAGACGCTGCGCTAGCCAAAAACGAACCTGCAGAACGAACCTAGAGAACCAAGGAGCATCCGATGTCTGAGCGCGTGATCCTCGCCTATTCCGGCGGGCTGGACACCTCGGTGGCGATCAGCTGGATCGGCAAGGAGACCGGCAGCGAGGTGGTGGCCGTGGCCATCGACCTGGGCCAGGGCGGCGAGGACATGGAGGTGGTGCGCCAGCGGGCGCTGGATTGCGGCGCGGCCGAAGCGGTGGTTATCGACGCCCGCGACGAGTTCGCCGAGCAGTACTGCCTTCCGGCCATCCAGTCCAACTCCCTCTACATGGACCGCTACCCGCTGGTCTCCGCGCTGAGCCGGCCGCTGATCGTCAAGCACCTGGTGGATGCCGCCCGCAAGCACGGCGGCGGGATCGTCGCGCACGGCTGCACCGGCAAGGGCAATGATCAGGTCCGGTTCGAGGTCGGATTCGCCTCGCTCGCACCGGATCTCGACGTCCTGGCGCCGGTCCGCGACTACGCCTGGACTCGGGAGAAGGCCATCGCCTTCGCAGAGGACAACGACATCCCGATCAACGTCACCAAGCGGTCGCCGTTCTCCATCGACCAGAACGTCTGGGGGCGGGCGGTGGAGACCGGCTTCCTGGAGCACCTGTGGAACGCCCCCACCAAGGACGTCTACGACTACACCGAGGACCCGACGCTGAACTGGAACACCCCCGACGAGGTCATCGTCGGCTTCGAACGGGGGGTCCCGGTGTCCATCGACGGCAGCCCGGTGACCGTGCTGGCGGCCATCGAGGAACTCAACCGCCGCGGGGGCGCGCAGGGCGTCGGCCGGCTCGATGTCGTCGAGGACCGCCTGGTGGGCATCAAGAGCCGCGAGATCTACGAGGCCCCCGGCGCCATGGTGCTGATCACCGCGCACACCGAACTCGAGCACATCACGCTGGAACGCGAACTGGGCCGCTACAAGCGCGGCACCGACCGGAAATGGGGTGAACTGGTCTACGACGGCCTGTGGTTCTCGCCGCTGAAGCGCGCCCTGGAGGCCTTCGTCGCCGACACCCAGGAGCACGTCACCGGCGAGGTCCGCATGGTGCTGCACGGTGGGCACATCGCCGTCAACGGCCGGCGCAGCCCCGAGTCGTTGTACGACTTCAACCTCGCCACCTACGACGAGGGCGACACCTTCGACCAGTCGGCGTCCAAAGGCTTCGTCCACGTGCACGGCCTGTCCTCGAAGATCGCCGCGGGTCGGGATCGGCGAGCCGGTCAACCCCAGCAGTGAGCACCAGCGAAGGTGCCACCAACGCGGGAGCGCTCTGGGGCGGACGGTTCGAAGGCGGCCCGGCGGATGCCCTTGCCGCGCTGAGCAAGTCGACGCACTTCGACTGGGTGCTGGCGCCCTATGACGTGGCCGCCTCCAAGGCCCACGCCCGGGTGCTGCACCGGGCAGGCCTGCTCACCGACGAGCAGCGTGACGGGCTGCTCGCCGGGCTGGACAGCCTGGGCGCCGACCTCGCCGACGGCAGCTTCACCCCGCTGGTCACCGACGAGGATGTGCACGGGGCGCTCGAGCGCGGCCTCATCGACCGGGTCGGCGCCGATCTCGGCGGCCGGCTGCGTGCCGGGCGCTCGCGCAACGACCAGGTGGCCACACTGTTTCGGATGTGGCTGCGCGACGGGATGCGCCGGGTGGCCCGCGGTGTTCTCGACGTGGTGTCCGCCCTGGCCGGCCAGGCCGCGGCCCACCCGCACGCGATCATGCCTGGCAAGACCCACCTGCAGGCCGCCCAGCCGGTGCTGCTCGCGCACCACCTGCTGGCCCACGCCCACCCGCTGCTGCGCGACATCGACCGGATCTCGGACTTCGACGCCCGCACCGCGGTCTCGCCGTACGGATCCGGTGCCCTGGCCGGATCGTCGCTGGGCCTGGACCCCGACGCCATCGCCGCCGATCTGGGATTCACTGCGGCGGCCGATAATTCGATCGACGCCACCGCGGCTCGCGATTTCGCTGCCGAGGCGGCGTTCGTGCTGGCTATGATCGGCGTCGATCTGTCCCGGCTTGCTGAAGACCTGATCCTCTGGAGCACAACGGAATTCGGCTACATCAAGCTCGATGACGCCTGGTCGACCGGAAGTTCGATCATGCCGCAGAAGAAGAACCCGGACATCGCAGAGCTGGCGCGCGGCAAAGCCGGCCGGCTGATCGGGAACCTCGCCGGCCTGCTCGCCACACTCAAAGCCCAGCCGCTGGCCTACAACCGCGATCTGCAGGAGGACAAAGAGCCGGTGTTCGACTCGGTGGCCCAGCTGGAGCTGGTGCTGCCGGCGATGGCGGGCATGGTGGCGACGCTGCGTTTCGACACCGAGCGGATGGCCGCGTTAGCTCCGGCGGGCTACACCCTGGCCACCGATGTCGCCGAGTGGCTGGTGCGCCGGGGTGTGCCGTTCCGGGTAGCCCACGAGGCGGCCGGCGCCGCGGTGCGGACCGCCGAGAATCGCGGTGTCGGACTGGAGGAACTCACCGACGCCGAATTCGCCGCCATCAGCGCTGAACTGACCCCCGAGGTTCGCGAGGTGCTGACGGTCGCCGGGTCGGTGGCCTCCCGCAATGCCCGCGGCGGCACCGCGCCCGAGCAGGTCGCCCGGCAACTCGGACTGGTCCGCGAGTCGGCCGCTCAGGCCCGCTCCAGACTGACGCCTTGACATCCGGTTACGCGCTGTTCGGGCGGAAGCTCTTCCGGAATCTCTGGGGCGCCAACCTGATTCACGCGCTCGGCCTGGTGATGCTGCTCCTCGGCGTGTCCTGGGTGATGACCTCGCTCACCGACGACCCGGTCCTGGTGAGCCTGGTGCGGACCATGTCCAGCCTGCCGTTCCTGTTCTTCAGCATTCCGGCCGGCGTGGCCGCCGACTCGCTGGGATACCGCCCGCTGCTGCTGGCTGCGCAGCTGTGGATGCTGGCGATGACGGCCGTGCTGGCGGTGATCGCCCTGCCCGGCTGGTGGGAACTCCGGCCCGTTCCGCTGCTGGTGGCCCTGTTCCTCATCAAGGCTCGATCGCATTGGGCAGCGTTGCCTACGGTGTACTGACCCGTTTCGTCGGGGTCAGCCCGAGCATTCTGGTCGCCGGCTTGTTCGCCCTGGGCGGTCTGCTCTTGGCGCGGCGGTACCCGATTCCCGAGCACTCAACCGTCTGACTCGACGATCTCGGACAGTTCCAGCCAACGGCTCTCCGTTTCGGCCAGATCGCTCTCGAGTTCGCGTAACTGCCCGGTGAGCCGGCCCAGACCGACATGATCGGACTGGTCGTGCTCGGCGAGTTCCACGTGCTTGCCGTTGATCCGGTCGGCCAGTTTGGCCAGCGCCCGATCCAGTGTGGCAATCTCCTTCTGCGCGTTGCGAAGTTCAGCGCCCGACAGAGCCGCGGCCCGGACGGACGGCTGGACCGCGGCCCGACTCGGTGCCCCGGCATGCCGGGCGGCCGCCATCCGCAGATACTCGTCGACGCCGCCGGGCAGATGTCGCAGATGGCCGTCGATCACTGCGTACTGGTTATCAGTGACGCGCTCCAGCAGAAAGCGGTCATGCGAGACGACGATCAGCGTGCCCGGCCACGAATCGAGCAGATCCTCGGTGGCCGAAAGCATGTCGATGTCGACGTCATTGGTCGGCTCGTCGAGCACGAGGACGTTGGGTTCATCCAGAAGTATCAGCATCAGCTGCAGGCGGCGGCGCTGCCCACCGGAGAGCTCGCGCACCCGCGCTGACAGCTGATCGCGGCGGAAACCCAAGCGTTCCAACAATTGTGCCGGGGTGAGTTCTTTCCCCTCGACCATATAGCCGGCTTTGAGGCGGCCGAGCACCTCGCGCACCAGATCGTCCTCGAACTCCGCGAGCTGGCTGCTCTGCTGATCGAGCATCGCCAGCCGGACCGTCTTGCCGCGCTTGACCCTGCCGGATTCCGGCGTGATCGTTCCGGCGATGACACCCAGCAGGGTGGACTTGCCGGCGCCGTTGGCGCCGACGACTCCGGTCCGCTCACCTGGCGCGATCCGCCATTCCACCTCTCGCAGGACGGGTTTGGCGCCATGCGGCCCGGGAAAAGATACCGACACGTCGAGTAGGTCGATGACGTCCTTGCCCAGCCGCGCGGTGGCGAGTTTGGCCAGCTCCACCCCATTGCGGATCTCGGGCACGTCGGCAATCAGCTGGTTGGCGGCGTCGATCCGGAACTTCGGCTTGGAAGTGCGGGCCGGGGCGCCGCGGCGCAACCACGCCAGTTCCTTGCGCATCAGGTTCTGCCGTTTGGCCTCGGATGCGGCGGCGATGCGATCCCGTTCGACGCGCTGCAGCACGTATGCCGAGTAGCCCCCTTCGAAGGGTTCGACGACGCTGCCCCCGCTGGTGCTGTGCACCTCCCATGTTGTGGTGGCGACTTCGTCGAGGAACCAGCGATCGTGGGTCACCACCAGCAGCCCGCCGCTGTTCTTCGACCAGCGCTGCTGCAGATGGGCGGCCAGCCAGGTGATGCCCTCGACGTCGAGATGGTTGGTGGGCTCGTCGAGCGCAATGATGTCCCATTCGCCGATCAGCAACTGCGCCAGCTGAACCCGGCGGCGCTGACCGCCCGAGAGGGCCCCGACCGTCGTCGTCCAGTCGATGTCGGACACCAGACCCGACATCACGTCACGGACCTTCGGATCGCCGGCCCACTCGTGCTCCGCGCGGTCTCCGACCAGCACCGAACTCACGGTGCTGTTCAGCTCGAGGGTGTCAGCCTGGTCCAGCGAGGCCACTCGCAGGCCGCCGCGGCGGGTGACCCGGCCCGAATCGGGCTGGGTACCGCCGGTCAGCATGTCCAGCAGGCTGGACTTGCCCTCGCCGTTGCGGCCCACGATGCCGATCCGGTCCCCGTCGTTGACGCCGACGGTGACGCCGTCGAAAACCACCTGTGTCGGGTAGGAGAGACGCAAGCCCTCAGCGCCCAGCAGGTGTGCCACTTCGAAGAGCCTAGTGGTCCGGGATCCGCGGCACAGCCACGGCCAAAGCCGCAGGCCGGCTGGTTGCCCGGTTCTCGGCACCGCGGCCGTGTGCCATGATTGACGGTGCTGTTAGGGGACACACGCAGCGAAAACATGGTGGTCAGGGAGCGCACGTGGATCTGAGTTTGTCGGCACTCGCCAAACCTCTGGAGCGGCTGGTGGCTACGGCCCAAAACGGCTACGAGGTAGCTCGATTCGGCGGACTGGAGACCGGCACGGTTCCGTCGGCGTTCCAGATCGTCGAGAGCACGCCCATGTACAAGCTGCGGCGGTACTTCCCGCCGGACAACCGGCCCGGCCGGCCCAAAGGAGGCCCGCCGGTGCTGATGGTGCACCCCATGATGATGTCGGCCAATATGTGGGACGTAACCCGTGACGACGGCGCGGTCGGCATCCTGCACGCCGCCGGGCTGGACACCTGGGTGATCGACTACGGTTCGCCGGACAAGGTCAAGGGCGGCATGGAGCGCACGCTGACCGACCACATCGTGGCGCTGAGCCAGGCCATCGACACCGTCTTCGAAGAGACCGGCCAGAACGTCCACCTCGCCGGGTACTCGCAGGGCGGGATGTTCTGCTATCAGACCGCCGCCTTCCGGCGCTCCAAGGACATCGCCAGCATCGTGACCTTCGGTTCGCCGGTCGACACTCTGGCCGGTCTGCCCGGCGGGCTGCCCAACGACATGGCTGTCGGGGTGGCCGATTTCCTGGCCGACCACGTCTTCAACCGGATCGATATCCCGGGTTGGCTGGCGCGCACCGGATTCCAGATGCTCGACCCGGTCAAGACCGCCAAGTCGCGGGTCGAATTCCTGCTGCAACTGCACGACCGGGAGTCGCTGCTGCCCCGCGAGCAGCAGCGCCGCTTCCTCGACCGGGAAGGCTGGATCGCCTGGTCGGGCCCGGCGGTGGCCGAACTGCTCAAGCAGTTCGTCACGCACAACCGGATGATGACCGGTGGCTTCGCGGTCCAGGGACAGCTGGTCACCCTGTCCGACATCAGCTGTCCGGTCCTGGCGTTCGTCGGCGAGGTCGACGACATCGGGCAGCCGCCCGCCGTGCGCGGCATCAAGCGGGCCGCAGCCCATGCCGACGTCTACGAGGTGATGATCCGGGCCGGGCACTTCGGTCTGGTCGTGGGATCGAAAGCGGCGCTGAACACGTGGCCGACGGTGGCCGACTGGGTGCTGTGGGTGTCCGGCCGGGAACCGCGCCCGGGCAACATCGCGCTGATGAAGGACGCTGAACCGCAGGCCGCGGACTCCTCCGGGGTGCCACTGACATCGCGTCTCATGCTGGGCATGGCCGAGGCGTCCGAGCTCGCCCTGACCGTCGCCAAGGGTGCCGCGGAAGTCGTTGTCGCAGCCAACAATTCGGTACGCACCCTGGCGGTGGAGACGGTGCGGACACTGCCCCGGCTCGTCCGCCTCGGCCAGATCAACGACCACACCCGGATCTCGCTGGGGCGCATCATCGACGAGCAGGCGGCGGACAATCCCGACGGCGAGTTTCTGCTCTTCGACGGCCGCGTGCACACCTACGAGGCGGTCAATCGCCGAATCGACAACGTCGTCCGCGGCCTGATCCAGGTGGGGGCCCGGCAGGGCACCCGGGTCGGTGTGCTGATGGAAACCCGTCCCAGCGCCATGGTCGCGATCGCCGCGCTGTCGCGGCTGGGCGCGGTGGCGGTCCTGTTGCCGCCTGACGCCGATCTCGCTGAGGCGATCCGGCTCGGCGCGATCACCGACATCATCACCGACCCGGCGAACCTACCCGCCGCCGCCACTCAGCCGCTGCAGATCCTGGTCCTCGGTGGCGGCGAGAACCGCAGCCTGGACATCCCCGAGGGCAGCCACGTCGTCGACATGGAGCAGATCGATCCCGGCGCTGTGGAACTGCCCGGCTGGTACCGGCCCAACCCGAGCTATGCGCGCGACGTCGCGTACGTCGTCTTCAGCGCGATCGGTGGAGGAGCGCTTGAGCCAAAGCAGATCACCAACTACCGGTGGGCCCTGTCGGCCTTCGGCACGGCTTCGGCGGCGTCGCTGACCCGCAACGACACCGTGTACTGCCTCACCCCGCTGCACCACCCGTCGGGCCTGTTGGTCAGCCTCGGCGGCGCGGTGGTCGCCGGCTCCCGGATCGCGCTGTCGCGCGGGCTCAACCCGAAGCGTTTCGTCGAAGAGGTACGCCAGTACGGCGTCTCGGTGGTCACCTACACCTGGGCGATGTTGCGCGAGGTGATCGACGACCCCGACTTCTCGTTGTCGGGCAACAACCCGATCCGGCTCTTCATGGGCTCCGGCATGCCGACCGGTCTGTGGGATCGGGTCCTGGAGAGATTCGAACCGGCCAAAATCGTGGAATTCTTCGCGACCTCCGACGGCCAGGCCGTGCTCGCGAATGTGGCCGGCGTCAAGGTCGGCAGTGAGGGGCGGCCGCTGCCTGGCGGCGGCGAGGTCGAGTTGTGCGCCTATGACGCCGAGGAGGACTTGATCCTCGAAAACGACCGCGGGTTCGTGAAGGTCGCCGGCCGGAACGAGATCGGCGTCCTGCTCGCCAAGCCGTGGGGTCCGATCGATCCCACCGCGTCGATCAAACGAGGTGTGTTCGCCGCCGGCGACATCTGGATCTCCACCGAGTACGTGTTCTGGCGCGACCAGGACGGCGACTACTGGCTGCTCGGGAACCGATCCGGCCTGATCCGCACGGCCCGCGGCGTGGTGTTTCCGGCGCCGATCACCGACGCGATCGGCGGGATCACCGGGGTCGACCTCGCGGTGACCTACCCGCTGGAGGCCAACGGCGCCACCATCGCTGTCACCGCATTCACGCTTCGGCCCGGCATGACGGCCACGGCCGCGGATATCACCGAGGCGGTGCGGGCGATGCCGGTCGGTGCTGGCCCCGATGTGGTGCAGGTGGTGCCCGAATTGCCGTTGAGCGCGTCCTACCGTCCGACCGTGTCGGCGCTGAAGGCGGCCGGGATACCCACGGCCGGCAGTAACGCCTGGTACCGGGATCCCGATACGAGCATGTACAGGTCACTGACGGACGAGGTCCGGGCCAGTCTCGTCGGCGAGGGCATCTGATCGGCGCTGTTAGGCTGGTTTGGCCGCTCGCCGATGGGTCGGACGTCAGCAATGGAGGAAAGCAATGACGGGGAAGATCGCCGGTTGGCGGGGGGTGCTCCGCGGACTCGTCGGCGCGACGATGGCAGCTGGACTGGTGCTCGGCCCCGCGAC
>Ga0194055_10001488_pt1 | contig 19100 bp, 14 predicted proteins | sample SepL449m_MetaG_FD_155482 | JGI IMG/M metagenome (GOLD analysis project Ga0194055, IMG submission 155482) | Anoxic zone freshwater microbial communities from boreal shield lake in IISD Experimental Lakes Area, Ontario, Canada - Sep2016-L442-9m | ecosystem: Environmental > Aquatic > Freshwater >...
ATGCGGCAATTGCTGCGGCCTATTATCTCAAAGTGATCGCGGCGATGTATTTTAAACCCGTATCGCGTGGTGTGCAGGCAGATGGAGGCCTGTCGGCTGGTCTGGCAATGCTCCTGAGTGCAGGGGTGCTCGTGATGGTGACCCTGCAACCTCAAGGGCTCTTCGCATCAGCAACCCGGGCAGGAAGTACAGCCCGTATAACTCCCGGCCAATCGAATTCTATGAAATCATCCGCGATGCATAGTTCGAGTGAAATTACCATTTCGCAAGTGCCTGATCGCACGTCGCGAGAAGCTCCGGTCGTCAGTTCGCTCAACTTGTTGCCGGTGACTGACAGAGTGAGCGAACCATCTCAATAAACAATGAGTCTGAGGAGATTGTCAATGGATCAAAGTGGTGTTGAGTCTCTTTTGTCAAAAATTTCTGACCCCGAAACGGGAAGACCTCTTACACAAACAGGGCAAGTTCTGAAGATTGATTGTTCAGGCTCGAACATACAAATTGTCATCGGTTTGTGTTCGCATTCGGCACCTCTTTGGGCGCAAACTCGCGGCCGCATCGCAGAGGCACTCGCGACACAATATCCCACTGCGAGCATTCAGGTTGAGATCGAGAAATTTGAACGTCCACCATCAAAGCTTGGTGAGATTGGTCTTGAAGCAAAAAGTGTCATTGCGGTCGGCTCTGGAAAAGGCGGCGTCGGAAAAAGCACGATCGCTGCATGTATTGCTCTCGGTCTCAAACGTGCAGGCTGCCACGTCGGTTTGATGGACGCGGATGTTTACGGACCGAGTGTGCCGCATCTTCTGGGCCTCTCGGGTCGTCCCGCCGTGGAAGAAGGAAAAATTGTACCGATGCTCCACGGTACCATGCCTGTCATGTCGATGGGATTTCTTGTTCCTCCGGGAGAAGCTGTTGTCTGGAGAGGACCGATGCTCCATGGAGCGATTACCCAGATGCTGCGCGACACGAAATGGGGACCGCTTGACTATCTCATAATCGACATGCCTCCTGGAACCGGGGACATTGCCCTTACTCTTTCGCAAATTCTTCCGCTGACCGGTTCAGTGATTGTCTGCACCCCGCAGGACGTGGCTCTTTTAGATGCTACGAAGGCGATCGCTATGTTTCGAAAGGTCAACATTCCGTTGCTCGGTATGGTTGAAAACATGAGTTTCTTTCAATGTCCAGATACTGGAAAGCGATGGAATATCTTTGGTTCCGGTGGAGCGAAAAGAACTGCCTTGGAACTCGACATTCCTTTCCTTGGTGAGGTTCCGCTTCAAATACCAATTCGCGAGCATGGCGACGCGGGTACCACGGAAGCCAATTTTGATGATCCTCTCGCACGACCTTTTTTTGAAGCCATCTGCCAGCGACTCGTTGAAACCATCGCCTCACGACATGCGGCAAAGCCCCCGTTGCCTTCACTCGCCGTACTGTAAGCAATTGTCACGTGCTTACGCCGACAATTGAGACACGCCCCCCGCATTCGTAAAATGATTCGGTCGTCTGTTTCTGCGTGCCAAGAAATGACCGGAGACCGAATGATTGCAGGGCCATGCACGCTCACGCACTCAGATCGCACTGCTTGCTTCTTTTGGTCATCTCCATCGCGGACCACTTGTGTTTACTGCTTGATAACTTGATACCGCAAGCATCACAAACATGAATGCAACATACGTTTGCTGATTTTGAAAAGCCCACCAGGCAACGGCTGCCCCTGCGAAAATACTCAGAATCTGTGCCGCGCGAGTGGCGTCCTGAATACCTGCCAATTCCAACGCTTCCCTTGTGATCTGACCACCATCCAACGGAAGCACAGGAAGGAGGTTGAACGCTGCCCAAAAAATATTCACATACAAAAGGTGCCAGATCACAACTTTTGCGATCACCGAATCGATTGGTCGCCCTTGATCGAATCCCAGCCAGTGGCCAACGTATCTGATTGGAAATGAAAACTCGTAGCCTCCTATCCGCAGAGCAATGACCACCAACACCACCAGGAGCAGTTGTGAACCCGGACCTGCCGCCGATATGAGTAATCGTTTCCATGGTTTTCGAATCCCAGCTGTTGATCGATCCGGAATCGCAAGACCTCCAAAGTGATAAAGCACAATCTGAGCTGACTGACCAAACGCCCGATAGGCCACCGCATGCCCGAGTTCATGGATCAGAATTGAAACGAATACAACGACGATCCAGGCAATGAGATAATAAAGAATCGCTCGCTGATCACCTTCGGCGAGTGATTGGGAGACATTCCAGCCGAGAAGAGCAGCCATTGCCCAAAACCCAATCGAAACTCTTACCGGAATATCGGCAATCTGAAACCGAAGATCAGCCTGCGTGGGCTGTGGTTCGCTGAGAATCATGCCGATCTCCAACAATAATGCGGGAAGAAATTAAGAGTCCTATACCGCGAAAGTCTCTGCACTCGTTTCAGCCAAGGTTCGCTAGGCTGCTCGTTCGATTGTTGAGGTTTGCACGGAGACATTGATACGAGTCTCCGTGAATGTCTCTTGAATCGACTTGGCAACGTCGACGATATAATAGGCAGCTTTTTCAGCAGAACCGCTCTGGCCGATCTCCTTTGCAATTTGATCGAGACGATCGATCACGAGCGATCTTTTTTTCTCGTTCTGAAACCATTCTACAACGTGCTCGGCCAATCTCACCGATGGATCAAGAACGACCAGATATTCAGGAAATACGTTTTCCGGATCAGCTCGCTCGACAGTTTTCGGAACGGTGATGCGCCGTTGCAGTGGAACTATCGGCTCGCGACAGGCAAGCAAATTCACAAGCGTGATCCACTTGGCGTGTCGAAACCAACTTTGAATGATCCATCCAATGGTCGTGGTGCGATAGAGGATCACCGTCGGCACCCTCGCGGCTAAAAGCTCAAGTGACACCGAACCACTTACGGCAATTGCGGCGTGTGCCTGTGCAATAAGATTTTGAGTGCGACCAACCTCAATCCGCACCGCGAGACCACGACGTGCAATCGCCTGTTGGATCTGCTTTGCATGCCGATCACAGAATGCTCCGACCACCACTTCGAGGTCTTGTACCTGCGATTGAATAATGGTCGTAGCTTCTAAAATTGATTCCAGGTTTGCATCGATTTCCTGTCTTCGTGAGCCCGGTAAAAGAAGAAGCATCCGATGCGCTGGCCGAACGATCGTCTCAGCTTTCCATCCATCAAAAAAAGGATGTCCCACGAGAGAGCTTTTGAGCCCCTGGGATGCAAACCAAGCATGTTCAAATGGCAGTGCCGAAAGAACATGGTCGATTAAGCGTCGCATTTTGCCGATACGCCAACTGGCCCACGCCCAAATCTGTGGCGGGCAATAAAAAATCACGGGGATCCCATGACGCTTCGCCCTCCATGCCAACCACCAGTGGAAACCCGGATAATCGATGAGCACCACTACATCAGGTCTGTGGTCGATAAAGCTTCGTTCCGCACGTCGTATGAACTCAAAAAAACGATGAATATTTAGAATTACTCGCGAAACCCACATGACGGCAAGCGCCGTAAGATCGTCAATCAGATGGCACCCTGCGGCTGCCATCTGAGGTCCTCCCAATCCGTTGCATTCAACCTTCGGATTGATTTTTCTAATCGCCTTAATGAGCAGGGCTGCATGATGGTCTCCCGAAGGTTCGCCTGCCGAAAAAAAGATTCTCATACTTTTTTTTCACTCCGCGCTTTGAATCTATTCTCACAAAGCGAGTATCCCACGTTTTCTATCATGCTCCCTAGATCAGTTCGTTCGTAGAAAATTCACAAAAAGGCAGGACAAAAGAAAAACGCAGGCCGTCGGCATTCCGACGACCTGCGCCTTTGAAACGCTCACGCAACGCTTTCGTTGAGTGTTTTTTCATCTAGGACACAAAACTATTTACCAGCGGCCTTAAAGCTCTTGGAAATGTCACCGAAGACGAGCTTGACCTGCTCATCACCAGTAGCTTTTTCCGCCATTCCCTTGCAATTGTTGCAGCAGAAACCAACGCTTGCGCCGCCGATTTCAATCACGGTCGATGGATTCACAGCTTTGCCGCTGATCGGGCAGCCAATTTGCTTCAGCTGTCCTGTTGCAACCATCTGCTGATGTGACTTCGCGGCAAACTTTGCCGAGTCAGCCTGAAAAGCCTTCGGGCAGTTGGGGCAGCAGAAGTAGACCTTGCCTCCAGCAAAATCGACTGCGTGCGACTCGTTGCATGGCTTTCCAGAAACAGGGCAACTGACATCCTTGGCTGCCTTTGGTGCTGCCACCAAAGTCGCACCTGCGACAAACACAACGAGAGCAACAGCAGAGACCGCGCAGAGACCCTTGAAAAACTTTGACATTTTCATTTCCTTTAAACAAGCGTGAGATCTTAGTCTTCTATTCTGAGGCCACTCGCACATTGCCAGTGGAGCACTCGGGAATATTTTCTATCATCAGCGACCCTCAGCCAATACAATAAGCCGAGAGCCTGTCGATACAAAGATGGACTGATGCGCGTATCAGGTTGTCCAGACGCATCGCATTGTTCGCAGCACGCGCGAGGAAAAAATCGGCGGAGAATGATGACTTTCCGCAGAATAAAATTCCCCCGAAAGATTCCTGTCTATCGGCAGCGATAGCGTAGATACAAAAGCCCACTCGGGTGCGGGGTCAATTCGATGCACCGATGGCAGCTGTGCAAATGATGCCGATCGTGTTCCGGTTGCACAGAAACACGATTTCTGCAGCGCAGATAAAGTCGTTTCAGTCGAGAACACATCTGACAAATGATTTGCCGTGTTCATTTCTACAAAAGCTTTTTCGTCAACGAGTGCCTTGCGACACATCGGGCATTCCGGCGAATCCTCGATAACCAATTTTTGCTCAAGATCTCCAGCAAACTTTTTACCGGTGGTCAAAGAACAGTTTTCACTCAGTTTCTGACAGCAACCGCACTCCTCGCGTCCGCAGCAACCAATCCAGCCGCAACGAGGAACCATCGCCATAACTGGCGATGAGAACTGCACAAGCAGAAGCAGCAAAGCTGTTGCAGTTGTCTTGTGTCGAAGGTGCATGGTGACTCACTCGTACGATCTTTTGAACTGCCTACTCACACCAACTCGCTCTGTTATACCCATCGTAGAATTTTGTTGTAGTGCCGTAAAGACACCCGGGTCAAGGCGTTCGAATACTAAAAATATTCTCGCCATCTCAAACACCCTCGCAAAGAGTCTATTTCCGAGAAAATGTCATATCCTGCAAGGTATTCAGCTGATTTCGTGGCTCTGGCAATCCAAAGGCAAGGATGCCTCCAGTAGCAATCACCAGCGTGCCAGCTACGAACATCTGCTGAAATCCGACCACATCGACAAGCACCCCGATGAGTGGTGAAAGAACAAATGGCAGTGCAATCGCAGCCCCAACGATACTCACGTATCGAGGATGTTCACTTTTTGATGGAGCCAACTCCAACGCGTAATTCGTAAAGATTTTGAGCGTGATTGGATTGAGCCCCAAAGGCACATAAACGATCCAGAAGAGTTCCCCTGCAATTTCGTGCGGAAGTTGTGCCAAGACCGTAGCAAGCAGTGGAGTAAAACTCGAACCAATCACGAGCCACGCCAAAACATCTCGAGTGCCACGACGGTCCGTCAAAGGACCAACCACCAATGAGGCGATTCCTGTAGATGCATTTTGAACGACCACCCACGTCAGCAGACTTTGGAGCGTCGTTCCGAGCCGATCCCGTGCGAGCGCCTGATAGTGCGGAAAGAGCATCAACACTGCCGAAAACATTGCCGCAACAACACACACTTTACGAAGTCCGCGATCCTTTTGAAGCGTTGTGCGCCACTCATTTACCGCTGCACGAGTGCCACTTTGAAACCCACATAACTTTTTCGGAATCCATGTTGCTTTTTCAGCAACCGCCTCCGTCGTATGTGGTGACCTTTCGACCAACGTATCAACTTCTTGATCGGCTGGTTCATCAAAGAATGCTGGCACAACTGCTGCAATTCCGAAAAGAACGGCCGTGATGCCAAAGATTTTTGGAAATCCCGTAACCGGATCATGCAGCCACGGTCCCAAAAATAAGAGTGCCATCACGATCGCCAAAACGCTCCCTATGGCAACCGACACAACCATTGCTCTTCCACGATGCAAAGGAGACACGAGCTTTCCTTGAAGAGATGCGACAACCAGAAGGTTGAGTCCGTTCGCGGCGGCAAACAATCCATAAAGCAAAAGAAAGAGAAGTGCTAGGAGATCTGGACGAGAGGCCGCCAGAGGAGCCCACGTCACTGCTAATACCGCAAAGCAGGCAGACATCGCGACGCTCGTGCGCACCAGCGCCCACTTCTTTATCGGCTGTTTTGCAAGATGCGGTGCATACATCAGCGGCGGCACAGACTGTCCGCCACGGTTCATGACCGGCAGCATGCCTCTCATCAATCCAGAGTCGACGACCGCATCAAGCACCGCCGGCATGATGATCGTCTCAGTTTTGAAAATCCATCCGACTCGAACGATGATCTGATAGATCTCCATCGTGGCGATATTTCTGATATCGCGGCGGTTCGATTTTTTTTGAACAGTCAATTCAGCGGATCCGAATTTCTCCATGGCACCAGTGCACTCTCTTCAAGATTCTTTTCTGCCGTGAACGATTGCCAGCGAACCGGTCGCAGGCTCTCTTGCCGCAAGAATGCATTCGACGTAACTCCGTCTCTCGGGATGCGAGCACCCGAGAGCCTTGGCCAATGACTCAAGACATCTACGTGCCGCCGGAATTTCAGCTGATTTCGAACGGATTTCCAATTCCAGAAAATGACCCATATTTTCAATCGTGTCGATTGCGACATCCACACCAATTCCATCCCAGTCCACGTGTGCTGGCCGTCGAGTTTTGACTACTTGTATAAATGGACAAAACCCAAGCGCGGAGAGCATCGCTGTCCACTGGTCGACAATTTCAAGCCCCTTGTTGGGGCCATTGGCAATTGGTAGTTCCAGTTCCTGACGAGTTTTTGTGCTCTGATCGATCCGTGGCCCCTTCCACGTCAGTTCGACTCGTTCTCCTCCCTGACGCAATCGAAGTGCCTCATCCGTCTTTGAAAAATCTCGGCAAGGATGTGAAAAGTAGTGGTCAATCTGCTGAATTGGATCGTACCAGCGAGCAAAGAGGGCTGTGAGCTTTTGTTCTATTTCAGAACAATTCTCAATCACAAATTTAAGTTCCACTTCGTACATGTCGTACCGTTGTCCATTCCTATCGAAGAAAGCGGCAGGATATGATCGCTACAAATGAGCCCAGTTCCGATGCTGCGATTCAACATCGTTGTCACACAACTTTTTCATGACCTCAAAGGCAGGCTAGCTCATGACGCAGTCACACAGACCCAGATTTGTGAATATTTCCATAGTACCTAAGCCGTTCCAATCGAACCACAATGGTTTTTTTAGAAGCTTGTTTTCTTTGCCGCGTCGATTCCAAAAACGGTCTTGCTGTTTTGCATGCACAAACCTGACGCACGGACTTCTGCTTGCGATTTTTCTTGTCGGCTGCAACCCCAACGCATCCTCAGACAATCACGCCGCTGTTGGAAAACTTGTGGGGCAACTCACTCTTGAACCTCTCGGGATGCAGTCTCAAGAAATTCCTCGTTTTGAGGGGAAAGTTACGTTGCTCAATTTCTGGGGAACGTGGTGCCCGCCCTGCCGACGCGAACTCCCAGGACTTGTACGAATTGCGTCGCGTCTCTCAAAAACACCGCGATTTCAATTGATCGCTATTTCTTGCGGCACCCAATCGAGTGACGATCTCAGGCAAATAAAAGAAGAAACAAATCAATACCTCCACGAAGTACATTTGAGCTTGGATGCGTGGAGTGATTCATCAGGGAATACGCGCCGAACGTTTCTGAAGTTGATGGGATTTGATTCATTCCCTACGACATATCTCATTGGTCCCGACGCTCGCGTTCGCAATGTGTGGATCGGATACCGTGGTCGCGATGAAGCCGACATGGCTCGGGAAGTGGTCGCATTGCTGAAAGAACCTCAAGATTGAACAAGCCCGCAATTGAATCTTGCGCTGAAAGACTTCTACGATCTGCACTGATCGGATCCTGAATCCATCGACAGTTTCTTTTTTTAAAACGCTCCCGAGCGGTTGACGTTCGCAAGACGTTCACGATTACGTGAAAGCCGTGCAAGAAATTCCTTCGCCGCAGCTACCGGATCAGACGAACGAGTGATTGCCGAAGCAACGGCCACTCTCGAAATACCTGTCGCAAAGATACTTTCCAGATGGTCAATCTTCATTCCACCAATGGCAAATACTGGAATCGATAGATTGTTTGCGACCTGCGAAAGAAGTTCGGCCGTTGCGAACTGCGAAAATGGTTTTGTCTCACTCGGGTAACACGGGCCTACACCGATATAGGCCGCTCGGTGTCGCTGTGCATCCGTTGCCTCAATCGCAGAGTGCGTTGTTCGACCAACGAGCTTCTCGAGCCCAACCATGCTCTGAGCCTCCTGCACCGACAAATCCTCTGCGCCGACATGAACTCCGCTCGCTCCTGCGGCCAGGGCAATATCCGCTCTGTCATTGACGATTACGATCGCGCTAAATTGCTTCGCGATTGAAACTGCTCGTTTTGTTCGATCGAGCAAGGATTTCGTGTCGAGTACTTTGTCTCTGATCTGCACCATGCTCACCCCTGCTTCGAAGAGGCTCGTAATATGTCGACAAAACTCCGTCTCGTTGGTTCCTCCATCAACTAAAACACACAGATCAATCCGCTCGAGGAGATCCTGATGATAGACAACCGCCCTTGATGTCTGTTCAATCGTGTACAGACGATACCGAAGTTGATCAAAGACCCTGCCGCATTGTGGTGACACAAGTGCCGAAAATTCTTGAAGACTCCGCAGAGCCTGTTCACCGCGAGCAGCCGAGGAAGCAATCACATCCTGCGTGTTGCATCGTCCGAGCGTTCCCTTGACCTCGAGATCTGTCCCCACATCACTCAGAACATTTCTCGCAAGCACTCGCTTGATCGGATCCACATTGAGAAGTGCAGCCGCAAGATCGTGCCGCAGCTGTTTGATATCCTCCGTCAGGGATCGACTGTTGAGCATGAATCGAAAAGTATCTTCGAGCACGCGAAATGCCTCGGAAGCGCGATTCGCGGCAGCGTCAATCGCTCGCCATGCAGCAGGGTCGCTCTTTCGATCTTGATCGTTATTGTTCGCCATGCTTCGTATCTCAAGAGATTTGTCTTCGAAAGAAAAACGATTCGCTTTTAGAACCAAGAACCTTAAAACAACGGCAAAATCGGCTTTGGAGAATTACTACCGACACTTCTACACTCTGGGGACGTGGCATCGGAAGCGGTCTGTGCTCCGCTGATGAATTTGACACTTTTCCAAATCGGTAATCCGATCATGCATGTGCTCCGCTATCTGACGATTCTCTGGCCTGGCCTTCCGTGGCTCTGGCTTCGTGGCAGCATCGGCGGACTGATTGTTGCAATTGCTTTTTCTGTTACTTTGAATACTGCGATTGCCACCACATGGCTCTGGACCGAATTGGTCGAGATGAACATTGGCCTTGGGCTCTGGAGCGCTACAGCCGCAGTCTGGGTTGTTGCCGCTGCATCCGCAATCTCTGCATTTCCAACCGCTTTGCCCATTCATTTTTTGTCGCGCGACAACGCAAGCGATTCGTTATTTTTTCAAGCGAGGGACGCCTATCTTTCACGGGATTGGGTCGTTGCTGAAACAACGCTTCGAACACTACTGATTCACTCTCCCACCGACGGTGAGGCACAACTTTTGCTGGCATCCCTTCTTAAACGCGTCGATCGGGTGAGGGAAGCACGAGAAGCACTCCACAAACTCCGGCGGAGTGATTCAGGCAAGATTTGGGCGACTGAAATTGCTCGTGAACTTTCATTTCTTGATCGTTCCGCAGTCAGCCTCCAAATGAATACTTCCGAAACAAACAATCCACTCGCTCGCAAAGAACTTGGTCAAGAAAATCTGGAACCACAGCGTGAAGAAGATATCCAGAATGCAGCTGCGTAAGAAACTTTTTTGATAACCTGTAGAATCCCCTTCCACGCTCTCGTGACCAGAAATTTTTCCGTCGAAAAAAGATGCGGGAATACAAAAATCAGTTTGCACCCGGGCAGGGGCTGTGAGGGTTGGCCCAAGAGGCCATCGGACGGACACTTTTGTACATCGCAAGATTGGGGATTCAAAAAAAAATACCTTGTTTGGCGTACCATTTGCGGACTACAAAGAATCATGCCGCCGTGACCTGCCAGTTTGGCACGTCGATGGAAAAGAGGATACAAAATTCTATTTTTCAGGGTTTGATTTGTAGTCGTCCGTGACAGACCATTCGATTTTTGATCGAACCAACTATAGTTCGAATGTCGTAGGATGAGACCAAGGATCAATTCCGATCGATCCAAAAAGAACAGTAGACACAGACTCTATCCGTATTGAATTCGGCCGCCCAACGGCCAATGAACCTCAGGGAGACTTTTGATGTACGAACGATTCACCGATAGGGCCCGCAAGGTCATGCAATTGGCCAACCAAGAAGCCCAACGGTTCAACCACGAATACATCGGCACCGAACATGTTCTTCTCGGGCTTATTAAAGAGGGAAGTGGAGTTGCTGCCAACGTTCTTAAGAACCTTGATATCGACCTGCGAAAAATTCGGATGGAAGTTGAAAAGCTCGTCCAGAGCGGCCCCGATATGGTGACGATGGGAAAGCTTCCTCAAACTCCTCGCGCCAAGAAAGTGATTGAATATTCGATGGAGGAAGCTCGTAATTTGAATCACAATTACGTCGGCACTGAGCACATTCTTTTGGGTTTACTCCGTGAGCAGGAAGGTGTGGCCGCGCAAGTACTGATGAATCTGGGCCTCAAGCTCGAGGATGTTCGCGAGGAAGTGCTTAACCTGCTTGGACATGGAATGGAAAGCGAGGGCGGGGAGCGAGGAGGCGTTGCTGGACGCGCAACAGCCGGTGCTACTGCTCAAGGTGAAACTCCCAAAGCTGGGAAAAGTAAAACTCCCGCACTTGATAGTTTTGGACGGGATCTGACTGAGTTGGCACGCCAGTCGAAACTCGATCCCGTGATCGGTCGTGAAAAGGAAATTGAACGTGCGATTCAAATTCTTTGCCGTCGTACAAAAAACAATCCTGTGCTGCTCGGCGAGGCTGGCGTTGGCAAGACAGCAATTGTCGAAGGATTTGCGCAAAGAGTGGTCGACGGAAATGTTCCCGAAATTTTGGCAGACCGCCGTATCGTGGTTCTTGATCTGGCGATGATGGTCGCGGGAACCAAATACCGTGGTCAGTTTGAAGAACGTATCAAGGCTGTCATGAATGAAGTGCGACGCGCAAAAAATACAATACTTTTTATTGATGAATTGCATACGCTCGTCGGTGCCGGTGGCGCGGAGGGCGCAATCGACGCATCAAACGTTCTGAAGCCGGCACTTGCCCGAGGTGAAATTCAGTGCATCGGAGCAACTACGCTCGATGAATATCGCAAGTACATTGAAAAAGACTCTGCGCTTGATCGTCGATTTCAGATCATCATGATCGAACCAGCCACGAAAACCGAGGCAGTAGAAATTCTCAAAGGCCTTCGCGATCGTTACGAGTCGCACCACCGTGTGCAGATCACGGACGGGGCGTTGGTGAGCGCCGTGGAGCTTTCGAGTCGATACATCAGTGGCCGATGCCTCCCTGATAAGGCAATCGACGTTATTGACGAAGCTGGCGCGAGAGTACGACTCAAGGCGATGACCAAGCCGCCAGATTTGAAGGAACTCGACGATGAGGTCGAACGGCTCAACAAGGAAAAAGAAGAGGCCGTTGCCAATCAGGATTTTGAAAAAGCAGCAGCACTTCGTGATCAAGCTGACAAACTGAAAAAGAAAAAGCAAACACTCACTCGTGATTGGCGAGACAAATCCCGCGAAGCTGATGGAGTTGTGGATGAAGAAGTGATCGCAGAAGTTGTTTCCAAGATGACCGGGATTCCTCTGACTCGCATGAGTACCGAGGACAGCCAGCGACTCATGAATATGGAAGGTGAACTTCACAAGCAAGTCGTGGGGCAAAACGAAGCCATCAAAAGTATTTCAAAGGCTGTTCGTCGAAGTCGTTCTGGACTCAAGGATCCAAAGCGGCCTACTGGTTGCTTCATTTTTGCAGGCCCGACTGGTGTTGGAAAAACGCTGCTCGCCAAGGCGCTTGCCCAGTTCATGTTTGGAGACTCTGAGGCGCTCATTCAAATCGACATGAGCGAGTACATGGAGAAACACAACGTCAGTCGTCTGATTGGAGCCCCTCCCGGTTACGTGGGCTTCGAAGAAGGTGGACAGCTCACTGAGAAAATCCGCCGCCGACCCTATGCTGTGGTCTTGCTAGACGAAATTGAGAAAGCACATCCGGATGTTTTTAACATGCTGCTTCAAGTCATGGAGGAAGGCCGACTCACCGACAGTTTTGGTCGCAATGTCGACTTTCGAAATGCGATTTTGATTATGACCACCAACGCCGGTGCCGATGCGATTAAGAATGAATCCTCTTTTGGATTTCAAAAGCCAGACGACAACTCTAGCTATGACGGCATGAAGGGTCGTGTGAATGAAAGAATTGAAAAGTTTTTTAGACCTGAGTTTCTCAATCGTGTTGATGACGTAATCGTCTTTCATCACCTCACCGTGGAAGATCTAAAAGAAGTCATTGACATCGAACTTGCCAAAGTTCGCGAGCGGCTGAGTGAACGTGGACTCAAATTGGATCTCACCGAAGAATCTAAGAAATTTCTTATTAAAAAGGGGTCTGATACTGATTTTGGCGCAAGACCGCTGCGACGCGCCTTGGAAAACTACATCGAAGATCCTGTTTCGGAGGAACTTCTCAAGGGCGAATTCATCGGGAAAGATACGATTCAAGTTGACTGCGTTGAAGTAGCCGGCAAGAAGCAACTGGTCTTCCGGGGCATCGTGACTGTGGAGCCGGTTGTTGAGGCATCTGCTGCGCCTGAAGCAAGCGAGTCTCCTGCGGTCTGAGAAGAGACGTTCAATCAATCATCCGTCACGTACTTATTCGCCGTTCGTGGCGTCATAAGCAGGGCATCGCTTTTCTGCGATCAGACCCTGTCTTCTATATTCTGTGCAGTTTTCTTTTCACCATTCTTCCCACCTTCGCCGTTTCTCTTCAAAGGAGCGAATTAGGGACGTATTCATTTTAATCGTCAAAGGTGCTTCAAGTCCCGGTTCCTGCACCGACGAATGAACCCTTACGGTCGATCACACAAAGGCATGAGCCAAAAGTGATGGTGGAGTTTCAAGACGATGTCGATTACCCAACTACAGCCTCTTCACAGAGAACCGCTTCGCGTCGGGCCCACTGACTGGGTGGCGGATAGGATCACGGATCTTGGAGAATTTGTTCTTGATCGGGTCGCTGCTGTTGGTGATGTTGCAATTTTTTCGCTCCGCACTTTTGCATGGCTTCTCTATCGTCGACCACGACGAGATGTTCTTCTTCCGAGTCTCTATCAAATAGGCGTGCTGTCACTTCCTGTGGTCGCTTTGACGGGCATGTTTATCGGCATGGTTCTCGCGGTACAAAGTTTTTCACAGTTTCGGGCGCTCGGTCTTGAAACCCGTCTGGGTGCGGTGATTAATCTCTCGCTCGTACGGGAGTTAGGCCCTGTACTTGCCGCCACAATGCTCGCCGGTCGTGTCGGAAGTGCGATGGCAGCTGAACTCGGCACAATGCGAGTGACCGAACAAATCGATGCTCTTTCGAGCATGGGAGCAAACCCTATCTACTATCTTGTGGTGCCCCGTTTTCTTGCCTGCCTTCTCCTCATTCCAACACTGACCATCATGGCCGACTTCATGGGAGTGCTGGGCGGTTATCTCTATTCCAGCGCGCTGCTTGGTGTTGATTATCACCATTACTGGCACAACTCTCGCGAATATGTCGACGGTTTCGATCTCATGACAGGAATTTTTAAAAGCTGTTTCTTCGGTGCCGCGATCGCGCTCGTGAGTTGTCATCGTGGATTTAACTGCGAACCCGGAGCAGAAGGCGTTGGACGTGCGGCGACCAATGCTTTCGTTCATTCGTTTGTGCTTATTTTGTTACTCGATTTATTTTTGGGAATTGGGCTTGATCATCTTCACCACATACTTCAACCCGAAGGTCCTCGAAAACTTTTGTAACGTTATTTCCTACAAGCATGATTATGTTTCACTCTTTATGAATGCCACCCGAGCTTCCACTACAGTTTCGAATGTCTCGACACCAGGAACATCGTTGGTCGAGGTGGAACAATTGCATGTGCGTTTTGGGAAGCAGGAAGTTCTGCGGTCAATTTCGCTCAGTATTCCAACGGGCCAGACCCTTGTGATCATTGGTGAGAGTGGCTGCGGAAAAACCGTGCTCCTTAAATCAATCATCGGTTTGGTACAGCCCACCGACGGAATAGTGCGATTCGCGGGCCGTTCTCTCGCGGCCATGGGAGAACGAGAACTGTCAGAGGTGCGAACTCAATTTGGCTTTGTGTTTCAGGGAGCAGCCCTCTTCGACAGCATGACGATTGCTGAGAATATTGCATTTCCACTCCGTGAACACACTCACAAAAGCCCACTCGAGATTCAACTGGCAATCGATTTACTCCTTTCCGAGGTCGGTCTTTCAAAAGCGACTGCCTTCAAGAAACCCGCTGAACTTTCGGGTGGAATGCGGAAGCGAGTTGGTTTAGCAAGAGCTCTCGCCCTGAGTCCTCAAATCATGCTGTACGACGAACCCACGACCGGACTCGATCCAATCATGACCGACATCATCAATGAACTCATTGTCCGAGTGCGCAAACGCATGCCGGTTACTGGAATTGTCGTTACTCACGACATGACAACTGCTCGAAAAGTGGGCGATCGTATCGTGATGCTCTATCCACTCTCGCGGCTCAAACCGAATGAAAGCCAAATTGTATTTGACGGGACACCTGCCGAACTCGATCGATCGAGCGATCATCGCGTCAAACAGTTTGTTGACGGAAAAGCTGGAACCAGACTCATGGAACTCCGCGACGAACAAGCAGAGCATCCGTCTGGCGAACAGCACTCTTCTGAACTCACACACGCACGACAATAAATCCACTTTTCACGAAAAGTTTTTATGAACGATCGAGTCATGCAGTTTCGTGTCGGCGTCATGGTTCTCGCCACGGCCATCATTGCAGGAATTCTGATTCTGCTCTTTGGCGACCTACCTTCTCTGGTGCAGGGAACATACCCACTGCGAATGCGTTTTTCTGACGCTCGTGGTATTTCATCCGGAACGCCTGTTCGAAAAAATGGGATTCTGGTCGGTCGCGTCAGTACAGTGTCGCTCGACGAGAGAGGCGGTGTCACGGTTGTGGCTGATATCGATTCATTCGTGCCGATCTATCGCGATGAACAGCCTCGCATCAACGGAACCATTCTCGGCGATTCTGAGATATCTCTTGTCACGGGCCGCGTCACTCTTCCTCGCCAGCGAATCCAAGAGGACGAGGTGCTCGACGGGCTCGCTTCTCGAGATCCATTAGAGCTCTTTGCCTCACTCGAACCAAAACTTGCTCTCTCCCTAGAATCACTCACCGTGGCCAGTGATGGTGTTGCAAAACTCACAACAACTCTCGATGGAGTGCTCGTTGGCGAAGATGACCACCTCAACCAAATGGTTGCCAAAACCGAGATGGTTCTCGATTCTTTTGGAAAGGCTCTTTCTAATATCAACGATGTTATCGGTGATCCTGCTGCCCGAGAAAAAATCCGTCAGACAATTGACGGCCTTCCGCAGTTAATGGTCGATCTGCAGTCCACCGTAAAGGGCATTGGAAGCACAGTTGATTCCGCTGACAGAAATCTTCGAAATCTCGAAGGACTGACAAAACCACTTGGTGAACGCGGTGAACAGATGGTTATGCAACTCGACAAGACGATTGGTCGCCTTGACGAAGTGCTTTCTCAGGCCGGACAGTTCGCTGCGGCGCTCAACCAATCCGATGGAACCATTGGCCGTCTTGTAAAAGATCCGCAGGTTTACGAGGAGCTCGCGCAGGCCGCGGCGAACATTAATCGCATCTCAAAAGAACTGCGACCCATCGTCGATGATGTGCGAGTGTTCACCGACAAGATTGCAAGACATCCAGAGCAGCTTGGTGTACGCGGTGCTCTCGATCGAAAACCAGGCCTTAAATAGTTTTCCTATTTGACATAAAAGAGACACGAAACGAAGACTCGTACCTACTTTTTAAACGGCGCATTCACCGGTGAGGTACGAAGGTATTCTGCCACAAACTCCTCCGCCCGAACGCTTGAATCTCCTTGTAAATTTTTGTGCCCTACGATTCGTCCACGACAATTGAGGGCCTGACACAGGCACGGTCCTTTGATGAACTCGACTTCGCGTTCAAAAGATTCGTAGTCAAAAGTAATCTCTTCTCCTGCTTGAATGGATCGAATCGTTCGAACCTCAATTTCTTCAACACCCGCTCGAATGATAACGCCACAGTTTGGATTACATGAATGATTCACGAATGTCATTGCGCCGTCGGGAACAATGTGCGTATCTGTATCGACCTGCATGGAATGACGAGTTCTTTTGAGCGTCTTTGGACCCCAGGATTTCAAAACAGTCTCACCACTTGAAAAACTACGAGTCGCAACGAGTTCCCTGCCCAGCCGACCCCAACGCACCTCCACGGGATCTCCATGCGCAGGCATGCGATTGTGAACGCTTGCTGGAACTCCAATCGCTTCATCAAGTGTCGTCTCTCGAAGACGCCCTTGATACGATTCCGCCAGCCATTCCATCGTTCCATCGACCGTGTCGGCCTGAAGAAGCACCAGATCTCCCGGGCGGACGCTATCGAGAACGCGTGACGCTGATTCGTTCCACCCATGCCCTGATTCAATCTTAATCGGTCGAGCAGATGTTTCTTTTCGACGCACTCCTTCGGAAAGAATCGCCGTAATTTCACCCGGCTTGCGACCCCGAATATAGGCATCTTCGTAAATTACAATTCTTTCAAATGCCCCGGCCAGCAGTTCCCCTTGCGTCCTCAGATCCTCGTCGCGTCGATCGCCTGCAACCGAATAGATCACGGTGCGGCGTTCATGAGGCATGACAGAAAGCACGGAAATTATTTCTTCCAGAGACGATGCGTTGTGCCCGTAATCAACCACAATCGATGCACCGTTGATATCCACGATATTAAATCGTGCTGGTGAACCGTTGGTGCCTGCGTCAAAACTTTCAAGAGCACCCCGCACTAACTCCAGTGGGACACCAAGACACCACGCTGCCGCCGAGGCTGCCAACACGTTCTCAACTTGAAATCGAACCATTCCTCGATGCACTAGCGGCACACGATCAAGGCTGGCAAGTCTTGTTTCACGAGGGCCGTCGCACAGCACGATAAAATCCTCTCGCACAGTGGCTGCAAGGCCTCCCTCGGCCAGATGTGCAACAAGCACTGGGCATGTAGGGTCGGTACTGAAGTAGACCACCGAACCTTTGCACCAGCGGACCATCTCCACAACGAGAGGATCGGAAGCGTTGAGCACTGCCGATCCTTTTGAGCTCACTGCCGAGACGATAGTACTCTTCACGTACGCCAGTCGTTGGACAGTATCGACTTCTTCCATTCCCAAGTGATCGCCAATACCGATATTGGTAACGACGGCAACATCGCATCGATCAAAACCAAGTCCTTCTCGAAGAATGCCTCCCCGTGCCGTCTCGAGAATGGCCGTCGTCACAGAAGGATTGGCAAGCACTCGCCGGGCACTCGCCGGGCCGCTGCAGTCACCCGAATCAATGCGTCGCTTTCCAATCCATATTCCTTCCGTGCAAGTCGTACCGACTATTGCACCTCCAGAGGATGCCATGTGACTCAGGAGTCGAACCACAGTTGTCTTTCCGTTGGTTCCCGTGACTGCGGCAACCGGAATTCTTCCCTCATCTCCTGCTTCAAAGAGGGTTTCTATAATGGCTGATCCTACATCGCGAGGACTACCGATCGTTGGTTCGAGATGCATACGCAAGCCCGGACCGGCATTGACTTCAATGATTACCCCGCGCTGCAATTCAAGCGGACGCGAGATGTCTTCGACCACGATGTCAACACCGGCAACGTCCAGTCCAATCACTCTGGCTGCTTCAATGGCTCTCGCAGCAACCTCTGGATGAACTCGTTGCGTAATGTCTTCGCTTGTACCACCAGTGCTCAGATTCGCATTTCGTCTGAGCATAATAATTCGTCCCGACTCGATAACGCTTTCAGGATTGACTCCCTGATCGGCGAGCACCCCGAGAGCCACATCATCTAATAGAATCGGACTGAGTGCCGTTGTATGGTCGCCGGCGCGTTGTGGATCGCTGTTTACCAGTGCAACGAGTTGCACTGTGCTGGATACACCGTCTCCAATCACTTCTGGGGGATGCCTTCTCGCAGCAGCCACAAGCACCCCACCAACAATCAAAAGACGGTAATCGCCTCCATTGATGAACTGCTCGACGACAACACTTGTGCCTTCCTCGCGAGCAAATATCCATGCTCGCTCAACTTCTTCTCGCGTAAAAAGATTCACACTGACGCCGCGTCCCTGATTTCCAAATCTGGGTTTCACGACGACCGGCACTCCAATCTGGACTGCAACTTCCCAAGCTTCCTCGGCACTGGCCACCGGCCGACCTTCCGGCACCGGAATTCCTGACTCAAAAAGAAGGCCGCGCGTGAGTTCCTTATCCTGAGCAATCGCTTCGGCAATCGCGGGGGTGGCATCGGTCTCAGCGGCAATGATTCGTCGCTGTCTGCTCCCTTGTCCCAATCGCACCAGAGATCCTTTATTGAGTCGCGTCGTAGGAATGCCACGTGCTTTTGCTGCCTCAACGATCGAACGCGTGCTTGGCCCCAATCGTTCTTCAAGCAGGAGACCATGAAGCCTTTTAACTTCAGCCGCAACGTCAAACTCATTTCCAGCAATCGCGCACTCCAA
>Ga0194055_10001489_pt1 | contig 19096 bp, 15 predicted proteins | sample SepL449m_MetaG_FD_155482 | JGI IMG/M metagenome (GOLD analysis project Ga0194055, IMG submission 155482) | Anoxic zone freshwater microbial communities from boreal shield lake in IISD Experimental Lakes Area, Ontario, Canada - Sep2016-L442-9m | ecosystem: Environmental > Aquatic > Freshwater >...
AAAGCGCTCAGCGGCTTCAAGGATGGCTGAAGCTACTGTCCAGCGCTGATAATCATCGGTTAGAGCTTCACCGTAATTCATTAACGCTTCTACCTGCGTTATCGTGTCAAAAGTTTTTCCAACATATAGCTGGGCATCGATATGACTTCCGGGTTCGAGTCGGGCACCAAACTTTGACATCGTACGGCGCACACCTTTAGCAACACCACGAATTCGACCGTGATCTCGCGTGAGTAACGTAATAATACGATCGGCTTCACCGAGTTTTTGGGTGCGAAGCACAATTGCCTCGTCCCTATATAAACTCATAGCGATAAAGGTAGTGCGTGTGTTAGCGAATTGCTCGATTAATGGCAGACACGACCGCCTTGAGCGAAGCTGTCGTCGTATTGGGATCGATTCCGACGCCCCAGAAGACGTCGCCATCGATTGCACACTCAAGATATGCCGCTGCCGATGCATCGCCTCCTGCAGCGAGGGCATGCTCGTAATAATCAAGAACTCGAACGTCAACGCCGTAGTTCTGCAAGATATTGCAGAAGGCGGCGATTGGGCCGTTGCCCTGACCTTTAAGTTCGTGAAATTCTCCGCGGTCAGAGATTGAAACTGTTAAGTGCACATCTTCACCAAGAACCGAGCTCTGACTTAAACCTTTAAGTCGAAAGCGTCCCCATGGCGCACTCTCAGTGGGTAGGTACTCGTCTTCAAATATCGTCCATAGTTCATCGGCGCTAATTTCGCCGCCTTCGGCATCGGTCTTAGCCTGAACAACTTTTGAGAATTCAATTTGTAAGCGGCGCGGCAAATCTAAATGGTGTTCGTTCTTCATCAGATAGGCAACCCCGCCCTTACCCGACTGTGAGTTCACACGGATAACCGCCTCGTAGCTACGTCCAATATCTAATGGATCAATCGGTAAATAAGGAACTGCCCACGTGTGATCGCGAACTTCACGTCCGGCAGTCTTTGCATCATTGGCCATATGGTCAAAGCCCTTTTTAATTGCATCTTGGTGTGAACCAGAAAAGGCGGTGAAAACTAAGTCTCCGCCGTATGGATGGCGCTCTGGCACGCGAAGTTGATTTGCATACTCAACGGTGCGTCGAACCTCATCGATATTTGAGAAATCAATATGTGGATCGATTCCATGGGTAACTAAGTTGATTCCAAGAGTTACAAGACAGACGTTTCCGGTGCGCTCACCATTTCCAAACAGGGTTCCTTCGATGCGATCGGCTCCAGCTAAATAACCAAGCTCAGCGGCGGCAACTCCAGTGCCGCGATCATTGTGCGGATGGAGGGAGACGATGACACTGTCACGATTTTCTAAGTTGCGACACATCCATTCAATGGAATCTGCATAGACGTTAGGAGTTGCCATCTCAACGGTTGCAGGCAAGTTCATAATCGTCTTCCAGGCTGGAGTTGGTTTCCAAATAGCATTGACTGCGTTACAAACTTCAACGGCAAATTCGAGCTCTGTACCGGTGTATGACTCGGGTGAGTATTCGAAAGATATTTTTGTCTCTGGAACCGTTGGCACTAAATCAAGACAGATTTGAGCGGCATCGGTTGCGATCTTTTTAATGCCTTCTTTATCTAAACCAAAAACCACGCGGCGCTGCAACGTCGAAGTTGAGTTATATAAGTGGATGATTGCCTGCTTAGAACCTTTGATAGATTCGAAAGTACGTTTGATTAAGGCCTCACGTGCCTGTGTCAATACTTGAATGATCACATCATCAGGAATTAGATCCTCTTCAATAATCTTTCGTACAAAATCAAAGTCGGTCTGGGAAGCACTGGGGAAACCGACTTCAATCTCTTTGTAACCCATTGCAACAAGCAGTTTGAACATCGCTAATTTGCGCGGTGTATCCATTGGATCGATTAAGGCCTGATTTCCATCGCGCAGATCTACTGAACACCACTTAGGTGCATGTGTGATTTTTTTAGAAGGCCATGTGCGATCTGGAAGATCGATCGGGTGAAAGGGTTCGTAGCGATGCACTGGCATCGAGGATGGTGATTGTTTCGGAAAGTTCATTTAATGCTCCTTATGTACTCGGGGGATGTCATTTGTTTACCGAAACGACAAACCCCGCGGCGAGGGGATCGGTTATTTGACCCCGCCACGGCAGCTAAGGAGGAGGCTGCGCAACATGGGTAAAGAGTAGCCCGAGAGTTAAAGAACTGGCAAATACCTATCGAGTTCGTAAGCACTCACTTGGCGACTGTAATCGAGCCATTCAGCGCGCTTATTGCGAAGTACATATTCAAAAACATGCTCGCCTAAGGTTTCACGTACCAAAGCGCTCTTTTCCATCTGCAGAATTGCCTCATTGAGATCTGTCGGAAGCGAGACTGGTTCATGCGAATCACTTAAAACATATTTCTCTTCAATGCCCTTAAGTCCAGCGGCCAACATGACGGCATATGCAAGGTACGGATTACATGCAGTATCAGGTGACCTAAATTCAATGCGCGTTGAGTTCTCTTTGCCGGGCTTATACATTGGCAAACGCACAAGTGCCCCGCGATTACTTGGACCCCAGTTAATTACAGCCGGTGCCTCTCCCCCGCCGTGCAAGCGTTTATACGAGTTCACCCATTGATTAGTAATTGCAGTGATCTCTGGTGCGTGCTTGAGGATTCCGGCGATAAATGAGCGACCTACATTAGATAAGTTGTATTGGGCCTTTGCATCATAGAAAGCATTTTCTTCACCTTTAAAGAGCGATACATGTGTATGCATTCCGCTACCCGGATGATCGGTAAATGGTTTTGGCATAAAGGATGCATGAAAGCCCTGATCCATCGCGACCTCTTTAATGACATGGCGAAAAGTCATAATGTTATCGGCCGTTGTTAAGGCATCGGCATCGCGGAGATCGATCTCTTGCTGACCTGGGCCACCTTCGTGATGCGAAAACTCCACTGAAATTCCCATTGCCTCAAGCAGTGTGATTGCTTGTCGGCGAAAGTCGTGACCAACAACGGCAGGAGTGTGATCAAAGTAGCCACCCTGATCAACTGGAACTGGGGCAGTTCCAACTTCTGGCATGGATTTAAATAAGAAGAACTCTATTTCTGGGTGGGTGTAACAGGTGTAACCCATTCCAGCGGCCTTATCTAATATTCGACGCAAAACATTTCGTGGGTCGGCTGGAGAAGGTGTTCCATCTGGCATCGTGATGTCGCAAAACATCCTGGCCGCCCCAGGGGACTCAGTACGCCACGGCAAAATTGAAAAAGTTGAGGGATCTGGTTTGGCCAACATGTCAGATTCTGTAACTCGGGCAAAGCCTTCGATCGCCGAACCATCAAAGCCAATACCTTCATCAAATGCGTTCTCGAGTTCGGCCGGTGCAATAGCAACTGATTTTAAGAAACCCAAAACATCGGTGAACCATAAACGCACAAAACGAATGTTGCGCTCTTCAATTGTTCGCAGAACGAACTCTTGTTGCTTATCGGCATCTAGTGACATGGCTGCATTCTTCCAAAGGCAGGTTACGGCCGTGTTAACTCATTAAATAACGAAGAATTCACTGCTATCTAGCGTGCTTTGAGCTGGTATGTCCCTTGTAATGACCACGTTGGCGTTAATACGTGCGCCGTGGCCAATTGTGATATCGCCGATGACTCTGGCTCCTGCGCCGATAACAACATTATTTTCAATGGTTGGGTGGCGCTTACCTTTCACATACGAACGGGCACCTAAAGTCACATCGTGATACATCATGACGTCGTCACCAATAATGGCAGTTGCGCCAATAACTACGCCCATTCCATGATCGATGAAGAATCGACGTCCGATTGTTGCCGCAGGATGGATTTCAATGCCCGTTGCTGTGCGCACCCAGCTAGAGAAAATACGGGCTACGAGTTTTAAATTACTTCGCCAGAGGAAGTGAGATACGCGAAAGCCCCACACTGCGTGAACGCCTGGGTAAGCCAGTAAAACTTCGAGGCGATTTCTAGCCGCTGGATCTTTAGTCAGAGCGTTGTCGAGATCTTCTAAGATTCTAGAGATCATTTTACTCAGCTAAATCCTGATACAGGATTGTTGATAGGTAACGCTCACCAGATGATGCAACAATTACAACAATATTTTTTCCCGCAAACTCTGGGCGCTTAGCAACTTCAGTAGCTGCCCATAACGTTGCACCCGATGAGATTCCAGCCAGGATGCCCTCTTCGGCTGCAGCCCTTCTGGCATATTTCATTGCATCATCTGCAGTGGCATCCAAAATCTCGTCGTAGACAGTGCGATCGAGAATATTTGGAATGAAGTTCGCTCCGATGCCTTGAATTGGATGTGGTCCAGGAGCTCCGCCATTTAGAATCGGTGAGGCCGCAGGTTCGACACCAAAGACTTTAATTCCAGGATTTTTCTCTTTTAAGAATCTGCCAGTTCCGGTAATCGTTCCCCCGGTACCGATTCCTGAGATGAAGGCGTCGACTTGCCCATCTAGATCACGCCAAATCTCAGGGCCAGTTGTTGCATAGTGAATTGCCGGACCTGCCTCATTTTCAAATTGGCGAACTAAAACCGCACCCGAATCACTTAGTTTTTCAGCTGCAGCAACGGCGCCCTTCATGCCCTCGGCCGCTGGCGTTAAAACTAATTCGGCGCCAAAGGCCAAGATGAGTTTGCGGCGCTCCTTGGAAACCGACTCTGGCATCGTAAAAATCGACTTATATCCGCGCGCTGCCGCAACCATTGCGACTGCAATACCCGTGTTACCCGAAGTTGCCTCAACAACAGTGCCGCCTGGCTTGAGTGCACCACTTGCTTCAGCGGCATCAATCATTGCAATTCCCAAGCGATCTTTCACCGAAGATGTTGGGTTGTAGAACTCCAACTTTGCAAAGACATTTCCTTGCGCGCCATCCGTTAACTTATTGATGCGAACTAAAGGGGTGTTTCCAAAAACCTCTGTAATGCTGTTATAAATTCTCATAATTCTCCCTAGAAATAGTTGATGAAAAACTGCAGGTTTAAAACTGATTAAGAAAAAATCAGCAGCTGCAAGAAGTTGACAAGCAAAAATCAACTATCCGGTTACGTGTGAAAAACCAGGTGATAATCGATTGCATGTAGGTAAGTTTACAAGGAGTTAAGAATTAAGCGAGTTGCGAACTATTTGCAACTCTTACGACTGACTCCAGCGTGAAGTCATTGGCAAACGGCGATCTTTGCCAAAGGCGCGGGCTGAGACTTTGGTGCCAGGTGGGTATTGACGGCGCTTATATTCGGCGCGATCTACTAAACCGATGACGCGTTTAACGAGTTCAGGCTCATGGCCATCTTTAATCAGAGCTTCAAAGCCATGATCCTCGTCGACATAGAGACGTAAAACTTGATCGAGAAAAGCGTAATCGGGCAGAGAATCAGAGTCTTTTTGATCTGGGCGCAGTTCGGCGCTGGGCTCTTTAGCAATGGAGCGCTCAGGAATGGGCGGTGTTAACCCTTGCGCCGTTGCTTGTGCATTTCGCCATTTAGCTAAGGCCCACACATCGGTCTTATAAATATCTTTGATGGGAGCAAATCCACCGACTGCATCGCCATATAACGTTGAATATCCAACGGCCAACTCGCTTTTGTTTCCCGTTGCCAAAACAATGTGGCCCTCGCCATTTGAAATCCCCATCAGCGTTGTACCGCGGACTCTGGCCTGCAGATTTTCTTCGGCCAGCCCCGTTAAAACTAAGTTATTCATGAAGGCATCAACCATCGGGGCGATTGGAACCGTCCTAAAATTAATGCCCGTGGCATCGGCTAGTGCTTGCGCATCTTCTACAGAGTGGCCCGATGAGTATTTACTCGGCATTGCAACGCCATAAACATTGTTGGCCCCGATTGCATCGATTGCGATAGAAGCTACTAGCGCTGAATCGATTCCGCCAGATAATCCAAGCACTACCGATGTAAAACCATTTTTGGCGATGTAATCGCGCAGACCAACAACTAGCCCTTGCCACATCTCGGCTTCATCGCTTAGCCGTGCAGCAATAGTGGTTGAAATCGTATGTGTAAGTTCGCTCATCTCGGTTGAAATAATTACATCTGGAGTTGAAGTACCAACACTGCATTCAATATCAACAATCATAAGAAGGTCATCGAACTGTGGAGCTCGAGCGATTAACGCTCCAGTTTTATCAACGACAATTGTGTCGCCATCGAAAACTAAATCATCTTGACCGCCCGTCATATTTACATATGCCAATGGCGCCCCAACTTCTTGCGCCCGCTTTTGGACCAGGGCCAACCTCACGTCATCTTTATTTCGCTCATATGGGGAGCCATTTGGCACGACTAATAAGCCCGGAGTCCGTTTTGCCACATCGGCAAGTGGATGCCAAATATCTTCACAAATCGCAAGCGCGACATCGACACCATGGATTCGAACAACAAGGCTTTCATCCCCTGCCGTGAAATTTCTAAACTCATCAAAGACGCCGTAGTTAGGAAGATGACGTTTAACATAACGGGCTTTGATAGAACCCTCATGAATCACGGCGAGCGCGTTTTGTGGCCTGCCTGCCTCAGATGTATCTAAATAACCGATGAGGGCAACGCAATCACCGTGAATACCTGTGGCGATCTGGGCAATTTGGCGCTTGCTAGCACTCTGAAAAGAAGGGCGAAGTGCTAAATCCTCCACGGGATAACCAGTAACAATCATTTCGGGAAAGGCCACAATATGGGCACCTGCTTGTGCCGCAGATTTAACGGCCGATGTAATCAGAAGCGCGTTGCCCGCAAGGTCGCCCACAGTTGGATTGACTTGGGCTAGAGCCACACGCAGCTTCATTTTTCAAGAGTAACAGGGGTACCCTTATTCATGTACCCGGGGACTTGCATTCTGCGAGCCTCGAGGAGAGGACAACGATGGAAGCCTTATATGGCGGTGCGATGCACCGACGCATCACGATTCTGGATTTAGCTGCCGCCAAAGTGCGCGGTGAAAAATGGGCAATGCTCACCTCGTATGAGGCGATGACCGCCGAAATCTTTGATGAAGCCGGCATCCCAGTTTTACTCGTTGGCGATAGTGCGGGAAATAATTTTCTTGGCCACGAGAACACCATCCCTGTAACGGTCGATGAGTTAATCCCTCTCACCCGAGCCGTTGTTCGTGCCAGCAAGTCGGCTCTAGTGCTTGCAGATCTACCCTTTGGATCTTATGAAACCTCACCAGAGCAGGCGCTCGCTACGAGTACTCGATTTTTCAAAGAGGCCGGCGCGATGGGAGTAAAAATAGAGGGGGCGCATATTGCAACTATTGAAAAACTCGTTGCCTCCGGAATTCCAGTGATGGGCCACGTCGGCCTGACTCCCCAAGCTCTCCACCAATTAGGCGGTTACAAAGTTCAGGGCAGATCTAATGCCGATGTGATTTTTGAGGCCGCTTTAGCGATCGAAAAAGCTGGGGCTTTTGCGCTAGTTCTGGAGTTAATGTCGGCCGAACTTGCCGCCAGGATTACTGATGCGCTCACCATTCCGACCATTGGAATCGGCGCCGGAGTGCACTGTGATGCACAGGTTTTGGTGTGGACAGATTTGATGGGCATTACCAAAAATCCACCGAAATTAGCTAAGGCATATCGAAATTTGCGGGCAGAGATGTTGGCGGCAACGGCAGAGTTCGCCGAAGATGTTCGAGCCGGCAATTTCCCAGGTCCAGAGCAGATTTTCAACTAATCTACACAGCGTGGCCGAGTTAGCGATCGATATTTCGCCCCTTAAAAAATCGCGGGATTTCCGCAATTTATGGAGTGCTGGGTTAATTACCTACCTAGGTTCGATGATTACCTACGTTGCCGTGCCATTTCAAATTAAAGAGTTGACCCACTCCTATGTCGCCGTAGGTTTGAGCGGTTTAGTTGAAATTTTGCCGCTTATTATCTTCGGTCTCTATGGCGGAGTATTAGCCGACGCCGTGGATCGGAAAAAAATGGTCTGGGCGACCGAGGCGGCATCTCTCGTATTGACCTCTTTTCTTTTAATCAATGCGCTGATGCCTCATCCCCATCTGATTTTGATCTACATCGTCTCCGGATTATTTGCGGCCGTCAATGGTCTGCAACGCCCTAGCATGGACGCAGCTCTTCCGCGATTAGTCGACCATAAGGATTTGGCGGCTGCTAGCGCTCTGATGAGTTTGCGTTGGCAACTAGGTGTCATCGTCGGTCCTACTGTCGGCGGAATTATTATTTCGAGTTTTTCCATCCCAGTTGGATATGGCGCAGATGTTTTCACTTTTATTATTTCATTAATTTTTCTTTCACGCGTTCGATCTATTCCAGCTTCGAAAGAGGCCGAAAAGCCATCTCTGGCAGGCTTATTAGAGGGTATCCGCTATGCCTTTAGCCGCCAAGATTTAATGGGAACCTACCTTGTCGATTTAGCTGCGATGTTTTTTGCGATGCCGACAGCGTTGATTCCATTTTGGGCCGACCAACTCGGTACTCCTTGGGCACTCGGTCTGATGTATGCCGCCGGCACGGTTGGTTCGATCATGGTCACCTTGACATCTGGTTGGACGAAAAATTATTCTCGACATGGTCGAGCCATCATGTGGGCGGCGATGGGTTGGGGCACCGCGATTGCCCTGGCCGGCATATGGAACTCCCTCATTTTGGTTCTACTTTTTCTAACTCTGGCCGGAGCATCGGATATGGTCAGTGCCCTCTTTCGATCTACGATGTGGAATCAAACAATCCCCGATAGTTATCGAGGTCGACTTGCTGGAATCGAACTTCTTTCATATTCAATCGGACCATTAGCGGGACAGATGCGTGCAGCTGCAATGGCGGCCGTTACTAGCCTGTCATTTTCAGTAACATCTGGAGGGGTAATTTGCATCGTTGTTGTAGCCCTACTGGCCAGTTTTATGCCCAAATTTCGCAGATTTGATGCCAAAACCAATGAATTTGCCCTTGCAAAACTGCGAGAAAATGAATTACGCGAAAATGAGTAAGTAAATTTCTTATCGATTTCCCATAGATGCATAAAAAAAATAAAAAAAGAAATTGCGACACGCGCTAAATTATTTATCGCACAGTGTGGCATTTTCTCCCAATTAGTGTCACGCTTATCCACGAAAAGGTTTGGGTGACGGATCCGAACCATTCCGATAGGAGATTCACGTGGCCGCAGCAAAGAAAGCAGCACCAAAGAAGCGCAAGAAGGCAGCAGCACCAGCTGCTCCAAAGAAGCGCAAGAAGGCAGCCGTAAAGGCAGCAGCTCCAAAGAAGCGCAAGAAGGCAGCAGCTAAGAAAGCTGCTCCAAAGAAGCGCAAGAAGGCAGCAGCTAAGAAAGCTGCTCCAAAGAAGCGCAAGAAGGCAGCAGCAGCACCTGCAGCTGCTCCAAAGAAGCGCCGCCGCAAGAAGGCAGCTGCTAAGAAGTAATTATCAATTAAGAAAACCCGCCACTTTATGTGGCGGGTTTTTTTATACCGTTTTTCTATTCGCTCTTAATCTCATTGCGAAGCGACTCTTCAATTCGCGAAAAAATTTTAGCTAAAACTACTTGGTCCTCTTTCGTTAAGTGATCCACGAAGCGAGTCCGAACACTTTCTACATGATCAGGGGCCGCGGCCACAATCGCCTTCCACCCCTTAGCTGTCATCACTGCAAAATATCCCCGCTTATCCGATGGACACGCTTCACGTTTGACCCAGCCGGCCTTCTCCATGACTTTCATTCGATGTGATAACCGCGAGCGCGATAGAAGTGTGATTGCAGCTAGCTCGCTCATTCGCAGTTTGCGATCTGGAGCATCACTTAACTGGGCCAAAATCTCATAGTCGGGCATTGAAAGATCGTGACCCTCTAAATCAATATCTAGAGCCTCCAAAAGTCGCCGGCTAGCAATGATGTAACTGCGCCAGGCCTTCATCTCCGCTGGGTTAAGCCAGGCTGGTGCGGTAGCGTTTTCACTTGGCATGAGGACAGTCTACGCTAACGGTTGAACTTTCAACTACTTATCTTGTTAGGGGTTTTACGCGTGAGCACCAGCACTAGCGGTTTAGATTTAAACCATATTGATTCAACTGTGCGTATTCAGGATGATCTCTATCGCCACGTCAATGGGACTTGGCTGAAAACTGCCGTTATTCCAGCAGATCGCTCCTCCGATGGTGCATTTATAACCCTGCGCGACCTATCGGAGAAACGGGTCCGTGCCATTATCGAGAGTGCAACGGGTTCGGCAGAGGCCACAAAAATCAGCGACCTTTACACATCATTTATGGCAGCAGATGCAATTGAAGCTAAGGGCTATTCGCCGATTCTCAAAGATTTAGCGATGTGCGATTCAATTGAAACGCTCAAGGATTTTATTTCAACGATGTCTTGGCTTGAGGCACGCGGTTTGGGCGGAGTCTTTGGCTCCTTTATTTATGCAGATCAAATGGATGCATCAACAAACATCCTTTATCTGGCTCAAGGCGGAATCTCACTGCCTGATGAGTCTTACTACCGTGACGATCAATACTCCGAAATCCGTGATGCTTTCCTGGTACATGTTGAGGCCATGTTTGCACTTGTAGGTATCAAAGAAGGGAAAGATTTAGCCAATAAAATTCTCGCCCTTGAAACACAGATTGCTAGCCACCATTTTGATGCCGTTAAAGACCGAGATGCCACCCTGACCTATAACAAGATGAGCCGCGCCGAGGTCATCGACCTGATGCCAGCTTTCGACTTTGACCTCTACCTTTCAGCTGGTGAAATTCCCGCCGTTGTTTTAGATTCCGTCATCGTTCAGCAACCCCCATTTTTTGCCGGCCTATCTACAATTCTCTCCAGCTTTGATCGCGACTCGTGGGTGGCATGGCTCAAGTGGAACATCATCAGCGGTTCTGCGCCTTATCTTTCAAGCGATTTGGTCAATCAAAACTTCTCCTTTTACGGCAAAACCCTTTCTGGGACACCAGAACTTCGTGAGCGCTGGAAGCGTGCAGTCTCAGTTGTTGAGGGCTCTTTAGGTGAGGCTGTCGGCAAAGTCTATGTGGAGCAGCATTTTCCGCTTGAGGCAAAGGCGCGCATGGAAGAGCTCGTTGCAAATTTAATCGAGGCCTATCGAATTAGCATTAACGCCATCGATTGGATGAGCGATGCGACCAAACTTAAAGCGCTAGAAAAGCTATCTAAGTTCACGCCAAAGATTGGATATCCTAACAAGTGGCGGGATTATTCAGCCCTTGAGACCAACCCCAATGATTTGTTTGCAAATATTGGCCATGTAACTAAATTCCAACGCGACTTTGAGCTAGCCAAGATTGGTAAACCAGTTGATCGCGATGAGTGGCACATGACTCCGCAGACGGTCAATGCTTATTACAACCCCGTGATGAATGAGATCGTTTTCCCAGCGGCTATTTTGCAGCCACCGTTCTTTGGACTCAGCTCGGATGATGCCGTTAACTACGGCGGAATTGGAGCCGTTATTGGCCATGAAATCGGTCATGGCTTTGATGATCAAGGCTCTAAATACGATGGTGACGGGGCCCTGATTAATTGGTGGACTGATGCCGATCGAGCCGCTTTTGAGCTTCGCTCCAACGCCCTCATTGAGCAGTACAACAAACTAAACCCCGAAGAAACCCCTGACATTACGGTTAACGGCGCCCTGACTGTTGGGGAAAATATCGGAGATTTAGGTGGTCTTGCAATCGCCTACAAGGCCTACAAAATTTCATTAGGTGATCAAGCCTCACCCGTAATCGATGGTTTTACCGGCGAACAACGCCTTTTCCTTGGATGTGCCCAAGTGTGGCGCGCGAAGGTACGGCCTGAGGAAATGCGCCGCCGTATAGCAACTGATCCGCACTCCCCCAGTGAGTTTCGTTGCAACACAATCGTTAGTAACTTCACGCCTTTCTATGAGGCTTTTGGAGTTACCGAAAATGATGCGTTGTGGCTGGATGAAAAATCACGCGTTCAGATTTGGTAACTGGTGAATTTCTCCTTTGATATAAAACTCGCCGAAAGTGGGTCTTTAGCGCGCGTTGGAACTATTACTACGCCGCATGGTCAGATTCAAACCCCGGCATTTATTCCAGTTGGAACCAAAGCCACCGTTAAATCTGTGCTGCCTGAAGCGATGGCCGATCTAGGATCTCAAGCTTTACTGGCAAATGCGTATCACCTGTATTTACAACCAGGGGCCGATATTTTGGATGAAGCTGGCGGGATAAGTCAGTTTATGAATTGGCCCGGGCCGACGTTTACCGATTCGGGAGGCTTTCAAGTCTTATCCCTTGGCGTTGGCTTCAAAAAAGTTTTAGCGATGGATGCCAAGACTTTCAGACGCGATGATGTCATCGCCGATAATAAAGAGCGTCTTGCACATGTCGATGATGAGGGCGTTACTTTTAAATCCCACCTCGATGGTTCGATGCATCGATTTACTCCGGAGATTTCCATGCAGGTCCAACACCAGATCGGTGCCGACATCATGTTTGCATTCGATGAGTGCACCACTTTGCATAACACTCGTCGCTATCAAGAGCTGGCAATGGATCGCACATTTGCATGGGCGATGCGCTGCTTAGATGAACATAAACGCCTGACCGAGGCCCGCAGCCATAAGCCATACCAAGCCCTTTTTGGCGTAATTCAAGGCGCCCAATATGAGGATTTGCGAAAAAAGGCGGCGGGCGACTTGGGGACCATGGAGTCTTCGGGAATCTCATTCGATGGCTTTGGAATCGGAGGGGCCTTAGATAAATCCCAACTCGGAACCATCCTCTCGTGGGTCAATCGCGCGCTTCCTGAAAATAAACCTAAACATTTATTGGGCATAGGTGCCCCTGAAGACTTATTTGTCGGTGTTGAAAACGGCGTCGATACCTTTGACTGCGTTTTAGCGTCACGAATTGCTCGCACAAGCGCTGTGTACACGATGGAGGGGCGTTTTAACCTGTCTAACAGCCGTTTTAAGCGCGATTTCGAGGCGATAGACGATGAATGTGACTGTTATACGTGTACGCACTACTCACGGGCGTATATGCACCATGTGTTTCGCGGTAAGGAAATGATTGCCGCGACATTGGCAACGATTCATAACCAGCGTTTTATTGTGCGCTTAGTTGATCAGATGCGACAGGCGCTACTGGATGGAAATTTCGCCGACATGAAGACCGATTTTCTTGGTCGATACAAGCATCGAAGCGGGCAAGCTAGCGATTAGAGCGATCTATTTCTTGGAGGCAATACGGGCCTCGCGGCGGATGCGCTGTTCGGCAGGATCGGGCACTGGAACCGCGGCAATTAAGCGACGTGTGTAGTCATTTGTAGGACGTTGCAAAATTGCATCGCGCTCGCCCTCTTCGACTAGCAGACCATCCTGCATAACTGCAATGCGGTGGGCCAAAATATCGACCACGGCCAAGTCATGGCTGATGAACAGACATGCAAACTTCATCTTCTCTTGAAGCTCTTGGAGTAAATCGAGAAAACGAGCTTGGACCGATACATCGAGTGCCGATGTTGGTTCATCTGCAATGAGCAGATCTGGAGTGAGCGCTAGGGCACGTGCGATTCCCACGCGCTGACGTTGGCCACCTGAGAGCTCATGCGGATATCGGTTGCGATAACTGCGTGGGAGTTCGACTTGATCAAGGAGCTCTTCGACCATATGCGCAAGCTCTGCACCTTTTGCAATCTTGGCTAAGAAAATTGGTTCGCCAATTGACTCACCAATCGGCAGACGTGGATTGAGCGAACTAGCTGGATCTTGAAAGACGATTCCAGTATGACGACGAATCTTTGAGAGCTCTTTGCCCACTGCATGGCTGATGTCGTTTCCGACAATCTCAATCTTGCCTGACTTAATTGGCAACAGACCAATTGCCGCTCTTCCCACGGTTGTCTTACCAGAACCGGATTCGCCAACTAGACCAACGATTTCACCGGGAAAGATTTCAAGGTTAAAGTTTTTAACGGCCACAAATGCTGGAATTCGACCGCGCTTTGGATATTCAATAGTTACATCCTCTAAACGAATGACGGGCTCCGGTTTAGTTGGTGTTGAGAAAACTAAATCTCGCTTTGCACTATGACCAAGGCGCGGTACTGCGGCAAGCAGTTCTTGAGTGTAAGGATGCTGTGGTCGATTGAAAATCTGATCAGCAGTTCCCGACTCAACAACGATTCCATCTTTCATAACTAAAATAAAATCGGCCATATCTGCGACAACACCCATTGCGTGGGTGATAAGCAAAATTGCAGAGTTTAGGCGCGTCTTTAACTCACGCATTAAATCGAGAATTTCAGCTTGAACCGTTACATCCAAAGCCGTTGTTGGCTCATCGGCAACAAGAAGGGCAGGATCGCAAGCAAGAGCTTGAGCAATGATGGCTCGCTGACGTTGTCCACCTGAGAGTTGATGAGGGAACTTATCAAAGGCCATGAGTGGATCTGGAAGTTCAACCATCGTCAGCAACTCAACGGCGCGTGCCTTTGCAACTGTTGGATCCATATCAAAGTGATTTCGAAGTGTCTCTACAATTTGAAAACCAATTGAGTACACGGGGTTCAAAGCAGTCATTGGCTCTTGGAAAATATAGGCAACTTCTTTTCCACGGAACCTGCGAAGTTCGCGGTTAGAAAGCCCCAAAACCTCTTGACCCTTAATCTTTACGCTGCCCGATGTGCGAGAGTTTGTTGCCAGTAACGACATGATTCCCATGGCGGTAGTGGATTTTCCCGAGCCGGATTCGCCAACAATCGCCAGTACGTTGCCCGCTTGGACTTCAAAATTCATTGAGACGGCTGCTGGGTACCAGACACCATCTACCCAGAATTCAACTGTGTAGTCTTGAACTTTTAGTACTGCATCACTCATCGGGTTAAGCCTTTCTGAGATGAAGATTGTGACAAGATAGTTGAGTGAATAACACGATGGTTTACCGTCCAAAAACTGTCTACGTTTCGGCCGTTGTTATCTACTTCATTATTGTCGGCGAAGTTGCCGCTTCCATTTTCTATAGCAGCGCAAAAGCAATCCTGGTTGCTGCAACGTGGGGCCTGTTCCTCGGCACTTGTGCCTACCTTCTCTTTTTGAGGCCCAAAGTTACTTTCGGTGATGAAGGAATAATCATCACAAATCCTCTGCAAACTATTCAAGTTGGCTGGCATCGGATTGAAAGCATCGAAGTTAAATACACCATGTCGGTCGTTGTTGGCGGAAAAAGTATCCATGCTTGGGGTGCTCCAGCTCCGAGTCGCTACCACTCTCGTTCGGTTCACCCGAGTGAGATTCGTGGAATGGGTATCGGCGGTACCGGGCAGATTAGACCTGGAGATTCTCCGCGTAGTGATTCGGGTGCTGCTGCCTATTTTGCGCGAACTTACTTGGAGAACTTTCGAAACGGAAAGCTGCGCGGTTGTGAAAGCGACATCGCCATTAATTACATCGGCGGCGCAGTTGCAATCGCAAGCCTTGTGTTGGCCCTGACTTTTTACGTCCTTGGTTTCTGAGAGTTCGACTAACGTCATCACAGGGCTTCACGCTCGCGCTTAATCTCACTTGATCGTGCACGATCTTTCCTACTGATTCGACGTCGTTGGCGAGGATCAAAAGCATCACGCAAGCCATCACCAATAAAGTTAATTGATAAGGCGATAGAAACAATAAAGAATCCCGGATACCAGAAGAGCCATGGTCGGGTTGTGAAAGCATCCTGATATTTAGAGATGAGAAGCCCAAGTGAAACATCTGGGGCAACGACACCGAAGCCAAGGTAGGAAAGGGCGGTTTCAAGCAAAATAGCACCAGACATCAAAAGTGTTACCGAAACGATGATTACACCAACAGCGTTCGGCAAAATGTGTTTGAAGATAATTCGACGATTAGAGGCGCCGGCAACGCGGGCCGCATCCACAAAATCACGCTCGCGAAGAGTTAAAAACTCACCACGAACTAAACGGGATAGGCCGGTCCAGGCAAATAATCCAAGGTAGAAAGCTAAGAAAGTCGCTCCTAGGTTTCCAAAGTGATAACCAATCACAGAACCGATGATGATCGCTGGAATAGTGATCAAGAAATCTACTAAACGCATTAAAACGTTGTCGATTCGTCCGCGGTAGAAGCCTGAGATGGCGCCAATTACGGTTCCAATGGTTCCAGCTAACATTCCAATAATGATCGTTACCAACATAGAACGCTGCGCGCCGCGCATTACAAGTGCGAAGTAATCATGTCCAACATCGTCTTGACCAAAGGGATGATCACCTAAACCAAAGTGAGCACTGAAAGGATTTACAGTCAGGGTAGGACATCCGATGCTGTAACCCGGGCAGCCTTTAACAATTAAATCTGGCGTATCTGTAATTGAGTACTTCCACCAACCATGCAGAGTTATCGGCCCCAAACTAAAATCAACTGCCGAGAATACGATGACAACTAAAATCGCAAGCACAATAATTGAGATCATTGCGGCGCGGTGACGGAAGAAGCGGGCAAGCACAATTTGGCGCTGACTTAAACCCTCTACTTCTTTATTAAGAATTGCATTCTCCGCGGCATCAACTCCAAGTTCTGCTACTACTTTTCTTCTAAATATCATTACTTTCCCCCTCCAACGCGAATTCTTGGATCAAGGGCTGAATACAATAAGTCGGCGACTAAGTTTGCGAGCACAGATAGTGAGGCTGTACAAAAGAACACGCCCATCAACAAATTCAGGTCGAGCGTATTGATAGCCTCATTAAATAGGGTTCCCATTCCATGCCAACCAAATACTCTTTCGGTGATAATTGCCCCGCCAATAAGACCCGCTAGATCTACGACAATAATCGTCGTTAATGGAATCATCGTATTTCGTAGTGCGTGGCGAACAATCACCGTACGTTCAGAAAGTCCCTTAGCTCGTGCGGTACGGATATAGTCTTGATTTAAAACCTCGAGCAAAGTTCCGCGTGAAAAACGAATGTATCCAGCGAAAGAGATAAGCGTGAGCGCAATTGTTGGTAAAAATAGATGCACTGCGCGATCAAGGGTTGTAATCCAGAAATCATGCGATGAAAGTTGAGGGTTTCCCTCTCCAATTGTTGGGATTGGTCGTCCGTTAACCCCATCCAGCTCTTGGTAAGGTCCCCAAGTTTGCATCATACGGTCTATGAAAATCAGGAGACCCATAAAAAGACCTGAAATTATCGTTGTTCGCGTAACTGCACGTCGATCGATTTTAGCGAAATAGCGGCTAAATCCGATTGCGGTGAGAACGGTGAGAATTACGAGCCCAGTTAGAACTCTAAAATTTGTATTGTGCTTAAAAATCATTTGCAGTGGATAGTAGAGAACCGTAACTACAGCTGCCATCGCAAGTGAGGCTTTGAGCGCGCTCTTCATCTCCAGCCCAACGGAAATGGCTGTAACGCCATAAGCAATTCCAATTGCTGCAACTGCAGTTACAAAAATTCCAAGTCGCGGATTTGCATACCAGTTAAGTAAATTAAGAGCCTCAAGCGTTACCGCTGCCGATGTAAATGCAATTCCAAGCACTTGATAGAAGCGCTTTCGTTCGCCACCAATTACTCCCGCCCAAAAAACAGCGGTTACGGCGGCAAATACAAGTATCCAACCAGGAGGAATTTTCGCATTGGCTAAAAAGTCATTGAAGCGGATTGCTAGGAACTGCTTAAGAAGCACAGCTACCCAGAAGATTGGAAGTGAGAACATCAAAAATGAGAAAAATGTAACAACATAATCGAATCGACTATATTGACGAAGCGCGGTGATGATTCCCAAAGTGATTCCAAGAACAAGTGCGATCAAGGCAGCTATCGTCACCAAGCGAAAAGTGGTGGGAATGGCCTGAACAAGGCGGGTAGTAACGGCGTGACCATCACGGGTTAAGCCCATATTCAGTTTTCCGACAAATCCACCCAAAATACCTTTTAACCAAAGAAAATATCGAAGTGGTGGGGGCACATCCAGCTGCAGTTGCCGAATAAGTGAGTGCAGTTGGTAGGCGGCCTTGGGGTCGGTGCTAAAGCGTAGAGCTTCAGTTGGATCCCCTGATATAGCGGTTAAGTTAAAGAGAAGAAAACTTGAGCCGAAAAGAATGACGACGAGTGTTCCAAGGCGTCTCATGATGTAGGCAAACAATTTTTATTCCTCTATCCGCTAATAAATAAATTCATGTATAAGGCAAACAATAATTTCCCAAGGGTAACAGCAAGCCGTGGAGACTGGATTTTATCCCAATCCCCACGGCCTCTCTGCTTTAACTTTAAACGTGTCCTAACTAACTCAATTGCTTAAGTTAGTTTAGAAATGCCACTCCCAGAAGTTCCAAACAAGGTTTGGAATGACCGCTGAAGGCTTAACGCCAGATAGGTCGGTATTGACCACAGTTAGAGCTGGCCATTGGTATAGACCCAATGTCCAGTAGTTTGTCATGAGCTGACGCTCGGTCTGAACCCATACGCGATTCTTCGTAGCATCTGACATTGCCGCTCCCTGTAGTGAATCACAGAGTGAATCGATCTTTGGATCATTCCAACCGAAGTGGTTGTTTCCAACATTTGACTGGAGCTGACCGCAGTCACCCTTTTGTACAGGTAACCCTGCGCCCCATGCGAACATGGCAGCGTCATATTTAGTCAGATCAAGCATTGAAGACCACTTAGGATTTGGCTCACCAGTTAGCTTGAAGCCGGCTTTTGCAAGTCCAGCTTGTGCGATTGTGAATGCATCAATACGACGAGCTGAGTTCTTGTAGTCCATATTGATTGCAATTGGCTTAGAAGCAACATCGCTTCCGTACACCTGCTGCATGATTCGAAGTGCCTGCGCTGTACGTGCAGCTTGAGTTCCGGCTGAAAATAGATTCGAGCCATTTGCTGCAATCATCGTAGTGAAAGCTGCACCCTCATCCGGCATCACGAAACGTGAGTTTAGAACCTGAGCAGCTGGTACGACAGGTTTAATTAACTTAGCAAGAATCTCTTCGCGTGGGTATGCAAGCAAGAAAGCCTTACGTACCAATGGGTTCTTGAATGGACCAGCATAAACATCTGTCTGTCCTGGAGCAGATGCCGTACGAAGTGAAATCTGCTCATAAGTTGCAGC
>Ga0194055_10001490_pt1 | contig 19085 bp, 10 predicted proteins | sample SepL449m_MetaG_FD_155482 | JGI IMG/M metagenome (GOLD analysis project Ga0194055, IMG submission 155482) | Anoxic zone freshwater microbial communities from boreal shield lake in IISD Experimental Lakes Area, Ontario, Canada - Sep2016-L442-9m | ecosystem: Environmental > Aquatic > Freshwater >...
ATTTGAGATTCCTTCGGCTCGTGCCACTGCGTCGAGCACACGAAAATCACGACCTTCTGGAAACGCAAACTCTCCCGGCTTGTTGACAAGCCCGTTCACAATAATAAATTTCTGCTCTGCAGGCCTATTGGATGGCAGAGGCTTCTCAAAACCTGCCCGCACAATATCTTCGCCGCCTTCTATTGAATCGTAGGCGCCAGATGTCTCCTCGAGGATGCACTTGGCTTGCAGCGACTGCGGCAAATTTTTGGCGGACAGAAACTGGTCCTTCGGAGCACAGCCGATCGGCAATACGGTCATCCAGACCGAAACAAACAAGAGAATAAACCGAACAGCGAAGGGCTGTGCAGGGAGTAAGCATTGGCGACGGGTTGTTTTCATAGCGTTAAAATGCTGAAGGCCTGATTGGAAAAGCATCGCGCACCTGTGTGACATAACAGGCTTGTAGATTTTTTAAGGATCGATTCCAGTGATGTTCCTTAGTTGTCGCCGTCTGCCCGCATCTTTCGTCCTCGCCCTATTTTTCCAGAAACTAGGGAACTCGGACTGATCAACGTGCAGATCGCCGTGGTGGATAGTGGACAGGACGGTCAACGGCACTTTCGCGAGCGTTGGACGGTTGACGAGCGGCCGATTGGATGAAGGCCGGGGCCGTTTGAAGGAGGGCAAGTCACTCTGGGCTCTGTTGCGACGAGAAGGATGGAAGAGTGAACAAGAACCTCGTGCACCAGCTTTATTGCGGGGTGGCTTCACAGCGTGGCAAACCGCAGACGATTCGTGTCGATAATGAACAGGAGTTCATCTCGAGGAGCTTGGATCGGTGGGCCTACTTGAAGCGTATGCCCCGCTGAAAACCTAGTTCACTAACAACCCGTCTGGTACCAAGTTGGGGGCATCCTCAAGAGGGAGAATACCTTTCTTAAAAACTGGCCTTATTCATGGAGGCAGGTCTACCGGCGGAACCAGTGGGGACGTTCATCTTGCGAGGCGTGGAACAACTGCCGCGTGACAACCAGCAACATCTCGTTCGGTGGCTCGATGGTGCTGGGTTGACACGAGTAATCGCCCCCGATCTTTACTACCGACTGAACAACGTGCTGTTGACTGCGACTCCTTCGCCATGGCGATCGCCCTCGTGCCGAGTCGCCGTGGGCAGAGCAGCTCGGTGTTGACGCCGAACCGTGTCTATTTGAGCGGTGCGTCTGCTGTCGGCTCGAGATACCGGATGCGCTTGTGCACGTCCGTGTTGATCGAGTGATACGGCTGCGATAGGTTGCCTGGGTCGAATAGCGTCTGCCGCATATGCTCTGCGTCGTCGTGACCGATGGCGTTCGTAAAAATCGGCAGCAGGTAGCCGATGCCGATCGTGGACGGCATCATCAGACGCGGATCGTAGAGCGACGGGTGCATCTGGCGCGCGTGAATGAGTCCCCAGCGATCGCGAAACCGATTCGCGTCGTACCCCTCCACGTGAAAGCCCGTCTGCGAGTGGTACTGAAGAACGGACACCGCGTTGTTCTTCCACTCAACCAAGAGATCGACGGCCTTCGAGCCCAGCAGCGCTGCGTAGAATCGGTCGAAGAGGATCGGGCGGCCACCGCGCTGCGTGTGCCCCACTTTTCTCGTAAAAATTGCCTCGTGCGCCGAGTCGCCCCGCCGATACTGCTGAAAGTAACGATCGCCCAGCCGTTGCATCAAGCGCGCGCGCAAGGCGTTGGCGGCTCCGCTCAACGCCACGTTGCCCGAAGGGTCCATGGAGGCGGACTCCGCCCCCAGCTCGACGCCTTCCTCATCGACGATACCTTCACCGCACACGATCACGACGTTCTTCTGCATGTCGTAGAGGTGCTTGACACGGTCGACGAGCCGGTCCATGTTGACACGATGCTCGGGCACCAGAATGATATCCGGCCGCCCATACGCGGTGCCAAGCGCGATGTATCCCGAGTGACGCCCCATAACTTCGATGATGGCGATGCGCCGGTGACTTTCGGCCGTGGTCCGAATTCGCTCCACGCCCTGCGCGGTCACCAGCACCGCGGTGGCGTACCCCGGCGTGGCGTAGTTGACGACCTGGTTGAGATCGAACACCACGTTCGACGAGTTGCGTGCGTAAACGTACCCGGGCTTGCCCTCGGCGCTGACGCGTACCCATTCGTCGGACTCACTCGGATAGTTCATACCTAGGTCGTTATCGATGGTCTTGGGTGCGAGCACGGTCGGCAGTCGTTCGGTCAGAGGCTGCAGACCGTTGAGGGTGCCGTCACCGCCTATGGCAATCAGCCCTTCGATGCCCAACGCCTCGAGCCGCTGCGTGATCAGGTCGAGTTCGGTCTTGTTGTCGGGGTCGATATAATCCCGCGACGAACCAATGAGCGTGCCACCCTTAGTGGCGTCGAGTTCGGGAATCGCTTGGAACAGCGGGTTGAGATGCACGTGCGGCACCCGCGGGTTGAACAGGCAGTTGAAGCCCTTCATGAGACCGTAGATCTCAATCCGCAGCTGATTGGCGCGGACGACGGCGCCATGAATGGCAGCGTTGAGCGCAGTGGTATCACCGCCGGCTGTCAATATGCCAATACGTTTCATACGCGTCTGCACCTAGCATAATTCGGGCCGAGGTGAAAGCCTCCGCAGGCGCCACCTTCGCATCTGATGGCCAAAGGATAGTCCGGTCAACGGAACTTCCACAAGCGTTGAACCCGCGATGAGCGATCGACGCGGCGAACTCGACGCATTTCTTTACCTCTCAAGCACAGATCGACGTTGCTAAAATTGCTCCAAACCACTGTTGAATGAGCAGTTTGTGCACCTTCGGCGCAGACCTTCCCGAATCAGGCTAGGCGGGAGCCTTTCAGAGGCTGTGAATATCGATCGCGGGCTCTACTTCGTCATGCACCTGGACAAGCTCGCCCCAGTCGGTCGGCAGCCCGCGTGCGGAAGAAACGGGTGGCGATTAGAGCGGCTCGCCCAAGTGCGTGAGGGGCTGGCTTCATGCGGCCGGCGACCTCATGCGACTGGACATTCAGGGGCGATGGCCTTCGCCCTTCAATCAGCTGACGGGCAATTTTCCAGCGTCGTACCAAAAGAGTGATCCCAGAACCTGTCTGGTGCACATGCGTCAGCGGCTCAAACCCTAACTGAAGAACTGGCGTCATTCATGGGGGCAGGTCAAGGAGCCAAGAACTGCGTCGAGTTCGCCGCGTCGATCGCTCATCGCGGGTTCGACGCTTGTGGAAGTGCCGTTGACCGGGCTATCCTTCCTGATACAGTTCTGGCGATTCCCGGCTGCTGGGAATCGCGCCTCAGGAGCCGCATGATGGACCGCCGCAGGTTTGTTGCTACCGCGGGGCTCTCGCTGTCTGGCATTCTGAGCTGGCCGCAACCCGCACTGGCTGCCGGCAAAAAGAAAAGGATCGTCGTCATCGGAGCCGGCGTCTCCGGATTGTCCGCCGCGAAGATATTGGCCGGGTATGGCCACACGGTGGTTGTGCTTGAAGCGCGGACGCGGATTGGCGGTCGAATTGCCACCAGTTCCCTGTGGGCCGACACTCCCGTCGACCTTGGTGCGGCCTGGATTCACGGCCCGGAGGGCAATCCCATCACGACCATCGCGAAGGCGCTCGGCGCCCCGATGGCCACGACGGTGTCCGATTCACAGATCATTTACGGCGAGAACGGCAGGGTGCTGGATGCGGCGGCAGCGTCCCACTTGGAGTCGCTTCGCACCAGCATTCAACGCACAGTCACCAATGCGCAGGACACCCTGAACACCGACATCGGCCTGCAGGCGGCGATCGAGGCCGGCATGCACTGGTCTCAAAGATCGGTCGCCGATCAGGTCGCCATGCGTTATCTGATCAACAGCGATTACGAGCATGAGTATGGTGGCAGCAGCTCGGCGCTGTCGGCGATGTGGTTCGATTCCGATGCCGAGTTCCCGGGCGAAGACCTGCTTTTTGTGACGGGCTACAAAGCCGTCAGCGATTTCCTGGCCCGCGGTCTGAACATCCAGCTCGGAGAGATTGTCCGGCGCATCAGGGTGCAGGGGGGCGTCGTGTACGTGAACACGCAAGCCCGCACGTTCACTGCGGACAAGGTCCTCGTCACCCTGCCGCTCGGCGTTTTGAAGTCCGGCGCCATTGAATTCATTCCGCGGCTGCCAGCCGCCAAGACGCAGGCGATCAACCGCCTGGGGATGGGTCTGTTGAACAAATGCATCCTGCGGTTCAATCGCACGTTCTGGGCCGAACAAAATGACTGGCTCGGATACATCCCCGCGTTGAACGGCCGATGGGCCGAGTGGATCAGCCTGTCGCGCCAGGTGGGGCAGCCGATTCTCGTGGGATTCAACGCCGCCGATTTTGGCCGCGAGATCGAACATTGGACGGATACGGAAATCGTCTCCAGTGCCATGGAGACGCTTCGTCGCATATACGGCCCGGGAACACCCGACCCGGTTGCGTCTCAAATCACTCGCTGGGCAACGGACCCGTTTGCCTACGGTTCCTACTCGTATCTACCGGTGGGCGCCACTCCCAAACTACGGACAGATTTGGCCGCGAAAGTTGGGCAGACCATCTTCTTTGCGGGCGAAGCAACGCACCGGCAGTATCCGGCGACGGTTCATGGCGCCTATTTGTCCGGCATTCGCGCCGCCGGGGAAATTCAGTCGTCGCCCTGACGCCGCTTGGCTTTGACTCACCAATCGCTGAACGGTGATCGAGGGATTGTCGTCTGGAACGGCGAGAGCCCATGCGAGCGGCTGCTAGGAAATGAGGCCGTTTCCGGAGCGACCGCCTGGCTTTGCAGTATTGCGGTATTGTGCGAGGCCTCCGTTTGCGATCGAACGTCTCTCCGTGAACCGCGGTGAAGACGGCCGCATCGCGAGAGTTCGCTACGTGCTGCCGTGGCACTTTGGCTGGCAACTGGGTCGGCCCTGCTCGTCGCAACACGTCCACGCGGCCCGGCGTCAACGGCGTCGTGGATCTCTCACCGTTTGAGTTTCTGGATCGTTTGGCGGACCATTGTGCCACCGCTGCGAAAACACCGGCACCGCTATCACGGCGTGTTTGCGCCGAACCACCGAATCATCCCGCTGTGGCCGTTCCAAGCGTCGCCCGATTACTGCCCGCGGCGCGATGAACGGCCCTACCCATCGCCCAAATGCTAGTTCGTCAACCGTCCAACGCTTGCCGACGTGCCGTTGGACGGGCTATCCTTTACAGCACGTGCACCGTGGGCTGACTTCTTTTAGCTTACGGGGCGTGAGGGCGTTTCTTGAGCGCGTCAACCAGTCCGGCGGCTATTTGGTCGGCTATCAGAGCGTTGCCGGCCTCGTTCATGTGTACGCCGTCATACGTCAGGTTCCCGATCCGCTTATTGTCCTTGTTGATCTTCTTGAGGGTGTCGACGAAGGCCTTGTGAAGATCGACCAAAGTGATCTTGTTGTCCTCCGCGAGCTTTCGGGTGATCTCGCCGTATTCCCCAAGCTTGGCCGTCAGGACGTTCTCAACGGTCATCTGCTCATTGATGACGGTGGGGGTGCAAAGCACGGGAAGGCCGCCGCTCTTGCGGATCAACGCGATCATGTTCTTGAGGCCGGCCTCGAAGTCGGGCTTGGTTGTGCCCTTCTCGCCGTGCCAGACGTCGTTGATGCCCAGGAAGACCACGACAACGGTGGGCTTTTCTCTTTCCAGCAACGCCTCCATCGTGCCGCCCAGACTACCGAAGGGGCCGTTACCTTCCAGGACGGAGGGCACACGCCCGCCGTCAAGCCCATGCTTAATCAGTTCGACTCCGAGACTGCTGGTGTTGGTGCTTTCCTTCAGGGCCGCCGCCATCATATCGATATAGCCGCCCTGCATGGTGACAGAGTCGCCGAAGAAAGCGATCGTCTCGCCTTTGAGCAGCGGCGTGTCCCTGGCTGTCAGCTTGACCAGTCCCGGCGAGGGCGACTTCTGGTCTTCCTTCTCTTGGGCCTGAACTGACGACAGCATAGCCAGGCAGATGGTTGCCACAAGAATCTTCGGACAACAGGGGTTGTTCATCATGAGTTTCTCCAGAATGCCTTAACGGCTGGTTACCGTCTCAGCGGCCTTAAAGTCACGCACGCTGCAGACCGGCCGTTCACTTCCCTTGATCAGGGCCGCCTCGAGCACATAGTCGGCCGCTTCCGGAATCTTCATCGTGAAGTCCAGCTGCGTCGCGCCGAATCCGTCAACCTTGCAAACCTGCGTCTTCTCCGCTACTGGCTGGCGGTCTTTCAGGATCCGCAGACGTACTGAACCATCCCACGTGCTCTCCAGGTCGTTGATCACCGAGACAGGGAACGCCTGTTCGGCGCCGATCACGTAGGCCGGATCATATGCGTCGATCATGATTCCGACCGGCGCGAACGAATCCCGCACGTATGTGTAGAAGTCAGGATCCCACTTGAGCTGTTCGAGGTCTGCCCAGTGGTCGCTCGTCTGACCGTCTCCGCGGGAATAGCCCAGCCCGCAGAACTCCATCACTGCCGCACAGTTGCGACCATGCCGCCAGAACTCGGTCTCGGCCGCCAGCAACTTGGCATACACGCGCAGCAGCTGTTCATTTGAGAAGCCCGGGCACATTGCGCCGTAGAGCTCCCTAGTCAGCGTCGTCGGGCTGCCGTCACGGTTCAGCCACAGCCAGCCGTATTCATTGAGAATAACCGGGTTCTTCTCCTTATTGCCATCGATCCCCTTTGGCACACGCCCCAGGTATGCCATTCGGAACAGTGAGTCCTTGTAGTGATACTCGTGGGCCTCGAACGTATCGCCGGGCCTCTCAGCGGCCTGCCAGCCGTTGTCCCAGGGTCTGTCGGAGAAGTCCAGCCCGCGAACCTTGTGGGTCGCCTGTGCCGTGCACGTCGCCGGTGTCTCGTTATTGGCATCCCAGATCACTACGCAGGGGTGATTCCACCGCTCCTGCACCCACTCCGTATACTCAAGAACCAGCCCATCCGTGGTGAACTCCGAGCCATCCGGGAACATCTTCCAGATCGGATATTCGTCCTGCACCAGGAAGCCCATCTCATCTGCGAGCTGATACCACTTCTCCGGCGGCTGGCTGATCGAGAACCGGAACGAGTTCCAGTACACATCCTTAAACTGCGTATACAGCTTCCGGACCCAAGCCTCGTCCCACGGCTTGTTGCCGCGCTGGGGGTCCTCGAAGAACCTGAACAGTGTGATGTTCGAGCCGCGCATGAAATACGTCTTGCCGTTCAGCAGGGCGAAGCCCGTCTCGGCATCGAAGGTGAAGCTACGCATCCCGACTTTGGTCGTGATCATGTCCCCTTCGCCGCGCACTTCCAGTTCGTACAGGAACGGATCTTCCGGCGACCACAGGTGACAGCCGTCAACCTTCACCGTCGCTACGCCCGTACGTTCCGCAGTGTTGGCCGCCTGGACTATGCAATCGTTCTCACCGACGACCTCCTTGGTCTTCACTTCGCGGACAGTGATATGCACGCGGGTGTTCTTTACGCCTTCGCCGCCGCGCATATAGGTGTGAACCGTCACGGTCTTGCTGTCGATGTTTGGCACAGCCTGTACGCGCAGGATGTGGGGTGCGCCGCTGAGGATCACCTCGACGGAATCATAGATGCCAGAGATATACTGCCGCTTCTCATCGTCCCAGCCAGACTGGATCGGCTTGGGCGTGCAGGCCGGTGATCCGCCGATGCGGATGAGCAGGTCGTTCTCGCCTACCTTTAGAGCCGGGGCGATATCAAACAGGCCCGGGGTGAAGTTGAACACGTGATCGCCGACGGGCTTGCCGTTGAGGATCACCTTTGTTCCGAACATTGCCCGGTAGACCTTCAGTATTGCAGAGCCCGGCAGAGGGCCGGCCACGGTGAACTTCCTGTGGTACCAGAACGCCTGCGCGTCACCCATGCCAGGAGTGGCTAGGTCTTTCAGGCCGGGCACCGGAATCTTATGCGTAAAGGCCGCGGGTGCGTTATCCATGCCACCCGGCTCAATCTCCCATTCGCCGTCCAGAGAGATAACCTTGCGCAGGTCGTCCTTGCCGATAGCCGGCAGAGCTGAAAGTTCGGTTGCTGGGACAGTCGTTACCGCAACGATCTTCGGGGCCGCGTTGGTCCAGCCTCGTTTGCCGCTGGCCTCGGCACCCTTCTTCACAACGGCTTCGACCTTCTCGGTCGTCGTGCCAAAGAACTCCAATTGACCCAGTGAGAATCCGGCAGGATTGCTAGGATCGGGCACTTCCATCGTGTTGTCGTTGAAAGCAGCCGCGCTCACACAACGGAACCAGGTGTAGGTTTTCGGTTTGGCAAAGTCTGCCTTCTTGATGGTCTTACCCTTCAGCTTGGCGGCAAGGCTCTTTACGTCTTCAGCGGTGACAACCTTGTACATCTCTTCGGTTTTGAATGAAGTGAACAGCATCACCTCACTGCGGGGATAGACGCGGAACGGGCTGTCGTCACGGCTGGTCGCGTTACAGCGATAGATATCCACCCAATCGCCGTCGGTACCAGTGTTGGAGCCCTGAACGGCCCACGTTTTCGGATCGCGCTCAGGCTTGTCTGTGCTGGAGGCTATCGTGAAATGTGTGAGGGTGTAGGGGTGCTTGAGCTGGACGGCGACAAAGTACGGCTTCGCTTCTGTCGGGCCACCGTCGCCGCCGTCGCAGAAGGACACGTACCACTTCTTGTTGTCAGGATCGTTTGAGAACACTGACGCCGCCGGCGTGCCCACCCAACTCGTATAGGGGGAGTCCTGATGCGGAACCGCGCCCGGAGGACTGCAAGGATCAAAGGTCATCTTGACCCAGTCGGCATTCGTCGGCTTGAGTTGATCCATCCGCGCGTCGGGAGGGGGCGGCTCGGACGCGGCGATGTCGTCTTCCGGATCGGTCAGGTCGCCGCCGAGCAGAAACGCATTTCCGGGGCCAAGAGCTTCATACGCCGAAGCACGCTGCTAGGCCAGCGACACCACCAGAGACAGCAAACTCACGACCAATGCCGTTCTTCTCATCTCGAAGCTCCTTTTACGCGACAGACTTTGTCAACATATTGACTGCACTGCGAGGCCTACGTCTGCTCCACGACGAACACCACGGAACAATTGACGAGCGATAAGAGTATTGCCTTTCCCCTGACACTTCAACCATCAATCCACCCTTTGCGCTCCTTTCGTGCTGTTGTTGGTTTCTACAGGAGGTGCTTGCGTGGCAGGTCGAGAACTTTTTAAATACAGACCCACCAACACAATCACAATGATTGGCAACCAACCGATTCTTTTTCGTCGCATGAGCAACTCATCAACTCAAGCCAACAGGTAACGGTGAGTTGCGTATGCGACGAGTCTTGTGTTGGCCGATTATGCCAGCAAAAGGAGTCATAAAATGACAGTCGCCCCAGTTTCTATCGATACCGGCCGTTCGCGTGGGCCAGATTTCAAAATCTTTGTGTCGCTGGTCGCTGCGACCGGACTTGTCATCGCCGCGGTCTGGTTTGGCTCGAAGCCTTCTGCGCTGCCGCCGGCCGCCGACGCGGCGTCCGGATCTGTGTCTCCCATCGTGGGCGACCGACTACCGAGTTGGAACGACGTGGGAGTGAAGCGTGAGATTCTTCGCTTTGTGGATGCAGTCACGCAGGAAGGCGTTACGTATGTGCCCGTGGCCCAACGCGTGGCGGTGTTTGATCACGACGGCACGCTCGTCTGCGAGAAGCCCGTCGTGCACGGCATGTTTCTGATCGATCGGATCCGCGCGATGGCGAAAAAACGTCCGGAGCTCGCAAATGAGGAGCCTTACGCTACGCTTCTCACTGGCGATATCGAGTCGGTGCGAAAGCTCGGCAAGAAGTATTTCATTGATCTCACGTTTGCCACGCTGGCTGGTGTGTCGGAAGAGCAGCTTGAGTCAGAGACTCGAGAGTTTCTGAAGACCGCAAAGCATCCTGTCTTCGATGTGCCGTATCAAGATGTCACGTATCAGCCGATGCGAGAGTTGATCGGGCTCCTGCGGAGTGCGAAGTTTACAGTGTGGATTTGCTCCGGCAGTGGCGTGCATTTCATGCGTCCCGCAGCCGAGGCGTGGTATGCCATCGGCCCAGAGCATGTGATCGCTTCGCGTGCCGCCAGTGCCATGCGCGAGTCCCCGCAGGGGGCCACTGCCGGTGGAGTGGAGGGCATCTCGACGCCTAATCAGCGGCTGGAACTGATCGTTCAGTCCGAGCTTGAGGTTTTAAACGATCAGGATCGCAAGCCTGTGAGCATTGCTGAGCACATCGGCCGCCGGCCAATTTTTGCGGCCGGCAACGTGGGGAACGAAGGCGATATCGCCATGCTGCGATGGTCGCAGTCGAGCAAGTACCCAAATTTGCAGGTGCTTGTGCTGCACAATGACGACAATCGAGAAATGGCGTATGGCGAGAAGTCGAACGCATCCCTCAAGGCAGCCGAGCAATATGGCTGGCAGGTTGTACGAATGGCCACGGACTGGAACCGCGTGTTCGCTACAGAGCTCATGCGAAAAGAGAAAGCTCCGCAGAGCGGTGCCGCACCGCGAGACCGTTGGGAGTCAGAGGTCGTTGCTTACGAGACGTTCGAGCGCGATCAGCCGTCGGTGCCAGACGGCTTCTGTTTTCTGGGGTCGTCAAATATTCGACTCTGGCACACGCTCTCCAGCGACTTCCCAGGGATCAACGCGATCAATCGAGGCGTCGGTGGCGCTTGTTTGGCTGATGTTGCCGAGTTTGCGTCGCGACTCGTGGCTCCAGTAAAGCCTTCGGTGATTGTTGTGTCTGCGGGTACAAACGATGTCGCCGCCGGCGCGACTGCCGAGGATGTGCAGAACGCTTTTGCGAGGCTCATTCAGAACGTGCGACGGGATCTGCCGGACGTCAAGATCGTGTTTTTGTCGATTGCGCCGAGCATAGAACGTTGGGATCAAGTCGATCGCCAGCGGGCGGCCAACAGGGCAGTGCAAGCCTTCGTTGAGTCGGGGGAAGTCGAAGGCGTGAGTTTTATCGATACAACCGGTGCGTTTCTCGGATCCGATGGCAAGCCATCCCCCGAGTGTTTTCTCGACGACCTCCTGCATCCCAGCACCATCTGCAACGGGCGACGTGCGGCGATTGTGCGGGCCAGCGCACTTTTTATGCGGCCAGGCGGATCGGCTTTGTAGGGGTGTTTGCCGCCGCGTTTAAGCGAAAGGAAGAATCACGAGACTACCCATGTGGGCATTGCGGCGGCAGGCTTATTCCCACCATCGCCCCACCAGTGCCCAACGCACCAGGCGGTTGCTGCCGATCCGACGGTTGCGGACATGCCATTGACCGGGCTATCCTTTACGCTCCCCGCAGGGATAAACAAATTGCCTGAAAATATACCACGAAGGGCGGCCTCACCATGACAAAACTGTTCTCGTGGCCGCGGCGGTCAGGCGTTCGCGGCCGGCGTGCGGCCACGGCGTCCCGCTGGGCCCCAACGCAGCGCGGTTTCGAATTACTCGAGGCCAGGCACGCCCTCACGTTCGCGGAGTTGCTCCCGACACTCGCCGGCGTTCGTCAGTCCGCCTACCAGACCGAGGACCAATCGCTCTTTTTCACCAACCAACAGAAGGCTGCGGCCACGGGCGTGAACGTCGCCGGCGAGGTCATTCTCTACAGCCTGAGGCCCGCGTTCGATGCGAACTACGCGCTCAGCGTGAAGGCCGCCCGCGGGTCTGATATGGACCCGGCGATCGCGCTCTACGACGAAGCGGGCCAGCAAGTCGCCGTGAACGATGACGTTTCGGCGGCGGATTCATCGAGTCGTCTCGTGCTTCCCCTGCTGGCCGGTCAGCACTACTGTCTCGCCGTCACGAGTTACGACAACACCGTGACGGGCCGCTATGCGGTGAACGTGGCGGCACAGATCGGTGATGACTCTCACGAACACAACAACACGCTGCGACGGGCGACCGCCATGCCGCTTGCGGCCACCGTGCAGGGCGTCATGGCCGACAATCGCGACCTGTACGCCGTCGTTTTCCAGGGTGTCGGCCGGGCGGGCTCGAGCGCGTCGATCAACTTTGACAACTCGCTCGGCGACCTCGATCTCACGCTGCTCGACCGAAAGGGGCGGGAGATCGCCCGCAGTGAAGGCACAACCGACCGCGAGGTCGTCTCATTGGCGGGCCTGCCGGCGGGTCGTTACTACCTCGACGTAACTGGCTACGGCGGGGCGTACAATCCCGCCTACACGCTCACCACGGACATCCAGGTGAGCACCACGCGTGCGGCCGCGATTCCCGCGGATGCCTTCGATGGCATCAACCCAAACAACAACACCCGTGCCATGGCCACCAATCTGGGGACGGTGACGGCAACCAGCGTGGTCAACAGCCTGACGCTCACGCGCAACGACGTCGACTTCTTCAAGTTCGCGATCAGCCAACCCGGCACGAGCAGTAGCGAAGTGCTTGCACACTTCGACAACGGACTCGGCGACATCGATCTGCAACTGCTCGACTCCACCGGCCGCGTGCTGGCGACATCGGAAGGCGTCACCAACGTGGAGCGGGTGAGCTTGGCCGGCCGGCCCGCCGGCACGTACTACCTCAAGGTGTATGGCTACAACGGGGCGGCGAACCCGTCCTATGCACTCCGTTTCAACCACGGCATCGTGCTCGCCCAACCGGTGACACTGCCGTACCAAGGGCCGCCGATCCAGCCGCCGCCGGTGGTGCCCCCCGTGAGCGGGTCGGGGGCCTGGACCATCGCCGTCTACATGACGAGCACCGATCTCTCGTCGTACGCGTTCGACGACATCAACGAGATGGAGTATGCGGCGAGCCGGTTCGCCCCTGGCGCGAAGATCGTCGTCTTCTGGGACCAGTGGTCCAAGGGGTCGTACGCCACGGGTGGTGGCACGCAGGCTGCTTGGGGGACGGCGGGTCGCGCGATCATCGCGTCCGACACGAACGCCAATCAGATTGCCACGTCGTTCGAAATCGTGGGCGAGCGTAACACCGGCGACCCGGCGGTGCTGCGGGATTTTCTCACCTGGACGATGACGGTGGCGCCCGCCACGAATTACGGCGTCTTGATGTGGGACCACGGCGGCGGCCTGTCGGGTGTCAATTTTGACGACGAGAGCGGATACGACAGCATCACGGTCAAGGAACTGCAGTCGGCGGTGACGCAGTCCGGCATGAGCCCCAAGGTGCTCGCCTACGACGCCTGCCTGATGGGGAATACGGAGCAGTTTTATGAACTGCGTGCGATGGCGCCCGTGCAGGTTGCTTCCGAGGAGGTCATCAACGGCCCCGGGTACAACTACCGCACCAGCTTCGCACCACTCGAATCGCAGCCCGCCTCGGTGACGCCGCAGGCTCTGGCCCAGGGGATCGTGAACAGTTTCACTGCCCAGTACGGCAGCGACGGCTCATCGACGATCGCGGCCGTGTCGAGCGACCGCATAGGGGCCGTGGCGGCAGCGGTGAAGTCGTTCGTGACCGCGAGTGCGGGCTTCAGCGCGGTACAGATCGGCAGGGTGAGGACCGTGCTCGGCCAGGTGACGCACTTTGAGTATGTCCAGTACGCGGACCTCAGGCAGTTGATGTCGCGTCTGGCGGCGGCGACCGACCTCCCACAATCGGCGCGGACGGCGGCCGCCAGCGTGGTGACCGCGATTGATGCCGCAGTGTTCGCCAAGATGTCCGATCAGCGTCTGACCGGCGGCATGTCGATCTATCTGCCGTCGAAGGCCGCTGACGAGATGTCCGACATCGGCCTGTTCAGCGACTGGGCCGCGGCCACCGGCTGGAACAGCTTGGTGAATCGCGTCCTGGGGCGACTTGCGGCAGTGCGGTCGCCCGCGACTGCCGGCCATTGGCTCTATGCCCCGCGAGGACACCACGCGTAGCGACTTCGCGAAGCCGCTCGTCAGGCGTGGCCCGCGAGCACCGCGGTCGACTCGGCGGCCAATCGTGCATTGTGCAGCAGCAGCGTTTCGTTGGCCCGCAGGCACGGAAGGCAAAGGCGGATACCGGAGCCTTTCGCTACCGCAGCGTGAGGCCATCGCACCACCCCGCTCCCGCGTGTAGACTGCCCCACGGTTCAACCAACGTCTATCGCTCATCGCGGATCCGACGCTTGTGGAAGTGCCATTGGCCGGACTATCCTTTGGGGGGCGGATTCATGCCACATCCTCTGCGCCGGTGGCGGCTCACTCATCCTCCTCGATACGCAGACCAGCACCCGCATCACGCTCATCGGCGGACTTGGAAAAATCAGCGAGCCCACCTGGTCGCGCTAAGAGATTTGGAAAGTGGGGTGGCCAACGGGATTCGAACCCGCAACAACCAGAATCACAATCTGGGACACTACCATTGAGCTATGGCCACCATTTTTGAGGGGCTGGACTGATAGCAGAACGAACGCGCCTGCCAAGGGACAAAACTAGGATCGTGTTTCGCGGACGATGGAAGTGATTTCACAACTCTTTGCACGTGGACAACAGAACTGCGGTAACCCACAACTGTGTGAAGCCGCTACAACTCCGGAAAAAAATGACCCGAACCCAATAACTATCGAACGTTTATGACACCTACTCCTCACAAAACATCCGCAGCGTTTGCAGTGATTGCTGGACTTTTTTCGATTATGTCTGCGACGGCTGCAAACGGAGCGACATGGGCGGAGTCGTTTGAGGGCAGGTTTGCAAGAAACTATTTCGTCGAGCCTCAGGAAATGAACGGTGGCTGGAGCAACTTGAGAATCAATCCTGCCGCTGGCTATTCCGGCAGCGCTGGTGAAGTCAACATTGTTAAAACGCCCGCCCGCATAGGCAATGGTGCGATGAAGTGTGTGCGAACACAGCAAGGTCGCCGTATGGAATTTGAACTGGTGAATCGCGATGAAAACGACAGTCCGCGGGTGAATCAACAGTGCTGGGCAGCCGTCAGCATTCTGGTCCCGGCGGCCAGCGTCACGCATTCAGGAATGGTGATTCAGTGGCATGGTGGATTCCCCGGAAAAGCCCAAGGCCAAGAATACGCCCAAGGCCCGGAGGCGTGCCTGCGACTCGATAATGGGCAGTTCACCTTTCATACAAACTTCAAGGAATCCAAACAGACCGCACCGGGCAGCAGAGTGGCGAAATTGGTGGAAAAGGCACAGCCGGGGCAATGGTATGACTTCGTGTTTCACCATTACTTTTCGCTGAACGACGACGGGCTCACGGAAATTTGGGTGCAGGGCCGGAAGCTCTATTCGCAGAAAGGCTGCAACGCCTTTTACTATCGCAGCAAGTTCGCTTTCAAATTTGGTTCCTACGGCAGCGGGACAGGCGGCACGATTCTTTTTGACGAGGCTAAAGTCATGACCGGCGCGGGCAGCTACGAGCAGGTGTCGCCCGGCGGAGCAAAGCCGCTCCCACTGCCTGTGCCCACAACCATTCCGGCTTTTGCCCAGCCAAACCAACCCGGAGCCACAGCGCCAGCCAGCCAGAAATGAAAATGCTCCTCCTCAATCTCACGCTGGCATTTTGCGTTTTTGGCGGGCGTGTTTACTCCGTAGAAACTTCGACTGCTGCGAGTGTGCCCGAAAAGGCGGCTGGCGAAGAACCTTCCGGTAACTGGGAAGTCCGCCTCCGCCCGTTTATGCGCGAGAAGCCCGAGTGGTATGTAGGGGCTGAGGCTGTCCGCATCGCTGACAACGTGCTGCTTTACCAATGCGACTCCGGCGGCTGGCCAAAGACCATCGCTTTCAAAAAAAGGATCGACCTGACCGCGAATGTCACCGACGCGGATCGCCCCGCCATCGAAGCCGCCAGGAGCAAAACCGACAGCACGATAGACAACGGCTCGACCTACACGCAGATGGAATACTTGGCGCGTGTCTCCAACGCCACAAAGCAGGAACGATTCAAAGCAGGATTCCTCAAGGGCCTCGATTATCTCCTCAATGCCCAATACGAAAACGGGGGCTGGCCGCAGTTTTCCCCCTTCCCCAAGGACAAGGAATACCTCGCGCGTGTCGTTTCAAACCGCGACACGAAAAACTACTTCCTCCACATCACTTTCAATGACGAGGCGATGGTGTCCGTCCTGTGCTTGCTGCAAAGAATCACCAACGACAAAACCCGATACGCTTTTGTAGATGCCGAGCGCCGCTCGCGCTGTGAAAAGGCCATCGCAAAAGGCGTCGAGTGCATTTTGAAATGCCAGATCGTGCTGAACGGAAAACGCACCGCGTGGTGCGCCCAGCACGACGAGAAGAGTTTAACGCCCGCAGGTGCGCGGATTTATGAAAAGGCATCCATCAGCGGGAGTGAGGCTGTGGGCATCGTGCGTTTTTTGATGAGCCTCGACGCACCCTCGCCCGAAGTCGTGGACGCCATCCAGTCGGCGGTGGCGTGGTTCGATGCCGCCAAGATCAATGGCCAGCGCTTGGTGGAGAAGCCGGAGGCGTCGCTGCCCAGAGGGTTTGATAGAATCCTGGTCGCCGACCCGAACGCGGAGCCGCTCTGGGCACGTTTCTACGAACTGGGAACACAACGGCCCATCTTCTGTGGCAACGACGGCGTCATCAAACGCAACATGTCCGAAGTCGAACCCGATCGCCGCACTGGCTACATGTGGTATTGCACGACTCCCGCCGAATTACTGAACAAAGACTACCCCATCTGGCAGAAAAAATGGGCTCCCGAAAAGAACGTCCTGAAGAAATGAGCGCCACCGAAATGAAGCAGTATGGGAAACGACTTCTCAGACAAAGCGCGGCGATGATCGGTGCGATCGCCATTTTCACAGCGCTGACGAGCCCGTTCACCCATGCAGCAGAGAAAGAAACCCCGCCCGAACTTGCAGCAGTCCTCACGAAGATTGACCGCACGCTTTTAGAACAAAACGAACAGGACATCCGCGCTTGGCTCGATGCGCGCATCGCCGCAACAGGCGATTTCGGCGTTTACTCGTTTGGCTACACCAGCGTCCAAGTCAAAGGAGACACGGCAAAGGTGGATCTAAACCGTGGCGCACTGGCGGACTCCGCAGCCCAGTTCATTCGCGCCTACGAGATGCTCGGCGAACGGAAATACCTCGATGCCGCACTCAAGACGGCGGATTTTTTCCTCCAGGTGCAGCAACCCGCCGGACATTTTCCCACCGGGGCCACCATCGAACGCGGCGGCAAAGCCACTTCCAGCGTCGGAAAGAGTCCGCTGGAAGTGGTCCGCATGGAGGACGGCATTCAATTTCGCCCCTTTGCGCTGCTGCTGCACGCGCACCGACTCACCGGCGAAAAGAAATACTTCGACGCTGCAAAGAAACTCGCCGACCTCGTGACACAGCGCATCCAACATCCCGAGTGGGGCTGGTGCCCCACGGAGTTTGACACGCGGATCGAGGGCTCCGCAGAAAAACAGAAGGAGTCGAGCGGCGTTTATGGTGTTCGCGGTGGTGGATCCTACTCCGACGCCTGCACGACCGACGGATTCCGCATTTCCGTGATCATGTATCACGCGACCGGTGACAGGAATTATTTGAAAAGATCAGCCCAACTCGGGAAGTGGCTCTTTGCCACGCAGCTCGGCAAAGGCGACGTGCGCGGCTGGGCCGACAACTATAACTCCAAAAAAGAACCAGTCCCCGCCCGCAATTTCGAGGGCCTGTCAATCGATCCCCGCAACTTCAACCGCTACATCGCAACTCTGTTGACTTGGTTTTACGCCATGACAGGGGATGAAAAATACGGCAAACTTTTCATGGAGTCCTACACATGGCTCAAAGCTCAGGAACAGCCCGACGGCTGGGCCGCCGAGTATTCCTACGATGGGCTTCCGGTGTGGAGCCAAGACTACAAGACCTATCGTTACGACCAGCCCCAGACGTGGCCCGAAAAGATCATGCATGTGGAGGTCCGCGACGGAAAGCCGTGGTATAACCGAGTCAAAGTGCAGATGGATGACAGCAAAATCATCCACGACTTAATTCAAAAAGGCGGGTTTGAAACGCTCGTGCAATGGCACAAAAGCCCAGTTCAACTCAGCGACGAACAATATCTCGCCGCCCGTCTTGCCGCCGCAAAACGCTGCACCGACGAACAACTGACCGTGCCTCTGCAAAACCTGATCGAACCCGCCAAGCAAACCACCGTGCATGCCAACTATCTGGAAAGCGTCCGTCTTCGCCTGGCCGCGCCCGACGCAAAAGGATTACCCCCGAGCGACTCCATCGGGCGAAAAGAAATGACCCGCCAAAGCTGGCACGGCCCCCACACATGGGCAGAGCCATACCACCCGCCCTTCGGCTGGGCGAACTGGCAGTATGTATGGGACGCCCGTCTCGCACTGGGCCTGATTAAAGCCGACGCCATTGCCAGCGGAGGACGCGGTCTGGAAATCATGCACCTCTGGCCCGCATGGGACGTGATGGGCGACTGGACCACCCGCTGCATCAAAGTGGAAAACTGGCTCAAAGTGCCGCTGCCCGCCGCAAGTGATCAAAAATAATTCCAAAAGATTGCATTACTCCTCTCCAAAAACTGGAGGCGCCGCACGCGTGATGAAATCCATACTACTTGTCTCGACGATTTTTCTAAGCCCACACGCACTCGCGCAAATCCCGCAACCAACGGACGCGCCCAAGCCATTGAAGCCCGAGCAAAGCGCGGCGGCTTTTAAGTTGCCGGAGGGTTTTCGGATGGAGGTCGTCGCCAGCGAACCGCTCATCGCGTCGCCGTCGGCGGTGTGCTGGGATGAACGCGGACGGATGCTTGTGAGCGAGCTGCACGGCTACAATCTCGCGGGGCAACTGGACAGCGAGGAACTGAACAAGACTGGAATGCTGGACACGAAGGTGCGCCGAGTGCAGGCAGGGGAGAAGTTTAAGGAGGCGGCGGGGGCACTTTCGAGGTGGTGAAAGTGCTGCGCGACACTGACGGCGATGGGCGCATGGATGTGGCGGAGGTGTGGGCTGACGATTTGCCGCCGGTCTATGGACTCGTGCCCGCGCGCGGCGGTGTCATCGTGGCATGCGCGCCGGACATTATCTTCCTCGCGGACCACGATGGCGATGGCCGGGCTGAGGTGCGCAATAAACTGTTC
>Ga0194055_10001492_pt1 | contig 19071 bp, 11 predicted proteins | sample SepL449m_MetaG_FD_155482 | JGI IMG/M metagenome (GOLD analysis project Ga0194055, IMG submission 155482) | Anoxic zone freshwater microbial communities from boreal shield lake in IISD Experimental Lakes Area, Ontario, Canada - Sep2016-L442-9m | ecosystem: Environmental > Aquatic > Freshwater >...
GGAATGCTCAACTGGTACATCGATCCGATTTCCAGCGGCCCCCTCGAAGGAATCAACAACAAGATCGGCGCACTTCAAAGGCGTGCCTACGGATACAGAAACTATGAACATCTCAAGCAGCGTATCCTCACACTCCATCACACCAAGTTCACACTAAAAGGCTAATGTCCTCGAAAACCTCATCCCCCCAAAAAGTCGGATGAACCACAAAACTGGGTTCGGTTTTTAGAGAAGTTCTGCCAGTACAGGGGTTACAGAGTAGTCCGTTCCTGACACGAACCTCGAACGCCTGAAGAGGGAACTGGCTCACGATCTGCGTCAGTATCTGAGGATTTCATCGGGAAGTACGGTCGTCAGTTTGTGGCCACAGTTCCTGATTGATATCGACGAACTGCTCAGCCCAGTGATAGTGATCCAGCAGTCCGGTGGTATCGCGTCCGAGCAGACGATAGGCGGCGTAGATTGCTTCGACCGTCGCCAGGCCTCCGTCAGGGTCTTCGCGGACTTTGGAGAGTCGTGGATAAGCCGTTGTCAGGGGGGGAAGCGTGCGGATCGGTACCGCCGCGTGAGCACGCTCCATCGGTTCGGCATGTCGCCATGTCCCGTCCAGCACCAGCAACCCGCAATTCAGGTCCTCCGGGCCAAGGATCGGACCACCCAATCCCAGCCTGACATATCCGGTCAGGTCATAAGGCATCCTGGGGAAATTGCAGAAGGCCAAGTCACCGCGACCGCGTAATGGTCGAACAGTACACTTCGCGCGTCGTTCACGTGGGTGAACGACGATCACAGTGGGGGGAAACACAGGCGTCATCCACTCTGAACCGCTTCATTGCCGTCGCGAGGCTCCATTTCAGGAGTTGGCGATGGAACTGGTTCGACATACGTTCCGTGCTTGATCTGCAGGCCAGTCTTGTATTGGCCGAGAATTGCCTGAATCATCGGAGCTTCGACCGTTTCTCGTTCCAGCAACTCTCGAGTCAGATGCTCCATGACGGGGCGCTGAGTCGACAGGATTTCGTTGGCTGTGTTGTATGCCGAATCGATAATCCTGCGGACTTCCAGATCGATTTCACGAATCGTTTCTTCGCTGTGCATGTATTCAGAAGCCCCACCTGACCCGGCCAGGAATGGGCTGCTGCGAGATTCACTATAGTGGACTCGTCCCAGCTTGGGACTCATTCCGAATTCTGTCACCATTCGCCGAGCCAGATCGGTTGCTCGCTGCAGATCGTTGGAAGCCCCGGTTGAGGATTCCTGGTAAACCACATCTTCAGCAGCGATTCCACCCAGCAGAACGCAGATCCGATTGAAAAGCTCCGTTTTGGTAACGAGTTGGCGGTCTTCTTCGGGCCGCTGCATTGTGTATCCCAAGGCCCCAAGACCTCGTGGAATGATCGAAACCTTGTGAACAGGATCGACATGCGGCAGCGAACAAGCGACCAGCGTGTGTCCCACTTCATGCCAGGCAATCCGTTGCTTCACTTCTTCAGGCATGACTCGCGCCGTCTTTTCCAGCCCGGCGACGACTCGTTCAAAACCTTCTTCGAATTCGTTTTGAGTGACAGCCGATTTGTTATTTCGAGCCGCCAGCAAGGCGGCTTCATTAACGAGGTTTGCGAGATCCGCACCGACGAAGCCTGCTGTCAGCTTGGCGATGTGCTTGAGATTGACGGAATCGTCCATCTTGATTTTGGCGGCATGCACTTTCAGGATCGCTTCGCGTCCCTTGATGTCAGGCCTGTCGACAAGGACGTGCCGATCAAATCGACCGGGACGCATCAATGCGGGGTCGAGTGTTTCGGGGCGATTCGTTGCACCCAGCACAATGACACTCTGGTCCGAACTGAATCCATCCATCTCAACCAGCAATGCATTCAACGTCTGGTCACGTTCTTCGCCACCTCCCGGTGATCCGTGGCTGCGGACCTTGCCGATCGCATCCAGTTCATCGATGAAAATGATGGAGGGAGACCGCTGTCCTGCCTGCTGGAACATGTCGCGAACGCGAGCCGCCCCGACGCCGACGAACAGTTCCACAAAATCCGACCCCGAAAGACCGAAGAACGGTACCCCTGCTTCCCCGGCAACGGCTTTTGCGAGCAGAGTCTTGCCGGTTCCAGGTGGGCCAACGAGCAGCACGCCGCGTGGAATTCGACCTCCCAGTGCCTGATATTTGGCGGGATTTCGCAGAAATTCCACAATCTCACGCAGTTCTTCGACCGCTTCGTCGATCCCGGCGACGTCATTGAAGGTGATGCCTAGTTCTTCCTGAACGTAAAGCTTGCCTCGACTGCGACTGAATGCGATGGCAGAACCGGGCCCACCCATTCGTCGCATCACGATGAACAGGAATCCGACGATCAGGGCGGCTGTCAGGCCAAGAACGACAAAGTCACGCCATAGCGATTCGTCCTCGTACTTAAACGGAATCTTGGCCGCTTTCAGAAGATCCGTCAATTTGACCTGATTGTCTCCATGCATTCCGACGAGCGAAACTTTGAAAATCTTCGGTGCGGTCTTGCTGGACTCAGACTTCGGGGCATTCTGATAGACCAGTCCTTTAGTGCCGATTGTCAGTTCATAGACGTTGTGAGGCCCCAATTCCCCATCGGTGACTTTCGTCTCAAACTCACTGATGGTGACAGTCGTATGCTGCCAGAGTCGGGCGAGCTGGAATACGACAATCACCAGAATAAAGGCGACCATGACGAACCAGAATACGTTGGTCGATTGCCCACGTTCCGGTTTTTTGGGAGAGCCGCCGCCCGGAGCAGGTTTTCGCGGCGCATCGCCTCCGGGACCACCCATCAGCAGTAACGGAGACGGATCATCGGATTCGTGCTGAGGATTCGGATTCAAAGGTTGATCACCGAAAAACCATGGTTGCCAGAGTTTTGCCATCCCAAGAACTCTAAGTTCCAAAACCAGCCGGGTCAACCGGAAGCGGCGATTGAGGGATTTCTTGTCAGCCAAACTCGCATCAGTGTTCTCGTATTCGCGACCGGGTGCTGAGCAATCAATCCGGCTGATGCGAGCTGGTCTGCTCCAAACACAGACAATCCGGATGTTGTCACGGCGCAGGCGATGGGAGATCAAAGCCGTCAAGCATCGGTGCGGGGGTTGGTGGTGAAGGAGGGATGTCGCCAGGCGGAATCTCTGTTCCCTCGGGACGAGGCTGCGGATTGACTCGCTGGCGCGTGTGAGGACGTTCTGTCGTCCTCGCAGTATCGGGTGTCAAAAACGCCGAGATGTAGGGATTCGAACCGGATGTCCGAGCGGCCGCTTCCAGGATTTCACTGCCGCGCGGGTCATCATTGAAGTGCAGTATTAAACCCAGCAAGAACAACCGATTCGCATCGCGAAGGTCTTCCTGAGCCCAACTTGCGATGGGGGGCAGAATCGACTGCATCCCCTGATTATCGGGACCGAAAATTGCCGGAAACAACTCACCCGATTGTGGAATCGTGGGATCAAGATCGATGCTGCGTTTGAATTCTCGAATGGCCGAGGCGAACTGCTTCATGGCTGCGAACGCCAACCCCAGTCGAAAGTGGGCCTCGGACCGTTCCGGAGCCTGATCGACCGCATTGCGATAGTGCACATAAGCCTGGGGCCAGAAGTGTTGACGCAGTTTTTCGTCTCCCAGTCGCTGTTGTTCCATGCTGGAACGTCGGGCTCCCGGGGGTGACTGAGGCTGACGTGGTCGTGGGGCCGTGTGCGACGCCTGCCGGGTTGACGCAGAACCAACAGTGGCAGGTCCCCCCAAACCTCCCTGCTGCGGCAGCCCTAAAGGGCCTTGTGGAATTCCCTGTGGAATCGGAGGAAAAGGGCCGGGAAAACCTGGCATCATTGGACCGTTGGGATTCACGTAAACCCCGGAGCCCAGTGGTGCCGGGAACGGCAGGCCGTTCAAGGACGAAAATCCGATCGCCCCTTGCGTTGGCATCGTTCCACCCAGCGACAGGCCCGGGCCACCAAAATACCGCTGCCATGGAAGCTGGTAGTTCAACTGATATTCGTAGACAGTCTGAGTCGGTACTGTGCTGAATACCGGTTGTTGGGCCGTCGCAAAGTGTTGACTTCCGGCAACGATCACGACGGCGATCCACGGAAGACGGTTCATGATGCACCTGGCTGGAAAGGGAGCGTTTCAGACAACCCTGATTATCAAGGCCCCACAAAACCGCCGTCAATTCGTCATTTCAGCAGTTTGCCCTAATTTCGCAAAGGCGCGCGAACCACCGCGATTTGGCGATTCACTCGACGTGTTGCAGAATCGCAACGTTGATGAGGGGCTGCCTCAAGGGTTGTTTCAATTGGAAGTCCATGGTCCATTTGCACATGACCGGTCCCTTCCACCCGGAACCCATCAGCAGAAACGCGCTAGCGTCCGGTTCCATTCGTCAAACCGAGCACAAATCGTCAAACCTGAATTCGGTCGGCAGAAACCGGACGCTAGCGAGTTCCGGCTGATGGGTTGTGGCTTCAACATCTTGGTGCAAAGAGGTTTCCGATGATCCGTCCGATGATTTCGGCAGAGTCTGCCGGACCTGCCATTGACGTTTTTTGCCGATTCACGCATAGTCTCGAACTTCTCTGATTTCACAAACCCGATGACAGACGGAAATTGCGACCGATGTCCGAAACGCCAGATCGTTTGGAAGCTGCCCGACTTGAGAAACTTGCGAAGATCGAAGCCATGGGCCTCGATCCGTGGGGACAGCGTTTCGACGGACATATTGCCATCGAAAAAGCCCGCGAACTTTGCCCCGCAGAATCCGGCACGGATGGCCCCACGGCTCGTGTCGCTGGTCGAATTCTTCGCTGGAATGACAAGGGAAAACTCCATTTCATTCATATCCAGGACCACACGGGCCGCATTCAACTGATGCTCTCCCGCAAGGAAGCCTCAGATGCCATGTGGGCACTGCTGGAATGCCTCGATCTGGGCGATCTGATCGGTGTCGATGGGCGGACTCGCGTTTCGAATACTGGCGAAAAGACGATTCTGGTCACCGGTCTGACAATTCTCTGTAAATCGCTGGCTCAACCTCCCGAAAAGTTCCACGGAATTCAAGACAAGGAAGCCCTGCTGCGACAGCGCTATGTGGACCTGATTTACTCGGAAGGGGTGCTCGACCGCATGTTCAAGCGGTTGCGAATCCTGGATTCGATCCGCCAGACGTTGCGTGGCGAAAGCTTTTATGAAGTCGAAACGCCGGTTCTGCACGCCATCGCCGGTGGTGCTGCGGCCCGCCCGTTCAAAACCCATCACAATGCACTCGATATCCCCCTGTTCCTGCGAATCGCTTTGGAACTGCACCTGAAGCGACTGATGGTCGGCGGGATTGAGCGCGTTTACGAAATTGGTCGAGTCTTCCGGAACGAAGGGGTCGACAGCACGCATAACCCCGAGTTCACGATGATCGAACTCTATCAGGCGTATGGTGACTACTATGCGATGATGGACCTCGCCGAAAAGATCATCTCGAACGCTGCTATCGCCGCAAACGGGACGGCCGTCGTTCCCTGGGGCGAAAAGACCGTCAATTTCACACCGCCGTTCCAGCGAGCCAAGTACGGCGACCTGTTCCGTGAACACGCTGGCTGCGAAATGAGCGATGTGGAAGCCGTCGCTGCTGTGGCAAAGAAGCTGCATATCGAAACTGCCGGTCGCCATCCCGATGTCATCGTCAACGACGTTTTCGAAGCAACGGTCGAAGACAAGCTGATCGGCCCCGTCTTCGTCTACGATTATCCAGCCTCAATGTGCCCGCTCACCAAACGCAAGCAGTCGGACCCGGCTATCGCCGAGCGGTTCGAGATGTTTGTCGATGGCATGGAACTGGCCAACGCTTACACAGAACTCAACGACCCGCGCCTGCAGGAAGAACTCTTCCGGACGCAACTGGAAGGTCTCGCCGAAGAAGATTCGATGGCGAAAATGGATCACGACTTCGTGCGAGCCCTCAAGGTGGGGATGCCACCTGCGGGAGGAATGGGGATCGGTATCGACCGACTGGTGATGCTGCTGACAAATACCAACAGCATCCGCGATGTGATCTTTTTCCCATTATTGAAGCCTGAACAACATAACGATTGAAGAAGAAGCCGAATTCGCGAGAATTCGGAGACCTGTTGAATAGTTGAATTTGAACGCGGTTGGACCGCGATCCGCACAAGCCAAAGGACTGGCTCATGTACAAATTGCTCTTGTGTCAACGCTACCTGCGAACTCGCTACATTGCCTTGGCGAGTATCATCAGCGTCACTCTTGGCGTAGCCACGATGATCGTCGTCAACGCCGTGATGGCTGGCTTCAGCAGCGAAATGCGGATGCGAATCCAGGGGATTCTCTCCGACATTATCATCGAAACCCGCAACTACGACGGCGAGTTAAATGCGGAACTGCACAAGCGAGTGATTCAGAAGCTGATCGGCGAATACGTCGCTGGCGTCACCACGACGGTTGAAGTCTACGGGATGCTGAGTTTCGAATATGGCGGACAGTACATTCACCATCCGGTGACACTGATCGGAATCGATCCCGGGAGTAAATCGGAAGTCGGCCCTCTGGTTGATTACCTGCAGAGTTACCATCAGCAGGAAAATGGGGACGAGAAGACTCCGGCCGAACGATCGCTCAGTCAGAAGCCAGACTGGTCATTGACCTCGGCGGCGACGGAATACCGTCAACGACTGGCTCAACTCGCAAATGACAAGGCCCAGTTCCTGAAAGAACTGAAACAGCAGCAGCACGGAGGGGGCGACGAAGTCCCCGGCAGTGGCGACGATCCCTTCAAAGGGGTTGAAGCGACGGAGTATCAACCTGCCGCCGCAACGTCGCTTGGTGAGGTGCAGACCGCTCGATTGTACGTCGGCAGCAATTTGATCAGTTTTCCCCACAAAGACGAAAGCAATCAGATGCGAACCATCTACATGGTTCGCCCAGGTAACGATGTGCGTGTCAGCACGGTCACAGCAGGGACTCCGGCTCCCGCCTATTTCAATGCCACAATCGTCGACGTCTTCAAAAGCGGGATGAGCGAATACGATTCGAATCTGGTTTTCTGCAATCTCGAACATCTGCAGGAAGTCCGGAAGATGATCCGAACCGACGAAGATGGAAACGAATCTCGCGCTATCACATCCGTCCAGATCAAGCTGAAGGATTACCGTGACGCGGACAAGGTGATGGCTATTCTGCGAAATGAATTCCCGGCCGATCGATATACCGTCCGAACCTGGGAACAGAAACAGGGCCCGCTGCTGGCGGCCGTCGATGTGGAATCCTCGATCCTGAACATCCTGTTGTTCCTCATCATCACAGTCGCAGGCTTCGGGATCCTGGCAATTTTCTTCATGATCGTCGTCGAAAAGACGCGCGACATCGGCATCCTGAAGGCCCTGGGAGCCAGTTCCAACGGTGTGATGTCGATCTTCCTGAGCTACGGTCTTTCGCTGGGGATGGTCGGCAGCGGTGTCGGTGTGATTGCGGGATTACTGTTCGTTCGCTACATCAATCAAATCGAAAAAGTCATCACCTACGTGACGGGTCGCAAGGTGTTCGATGAGAAGATCTATTACTTCAAAGAGATCCCCACGCACGTCGATCCGTTGACCATCTGCTGGGTCGCTCTGGGAGCGATCATGATCGCAGTTCTGGCGAGTGTCCTGCCTGCCCGCCGTGCGGCTCGATTGCAACCGGTCCGTGCGCTGCGATACGAATGATTTTGACTGCGAATGGAATCGATCTTTAGTTGAGACCGCTGACGAATCAGGAATGGATGCCATGCCCACCGTCACCAGCAAGTTGACAATTCAACCGGCTTCCGCCCGGGAGACGATTGCGATGCCTGAACCTCAAATTGCAGCCTTTTCTGTCGAGAAGGCGTATCGCAAGGGTGAACATCTGGTCCCTGTCCTGCATGGAGTCGACATCTCGATCCGCAAAGGAGAATTCCTTTCGATCGTCGGTCAATCCGGTTCCGGCAAAAGTACGCTGCTGCATCTGCTCGGCCTGCTCGATTCCCCTGATGTCGGGGAAGTGCAACTGGAAGGTCAGCGGATCGATGATCTGCCGGCGCGGACTCGTGATGAACTGCGCAACCGCGTGTTCGGGTTCGTGTTTCAGTTCTATCATCTGCTGCCAGAACTAAGCCTGATGGAAAATGTCCTGAGTCCGCTGATGATCCGCCATTCGATCTGGGGCTACTGGAAGCGCCGGAAGGAATATCAGGAACGGGCTCGCGAGATGATTGATCGGGTCGGCCTGGGGCACAGGCTGACGCATCGCCCGTCGGAATTGTCGGGTGGAGAAATGCAGCGAGCTGCGATTGCACGATCGCTGGTGGCTCATCCTGAAATTCTGCTGGCGGATGAACCGACAGGTAATCTGGATGCACGGACAGGTCGCGAGATCATTGACCTGCTGGCCAAACTGAATGAGCAGGAACGCCTGACGATTGTCATGGTGACTCACGATCAAGCGATCGCGGCCGAGGCTCATCGGACGGTCAAGCTGTGCGAAGGGCGGATCGTTCCGCTGTCGGACGCGGCTTGAGTTCGCATTCGATCAGTCTTTAACGCCTGTCCCTTCGGCGTCACCGATTTCCGGGGCTTTCTCTTCCGGGGTAAATCGATTCGTGGCTGCGGCTCCGTCGGACATATGCTGAATTCGCCCCATGCCCAAGACAACCATCAAGAAGAACAGCATGACCACGACGCCGGCGATGAGATAGCCGACGCTACGGTCAATACTGGATTTCCTGAGATAGATTCCGTCTTCGTCAGTGGTTGAGTCCAACATGATATTCACAGGCTTTCTCTTCCGTCTGTCAACTTCGACATGGCTGGCCCTGGACGTCACTTCGATCATCAACCGAGACAATCGGGTGAACGCGCCATGAACGATCGTGTTGCGTAATACAGCAATTGTCGCGCCGTTCTCTGTCGATGACAGTCGAGGCGTTCAGTATAGGGTGTAACTACTGATCTGATCGACGTTTTTGTCCTGTTGCCAAAAAAAATCTGCCCGTCGGACTGGCCGAGGACGTTGACAGATTGCCCCAAATTCGTTGTCGTTACGCATCATTGACGCTGATTCCATTTTCGGGAGCGAGACAAATGTCTTGTCACTTTTTACGTGTCACTCCAGTGTTCGTCACCGCCAGCCTGCTGTTCCTGCTGAACGTACTGGCGAAAGCCGAGCCTGAAACAAAATCCCCCTCGAAGGGAGCAACAATCGAGGCGTTGCGCGAGTTCAACGGGTTGATCGGAAGCTGGCGCGGTATCGGTCAGGTAAAGCGAGGATCGACCGAGGGTTCCTGGCAGGAGAAAGCCGATCTGGTCTGGGAATTGAAACCCAAGAGCACCGGAATCCGAATCAACGTCGACGAAGGGAAGGAGTGGAAAACCGCATTACTGGCTTATGACGAAGCCGGAAAGGTCTTTACGCTCGCCGCAGATCTGCCTGATAAGTCGACTCGAAAATACCAGGGAAAGGTTTCTGAAAAGAGACTGGTTCTGGAAGGGGCCGACACGAACAAGGATGTACACCGGATCACCCTGACGATCCTCAACGAAAACCGGATGTTGATGCTGTTCGAAAAGCGACCGGAACAGCAGTCTTTCTTCACTCGCGTGGGTGAAGTCGGTTACCAGCGCCAGGGAACCAAAATCGCGGCTGTCGGTGGTTCAGGCCCGATCTGTGTCGTCACAGGAGGAGCAGGAACCATCCCTGTGATGTACAAAGGCAAAACCTACTACGTCTGCTGCACCGGGTGCCGAGACGCCTTCAACGACGACCCCGAAGGAACACTCGCGGCGTTTGCGAAGAAGAAAGAATAGTAGTCGTACAACGATCGCTCCAAACGAGGTGGTTTCACCCGTCGAAATTCGTTGATGCCCAAATGACGACAGACGTGGTGTGTCGAGCAGGCGTAGCCTTCAGGGGGCGTCACTGCATCGACACGCTAAGAATTTGGGTTGGACTATCAGCCGCTGGGCGCTAGCCCACGGTTAAAACCGGACGGTTCGGCTGATGGGTAAAATTCAGGTCGCTCATCAACTGGGGCAACTGGTCCATCGAGCCATCGTTCCAGGCCAAGCGGGTACGATGGGAGGACAAGAAATGAGCGAAATGATGCACCAATATTTCGTCGCCTCAGATCCGGCTTCTCCGGCGGCATTCTGTGAGAATTGGAATATTCCTGCAAATTGGACGGCGAAAACATGGTCCGAAATGAGCGTGGAAAAGGAATCAGAGCGGACGCTACACGATTCGAACGGGGCCTGTATAATCCTTCCCTTGATTCGGGCGGAGCGACATACAGGAGTGACATCTGATGGCGGAACAGATTTATCTGGCAATCGATCTTGGGGCGGAAAGCGGCCGTGTAATGGCCGGTCTGTTTGATGGGAAACAGGTCCGTCTTGAGGAGTTGCACCGATTCCCCAACGGTCCAGTCCATGTCGCCGACACCATGCGCTGGGACTTGCTCCGCCTGTGGTCTGAAATCCAATCAGGACTCGCCAAGGCGGCGGCTCGTTTCGGACAGAATATCGTATCGGTCGGGGTTGATACCTGGGGGGTCGATTTTGTGCTCCTCTCCAAGACTGGCGAGATGCTGGGGCAGGCTTATCATTATCGCGACCGCCGAACGCTGGGTGTTCTCGAACAGACATTTCAGCGAGTTCCCCGGGGTGAGATTTTTGCTCAGACCGGCCTGCAGTTCATGGAAATCAATTCCCTGTATCAACTCGTCGCGATGAATCAGGCGAATGGTCCGCTGGTTGAGCAGGCCGATCGATTTCTGATGATTCCCGACTTCTTCCATTGGTTGCTGTCTGGAAGCCGCGTCGTTGAATTCACGAACGCCACGACTTCGCAGATGTTTCATCCGACGACCCGGAACTGGGCCTTTGACCTTCTTCGACAACTGAACATCCCGACTCAAATGTTTGGTGACGTTGTCGATCCCGGTACGAGGCTGGGGAACCTGCGTGAAGAAGTCGCGCGTCGAGCGGGGTTGCCTCGCCTGAGCGTTGTTGCACCGGCAACGCACGATACAGGGGCCGCCGTAGCTGCGGTTCCGACCGAGAACACCGGGCGAGCCAACTGGGCCTATATCAGTTCCGGGACGTGGTCACTGATGGGGCTGGAATTGCCGCATGCCGTGTTGACTCAGCGAGCCTTGGAATTGAACGTCACCAATGAAGGGGGGATCGACGGAACGTACCGGCTGCTCAAGAACATCATGGGTTTATGGCTGGTACAAGAATGTCGCCGATCCTTTGAACGGAACGGGACACCGTACGATTACGGCCTGCTGGCTCAGGTCGCTCGCGATGCCCGTCCATTCCGCGCGTTCGTTGATCCCGATGATCATGCCTTCCTGGCCCCGCTCGACATGCCCGAAGCGATTCGCGAATGGTGTCGGGAAACGAATCAGGAAATCCCGGATTCCGATGGCGGTGTCGTCCGCTGTGCTCTGGAAAGCCTGGCACTGAAGTATCGCACCGTCCTTGGTTGGCTCGAAGAATTGTCGGGCGAGCGAGTAGAGGTCATTCATATCGTTGGCGGGGGAACGCAGAACGAGTTGCTCAATCAGTTCACCGCGAACGCAACAGGTCGGCCGGTTGTGACTGGTCCGATTGAAGCGACGGCGCTCGGAAATATCCTTGTTCAGGCGCGGACCGCCGGTGCGGTCGGCTCGCTTTCAGAAATCCGGTCCGTTGTCCGGGCCTCTTCGACGATGCGGCGTTATGAACCCCAGAACACAGCTGCCTGGAACGAAGCGTACGCGCGGTTCACTGCGATTTTGGGACGGCGATAAACTGCACAAACGCTACTGATCACCCTTGCGCTTTTCGATCGCCTCGATGGCCGCTTTTGCTGCCGTCCCGACCGCTTTATCCATATCGTTTGCGGCACCTTGAAGTGCCGGTACGCTTGCCGCCGTACCGATCTCTTGAAGCAGTCGGCAACCTTCGCGACGGACTTCGGCCTCAGCGTGCATCAACAATCCCACGACCGCCTTTTCCGCGTTCTTCCCTAACGAACGCAATGCATTAATGGCTTGCACGCGTGGGCCCGGTTCCTGAACCAGTTTCGCCAGTGGCTCGGCTGCCCGTTCGTCTTTCAGCTTCCCAAGTGCATCGATCGCGGCCAGTTTGACCAGCAACGCGGTTTCGTCCAGAACCTTGATCAGCAACGGTACTGTTTCCGCTTTGGCCCATGTTGCCAGGCTGTCGACAGCCTGCTTACGGCGGAACTGATCCTTGTCCTTCAATAATTGTTCCAGAGCCTTCAAGACCTCGTCACGACGTTCTTCAATCGGTTCGGCATGCTGCAGCTTCGTTGCGGCCAGCAGGATCTTGCCAGCATTGTCACTCTTCAGGTCCACTAACAGCTTGTCAATTTCCTCAACCGATAACTTCACGCTGAACTGATGCGGCACCACTTTTACGACAGGTTGCGGGGCCACCGGTGGATTCGCGCCGACTTCGACAGGCTCCACGCCGGGTGGAAATCTTAAACGGGTTCGAGGCAACTCTTCATCAAATTGTTCTCCCCAGCCGACCCAGTGGATGCGGACTTTGCCGTCTGCTCGAACGGCTGTGACATCAACGGGCAGCCACTTGCCGGCCCATTCTGCCAGCAGCCGCGCCCCGACCGCGATGGCTGTATTCGCTTCCACCGGCTTGCCTGGTTCCATCGCGGCAGCGGGAACCTGCCCCTGGCCCGCTCCCGCAATCAAGGGGCCGCCCTGACCATTCGCCAACTGATATGTCAGCTTGATCGGTAATCGAGTCGTCTTATTCTGCTCGTTCTCTACCAGAGTCGCGGTGTAATCCATCCGGTTGGGAATCCCCAGCTTTGCGTCAAACGAGAAGATCCCACTTCCGGTCAACTTCACTCGAGGCTGGCGAGCCCCCGGTTCAGTCGCTTCCAGATCGAATTCCTTCTTGATCTTGATCAGATCTCCCACCGATTCCTGCAGCGTATAAACAATGCGCACTTTCCCTGGGATCCGCGTGGTCTTGGTCGCTCCCCCGGGGAAGCCTGGCAGTTGCGGGAAACCGGGAAATCCCGGTGGTCGCATTCTGGGACGGAAGCGGCCGGGTGGATTCAGGGCGTCGCCGCTCTCTTCACTGATGATCACCGTGATTGCAAACGAGTTCGTCCAGGTCGGACGCCGGGTCGACGGAAGCTGCTCCATGACAAGCAGCGACAACGGGCCCATGAATCCCGGCAGGGGTGTCCGTTCGCCCGTCAGTTCGTGGACTCGTCCCAGAGGATCCGTTTCCAGAACGTCCGGTTGAGTGAATCGCCCGGTTACTGATCGAGAATGCTGGCTTTGTAATTGATTTGCCGTGTGATGCAGTGGCCCTCCTGATTTTGATCGGACGCTGGACGTCAGTCCCCCCTGGCATCTCAGTTCGAAGTGATTGAGCCCGACCGTGGGGCCACCACCTGTATTCACCGTGATCAATGCCGTGGCTGCGGAGACTTTCTTGACCAGTTCAGGCCCTTCCAGCTTTGGCGTTTTGCCTTCACCGCTGGCGAATACTACACCTTCGCTTTTCAGCAAACGAATGGCATCGTTGATGGGCACCGCGAACCCGACGTTCGTCGCGACTTCTTCCCGCAGCTTGGCAAAGTTAACTCCGATGACTTCCCCACGATCATTTACCAGAGGACCACCACTGTTGCCAGGATTGATTCCGGCATCGACCTGAAAGACCTTGCGACCGTCCTCCTGATTTACGCCCGAGATCGTCCCGCGAGTCGCCTTGACGTTAGCTCCCAGTATGCTGGAAAACGGGAATCCGATGGCACGCACATCTTCGCCGAGTTGCACGGCGTCAGAGTCGGCAAGCGGCAATGTAGGCAGTCCGTTGGCATCGATCCGGATGACAGCCAGATCATGCTCCACATCTTCGATGATAACGCGAGCCGCATACGTCTTGCCGCCGATGGCAACTTCGATTTCCGAAGCATCATCAACGACATGCTGGCAGGTCACGAGGAACCCGTTTGATTGAACGACAAAGCCCGTCCCCTTACCGGTGTCAGGATCCCCCTTTTTCGCGGCCACAGGTGGCCCGAGCGAATAGGTCGTACTCCCGTTCAATGTCACCATCACGTCATTTTCATGTTCCAGGTCAACATTGACCGAATAGACGTATTGCTTCCCCTGCTCCCAGCGATATCGCAACAGCGTTTTGTCATCGGGGCGAACCGGCACTGGTGGGACGACGTTTTGTCCTCCCCCGTTCGCACCTGCTCCCTGCCCGCTGTTTTGTTGAGTACCGTTTTGTTGAACGTTTTTCGGCTGAACACTGGCGATTTGATTCGACTGAGAGTTCTGCTGGCCGGGATCGACCGGGGCAAAGAACTTGCTCATGCCATACATCAGGAACCAGCCGAACATTCCGATGAATGACGCACAGACCGTTCCGCCGATCAGGGCGATCCAGATCATGGCGCGGCGGTTCACCTGTTCCATCGCTGCTTCATGTCGAACCTTGCGAACAGACGGTTGACGACGACCGGATCGTCGAGTCTCTCCGTCGTCCTCGGATTCCATCAGATCGTCATCATCACGTTCGAGCAGTTCCAGATCGTCGAGATCCTCATCGTCGAGTTTTCGAGTTGAAATGCGACTGCTACCGGGACGATTCGAAGTCGGTTGCGTGGATCTGGAACCACGCTCGTTCGCCTGACTCGGACGACTCCCCGGTCCGCTCCTGGTTCCTCGATTTCCGGATCCAGACGACGATGATGAGGGCAACGGTATCGGGGCGGATGTGGAGGGAGTTGATGGTGATTCCAGAAAATCGAGCGCCGAGTCTCGCCCTGCCCCACGCTTCGTGTTCGATCCAGCCGGACGGCACGCCGCGAGAGCTTGGACAAACGCCACGCAGGATTCAAACCGATCGGTTCGCGGTTTTGCCATCCCAGTGGCAATGACGTCGTTGATGGAGGAGGGGAGTTGGTCGATCACGGGAACAGGATCGTTGAGCACACACATCCGCAGCACGGTCGGGTCCGCTGCTTCAAACGGCAGGTGGCCCGACAGTAGTTCAAACGCAACAACTGCCAGTGCGTATTGATCGGTTCGGGCATCCTGCAGTTCGCCGCGCCACTGCTCGGGAGCCATATACGGATAAGTCCCGCACGTTTCCATCTGGACCTGACTGACTCGCATGACACTCGTCCGGACTTCGGCTGCCAGTCCAAAATCAACGAGTTGCACGTCCGTCCCATCAGCCGTCAGCATGATGTTCTGCGGCTTGATATCGCGATGAATGATCTGTCGCCCGTGTGCATAGTCCAGAGCCTGAGCGACAGGCATCAACAATCGAACCACTTCATCGAATGGCAACGCTCCTTGCGAAGGGCGCGACTTGGAAGTTTTCGACGAAGCGGTGGTTTCGTTGGTTTCACCGTAACGCTGGACATAGGCCTTGCGATAAGCCGACAGCGTGTCGCCTTCCAGATACTTCATGACAATGAAGAATCCGAATCGCGGGTCCTGGCCGAGCAGGTAGACCGGACAGATATGCTGATGCTGCAGATTGTGGACGCGATTAAACGTCTGCTTGACCCGCGCCATCTCATCGGGACTGCGTTGCAGTTCCGGTGGCAGCACCTTGATCACGACGGTTCGTTCCCCCGTCGGATCGTACGCCTGCCAGACTTCCCCCATTCCACCTCGTCTCAACCGACGCTTCAGTTGAAAGCCGCCGAGTTCCATTCCGGGCTCGAGCAGCACAACCGGTTGCGACAACGCTGCTCGTTCGGCCCCCGTGTGAGACTCGGTCACCTGGAACGAGGGAGACGACGCGATGTCACCCGAGTTATCAAACGCGGTTCCAGGTTTGGCATTCGAACCGAGTTCGTGCAGATCGGCCAGCAGGCTGTCATACGTCGCCTTGTCGATCTCACCCGCCAGAAATTTGTCCAGCAACTGCTGCTTGCGTCGAGACAAGCCAGGATCGCTCATCGCTTTAGCCCGAAGAGATGAATAAAGTAACGACACGGAAAGAAATGATACGCGAACCGAAGGCGAATTCCACTACTGAGTTACCGAACAGGTTCACAAGTTTCGCAATGTTCGGCGCGGGTCTCCCTCTCTGTTCGGCGCGGGTCTCCCGACCCCGCCGAAACCCCCGACCGAAGGTCTTCTCTTCTCCCGGCCCAACCGGCCCATGTCCCGAGGTCGAATAGTGCACCACTTTCGCATCAAGCCAGGCGAATGCAAATTCGCTGATTCAAAGCGAACGATCCGTTCGCTCGCTTGGATTCCATCACCCCGCAAGATCGCTGGTGTCTACGCGATCTACTCAATCGTCCTGTCTTACATGTTGCGTTTTGGCAGCAACGGGATGATGCCAAATGGCAACTCCCAGGAACCGTTGGCACAGGCGTTGAGAACGGTCCGGCATGGACGATTCGCTCGGCAAAGTCGCGTTAAGCTGGGGTGAGTTGTCCGGTCCGGCGAGAATCGCGTCCGCAGGGACTTCTACGGATTGTACTAGGAATTCCTGCATGTTTTCATTTAGCACGCGGCTTCGGTGATTTTTTTAATTTTAACTGAAGCTCGCGGTTGTGCGGGGCTTTATCATTACGGCATCGGTTCCTTTCACGAGGCACTCTGGCGATTAGCGCTGCAGATGTGATTCTGTCGTGAACTCGGAATCGTTCGGTCACACGGATGAATCGACGTATGCAATTCCCGTCGGGATGTTGTCGGGGTGCTTGCATACGACTGGCGAATACGTCTCTTGAGGGGATCGAACATGAGCAGAGGAATGGTTGGCGCATTGGTTGCGCTGGCGCTGGCCACTGCGGTAACACCGTCCGCGTCGGCCGGGTGCTACTGCGGAGCGGCAAGCTATCGCTGTTGTCCGACAGCGGTTTGTCAGCCGGCGGCGTGTTACACGACATGTCGCGTCGAACGTCAGCAATGTCAGCGGACGGTCTACGCGTACGTTCAGGAAGCACAGCCCTACACCGTCTGTCGCACTGTCTATGAGACAGCGTACGAAGACGTGCAGTCGACTTGCTACCGCAACGTTGTTGAGACCGCGTATCGCGAACAGCAGTACCAGGTCGCCCATCAGGTGATCGAGACTGCTGATCGCGAAGAGCAGTACACGGTGATGCGTCCCGTGAACGAGACGTTGTATCGCGAATGCAACTACACCGTTCAGAAGCCGGTCTGGGAAGAATCGACCCGTGAAGTTCGTCGTTGCGTTCAACGTCCGGTCACAGAAACGATCGAACGAGAATGCCGCCGCACTGTCATCCGCAACGTCAGCGAAACGATCAACCAGGAACGTTGCTACACCGTGATGCAGCCTGTCACCACGTATCGCACCGTTCAGGAAGACTGCGGCAAGTGGACGGTGCAGCGAGCCTGGAACCCCAGCTTCTGCTTCCCAGGATGTGTACGAGATGAATGCGGAAACTCACGCCTGGCAATGGTGCCTCGCGGTTTCTACACGCTACGACCCGTCTGGTGTCCTAACATGGTTTGCCGACAAGTTCCTTGCACGACCTATCAGCCAGTCGTCTGCAAGCAAGTTGTTCCTGTCACTGTCTGTCGTCAGGTTCCCGAAACGATCGTCACCAAGGTTCCGGTTCAAGTCTGCCGGATCGTGAATGAAACCGTCGTGGAAAAGATTCCCGTCAAGACCTGCCGCATGGTCTGCGAACAGGTGACTCAGCGGATCCCTTACCAGGTCTGCAAGATGGTTCCGGAACAATGCACCCGTCGAGTTCCGATCCAGACATGCCGAACCGTCACCGAAACCAAGACCTGCCGCATTCCTTATACGGTCTGCCGTCAGGAACCGTTCGTGGTGACCAAGCGAGTCGCTCGCTGCGTTCCTCGTGAAGAACAGATCCAATGCACACGTATGGTGACGAAGTGCGTTCCACGCGTGGAATCGTACGAAGTCTGCAAACTCGTTCCTCAGACGGTCTGTCCGACCGGTTGTGCAACGGGTGGATGTGCGACTGGCGGATGTGCCACCGGAAACTGCGGTGTTCCACAAGCCGCTCCACCAGCAGGTGTCGCACCGACGCCAATTCCTGAAAACCCACGACCGGAAACGGTCCCCTTCACCGGAGGTCCACGCGGCGCTGCCACGTGAAAGATTCGGTTAAGTCTTCTTGAACAGCTCAGGGACGCGTTCCATCGGAACGCGTCCCTGCTTCATTTGTGTCGAGCAGATTTTTCAGATTGACGTTCGTCAGTTCCGTCCCTTCCAGGGCTGGAACTGATTGGACACGGAATGTACGGCAAAGACGGTCGGCTCTGAGGAAATTGCTTTCGTAAAGGGTGGAACTCGATTCGGTCTGTCATATGCGATTGAGCAACGTTCGGTAGTCAATGGACTCATTCTTCCAATCACCGTAGACGGCAGTGAGATCCCATTTTGCTGCAACACTACTAACGCAAGTTACGCGAGCGAGGTGACACGCGACCGATTATCGCTTTGACAGTCAACGCCATGATCGGTGATCGTCAATTGTGTCTGGATGTTGGCTGCAGTGACTACATCTCCAAGTCTGTCGATCGCGCAGTCCTGCTGGATATCGTTGCTCGCTGGTATCAGCAGACGCGTGAGCCTAAGTAGGCTGCATGACTGAGAACGTGGGTGCAGGATCTACGCGCGATGTCTTCAAACGTCGCCTTCGGCACCACGCGAGTCGGCATACTTCGGCCACAACGGTCGTGCGCTACTTCGGCGATGCTTTCAACACGACCGATTTCGCGTCACCTGCCCCGAGTTCTACCGGGACCTTGAAAGTGACCGAATCGATCTTGCAGAGTCCACCCTTGCCTTCCCGGCAGTAGCCATAGGTGACGGAAACCATCAATGTTCCGGCCCCCGTCTTCGCAGTGACGGGAATCTTGAATTTGACGCCGTCTCCATCTGTGACCGCTTCTTCCCGAACATTCTGCAGATCGGCTGCCACCAACTTCCCGTCCGTGACGACTTTATACTTTACTCGGAACAGCGGATTCAGCTTGAAACCTTCCGGCAGTG
>Ga0194055_10001493_pt1 | contig 19064 bp, 18 predicted proteins | sample SepL449m_MetaG_FD_155482 | JGI IMG/M metagenome (GOLD analysis project Ga0194055, IMG submission 155482) | Anoxic zone freshwater microbial communities from boreal shield lake in IISD Experimental Lakes Area, Ontario, Canada - Sep2016-L442-9m | ecosystem: Environmental > Aquatic > Freshwater >...
CCCGGCCGATCTCATCATCGTTCGCCGTGGCCAGTATCTCTGGGTCATGCTCCTACTCTCTAATCCAGCCGACCGTCAATCGGTTATGAATCGTTATTCCATCATAAATTCACTTATCTAACATCATGAAATCATTCCGAAAAACCATTCTCCTGCTTCCGATGGCCGCTTTGGTCCTCGCGGCGAACGCCAACCAGAAGCCGGACAAAATCGACACATCTAAGTGGCAAAGCTTCTCGAGCAAGAACGGTGAATACAAGATTAAGACTCCGGATGGCTGGGCCATTGCGGACCCAAATGACGAGTCGTTCAAGCAAGGAATCGAAAAAGTTAAGAAGGACAACCCGAACGTTCTCAACTTCATTCCCGCCGGAGTCGACCAGTACGACCTGTTCCTTTTAGATTTTAGTAATGTTGGCGGCTCGGGCATTAGCAACTTCAATTTGAAGATCCTGAAGGATTCCGGCTTAACTGCGAAGATGTACCCTGACTTGGCCAAAGAGATCATCAAGCAGGCAAAGCTGAAGAAGAGTGGCTGGAAACTGCTCGATTTGCCATGCGGCAAATCGATTACATATTGGGGTGTTTTGGAACTCGTCGTTGGCGAAGGGAAGAAGATGGAAATGAATACGTTGGGCTACGTCACGGTTAAGGCGAATATGTGTTATATCAGCTCGATGGTCACGTCTGGCGATATGGACAAGGTTCAGAGGCCGGTCTTTGAAGCCATGGCGCAGAGCATTACGTTGAAGTAGTCTGTTCAAATAGATGCCTGGATTGCATATTGGGCTGGTGAATATGTTCAGATTCAGGAAGTTCAACCCATCTATACAATCCACTTTTATAGGAAAAAATTTTAGGAGGAATGAAGGCAAGGTGTTGTTTTCATCCTCCGGAAATATAGTCGTTGAGGGAGGGGATTTTTGGGAGAATACGCTTACACAACCATCCCGACAAACTACATCCTAAACACTGCTCGGCTCTCTGGCAGACCTTCTCTGGTTGCCTGTAATCTTGCCGGTTTCATCCCGAGCTTTATTGCCGAATGGCTCATAATAGTCTTGTCGGGCAAGCCGTCTTGAGCGATCACAATCCCTAGCATCATCTGACTCCGATCGCTGTCAGGAATTGGGAGAGTTGCTGACTTGGCGTTACTCGACCTTGCACGATTACGATACCTTTCCGCTGTTCGTCATCTTTTCCCTCGTAGTCTTGACGTTGAACATCCATACCGATTCAATCACTCCGGATCAAACCGCAAGCATGGTTGTCCAATTGAAATCCGAACAAGTTAGACTGAAAGGGACCGACGACGAACCATGGATCTTCTGCAATCGTAAGTACCGATCCTCATTCCTCGGAATGGAGAATTTCGACCAAAAGCACCGCAAATGGCTGTACTTTGCATCTCAAATTCTAAGCGATTATCCAAAGCATCTTGCGGTTTCAGAACTTGCGACCGACATGCTAAAGGATCGGTAAGGTGGAACCCTGAATCGAATTGGGGAGCCATCCGTCTGAATTAGTATCAGAAACGGAAGTCTTCCCATGAATCTCAAATCCAAATCCTTCATCCTTCTTACTCTAGCAACCGTTGCAGTTGCTGGAGCACAAAACGCAGTAAGCACGAAAGAATGGAAGTCGTTTGTGACGAAGGATGGCAAGTTCACGATTAAAACTCCTAAGTCCTGGCAAAACTCGGACCCTAATGATCCGGCAAGCAAGGCGGCGATGGAAACGATCAAGAAGAATAATCCGAATATGGCCAAGCTGTTTGAGAATCAAGATAACCAATTCGAGCTGTATTTGCTCGATCTTGGTGGAGATTCTGTCAACGGTCTCAATAATGTGAACTTGAAGGTTTTGAAGGACTCTGGCCTGACGACGGCAATGTATCCGGATGTTGCGACCGGAATTCTCAAACAGACAGGAATGAAGAACTCGGGTTGGAAACTGTTGACGCTTCCTGCAGGAAAGTCCATGACTTATTGGGGGGATTTGGCGGTCTCTCTTGGTGATGGAAAAACCATGAATCTTAAAGTGTATGGCTATCTAATCACGAAAGCTAATATGACCTATATCTGCACCATGACAACGATGCCCGATCGTGACAAAGTGCAAAAGCCAATCTTTGAAGCGATGTCAAAGTCAATTACTTTGAAGTAGCCACTAATGTTCCTGGTAGAAATACCTAAGATTACAGTGTGGTACAGCAATCACTCGACGTTGTAAAGCTTAATCTTGGCTGTGGAAGCGATGTTCGCTCCGGATGGACGAATGTGGACAAATTTCCCGCAGACCAATCCGTTGTCCAGGCCGACTTCCCAATTCTGCCGTTTAACAACGACATGGCCGATGAAGTGTTGTTGAGTCATGTGCTCGAGCATTTTGGATTCAAAGACGGTGAAACACTTTGCCGAGAAATTCAACGCGTCCTTAAGCCAGGTGGACTTGCCTATATTGAAGTCCCCGACATTGCCTGGTGTGCCGCCCAATTCCTTGGCGCTCCTGAGCCAAATATGTACACCGAAGTAACGAACGAATACCATACGAATCATCGATGGGGTCTATATTCTATGGCTCTATGGGGTGACCAACACAACGACGGCTTGTATCACAAATGGGGCTATACCGCTCATCGTCTTTGTTACTTGCTGCAGCATGTTGGATTTGCTAAAGTAGACGTGAACTACGGCTTCTCGCATGGCGTTCAGGTGCTTTGTGCAAACGCATACAAATAGAATTATTTCTTAAACACTGCTCGATTCTCGACCGGACCTTCATTGGTCGCCCTGAATCCTGCCCGTTTCATCCCGAGCTTTATCGCTGGATGGTTCATAAATGTCTTGTTTGGCCAGCCGTCTCGGGCGTTCTCAATCCCTAGCATCATCTGACCCTGGTCAATGCCAATCATGTCCTTGGAGTGCCAGTCTTTCGTTGGATTTATTCCACTGCTAAAGCCATATCGTCCATAAGATGACCGATACATCTTATAGAAAGCGTCGGCCGCTGCCAACGATTCCTTCGGCGTAAACATGACTGATGCTAAGGCAGATGGCGGGGCAAGTGTTCCCGTATCAAAGTTGTCGCCTAGGTAGCCCGCAGGAAAGCCTTGTGCTCCATATCCGTCGGGAACATCGCAGGCACTAAGTCCCCAGATGTTGGCGGAATAGCCTTTGTACATCTTTGGGTTTTTGGTACAGTATTGAATCTGAAATTGGGTCATTAGGCGAGAATTTGCCCAGTAGTCGATGCCCAGCGAGTCCCGTTTCCCCTTAAAGTCAAAGAATATCTGAGACATCTGATGCATAAACAGCGGTCCACCGGTGAGTCCGGTCTTTCCAAATGCCGTGACCTTCTTGCGTTCAAAAGCAGTCCAGGTTGCTGGAGGAGTCGAAGAATCAACTCCGAGTCCGAGCAGGTAAATCATGGCGTTTTCGGAATACTCGCTCCACTCGGCATCCAGAAACTTGTCGCGGAATCCCATCGTATAAGTGAGCTTGCTCGGCTTGGATCCGCCGTTGGTTCGCATGTATTTCCAATCGATTTCGCCAAGGATCTTGTTCGTCATTTTGGTCAACACGGGGTCTTTCAATGCTTGTTCGCACAAAATTAAGCCGCACCAGAAAATGGCAGAATCAATCGTAGAGACTTCACTATTCCACTCGATTTTGCCGGTCTCCCAGTTCAGCCAATGGTAGTACCAACCGTGGGACTTCGGTGCAGTATCAATCATGTGTTGAACAGTGTTCCGGGCTTTCTTAACCGCGACATCGCGTGTCATCCAACCGCGGTGCTCGCCAACCGCGTATGCCGAAAGAGCAAACCCGATCGCTGCGACACTAGCTACCACGTGACCAGAATCATCTTGCTCAGCAAAATTTGACGACCGATCCTTAGTGAAACCGGTCACCGGATGAGACCGTTCAACAAAAAAGTTAAACGCTCGATGAGATGCATCGTTGAGCAGGCTCCATCCGCTCAGCTCAGGCTTTGGAGTTGAAAGCAAGGAAAAGGCAATAAAGGAAGAAATCATTAGAATAAAGTGGGAGCGTTGCCGCTCCCATCTCGATCAGTACCGCTTTAGAAGCCGGCAGGTTTGGTTTGACAATAAGTGTCTAGCCATTCCAGAGTTGCACCGGGAATATATGCATCAGGTGTTGCTAACTTGTCTCGTTGGTAACCCCACAAGTTGACTTCATTCGCCTTTCCGCAAATTGATCCAACAGTTTGCAATTTCGCATGGGAATCATGGAACGTTACGACCATTGCTTTGTCGTCTCGCTTTCCACCACCCCAAGACCAGCCGCCACCGATGCCACCTGGATAAGGGGTTTCACTTTCGTTCAATTGCCAATCTAGGTAAGGACCAGCCTCTGGCCAAGGTCGCTTGTGCTCGACAATCTGCATGATTTGAGCGGTGTTCTCAAGCATTGTTGGAGTTAATCCAAGGTCGTCCCATTTGTGGGTCAAATAGAACAAGTTGGTTAAGGCGTAGCCTCTTGCAAATCGGTTAGCTTCTGGTTGAATGGCAAAGCCAAACAACGTTGCGTATGCCGGGTCAGACTGTGCATCAAGGTAACGAGCAGCATTATTTAATGGGTCCTTAAAGATATCACGATTCTTGACGTAAGGCGCGGTAATCATTTTCCAATTTTTCTCGGTTCTAAGTGGCAAAGTGGCATCACTATAACCTTTGCTTGGAACCTGAACATCGTCAAAATCAGCAAGATAGATTTGTAAACTAGTGCCGAGCTGTTTCAGGTTTGAAATGGCTACGGACTGTTTGGCGGCTTTCTTTGCTTGAGCAAAGACAGGGAATAAGATGGCCGCCAAGATCGCAATAATTGCGATAACGACGAGTAGTTCAATGAGCGTAAATGCTTTAGATGATTGTTTCATGGGATCCTCTTCAGTGAAGATTGATTAGTTTCTAGTTGTTTTGCTGACTCTCGAATATCGAGAGTCATGGGGAAAATGTTTTGGGATTCGGCTGGCAATTGCCTTGTTGCCGAGATCAGGGTTCTGGCCGCAGAACGGGCGATTTCAAAGATTGGTTGCCTCATGCTGGTTAGTCTTGGGGAGATCCGGTTACACTCTTCTGAACTATCGAAGCCTACAATAGAAACATCATTCGGCACTGATATCCCTGATCGTTGTAATTGCTTGATACAAGTAAATGCGACATCGTCAGACCAACACAAGACGGCAGTCAACTGATGAACCTTGATCCACTGAACCACGGCAGAAGGGAAGTCATCTTGGGTGACAGACGAGATGGTCCAATCAGCTCGATACTTTGCTCCCAATGCTTTTTTATAGCCTTCGTGCCGATCATTCGACGCAACTGATCCAGCTGAACCGACGATTAGTCCGATGTTTTGGTGCCCGAGTTCCTGAAGGTATTTTGTGGCAGTCTCGCCACCAGTGACGTTATCCGAATCTACAAAGGGAATATTGCTCTCGGTTGGTCGGCTAAAGAAAGTGACCACGGGAAACTGCCGTTTGTGAAGGAGTGCAAGAAGAGGATCACTTACATCTCTTAGGATGAGAGCACCGTCACTTCGTCCGTCCATGATCGCATCGGCTTCTTCTTCGACAGATTTAAACGTTCGGGTGTTGAGTATTAGGTTGATGTCTGCCTCAACGCATTCCTCACAGACGCCTCGCATGAGTTCGTTTACAAATCCTGAGCCTGCCCTAAAGTAAGTTGCATATTGGAAAACAACCGAGATTGCGTTGGCACGCTTGCTGACTAGGCTTCGGGCAACCGCGCTCGGTCGATACTCAAGCTCCCTTGCTGCCACATGGATTCTCTCTTGGGTTTCTTTGCTAATCCGATTTTCTTCGCCACGACCGTTGAGAACGTAACTCACTGTAACCTTGCCTACTCCAGCAAGTCTTGCCACGTCGCCAATCGTGAATCGCTTTCGCATCGAGTTACTGACCTTGTTGCTGAGGACCACCGGGTAATGGAGCAGATCCTGACCCGCCTGGCGGATTTTTCATCGCTTCAAATGCCTTCTTGACGCTTGCTTCACTCTTGTAGATATCCATGAGAGTCTTCTTGTCATCCTCAGAAACCGTTTCGTAGTTTCCGCCATTGGTATCGAAAATCCCTTTAACAACTTTTGCGTTGTCAAAACTCTTTTGCATTTCTTCTTTGGCAAGAGGTTGGGGACCAGCTCCACATCCAACGATGGAACACGTTGCCAAGATTGTTAAAATTACTGCCTTAATCGTCATCTTTGATCCTTGCTGAACCGGTTCAGTAACTATATCACAAGTTGCCTTAAAATACACAATCATTTTTGAAACTCGACGTGAGAATTTAGTCGATGATCTTGAGCGCTTCGATTTGGAGAGTCAAATCTGATTTGGGTGGAACCTGGGATCCAGCTTTTTGCCCTTCAATGTCAGCCGGTGGATAGCCTTTTTCGCCGAACGCCAATTCATAGTTAATGACAACTGTTCGTTTCTCGCCGGCTTTGATTCCCGCGATCGCCTGATTGATCCACGGCAACATTTGAGGGCCCAACTGGAGTCGAGAATCCTTGGTCGGGTCAGCCATCTCCTTTCCATTGGATGGTTTGACGCTCAATTTACAGTCGAGATACTGTCCAAGCTTGATTGCATCGCCTTTACCTTCGGTCCCAATCGTAATCTTTGCGCTTGGCAAAATCCTCACGAGCTTTACGTTGAACTTAAGAGTTGCTCCGGCAGATATCAATGTCCCAGACCCTCGATCTCCGTAACCGAGCTCTGGTGGAACAGTGAGGTTTCTCTCCCCATTCAACTTCATTCCAATAAAGCCCTGATCCCAGCCTTTAATAACCATACCGACTCCGATCTGTACTCGCAGTGGTTTGCCCGACTTCACATTAGAGTCAAACTCCTTACCACTAAGAAGGGTGCCAGTGTACATCGTCTCAATGACGTCGTATAGCTTGACTCCTTCGCCAGTACCGGGCTTGATATCCTCAATTTTGAGGGCAGATTTGGACACGACAAATGCCAGCGCGAGACTTGCGAACATGATTGGTTAGAATACTCTTTTGGTCGTTTGTTCCTGCTTCAATTTAAGTTAATACAATAGTTGAATTTGATCTATTTGGGCATTAAATGACCTTGAACCTAAACGGGCTGGATCGAGAAATCTTACCAAGCAACGAACGTTTCCGTTTCCGTAAATATAAGGTTCGACTGCCGAGTCAAAGGTAAATGTGGATTCGTTTGGACTGCCGCCTGGCCAAGCTAACGACTTTTTGAACTCATATTTTTGAGTAGTCCAATTCCATAGCCAAACCATCGCGGTTGTCGACATGGAAGTTGTTGCGCGAACTTTCACTGCAAGTCCGCCAACATCGGTTACCGGAATATTATGGTAAGTCTCTGGTGCCGCAACACTGCCGAGTCCGGAAATGACAGCTGAATTGATCGAATACATTGTTCCATCCGCATCTAAAATGCTGCTCAAGCCACCGCTTACATATTTGCCCTGAAAAGTGCTGACTGAAGTCGCATTGGCTTTAAAACCAATCGCTGCTGGTACTCGAAGGAACCAAATATCTTGCTCATTGTTGAATGTGGCAGCATAAGCAATGTTTGAACTTCGAGAATCGGACACCATGCCCATGTAGTCTCCCATTTTGTTCTGATTTGGGTAGCCAATGTTCGGATTGAAATAAGGACTAAGCTGAACGTTTGGGGTCCAAGTAACTCCTCCATCGTACGAAGAAGACATGAATAGGGCCGAATTTGAGATGGTCGGATTGGCCCGATTGTCGTACCAGCAAACATCGACTCGACCGGTTGGTGCCACAGCAAGAGTTCCAAACCAGTGACTTGCTCCTTGGTTTAACGGATCCGTATTGATGGTTTGGATGGGGCTCCAAGTAAGACCACCGTCGGTGCTGCGCCGGAAATTGACCTGGCACGGGTTTGTTGTGTCAACTCCAACCGAGCAAAGCATATAGATGTTGCCAGCATTCGGACCGGTTGATTTGTCGGTTGCAATCCAGCATTGACCAAGCAATCCCGCCGGATTGATGGTTGATCCGTAAACAATTGCGCCACCAAGGTTGACATTCACATTTCTATCAAATGTCGGAGTTTGGGCGGCAATCTTTGCGTTGGTTGACCTCAGAAAGGAGAAGTTGGTGTTGGCCATGCCACACATGTAGAGGTCGCCATTTCGGGCAACATCAAGAGTTCCCCATATTGGCTGGCCAGGGATGTTAATTGGATTGAGCCAAGAAGTTCCGCCGTTCGTCGAGCGACTGAACTGCCTTCCGTTGTAATTGTTACCAGCCGTACTCCATGCCTGATACAAGAAACCTTGTCCAACTGAAGTTGATTGGTCACAAGCCATCCATTGCTTATCTCCGCCAGTCGCCGGTCCCTTAAGAAGATAGTCGATTCCTGCATTGCTGGACTCAAATATATCGGTAAAGAAGGTTTGCTGAAGGCTGTTATAGAAAATCTTGCCTTGGGAATCTGAAACAAGAACTGGATCGCTTCGGAACGTACCTGGAGTGAAAACCTGATGGTTCCGCCAAATAATGCCACCATCAAGGGAATACCCGTTTCCGGCTTGTCGAAAATTGGAGGTCACGTTATCAAACTGTCGCCAACCGACCGCGATATGGTCCCTGTTTGTCGGGTCAACTGTTAGGGAAGGTTCGTTGGCGGCATCGCCGACTATATTGAGTCTTTGCGAATCGACATTAACTTGATAACTGGTATATCGGCCATTTCGGATTTGTGCCGATGCTCTCGCCAAACGCTTGACATTCGCCTTGTAGGGGTCGCCTTGTTTTTCTAAGGTCGGTGCTTGGTCTTCTTCATCCAATGGAACACTTGTCCCCGGATTTCTCCAATACCAGGTACCAAGCTTGCCCATATTTTGGACTGCCGGAGATTGAATGTTCGATTGTGGGGCAACAAGCATTAATGCAATTGAGAAACTAAGCAACGATAACTCTCCTCTTCGCTAAGAATGCCATTCTACCCAACCAAATTATCCAAATTTAGGATCAAATCCCGATGAAATGTTCTACCTTGGCAGGTTGGCATTAGGCATTCGAATATTCTCGTCGGTTATAAACCAAATCAGAAGATATTTTCCAAACGTCTTCGGCAATCTTAGTATCCGGGAGGATCTTGCTGAAGTGTACAATCGCCGAAGTTAGTCCGGCTTCCTGAGCGTAATGGAGGAACGTACTATTTAGGACTTGCCGCAACGCAGGTTTCAGCCCAAAGCTTACATTGCTGACGCCAAGTATCGAATTCACCAGTGGATATTTTTCCTGCAACAATCGAATCGCTTCGATGGTCTCAATTGCACTATCGCGGAACTCTTCGTCTCCGCTACCAAGCGTAAATGTCAGGCAGTCGATAAACACATCTTGATCAGCAATACCTGCCGCCCGAGTACGATCCATAAGGCGAGAAGCGATCTCCATCTTCTTCTCGGCCGACTTTGCCATGCCATCCTCATCAATGGTCAAAGCAACAATGGCGGCACCATACTTGCTGCATAAGGCGAGTACCTTGTTGGTTCTTTCTTCACCATCTTCAAAGTTAATCGAGTTCACAATTGGTTTGCCTCCAAGGGTTTGCAAAGAAGCCTCAATCACGTTTGATTCAGTTGAATCAATCATAATCGGAACCGTGATATGCCGATTATAGTGGCTGAGCAGATGCTTCATGTCTCGCTCTTCGTCTCGACCGACGTAGGCCGCACATACGTCGAGAACGTGGCTTCCTTCACCTTCCAACTCTCGTGCAAGTTCAGTCAAACCCTCCCAATTTTCTACCGCCAACATTTCTCGAAATGCTCGGCTACCGTTTGCATTGGTCTTTTCTCCAATGATGAGAATTGAGCTGTCTTGGTGATAAGGCTGAAATTGGTAAAGGCTTGAACATCCAACCAAGCTCTTTCCAGCCATCTTTTCAACCGAGTCATTCTCAAAATTGAATCCGGCATAGAGATTTCGTTTCTGTATCCAGTGTGCTGGAGCCGTATGCTTATGTCCATCGAGCGCCTCGCTGAGAGCCTTTATGTGAGCGGGAGTAGTGCCACAACATCCGCCTACCATCGCTACTCCGTACTGTTCGACAAAAAGCGTGTGGTGATGAACTAACTCTTCTGGAGAGAGCTTGTAGACTGCTTGTCCTTTCTCCATCATGGGCAGCCCAGCATTAGGCTGAACTGCAATAGGTCTGGTGGAATTTTGTCCCAAGAACCGGACGTGCTGAGCCATTTCAACCGGCCCTGTGGCGCAGTTGAGACCAAATGCTGTTACGCTTGGAAATGACTCAATCATATTGAGTGCCGCCCCAATCTCAGAGCCAAGAAGCATGGTTCCCGTCTGTTCCATGGTTACCTGGACAAAAAGTGGTAGACGTCTACCGGATTCCGCCATTGCGCGGTTTGCAGCCACAATCGATGACTTGACCATGAGCAGGTCTTGAGTTGTCTCAACAAGGAGAGCATCGGATCCACCAACAATGAGCCCAGTGTAAGCATCGCAATATGTGCTTTCCATTTCTTCCCAGGTGACTTGGCCAAGGCTGACCAGTTTGGTTCCCGGGCCAACTCCACCAACAACAAACCTTGGCTTTAATGAGGTTGAAAATTTGTCAGCACTCTTTTTCGCGATCTGGGCACTAAGAACACTGAGGTCATACACAAGCTCAGGAATGTCATATTCGGCGAGGACGACTGAGGTTGTGCCAAACGTGACGGTTTCGCAGAGGTCAGAGCCTGCAGCGTAATAGGAATCGTGGACTGCTTCAACAACATCGGGACGAGTTGCAACCAAGAGTTCGTTGCATCCCTCAAGCGAAAGTCCGTTTAGTCGTTCGGCGGTTTCCTTTAGCTTTCCTGTGAGTATCGTTGGATCAAGGACAAAGTCATCTGCCGTTAGTCCTGCCGCCTGGAACTGGGTTCCAGTAGCGCCGTCATAAATAACAACTCGCTCGGACATTACATCTAATAACTTTGAATCCACAAATTATATTATGGTTGTGAACTCTGGGGTTGGTACCAGGGTTTTCAGTGAAGGATCAGGGAATTAGGAGAATGGAGCTGAAAAGCTATGATTTGGACAATTCTCGCAACAATTTCGGTACTGGCATCAGGCACGTTCTCATTTGGGGCTTTGGTTAAGCAAGCACTAAAAGAACGGCGTCACCTTATGTAAGTATTGAATCCAAAGATTTTTCGGCTAAAAGGCCGTTGGACTTTATGTCCGACGGCTTTTTTCATGGATCCAGTAACATGTGGGACAATCTCCCACATTTCAATTTGAGCGATTTTTAGGTTCAGGAATGCGAAATCAGCTCGATTTGAACTAATGTGTTTTCCAATATAGTAGACAAAAAGATACATAAATGCAGTTAATTTAACTAGACTAACTAGTTAAACTTCATAAATAGCTTTAATTTGTATTAAAAAGTGGAAAAAAGGGGTTGACCAGTGGGAAAAATCCCCTATATAATCATTTCATTCAACTCTGGGAGTCAGAGGCGGATTGGGAAGGCTGGGGTGCTGACTCAAAAAATTCGGGCAGGTGGTCGCATGGATGCGTTCTCCCCTGCCCACAAAATTTAGAAGTGATGGTACGGCGAAGATGGCAGAGAAAACTAAAAGGGATCCAGATCTCAAATTGCTCGTCAATCGCCATGAGCCAGTCCGAGTAGACGAAAAAGGCCGGATCACTCTTCAAAAGGAAATTCGCGATGCGCTAGGAAGCGATGTTGTCTTGGTCTGCGATGTCAGTAAGGTCATGCGCATGTATCCCGCTGAAGTCTTTAATAAAATTCAGACTGACGCCAAAAGGAGATTTTCGGACGATAACGCAAGCGCGAATTACTACTTCACCGTTATTTACTCTAATGCTCGCCTCGCAGAAGTTGATAGTGCGAACCGATTAAGTATCCCTGCCGACCTTAGGAAGTTTGGTGGTTTCGATGTTAAGGAAGAATGTGTAGTCATTGCCAGTGGAAGGGATTTCATGGTCATGCCAAGGAAGGCGTATGACAGTTACATGGAAAGTCCAGTGAAGTTCATGGCACCTCAGAGAGAAGATGTTGAAATTCTGCGAAAGAAGGCATTTGAAGAGGAAGAAGAATTAAGGAGGCTAGAAAGGCTTCTGGCACCAGGCGAATGAGTGTAATGATGATGGAACCAAGGACATTTCCCCACGAGCCAGTAATGGTTCATGAAGTTCTGCGGGCCCTTTCTTTAAAGCCTGGTGATTGCGTGGTAGACGGAACACTTGGCTTAGGTGGTCACTCGCTTCACTTTGTCGATGCGATTCGCCCGGGCGGTACCTTGCTTGGTCTTGATTGGGATGAATCAATGCTGGCGGTGGCCAGAGAAAGAATAGGTAGCCCAAAGGGAGTAACCGTTCACTTTATTCACTCTGATTTTCGAGAAATGACCCTCGCGCTTCAAGAATATTCGATTAAGCCCAATGGAATTCTTCTGGATCTCGGTCTGAATTCGGCTCAAATTGAAGATCCGAATCGAGGAATCACCTTTCGCCAAAATGGTCCCCTTGATATGCGAATGGATAGGACTCGAGGTGAGCCAGCTGCGGCGCTCTTGAATCGATTGTCACCACAGGCAATAGAAGATGGATTGCTTGAATATGGAGATGAGCGGTGGGCTAGGGCGATAGCTAAGAAAATCGTCGAGCGTCGAAAGGATCAGCCATTGAAAATGACTGACGATTTGGTTGAGTGTGTTCTCGCAGCAATTCCTGCAAAGGCAAGAGATAAGCGAATTCATCCGGCAACTCGGACATTTCAGGCAGTGAGGATTATGGCTAACGCAGAGTTGGATGGGCTGAGCGACGCATTAGAAGATGCTGCTAAGTCGCTTCAGGTTGGTGGGTGCCTCGTGGTCTTGAGTTATCACAGCGGGGAAGACCGCATTGTAAAAAACGTATTTTCAAAATTAGTAGAAGAAGGGTTTCACCAAGTGGACAAAAAGCCATTGGTGCCAACCGAATCAGAAGTGAGGAGAAACGCAAGAAGCCGCTCTGCCAAACTTCGAGCAATTATAAAGTCATCAGACAAGGAAAGTCATCATGAACGCATCAGTAAGTATTCATCGCGGTAAAGCGCAACAACGAGTTCGAGTTCCATCAAGAACTCGGTCTAGGGTCGTCCCAATGGTATTGCAAGGAACAGTAGTTTTCTTTGCTGTATTCATCATTGGGAGCTTCGCGTTGTCCTTAGGTGGCCATATCTTGGCAGAGGGGCAACGAGCGCAAGTTAGATCGATGTCCAAGCCATTGGTTTTGGCTCGAGAAGATAATCGACAATTGAAAGCAAGCTCTTCTTTGGATAAGTCGCAAGAATCTATCGAAGAATGGGCGATCCAACGTGGATTTGTTCGCAAACGCGGTCCCGTGGTCAATCAGCAGGAAACGTATGTCGCGCAAAGGTAAGAAGCTGTACACCATCAATCCCGCCATCGTATGCATGGCCGGATTGTTCGGCTTTGCCGGGATTTCACAAATCAAGCTCCAAGGATTTGAAGCCGAAAAAACCACCGAGCTCGCCGACAAGGTCAACAAATACTTTGTCGAAAAGAAGGACAAGGCGAAACGAGGTTCCATTTATTGTCGGGACCTTACTCCTTTGGCGATTGACGCGAATACATACATTTTAACGATCAATTTTGCGAAGATCCCAAGAGTTCCTGGATTCGCAATTGCCCTTTCGGAGGCAACCGGGATTCCGGCAATCGAATTCTCTGATCGAACGAAGGGAACCCGATCATGGCCCACGGAAATGAATCCTGACCAAAAGAAACAGATACAAGGAATTAAAAAAGAGTGGTTGGCTGACGGAATTTCAATTGAATCTGCACAAGATCGAAGCTACCCTCTGGGGCAATTTGCAAGTTCATTGGTCGGTTTCCAGAGAAGCAACCCCGGTGATGAAAAGTCAACGGTTCGAATTGGACTAGAGGCTAGTCTGAACGATGTATTGCACGGCGTTGACGGTCGTCAACGCGGTCTCCAAGATAATAATGGTGAGCTTTTGCCATTACGATCTTATGATCCAGAAGTTATTCGAAGAGACGGCTCAAAGGTTGTCACCACCATCGATGCAAACATCCAAACGAGTGCTTCCCTTGCAATTCGAAATGCGGTGACTTCAAACAAGGCCGACGATGGAGTTGCCATCGTTGCAAATCCAAAAACGGGAGAAATCTATGCAATGGCGACTTATCCAACCTCTGACCCGAATGATTTGGCCCAGTCAAAGTGGGATGGAAAGAATCCTGCTTATAAAGAAATCCTTGAACCAGGTTCTACATTCAAAATTTTAACTCTAGCTAAGGCATATAGCGAGGGTATCGTTCGCGAAGGAATGTTTTGGCATTGTAACGGAACCTTAGGAATTAATTCTGTTTCTTCAGTTCACTGTGATAAGTCACACGGTTCGCACGGAGAAGTTGATGCTGAGGGCGCAATAGCCAAGAGCTGCAACGTAACTTCAGCGCAATGGGCATTGAAAATTGGTAACAAGGAATTTCTCGCCTATCTGGATGACTTGGGGCTTCGAGAAAAAACCAAGCTCGAGTTGTTTGGCGAAGTCAAGAACAAGATCGTTCCAGACCGAGGTGCGCCAAAACTTCAATTAGCTACGTGGGGCTTTGGGCAATCTATGAGCGTGACTCCAATTTCGCTTACTCGAGCATTTTGTACGGTTGCTAATGGTGGGCTCCGAATTCCCCTCAAACTGATTAAGTCTATTGATGGAGTAGAGCCAAAACCAAAGTCGGAAACAAAGAGGGTTTTGTCCGAAGAAGCTTGTGATTACACCTTGCATTGTATGCAGGCTGTAATGGAAAAAGGCACTGGACGAAGCATGCAAATGGCGGGATATGACTTGGGTGGAAAGACCGGCACAGCCCAAAAGATGGGCAAAGTAGTGAAAGGTGGTTATGTTTCTAACTTTGTTGGCGTAATTCCCGCTAAAGATCCGCAAGCTGTCATTTTGATCATGGTGAATAATCCAAAGGGTGGAAAATTCTACGGAGCCGACGTCGCCGGACCAGTTTTTACCGACGTTGCTCACTCTGTAATCAAGAATCTTCGGATTCCACCGAGCCACGCGGTTGTCGAAGCTCCGATTGCGGCACCAAAGAAGTAGGACGTTTGGGCTGCCTCTGCAGCCCGGATGCCCGTCTCCAATATGCTGTCTTAACCCTTGTTGGGGAGGCTTTCACTTTGATCCGTTGGTAGTGGTAGTTGTTTTCACCCGACTCTAAACTTCCAACTCCAAACTAACAATTCCCGTTCATAATTGAACTTAGGACTAACTTGAAACTTAGCGAACTCTGCTTGCGATCCGAAATCCACGACTATGCGCTTCACGGCGACGCGGAGGTGTCTCGCTTGGTGATGGACTCGCGCAAAGTTCAGTCCGGTGACTTATTCGTCGCCATGCCGTCGGCAAATACGGATTCCTACCAATTCATCGCCAAGGCCATTGAAGCCGGTGCGGTTGGAGCCATTGTTTTCTCGCCGGCGGGGCTAGCTCATTGTTCCGAAACCTCCGGAATATATCTCTCGAACTACGAAGATCAGCTTTGGCGACTCTGTAAAACCATCACGGGTAACCCCGCAGCAAGTATGAAGGTCGTTGGAATAACAGGTACGAACGGCAAAACTACAACTGCGTGGATAGTTCGCGACATGCTTCAGGCGATGGGGGTTCCGAGTGCTTATTTGGGGACGCTCGGTTTTCAATATCCCGGTCATTCGATCGAGCTTCCAAACACTACGCCATTTGTAGTTGACCTCTACAATTATCTTGCCGAAGCTCGAGATGCGGGAGTTCAGGCTATGGCAATGGAAGTTTCTTCTCACGCTCTAGCTCAAAAGCGAGTTGAAGGGGTTGAGTTTGATGTCGCGGTAATGACTAATCTGACTCAAGATCACTTAGATTTTCATGGTTCGCTCGAGGAGTATGCCAATGCCAAGTGGCGGCTTTTTTCGGAATTTGGTCCAGTTGTCGGTTGTTTCAACATGGATGATTCAACTGTTGCGGAGTGGAACGAAAAGTTTGTTGGTTCCAAAATTGGCTATTCAACAAACAAGGGTTCTTCTGTGCCACTGGCTGGAATTGCAACTAAAGTAGCAATTGACGGAATCGACCTCCAACTGTCTTTTGAGGGCGAATCACGGGTAGTTCATTCTACTCTGGCGGGAAGCTACAACGTTTCGAATCTACTTTCAGCTTGTTCGGCCCTTCTTGGGCTTGGCTACTCCCTTGAACAGGTTGCAGGCGTGGTTCCTCAGGCAACGCCGGTTCCCGGACGCTTCGAGTCAGTTCCGAATAATCGAGGAATTGGAGTGATCGTCGACTACGCACACTCGCCCGATGCATTAGAGAAGCTTTTAGATGCGGTTCGACCGCTAACCACTGGCAAAGTCATCACGGTCTTTGGGTGCGGTGGAGATCGTGACACATCAAAACGACCTATAATGGCCACCGCGGCATCAGAGCGATCCGATTTAACCGTCATCACGAGTGACAATCCTCGAACCGAAGACCCGGTTACGATTCTTCAACAGGTACAAACTGGAATCAAAAATGGCAAGGAATCCGTCTTGATTGAGGACAGAATTGAAGCCATTTACTTTGCTATTCGTAATGCTAGCCCAGGAGACACCGTAGTGATCGCTGGAAAAGGTCATGAGGACTACCAGATCATTGGTCGTGAGAAGACTCACTTGGACGATCGTGAAACAGCCAGAGAGGCATTGAATGCGTCATAGCCTAGCGGAAGTGGCGAATCGTTGTGGAGGCGAACTCCATGGTGAAGACGTCACCGTAACGGGATTTGTCACGGACAACCGAGAAATTGAACTTGGAAACGTCTTTATTGCAATAAAAGGGGAAAAAGTCGATGGGCATGACTTTGTTCCATCTGCATTACAAGCCGGTGCCATTGCCTCGATCGTTGAACATTCAGTCGAGGGCAATTACATCCTAGTTGCGAACGTTGTTGATGCTCTTGCACAGTTGGCTCTATCCTTTCGAAAAGAGTTCAATGGCCCAGTAATAGGGATCACAGGAAGCGCAGGAAAGACTACGACAAAGGAATTTACCGCTTCTGCATGTTCTTCGTATGGAGAAGTGCTCAAAACGATTGGTAATCGAAATTCCGAGTTCACTGGACCTCTTCTTTGGCCAGAGCTTTCGACGGAAACCAAGGCTGTAATCACCGAAATGGGAATGAGAGGCTTTGGACAAATCGCCCATCTCGCAGCTTTCAACAAACCAACCATTGGCGTCATCACCAATATCGGTTACTCTCACGTCGAACTAGTTGGTACTAGAGAAGGTATCGCGAAAGCAAAGGGAGAAATGCTTGCCGAGCTTCCCGAAGATGGGGTTGCGGTTTTGTTTTCTGAAGATGAATATCTTGGCAATTTGATCGCAATTGCGGGTGATCGAAAGATTCGAACCTTTGGTTCGGGCGGAAACGCAGACTGCCAAGTAACTGGTTACGAACCTCTTAACTGGACTTCTGCAAAGGTCGAAGGAGTTTTGGACGGAAAGAAATGGTCGCTAACGATGCCCACTGTTGGGCGGCATATTGCCAATAATGTGGCAGCCGCGATTCTTGCCGCAACCGAAGCTGGGGTTGAGTTAGAAGCAGCTTGTCGTGGAATCGAGACTGCAACACTTCCGCCAATGAGAATGGAGATTCGCGAGTTTCAAGGCGGAACGCTGGTCCTCGATAACTACAATTCTAATCCGCCGGCCGTCCTCGCCGCTATCCAAACGCTTGAAGAAGTTCCCACCCGCGGGAAACGAGTGGTCGTACTTGGCACCATGAGGGAACTCGGCAACGAAAGCGAAGAAGGTCATCGGTCGATCGGAAGAAGGCTCTCAAAAGCGAAAGTCGATCAAATCTTCGTGTTCGGAGACCAAACACAGTTTATCGAACAAGAATATGCAAAGCGTGGAGGTGATTCAAGTCGCTTCGAGCGTCTTTCATCGCTCGACGAGCTCAAGTCGAAGCTAAGTTTTGTCAAGGAAGGAGATACGGTTTTAGTGAAGGGAAGTAGAGCATTGGAAATGGAGAGAGCGTTTTGATGATAGAAGAATTAAAGGGATTTTGGATTGCTCTCGCAATTAGTGCGATTACATCCTTCCCGATCATGCGGTTGCTAGCTGCAATGAAGTCGAAGCAGACCGTTTCGGTTCACGCTCCTGAAGGACACCAAGCTAAACAAGGCACTCCTACCATGGGCGGACTCATAATTCTTGCTGGAGTTTTTGGCGCTTTGCCATTTGTCACGGCAAAACCAGATATCCCAATTCTCGGTAATGCCGATAAGGCAATTTCTGTCCTTCCGATAGCCATCCTAATTGCGCTTTTTGCAGTCATTGGATTTGTGGACGATTATGTTGTCCCTAAGCTATTCCCAGGCAAGCGTGGACTTGGTTGGAGGCAGAAAATTTTGATGCAAGTTTTCGCGGCAATTCTTCCGTTAATGTTGGCAGGAATAACCAATCCACTAATGGTTGGACTCGGTACGTTCTCGATTCTCTTTTTTGCCAACGCTTACAACTTTAGCGACGGGCTCGATGGCCTTGCTGGAACGCTTTTGATCGGACTCTTAGTTGGCATGATTGGAATTTCGGCAGGCGGCGGAATGCTCGAAATTTCAGGTACATACGTGGGCTTCTCTCCCAATTTACTTTTTGTTTTGCTAGGTGCAGTTATCCCATTTCTGTTCTGGAATGCACCAAAAGCTAAGGTCTTTATGGGGGATGTCGGCTCGTTGCCAATCGGTGCCTTTCTCGGTGGATTTTGGTTCTTACAGTCGAGGCAGCACTCGTACTTGACCTTGCACCCGGAAGTTGGTTTTTTAAAGACTTCATTAGGCTATTTTTTAATCGCCTTTATTGTCTGGTCTCTCATGATGGTGGCCGAGCTCGTCCCAGTCCCACTCCAGATCGCCTCGGTCAAACTGCGAAAGAAGAAAATCTTCCCCTACACTCCAATCCACCACGCG
>Ga0194055_10001494_pt1 | contig 19056 bp, 25 predicted proteins | sample SepL449m_MetaG_FD_155482 | JGI IMG/M metagenome (GOLD analysis project Ga0194055, IMG submission 155482) | Anoxic zone freshwater microbial communities from boreal shield lake in IISD Experimental Lakes Area, Ontario, Canada - Sep2016-L442-9m | ecosystem: Environmental > Aquatic > Freshwater >...
GTGAATTTGTACGGCAGTTTCAATGCTTTGTTCTAAGCGCCGCACATGATGGACCACGCGGTCAATGTGTTCAAGCACATCACGACTGCGCACTTTGAGAATCTCATGTTCATTGATCAATGTGTTGGAAATGGGCGGGGTCCAGGTGTTCAAGGATTCCAGCCAATCTTGCATGGCGCTGCGTTGGTCTTCACAGATTTCATCGAGGTGGTGCAAAGAAAGACGCGCCTCTAGCAAGGCAGACCAATTGTTAAAACGGGTCTCAGGATTGATGAGCTCGGCTTGCCAATGGTCCAGCTGCCGCGTGAGATCACGGCGCAAATCCAAATAGGCATCGACCACTTGGCTCACCATTCGAAGCATCAAGTCGGCTGGACTGACAGGAATGCCTCTGGCGCCAATGGATCGATCATCCATGGCCCCTTGCTCTGCGGTGTGGTTGGCAGCCTGACCCATTGGCAAACTGGCCTGTGAAGCTTTGCTGGCCGACATCAGTCGCGCTGCATAAGCTTCACGAATGACGCAGTCGTCTGGATGGAGTGTGAGCAAGACATTGTCAAAAATGGCAAACCCAATGGGGCTTGTGTCGACCCGCCTAAGGGCGGGGGGACCGCTGAGCTTGACCTTTGTTTTTTTTAGGCCTGGAACTTGAGCGTTTTCCGTGTCGCGGTTTGCGCTGGCCAAGCGCCTAAAAACCAAAATATCGTAATAAGAAGTTAAGTCAAAACGCGAAGGAAGTTGTCTGTTCAACAAATCAGAGACATGCAGGTCAAGCAGGTTGTGCCCATTCAATTGGGACAGGGCTTGTTGAACTTGAGCCTGCTCCGTTTGAAAAAAAGTGCGTGAACACGCGACCCACACAAAACCGTTATCAGGCAGCGTTCTGGGCAAGGACAATGCTTCTTGAACATGGTGTCCTGATATTGTGAAAACGCGCATGTGTAAGCTTGCGTTTTGTTAAGGGCAATTAGGCCCGAGCTAACAGGCGCGCAGCATCGCGGGCAAAGTAGGTTAAGACACCGTCTGCCCCTGCACGCTTAAAGGCCAATAAACTTTCCATCATGACGCCATCGTGGTCAAGCCAGCCATTTTGGGCTGCTGCTTTGAGCATGGCGTATTCGCCAGAAACTTGGTAGGCGAAAGTGGGCACGCCAAACTCATCTTTCACGCGCCGCACCACGTCCAAATAAGGCATGCCGGGTTTGACCATGACCATGTCTGCGCCTTCTGCAATGTCGAGCGCCACTTCACGCAAAGCCTCATTGGTATTGCCGGGGTCCATTTGGTAAGTTTTTTTGTTGCCCTTGCCAAGATTGGCTGCAGAACCCACGGCGTCGCGGAAGGGGCCGTAAAAAGAGCTGGCGTATTTGGCGCTGTAAGCCATGATTTGCGTGTGCACATGACCTGTGTGTTCTAGCGCCTGCCGAATAGCGCCAATGCGGCCATCCATCATGTCGCTGGGGGCCACCATGTCAACGCCGGCATCGGCCTGAACCATGGCTTGCTTGACCAATTGCGCCAGCGTCAGGTCGTTCAAGATGTAGCCATCATCGTCTAGCCAGCCATCTTGCCCGTGGCTGGTGAACGGATCTAAGGCCACGTCGGTCATGATGCCCAGATCGGGAAAGTTCTTTTTCAGAGCGCGAACCACGGTAGGTACCAAACCCTCTGGGTTCAGTGCTTCGTTGCCATAGGGGTCTTTCAATGAACTGTCGATGACGGGGAAAAGGGCCATGACAGGAATGCCTAATTTCACGCAGTCTTCTGCGACGGGCATTAACAAATCCAAACTCAAGCGCTCGACGCCAGGCATGGACCCAACGGCCTGGCGTTGATTCTTGCCGTCTAAGACAAAGACGGGATAAATCAGATCATCGGCAGTGAGTTGATGTTCACGAACCAAACGCCGCGAATAATCGGTGCGACGTAGACGGCGTGGGCGACTGAAGGGGTAGGGGGTGTGTATCAGTGTCATTGGAAAATTGTGCCTGATCTTTGCCACATTGGACACATTTCAGGGTAATCCTTGCTAAGAAATTTAAGTCTCATCCAGTTAGCCAACTTGTGCCCAATTAACCGACGGGGCTACACTCAGGGCATGCTCTGGATCAAAGCCTTTCACATTGTTTTCGTGGCCAGCTGGTTTGCCGGCCTGTTTTACTTGCCCCGAATATTTGTCAATTTGGCCATGGTGCCAGATGCCTCTGAGGCCGAGCGCGCCAGGCTCTTGCTCATGGCCAGAAAACTTTTGAGGTTCACCACCCTGTTGTCGGTGCCGGCCATTGCCTTGGGTGTTTGGCTATGGTGGGGGGTTGGCATTGGTTGGGGGCCGGACAATGCTTGGATGCATGCCAAATTAAGCTTGGTGCTCTTGATTGTGGGCTACCACCATTCATGCGACCGCATTTTGAAAAAATTTGAGGCCCACCAAAACACGCACAGCCATGTTTGGTACCGCTGGTTCAATGAGGCGCCCGTCTTGATGCTGGTGGCGGTCGTCATCTTGGTGGTTGTGAAACCTTTTTAAGCCAATCCATCCATCATGATCAAAAAGACAGCGGCATGGCCTTTGGCAGCAATCTATGCCGCATTGATCATTTATGCCAGCCTGTATCCCTTCGAAAACTGGCGCTCACAAGGAGTCGATTGGACGGCATTTTTGTGGGCACCTTGGCCCCAATATTGGACAGGCTTTGACGTTCTTTCTAACGTATTGGGATATGCCCCTTTAGGCTTTATCGTGGCATTGGCGCTGCAACGAAGTGCCAGGCACTTGCCGGCCGTGGGCTTGACCTTGGTCATGGGCTCTCTGCTTGCGCTTGGCATGGAAAGCTTGCAGCTCTTTTTGCCAGCACGGGTTCCCTCCAATGTGGATTGGGGCTTGAACAGCGCTGGCACTTTGGCGGGTGCATGCGCAGCTTGGACATTGGAGCGATTTGGATTTTTAGATCGCTGGAGTCGTTTTAGAGCGAATTGGTTTGATGCAAACGCTCAAGGCTCCTTGGTGTTGCTTGCACTGTGGCCCATTGCTTTGCTTTTTCCTGCGCCAATTCCAATGGGCTTGGGTCAGGTTTTAGAGCGCGCAGAAGATGCACTGGCCTTGATGCTGCAAGAAACGCCGTGGCTAGATTGGCTGCCAGTGCGGGAAGTTGAATTGCAACCCCTGCTGCCGGTCTATGAGATTTTGTGTGTCAGCCTTGGCCAATTGCTCCCATGCCTGTTGGCGTATAGCTTAATTCGGCGCCTGCACCAAAAAGCAGTGGCTTGGTTTGTCTTGACAGCTTGCGGCTTGTTGTTCACGGCCTTGTCGGCTGCTTTGACTTATGGCCCTTCACATGCCTGGGATTGGTTGAATGCGCCTGTGCAGCTGGCACTGGTGCTTGCTGCCGTTGTGGCTTGGCCCATGATGTGGCGAACAGAAAAAACACTGCAAGTCTTGGCCTTGGTGGGGCTGGTTTTACAACTTACCCTGCTAAACAATGCCTCAGCAAACGCTTACTTTGCCTTGACCTTGCAAAATTGGGAGCAAGGGCAATTCATTCGCTTCCATGGCCTGATTCAGTGGCTAGGGTGGTTATGGCCCTTTGCTTTGCTGGTTTATTTGATGCGCTGCTTGTCTGCCGCTCGCCCCACTAAAATGGAAGCATGAGTGATATCCAACCCGCCCCATCAGATCTTGTGCAAACAACATCGACCGCCAAGCCATATTACGAACGCCATGTATTTTTCTGCTTGAATGAAAGAAAAAATGGCGAAGCTTGTTGTTCACAGCAAGGTGCCCAAGCGGCCTTTGACCATTGCAAAGCGCGCATTAAAAGTCTCGGACTTTCTGGCCCGGGTCAAGTGCGGGTGAACAAAGCGGGGTGTCTAGACCGTTGTGCGGGTGGGCCAGTTGCTGTGGTTTATCCAGAGGGAACTTGGTACAGCTTTGTCGACAACTCTGACATCGATGAAATCGTTGAAAGTCACTTGAAGAATGGTCAACCCGTCACGCGATTGATCATGCCGCCTGAAGTCGGGCGCTGATGAATTCCGCAACGCAGACCATGCAACTTCAAGGGCCGGCAGGTATTTTGGAGGGTTTGTGTGACGTGCCAGAGGGCGGCGCTTTTAAGGGGACGGTTGTCATTTCGCATCCACACCCTTTGTTTGGCGGCACGATGCAAAACAAAGTGGTTCAAACGCTGGCCAAGGCCTTTGTCCAAAATGGCTGGCGCGCCATTCGTTTTAATTTTCGGGGTGTGGGTGCAAGTGAAGGCGCCTATGACGAAGGCCGCGGTGAGGTAGACGACCTGATCAGCATGATTGAGGCGACGTGTGAAGCGGCTCAGCCCATGGCCCTTGCTGGATTTTCATTTGGTGCTTACGTGACCAGTCAAGCTGTTGCCCGTCTATCGCCCTCCAACAATCTCGAAAAATTGGTCTTCATAGGCACCGCTGCATCGCGCTTTCAGGTGGCGCCAGTACCTGCTGAGTTGCACGACAAAACCTTGGTTGTGCATGGCGAATTGGACGACACCGTACCCTTGGCCAGCGTGCTTGATTGGGCTCGGCCGCAGTCCCTGCCCGTCACGGTCATTCCTGGGGTTGAACATTTCTTTCACGGACAATTGCCCTTGCTTCGAACCTTGATCAGCCGCCACCTGCGGACTTGATTGCTTAAAAAAATGCCACCATGACCCTGTTGTTTTCTAAATTTTGCCGTAACGCCATGTGTCCGGTGCTTGCTTTCATTCTTTTGGCAATTGCGTTCGCGTTGGCGCCCTTGCATGCGCACGCTCAGAGCCCTGCGCCTGAAGCGCCTGAAATTGCGGCGAAGGCCTATCTCTTGCTGGATGTGACGGCCAATCAAATCTTGGCCTCGCGCGAACTGGACATGCCATTGGAGCCGGCCTCACTGACCAAGCTCATGAGCGCTTATTTGGTGTTTGATGCCTTGAAGTCGAAAAAAATCGACATGAAACAAACATTCGGTGTGAGCGAGCGCGCTTGGAAGATGCCGGGATCGCGCATGTTCATTGACCCCAAAATGAAGGTGCCGGTTGAAGACTTGATCAAGGGCATGATTGTTCAATCTGGCAATGACGCCACCATGGCGCTGGCCGAAGGTGTAGGCGGCACGGCCGACCGCTTTGTTCAGATGATGAACGAGCAAGCCAAGGTGCTAGGGATGAACAGCACCAGTTACAAAAATCCTGAAGGTTTGACTGAAGCCGGCCACACCACCACAGCGCGCGACTTGGCGACTTTGGCCACGCGCTTGATGCATGACTTTCCCGAATATGTCGGAACTTATGCCATTAAAAAATACCGCTACCCAGGCACACCAGCAGCCAATGACAACAATCGCAACTTGCTGCTTTTCAAAGACCCCACTGTGGATGGTTTGAAAACCGGCCACACGAACGCTGCAGGGTATTGCTTGGTGGCAACGGCCAAACGTGATTTTCCCAATGTGGGCCCACGCCGTTTGATGGCCATTGTGCTTGGTACCAGTAGCGAAATTGCACGCGCCAACGAAGCGCAAAAACTTCTTAACTGGGGCTACACCGCGTTCGAGGCGGTTAAATTGTTTGATGCTGGCCAAGCCGTGGCAACGCCCGCAATTTGGAAAGGCAAGGCTTCCACGGTCAAATTGGGTCGCTCCGATGCGTTGGTGGTAGCCGTTCCGACAGGCTCTGCTGCCCAAATCAAAACCCAACTGGCCCGACCAGATCCTTTGGTGGCGCCCGTTGCCAAGGGTCAGACCATCGGTAGCCTCAAAGTGTTCCGAGGCGAGCAACTCTGGGTTGACATGCCTTTGCAGGCCTTGGACGCTGTGGAGCAGGCGGGCGTATTGGGCCGCGCTTGGGATGCTTTGCGTTTATGGATCAAGTAAGAAAAGTTGGTACTTGCAAACTTTGATCTAGAGGGTCCGGCAGAATAATTTTTTGCCTTGTTCATGTTAGGGCGCTATACTAGAAGGCTTTTCCGCATTTGGAGCGGAGAAGATTCTTTTGTTCATTCCAAACGTTTAGGGACGTTTTTTTAAATGCCAACCATCAATCAATTGGTGCGTCAGGGGCGCGAGGTCGAAAAGACCAAGTCAAAAAGCCCTGCGATGCAAAACTCTCCGCAGCGCCGCGGTGTGTGCACCCGTGTGTACACCACGACGCCTAAAAAACCTAACTCTGCTCTGCGTAAAGTTGCCAAAGTGCGCTTGACCAATGGCTTCGAGGTGATCTCCTACATCGGTGGTGAAGGCCACAATTTGCAGGAACACTCCGTGGTTTTGGTTCGTGGTGGTCGTGTGAAAGACTTGCCTGGTGTGCGTTATCACATCGTGCGTGGTTCACTCGATTTGCAGGGCGTGAAAGACCGCAAGCAATCGCGTTCTAAATATGGCGCTAAGCGCCCGAAGAAAGCTTAAGTTAGCTTTCAAAAAAGGTGTTGTTCTGGTTTTTAGACGAGCCGGTTCAACGAAGTGACTCCCTGTTGGAGTCGAGTAAGTGCAAGTTCAAAATGAATTTGCGGGGTGTCTGGATCGGACGTCCAGCCATCAAACTGAAGCAAAGAGGTGAAATATGCCACGTCGTCGTGAAGTCCCTAAACGTGAAATCCTGCCGGATCCCAAGTTCGGTAATGTCGAGCTTTCCAAATTCATGAATGTGATCATGGAAGGCGGCAAAAAAGCGGTTGCCGAGCGCATCATTTATGGTGCTTTGGAAAACATGGAAAAGAAAACGGGCAAAGACCCCGTTGAACTTTTCTCAATCGCCATCAACAACGTCAAGCCCATGGTGGAAGTTAAATCCCGCCGCGTGGGTGGTGCCAACTATCAGGTGCCCGTTGAAGTTCGCCCTATCCGTCGCTTGGCTTTGTCCATGCGTTGGATCAAAGAAGCGGCCCGCAAGCGTGGTGAAAAATCCATGGCTTTGCGTTTGGCCAACGAGTTGCTCGAGGCCAATGAAGGCCGCGGCGGCGCGATGAAAAAGCGTGATGAAGTGCACCGTATGGCTGAAGCCAACAAAGCCTTCTCACACTTCCGCTTCTAAATTCCAGAGGTTGTCGCGCGGCCTTGCGCTGCGCTGCCAACCGACCGCAAAGCCCTGTAGAGACCCTGCAGGGCATTTGTATTTTTTGTTTTAACTGAATTCCAAGAGGTTGATCATGGCTCGCATAACTCCCATCGAGCGCTATCGCAATATCGGTATTTCCGCGCACATTGACGCAGGAAAAACCACGACTACCGAGCGTATTCTTTTTTACACCGGTGTGAATCACAAAATTGGTGAAGTGCATGATGGCGCCGCCACCATGGACTGGATGGAGCAAGAGCAAGAGCGTGGCATCACGATCACTTCTGCGGCCACCACTTGTTTTTGGAAGGGCATGGACGGCTCTTACGAAGACCACCGCATCAACATCATTGACACGCCTGGCCACGTTGACTTCACCATTGAAGTTGAGCGTTCTATGCGCGTGCTTGACGGCGCTTGCATGGTTTACTGTGCAGTGGGCGGCGTGCAACCACAGTCTGAAACTGTGTGGCGTCAGGCTAACAAGTACAAAGTACCCCGTTTGGCCTTCGTCAACAAGATGGACCGCACTGGTGCCAACTTCTTCAAAGTGGTCGAGCAGATGAAGTTGCGCTTGAAAGCCAACCCGGTGCCTATCGTGATTCCTATCGGCGCTGAAGAAAACTTCACCGGCGTGGTTGACCTTCGCAAAATGAAAGCCATCATCTGGGACGAAGCATCTCAGGGCATGAAGTTCACCTTCGAAGAAATCCCCGCCAACTTGGTCGAATTGGCCAAAGAGTGGCGCGAGAAGATGGTGGAAGCGGCTGCTGAAGCCAACGAAGAACTCATGAACAAGTACCTCGAAGAAGGTGACTTGACGGAAGATGAAATCACGGCTGGTTTGCGCATGCGCACCATCAACAGCGAAATTCAGCCCATGTTGTGCGGCACCGCCTTCAAGAACAAAGGCGTACAGCGCATGCTCGACGCAGTCTTGGACCTGATGCCTTCGCCTCTGGACGTGAAAGCCATCAAAGGTTTCGACGAAGACGAAAAAGAAATCACGCGCAAGGCCGACGACAACGAGAAATTCGCTGCATTGGCATTCAAACTGATGACCGACCCCTTCGTAGGCCAACTCACATTCGTGCGTGTTTACTCTGGCGTTCTGAAAAAAGGCGACACCGTTTACAACGCGGTGCGCGGCAAGAAAGAGCGTATCGGCCGTATCGTGCAGATGCACGCCAATAACCGTGAAGAAGTGGACGAAATTCGCGCCGGCGACATCGCTGCTTGCGTGGGCTTAAAAGACGTCACTACTGGCGAAACATTGTGCGATCCCAACGCAGTGATCACTTTGGAACGCATGGTCTTCCCCGACTCCGTGATTCGTCAGGCTGTCGAACCCAAGACCAAAGCCGACCAAGAAAAGATGGGCATGGCGCTGTCACGGTTGGCCGCTGAAGATCCTTCTTTCCGCGTTCAAACCGACGAAGAATCTGGCCAAACCATCATTGGTGGCCAAGGCGAATTGCACCTCGAAATCATTGTCGACCGCATGAAGCGTGAATTTGGCGTTGAAGCCAACGTGGGCAAGCCCCAAGTGGCTTACCGCGAAACCATTCGCAAGACGGTTGAAGAAGCCGAAGGCAAGTTCGTTCGTCAGTCTGGCGGTAAAGGTCAATACGGTCACGTGGTCTTGAAGGTCGAGCCACAAGAACCCGGCAAAGGCTTTGAATTTGTTGACGCCATCAAGGGCGGTGTAGTTCCTCGTGAATACATCCCTGCCGTGGAAAAAGGCGTGATTGAAGCTTTGAGCCAAGGCGTGTTGGCGGGCTACCCTGTTGTTGACGTCAAAGTCACATTGCATTTTGGTTCATACCACGACGTTGACTCCAACGAAATGGCTTTCAAAATGGCCGCCATTTTTGGCTTCAAAGACGGTTGCCGCAAAGCCAGCCCAGTCATCTTGGAACCCATGATGGCTGTTGAAGTTGAAACACCTGAAGACTACGCCGGTAACGTGATGGGCGACTTGTCCTCACGTCGCGGCATGGTGCAGGGCATGGACGACATGATCGGCGGTGGCAAAGCCATTAAAGCCGAAGTGCCATTGTCAGAAATGTTCGGCTACTCCACCACATTGCGCTCGATGTCACAAGGCCGCGCCACGTACACGATGGAATTCAAGCACTACGCTGAAGCTCCCCGTAACGTTGCTGAGGCTATTGTGGCTTCGAGGGCTAAGTAATTGGTTTGCGGGACTGATCAAGCTGCGTAGCAGGTTGCTCTGTCCCCAACTAATTAATCTTCCCTCACCGGATAGAAAAAAGAAAACCTGTCTGCGATCCAGTGCCACGCTGTCCCCGTGCGGTGTGAACAAGCAATTGGATGCAAACATAAAACCACAACACGGGCATTGTTCTTTGGAGAATTGAAATGGCAAAAGAGAAATTTGAGCGGACAAAACCGCACGTCAACGTTGGCACGATTGGTCACGTTGACCACGGCAAAACAACTTTGACAGCTGCTATCACCACGGTGTTGGCGGCCAAGTTTGGTGGTTCTGCGAAAGCGTATGACCAAATTGACGCAGCGCCTGAAGAGAAGGCCCGCGGCATCACGATTAACACAGCCCACGTTGAGTACGAGACGGCCAATCGTCACTACGCACACGTTGACTGCCCAGGCCACGCCGACTATGTGAAGAACATGATCACTGGCGCGGCTCAGATGGACGGCGCCATTTTGGTGTGCTCCGCTGCTGACGGCCCCATGCCCCAAACGCGCGAGCACATTTTGCTGGCTCGTCAGGTGGGCGTGCCTTACATCATCGTTTTCTTGAACAAGTGCGACATGGTGGACGACGCCGAGTTGCTCGAGTTGGTGGAGATGGAGGTGCGTGAGCTTCTAGACAAGTATGAGTTCCCAGGCGACAACACGCCCATCATCCACGGCTCAGCCAAGCTGGCCTTGGAAGGCGACAAGGGTCCTTTGGGCGAAGAGGCCATCATGAAGTTGGCCGACGCTTTGGACAACTACATTCCTACGCCAGATCGCGCCATTGACGGTGCTTTCTTGATGCCTGTGGAAGACGTGTTCTCCATCTCTGGTCGCGGCACCGTGGTGACGGGCCGTATCGAGCGCGGCATTGTCAAGGTGGGCGAAGAGATTGAGATTGTGGGTATTGCTGACACACAGAAAACCACCTGCACAGGCGTTGAGATGTTCAGGAAGTTGCTGGACCAGGGCCAAGCGGGTGACAACGTGGGTATTTTGCTGCGCGGCACCAAGCGCGAAGACGTGCAGCGCGGCCAAGTGCTGTGCAAGCCCGGCTCGATCAAGCCGCACACGCACTTCACAGGTGAGATCTATGTTTTGTCGAAAGACGAAGGCGGTCGTCACACACCGTTCTTCAACAACTACCGCCCTCAGTTCTACTTCCGCACGACGGACGTGACAGGTGCCATTGAATTGCCAGAAGGCAAAGAGATGGTGATGCCAGGCGACAACGTGTCGATCACTGTGAAGTTGATCAACCCGATCGCCATGGAAGAAGGTTTGCGTTTTGCGATCCGCGAAGGCGGCCGCACTGTGGGCGCTGGCGTTGTTGCCAAAATCCTCGCTTAATTCAACACATTGAAGTTTGGAGCAACAACATGTCCGCAAAACAAAAAATCCGCATTCGCCTCAAAGCGTTTGACTATAAATTGATCGACCAGTCTGCTGCTGAGATCGTTGACACTGCCAAGCGTACCGGCGCCATTGTCAAAGGCCCCGTGCCTTTGCCAACCCGCATGAAGCGTTTTGACATTCTCCGTTCACCGCACGTCAACAAGACCAGCCGTGACCAGTTCGAAATCCGCACGCACCAGCGCCTGATGGACATCGTGGACCCTACAGACAAAACTGTGGACGCCTTGATGAAGTTGGACCTGCCTGCTGGCGTGGACGTCGAAATCAAATTGCAATAATTAAGTTTTAATTATTGCAAAAAAGACTCGATATTAAAAACCGCTTGCCATGATCCATGGCACGCGGCTATAATTCGAGGCTCAGCTCAATTTGAGTTGAGATTTATATTAACCTTCTTTCATCAAAACCTAATTAAACCTAGGTCAAACCCAGTGGCCAATTGAAGTCGCTGGGGTGGAAGTATTGGAGAAAAAAACATGAGTCTTAGCAACTCCCTAGGGTTGCTGGGCCGCAAGGTGGGCATGATGCGTCTGTTCACTGATGATGGGGACGCAGTGCCTGTCACAGTGGTAGATGTTTCAAACAACCGTGTGACCCAGGTGAAAACCCAAGAGAACGATGGCTACGTTGCCCTTCAGGTCACGTTCGGCGCACGCAAAGCATCGCGTGTCACCAAGCCAATTGCCGGCCACCTTGCGAAAGCAGGCGTTGAAGCAGGTGAAATCATTCAAGAATTCAAAGTGACTGCTGATACAGCAGCTCAGTACGCCGCTGGCGCTGCTGTGCCTGCTACGGTGTTTGCTGTGGGCCAAAAAGTGGACGTGCAAGGCACTTCCATTGGTAAAGGCTTCGCGGGCACCATCAAGCGTCACAACTTCAAGTCACAGCGCGCATCGCACGGTAACAGCCGTTCGCACAATGTGCCGGGCTCCATCTCCATGGCACAAGACCCAGGTCGCGTGTTCCCTGGTAAGCGCATGTCAGGCCACATGGGTGATGTCACATGCACCACCCAGAACCTCGACGTTGTGCGTGTTGATGAAGTCCGCGGCTTGCTCCTCATTCGAGGCGCAATCCCTGGTTCCAAAGGTGGTTTCGTCACAGTACGTCCCGCCATCAAAGTCAAAGGAGCGAACTGATGCAGCTCGAACTCCTCAACGACCAAGGTCAAGCGTCATCTAAATTTGATGCACCCGAAACCGTGTTCGGTCGTGAATACAACGAAGACTTGATTCACCAGATCGTGGTGGCTTACCAAGCCAATGCCCGTCAAGGCACCCGTGCTCAAAAAGACCGCGAACAAGTTCACCACTCAACCAAGAAGCCATTCAAGCAAAAAGGCACTGGTCGTGCACGTGCTGGTATGACTTCTTCGCCTCTGTGGCGCGGCGGCGGTCGGATTTTCCCGAACTTGCCCGACGAGAACTTCACACAGAAAATCAACAAGAAGATGTACCGCGCTGGTATGGCTTCGATCTTCTCTCAATTGGCACGCGAAGGCCGTTTGGCAGTGGTTGACTCCTTCAAAGTTGAGTCTCCCAAAACCAAGCAATTGGCTGCCAAATTCAAAGCCATGAACCTCGACTCCGTCTTGGTGATTGCTGAAGAAGTTGACGAAAACCTGTACTTGGCTTCTCGCAATCTGGTCAACATCCTGATTGTTGAGCCCCGTTACGCCGATCCAGTTTCTTTGGTGCACTTCAAGAAAGTGGTTGTCACCAAAGGCGCTGTCGACAAACTCAAGGAGATGTTCGCATGAGCACACAAAAGTTTGACGAAGGTCGTCTGATGGCTGTTTTGGTTGCTCCCATCGTGTCCGAGAAGGCCACCATGGTTGCAGAAAAATCAAACGCCGTCACATTCAAAGTGCTGCAGGACGCTACCAAGCCTGAAATCAAAGCTGCTGTGCAGTTGATGTTCAAGGTGGAAGTTAAAGGCGTGTCTGTGGTGAACACCAAAGGCAAGACCAAGCGTTTTGGCAAGACAGTGGGCCGCCGCGACAATGTTCGCAAGGCTTACGTCACCTTGATGCCAGGTCAAGAGCTGAACCTCTCAGGGGAGGCCGCTTAATCATGGCAGTCATTAAACTCAAACCAACCTCACCCGGCCAACGTGGCGTGGTGAAGGTGACTCGCGATCACCTGTACAAAGGCGAGGCCTATGCGCCTTTGCTCGAAGCACAGCATCAAAAAGCGGGTCGCAACAACAATGGTCACATCACAACCCGTCACAAGGGTGGTGGTCACAAACATCACTACCGTGTTGTTGACTTTAAACGCAACAAAGATGCCATTCCAGCCAAAGTGGAACGCATTGAGTACGACCCAAACCGCACAGCGCACATTGCGCTGGTCTGCTACGCAGACGGTGAGCGTCGTTACATCATTGCACCGCGTGGTTTGGAAGTTGGCGCAACATTGTTGTCCGGTTCGGAAGCCCCGATCCGTGCAGGCAACACATTGCCCATCCGCAACATTCCAGTGGGTTCAACCATTCACTGCATCGAATTGAAACCAGGTGCCGGCGCTCAAATCGCTCGCTCTGCTGGTACTTCAGCCACTTTGTTGGCCCGTGAAGGCATCTACGCTCAAGTGCGTATGCGTTCCGGTGAAGTTCGCAAGATTCACATCGAATGCCGTGCAACGATTGGTGAAGTCGCCAACGAAGAACACAGCTTGCGCCAGTTGGGCAAAGCCGGTGTGAAGCGTTGGATGGGTATTCGTCCTACCGTCCGCGGTGTGGCCATGAACCCCGTTGACCACCCACACGGTGGTGGCGAAGGTCGTACCGGTGAAGGCCGTCATGCAGTTGACCCATGGGGTAACCTGACCAAGGGCTACCGTACCCGTAACAACAAGCGCACGCAGGTCATGATCGTGTCGCGTCGCAAGAAGTAAAGGGTAGCCAATGACACGCTCACTTAAAAAAGGTCCATTTGTTGACCATCACCTCGTTGCCAAGGTTGAAAAAGCCGTTGCAACGAAAGACAAAAAGCCCATCAAAACATGGTCACGTCGTTCTATGGTCTTGCCCGATTTCATCGGTTTGACCATTGCTGTGCACAACGGCAAGCAACACGTGCCTGTGTATGTGACTGACCAAATGGTTGGCCACAAGCTGGGTGAATTCGCTTTGACCCGGACATTCAAGGGTCATCCAGCGGACAAAAAAGTCCAGAAGAAATAAGGAAAGACCATGGAAACACGTGCAGTCCTCAGGGGCGTCCGTTTGTCGGTCGATAAAGGCCGCCTGGTCGCCGATTTAATTCGCGGCAAAAAAGTGGATCAAGCTTTGAACATCCTCACATTCACGCAGAAAAAAGCTGCTGGCATTGTGAAGAAGGTTTTGGAGTCCGCCATTGCCAATGCTGAACACAACGACGGTGCTGACATCGACGAGTTGAAGGTGAAAACCATCTACGTCGAACAAGGCGCCACTCTCAAGCGATTCACCGCCCGCGCCAAAGGCCGTGGCAACCGTATCAGCAAGCCCACATGCCACGTGTATGTGACGGTTGGCAACTGAAAGGCCTAGGAAAAATATGGGACAAAAAATCCATCCTACCGGCTTCCGCCTTGCGGTCACACGCAATTGGGCAAGCCGTTGGTACGCAAGCAACCGTGATTTTGCCGGCATGTTGGCCGAAGACATCAAGGTTCGTGAATACCTCAAGGCCAAGTTGAAGAACGCTGCAGTTGCACGCGTCCTCATCGAGCGTCCCGCTAAAAATGCGCGCATCACTATTTTCTCGGCTCGTCCGGGTGTGGTCATCGGCAAAAAAGGCGAAGACATCGAGAGCTTGAAAAAAGAGCTCGCCAAGCGTTTGGGCGTGCCTGTCGCAGTGAACATCGAAGAAGTGCGCAAGCCTGAAATCGATGCCCAACTCATTGCTGACAGCATCACACAACAGCTTGAAAAGCGGATCATGTTCCGCCGCGCCATGAAGCGTGCCATGCAAAACGCCATGCGTCTGGGTGCCCTCGGTATCAAGATCATGTCTGCTGGCCGTTTGAATGGTATCGAGATTGCACGTACTGAGTGGTACCGTGAAGGCCGCGTGCCTTTGCACACTCTGCGCGCTGACATCGACTACGGCACTTCTGAAGCCAAGACCACCTATGGTGTCATTGGCGTGAAGGTCTGGGTCTACAAGGGTGATACCTTGGGTCGCAACGATGCACCTGCATTGGCTGAGCCCCGTCAAGAAGAAGAGCGTCGCCCTCGCGGCCCGCGTCGTGATGCTCGCCCGGGTGACCGGCCGCCAGCACGCGGCGCACCCCGCCGCGCTGGTGGCACCAACACAGCACCTGTTGACGGCAGCGATAAGCCCGCCGAAGCAGGTGGTGATGTCAAACCCACCGTTAAGCGCGTACGTAAAGTAGTCGCGCCAGCTGCAGCAGCTGACGGTGCTAAAGGAGAGTAAACATGCTGCAACCCGCTCGCAGAAAGTTCCGCAAGGAACAAAAGGGCCGCAACACCGGCGTCGCAACCCGTGGCAACACGGTTGCGTTTGGTGATTTCGGTTTGAAGTCCACCGACCGTGGCCGTTTAACGGCCCGTCAGATCGAAGCTGCACGCCGTGCAATTTCCCGTCACGTGAAGCGTGGTGGTCGCATCTGGATTCGCGTGTTCCCCGACAAGCCAATCTCTACAAAACCTGCAGAGGTTCGTATGGGTAACGGTAAGGGCAACCCCGAGTACTACGTGGCTGAAATTCAGCCCGGTAAGGTGTTGTACGAAATCGTTGGCGTGCCAGAGCAATTGGCCCGTGAAGCGTTTAAATTGGCCGCAGCCAAACTGCCCTTGCGCACGACGTTTGTCGCTCGCATGATTGGCCAGTAATTCAGGAGAACTCAAAAATGAACACCACTGAACTGCGCACCCAAGACGAAGCTGGTTTGGCCAAAGAAATCAAGGATCTGCAAAGAGCCCATTTCAATTTGCGCATGCAAAAAGCCACTCAGCAAATCGGCAACACGAACCAACTGCGCGAAACTCGCCGCAGCATCGCTCGCGCCAAAACCATCCTTGCCCAAAAGCAAGTCGCCAAATAAGGAGTGACCATGACGGAAGCTAAAACATCCCTCAAGCGCACCTTGATCGGCAAGGTGGTCAGCGACAAGCGTGCCAAAACCGTAACGGTTTTGGTAGAGCGTCGCGTGAAGCATGCTTTGTACGGCAAGATTGTTGCCAAATCAAGCAAGTACCACGCACACGATGAAACAGGACAATACGGCGTAGGCGACGTGATCGAGATCACCGAGAGCAAGCCAATTTCCAAAACCAAAAACTGGGTTGCCACCCGGTTGGTTGAAAAGGCTATTGCGATTTAAGCTTTAACAGCTCATTTCAGCAGACTTTCAAAAAACGACTCACAATAGTGGGTCGTTTTTTTTCGTCGGTGTGTTCATCAAACGCATCTCTTTCCAGCCGCTTTTTGGCACCATTTTTTAAAGGAATCACATGATCAAAGTTGGAGACACCATCCCCGCCGTCACATTGACCGAGTTCGTAGAGGTCGAAGGCAATGGCTGCAGCATTGGCCCTAACCCTGTTGATGTTGCTAAAGCATCAGCTGGCAAAACCATCGCATTGTTTGCTTTGCCAGGCGCTTTCACGCCTACCTGCTCAGCCAAGCACGTGCCTGGTTATGTGGCGCAATTCGATGCCTTGAAGGCCGCGGGTGTAGATGAAATTTGGTGTGTCAGCGTTAACGATGCGTTTGTGATGGGCGCATGGGGCCGCGAGCTGCACAGCACTGGCAAAGTGCGCATGATGGGTGACGGCAGTGCCGACTTCACCAAAGGCACAGGCCTGACTTTGGATCTCACAGCGCGTGGTATGGGCTTGCGCAGCAACCGTTATTCAATGCTGGTCAAAGATGGCAAGGTTGCAACTTTGAACATCGAAGGTCCTGGCAAATTTGAAGTCAGTGACGCTGACACCATGTTGTCACAAGTCAAAGCTTAAAAACACATTGGCCAACCTGGGCGCACTTCAAAGCATGACGCGGAGATAGTGCGCACCAGCCAAAGGGTTGTGATAGTAAGGCGCAACCTCTTCGAAGCCTAAGTCTTCGTAAAGCGCCCTTGCTGATTCCATTTCATCCAACGTGTCCAACAAGACACAGCTGTAGTCGCATTGGCGAGCTGCATCCAAAATACTTTCAGCCAATTGTCGTCCTAAGCCAAGACGGCGAAAGGCTGGCTTGACATACAAGCGCTTCATTTCTGCGGCATTGGGCGAATCGGCTGAGTCTAAGGGACGCAGTGCACAGCAACCTGCAATTTCTTGGTTCACCTTGGCCAACAAAAGAGCGCCGCGGGGTGGCGAATATTCACCCGGCAATTGATTCAACTCCGACTCAAAGTCTTGAAAACAAAGATCGACATTGAGCGAGCGGGCGTACTCTAGAAAAATCTCACGCACGGCCAGCATGTCTTCAGCTGAAGAAGCCTCGAACAGAAAGACAGTGGGTTGTGAAGGTGCAGACAAGAGAGTCGATATTGAACGAAATGGTCGAATGAAGTTTAGCCTTAAATTCAGGAAGTCAGCCTGCTGTGGCACCCAGATTGATCAGGGCATACACCAAGCAGGCACTTAGCAAGATAGACAGAACAGCCAACAACCAATTGGCTGGACCATCTTTGGATGAGGGCGCTGGATGATCGGCCGTTTTATGGCCCTTCAACATGGCGATGGTCAGGTTCTGCTTCTTCTTCAAAAAATACCAAAGGATGGCTAAAAGATGGACGGCCACCAGCAACAGAATGATGGTTTTACCAAAGCCTTTGTGCCAATAAGTGGCCAAACTCACACGGCTTTCAGAAACAAGGCTGACCAAAGGACCCGCATTGGAAATTTCATCGTCGCTAAAGAGGCCAGTACTTACTTGCAGAACTAACAAGGCCATCATGGCGATGACCGACAGTGAGCCCACGGGGTTGTGTCCCAGATACGCAGCGTGTGGCTTTGACGTTTTGAAATACTGCCGAATTAATGAAGGTGTGCACGTCAATTGCCGCCAGCGAGACCAGTGCCCACCACAAAAGCCCCAAATGAATCTAAAAATAATCAGGCTAAGTACCGCATAGCCACATTTGAAATGCCACACCATGGCGTTGCCACCCACATTGCCCGTAATGACCAAAGCCACGACCAAGCTTGCCAAGGACCAATGGAAGATGCGAGTCGGCCAATCCCAAATCCGAATCTGAATCATGAAAAAACTTTCGAATCAAAAGGCGCATTTTGCAGGGGTTTTAAAATCATGAGAAACTTTGATAAATTTAACATCAATAGGAATATGCATGAAAAAACATTTCGCTTTCGTTTCAGCTTTGCTTTCTGTTTTGCTGGCACTTCCAGCGGCAGCACAATTTGCAAAACCAGAAGATGCCATTAAATACCGCAAAGCCAGCTTCACTTTGATGGGCGCTCACTTTGGTCGCGTTGGCGCTATGGCCACAGGCAAAGTGCCCTACGACGCAAAAGCCGCAGCAGAAAATGCCGACATTGCAGTGACCATGTCAAAGTTGCATTGGACCGCTTTCCCCGAGGGTTCAGACAAGGGTGAAACCCGAGCCAAGCCAGAAATTTGGAAGGACGCCGCCAAGTTCAAAGATGCTGCTGACAAAATGCAAGCCGAACTGGTGAAAGTCTCTGCCGCAGCCAAGCTGGGCAACGTCGATGCGTTGAAAACAGCCTTTGGCCCCGCAGGCGCTGCTTGCAAAAACTGCCATGACAATTTCCGCAAGGAATGATACTTATTGATCAGCGCATGCCAACAGCAGCGCTGTCAACTCTTTCGGGGCACTGATCATGGGGTCGTGCCCCGTTTTCATTTCAATCACGCTTGCATTTTGCATCCAAAGGCCCTCCCAAAACTGCGGGTCAATCACGCGGCGACGCGAGACATCGATGGTTGCCAGTGGCGGCACAGTGCAATTGATGAAGGTGCGAGGAACACTTGCAACGCGAGCCGCATCAAAGTCCAACTCTTGCTGGTAGGTCCCGAAGGGATGCGGTGTTTGACGCCTTTGAACCCAATCGTAATTTTCGCCAGCCAGGCCAAACACAGAAGGGTCGGGTGGTGGAAAACTGTTGTTGATGCTTTCGGCTGCAGCATCGATGCGCAACTTTTGCGTGGCACTGGCATGCGTGCTGCTCCAACTCTCGCCAGGTTTGGGAACCATTGCGTCAAGGTAAACCAAGTGCTTCAACCTGTTGGCACGCCTGTCGGCGACCGCAGTGCCCAGCATGCCGGCATAAGAGTGCACAACCAAAATGGCGTCTTGCATCTCTTGTGCATCGAGCGCTTGCAAAACATCTTGCACATGGGTTTCTAAATCAATGCCTC
>Ga0194055_10001499_pt1 | contig 19032 bp, 14 predicted proteins | sample SepL449m_MetaG_FD_155482 | JGI IMG/M metagenome (GOLD analysis project Ga0194055, IMG submission 155482) | Anoxic zone freshwater microbial communities from boreal shield lake in IISD Experimental Lakes Area, Ontario, Canada - Sep2016-L442-9m | ecosystem: Environmental > Aquatic > Freshwater >...
GCCCCTGTTACTCGAATGGAATCTTGAGCGTTACGTCAAGTCAGGCTGAATGCGCACTTCCGATTTGCAGCAAACCGTACGCCGTCAGTGTTTTTCGCAACCGGGCGGCTTCCGCTTCTGACAGCGGGGTCAGTGGCAATCGCAGTTCGCCCGTATCCCGTCCCAGCATCTGCATAGCAGCTTTCACAGGAATCGGGTTGGTGGCGATTCCCAGCATGTCGCGACACAAAGTAAACAGCTTAAAGTGCCACTTCTGGGCTTCGGCGACGTTACCAGCCTTCCAGGCCTTCAGAAGTTGCAGCATATCTCCGGGAACAATATTTCCAACGACTGATACGATTCCGCTGGCACCCATCGACAGCAGCGGCAGCGTCAGGCTGTCATCGCCCGACAAGACCGTCAGATTTGTCTGAGCGAGTGTTTGTGACGCCTGATCCATCGACCCCGTGGCTTCTTTAATGGCAACGACGTTGGGAATCTCGGCAATGCGAGCAACCACGTCCGGTTCCATGTTCTTGGCAGTACGACCGGGAATGTTGTAGAGAATGATGGGAATATCAACAGCTTCGGCAACGGCGCGATAATGCTGGTAGAAGCCTTCGCCGGTCGGCTTGTTGTAGTACGGGGCGACCATCATCGCGCCATCCGCACCGCAGGACTTGGCGAATCGAGTCATCTCGATCGCTTCCTGAGTACTGTTGGAACCTGTACCCGCCATCACCTTGATCCGGCCTGCGGCCTGTTCACAGACGATTTCGATGATCCGGTTATGCTCGTCGTGATTGACCGTGGGGCTTTCACCCGTTGTCCCGACGGGACAGAGGCCGTTTGTCCCCTGAGCCACATGCCAGTCCACAGAATTCCGCAGTGCGACTTCGTCAACCTTACCGTTCTTGAACGGAGTGACGATCGCCACGGTCAATCCTGCGAACTGTTCTCCCTTGCGTGCCATTCTGATATCGCCTTCAACTCAACTGATAGTAGGGTGCGTGCAGTCTGCGGAACGCACCGACATGCGAATGTCCCTTGAATAAGTGCGTTTCGAAGACTGCACGCACCCTCAAGGACTGAGGATTCCCTTACTTTCGATTGCGCCAATCCATCCCGGCCATTTCCGCCAGTGCCAACATCAAGGCATGAGTCCCATTACGTCCCCAGCCCTTGGCTTTTACGGACAGATAGAGCTGTTCGCCCAACGCCAGCCCGGGGAGTGACAACCCCATTCGCTTCGCTTCTGACAAGGCAATTCCCATGTCCTTGATGAAGTGCTCCACGAAGAAACCGGGATCAAAATTGTTGTTCATGATCCGCGGTCCCAGGTTGTTCAGCGACCAGCTTCCAGCCGCACCTGGCCCGACCGATTGCAGCATCGTGGGAAGATCGAGCCCCGCCTTGTAGCCGTACAGCAGTGATTCACAGACGCCGATCATATTGGTCGCGATCAGAATCTGATTCGCCATCTTGGTATGTTGACCTGCACCGGCCCCACCCTGATGGATGATTGTTTTCCCCATCGCCGCAAAGAGCGGCTGAATCGCATCGACGATTTCCTTGTCGCCGCCGATCATGATTGACAGTGCTGCATTCTTGGCACCGATGTCGCCACCGGAAACCGGAGCGTCAACGCTTTGGACTCTCTTCGACCTGGCGGCGTTGTAGATTTCGACGGCCAGCGAGGGTTCACTGGTGGTCATATCGACCAGCACATTTCCCGCCTTCGAACCGGCAAGAGCACCGTTCTCGCCGAGCATCACTTCGCGAACATCACTGGGAAATCCCACGATGGAAAAGATCACGTCGGACTGTTCTGCGACAGCTTTAGGAGAAATTGCCCACTTGGCTCCGCGAGCCACCAGGGGTTCGGCCTTGCTCTGGGAACGTGTGTAGACAGTGGCGGAATATCCGGCCGTCATCAGGTGTCCAACCATGCTGGACCCCATCACTCCCGTACCGATCCAGCCGACCCGGGTAACCCCAGGGGTTATTGTCAAAGCCGCCATAAGTCAAAATCCTCTTGTAACACGTTCCGCGACATGCAGTTCCGCAATGAGCGACTCGCCAGAAGGGGTCTGGCACCGATCGCATCCGCCAGTATATCGTTCGATCCCGTGATCGTCACGTTTGCAAACGCTGGCAACTATTGGCCTTCATCGAAGAGGGCGTCGACAAAGCTGTCCGGATTGAACAGTTCCAGATCTTCGATCTGCTCACCGACACCGACGTATTTGACCGGAATCCCCATCCGTTGTCGGATGGCGACAGTGACGCCTCCCTTGGCTGTTCCGTCGAGTTTTGCCAGCACGATCCCCGTGCAGTTGGCTGCTTTCGAAAAATGCTCGGCTTGGTTAAGTCCATTCTGGCCGGTCGTGGCGTCGATCACCAAGAGACACTCGTGCGGTGCCCCTGGGATCTTTTTATCGATCACCCGACGAATCTTTTCGAGCTCCTTCATCAGATTCGCCTGGTTGTGCAATCGACCTGCAGTGTCGATCACGAGGACATCAACCCCCTCTTTCAAGGCCTCTTCGCACCCGGCAAATGCGACGCTGGCGGGATCTGTCCCACTGGGGCGGGTGACGATCGGACAGCCCAGTCGTTGGCTCCACATTGTCAGTTGCTCGACGGCCGCAGCACGGAACGTGTCGCCAGCGGCCAGCATCACGGTGAGCCCTTGTGACCGCAGCAGCCTGGAAATTTTCGCGATGGATGTCGTCTTTCCGGTCCCGTTGACTCCTGTCACCAGGATCACCGTCGGCTTCGTCGGGGACATTCGCAGGGGCGAAAGCGGCTTTTCCGGGTCCCACGTCGTTCCATCTGTGCCACGCAGGATTTTGCGGAGCGTCTCTTTAATGGTTCCCCAGATCTCGGTGAGTACCACCGTTCGATTCAGATGTTTGATCCTCAATTCGCTGAGAATGGCATCGGAAGCGGCCACGCCGATATCGGTCCGGATCAGGCGGGCTTCAAACTGTTCCAGCTTGCTTTCGTCGAGGATGTCTCCGGACTTAAAGAGGTCTCGGATATCGGTTTGCAACAATTGCTTGGTGCGAACGAGCCCCTGTTTCAGCTTATCGAAAAATCCCATAATGCGGTCGTCTCGCTTCTCAATCGCGTTTATGAACAGCTATTTCGCAGGATCATATGACGTAACGCCCCCCGCGAGCAATTCCCGCCTATGCCAATCCCGAGCTCTCCGTTAGAATCGACCGGCGGAAATTGCCGATGGATCGGCGTCCAGGAGGTTTGGGATGACCCACGCGATGGAACGCGGGTGGCTGACATTGATCTTGATTGCGGTGAGTGGCTTGGGTTGCCAGGAAACCCGGTTCCTCTCCTGCCGCGCTCGAGATCCGCGTGTCGAATCGCGATCGTATGATACACATGATCCGTACCCCGATGAATCACTTGGGCCAGAGACATACAGCCGACCGCTGTCGTTTCAGGAGCCGCGGACCTATGATCGGTACAAGTTCGATTACCGCAACATGCAAGCGGCCCGCGGGGCAATTTCTCCGGCTCAGGCCTACTGGGATCCGCGCGGAATCAACTCTGCGGCAGGAACAGTTGTTGCGCCAGCGTGGCAGCAAACACCTCGCGGTGGACCAATCGCATCACAGCCCGGGTTCTGGGACGATACCTCACGCCGTTACAACGTGGTGCCTCACTAATCGCCGATCGTTGATCCTCCTGTTTGTGCTGTTTATCGGACAGTTGTTTCCGCTTCAGGCACTTGCTCAGCGTCCCACCAACACAAGAAATCTGGAATCAACGGCTGCAGAACTGATTCTGCCTGAAACTCAAAAGGCGATCGACCGCGGTTTGCTTTACCTGGCAAATCGCCAACATTCAGAAGGCTCGTTGGGTTCCGGAACCAATTACCGCAAGAACGTGGCTGTGACTTCTCTGGCAGGAATGGCATTCCTTTCTGCGGGATACATGCCCGGTCGTGGTACCTACGGCAAGAATGTCGACAAGTCGATCGATTTCGTTTTGTCCTGTGCCAGACCGACCGGCTACATCATTCGCGAAGACAGCGCCGGGCACGGACCGATGTACGGACACGGATTCGCGACACTGTTCCTCGCCGAAGTCTATGGCATGTCACCTCGTAAGGACATTCGCGAAGCCTTGAAGAAAGCCGTCGATCTCATTGTCTCGTCGCAGAACAGAGAAGGGGGATGGCGCTATTCTCCTACGGACAAGGATGCTGACGTCTCCGTGACCGTTTGCCAGATGATGGCGTTGCGAGCGGCACGGAATTGCGGGATCGCGGTTCCCAAGACAACCGTCGATCAGTGTGTCGATTACGTCAAGAAGTGCCAGAATCCCGACGGAGGATTTCGTTACCAACTGGCGATTCGCCCACAGAGCGATTTTCCGCGTTCCGCTGCAGGGGTCGTGACACTCTATTCCGCCGGGATGACAGAAGGACGCGAAATCGAGCGAGGACTCGCTTATCTGCTGCGGTTCCCTCCACGCGGAGACTCGATGCGTTATGACGCCCATTATTTTTATGGCCAGTACTACGCCGTCCAGGCCATGTGGCATGCGGGAGATGACCGCTGGAGGCAATGGTATCCGGCCATCCGTGACGAACTCGCTGCACGTCAGCAGCCTGACGGAAGCTGGCCAGATTCGTTGATCAACAGCGAGTACGCAACGGCCATGGCGTGCCTGGTACTGCAAATGCCGAATAACTACTTGCCAATTTTTCAGCGGTAGCGCCGCTTGTGGAGATTGTTCACGTGCGGGATGCTCTTCAATGGACCCTCTGTTGGCTCAGTCTATCGGTAATTGTTTCCGCGGCTGAGGTTGTGACCGTTGTCGATGTTTCAGGCCGAACGACAGAAGCGGCTGCATTAACGGAATGGACGACCGACCGAATCGTCGTTGGTGAGTCACAGGCCACATCACTGGACGACCTGCTGACATTGAACTTCAATCGGCCATCCGTTCCACTCGCCAGCGGAGACTCGCTGGTCATCCTCGCCAATGGCGACCGACTCGTCGTGCGTCCTGTGGGGGTGTTTGACGATGAATTGACGGCAACCTGGCAGCGAATTCCTTTGCGGGCTGCCCTTAAGCTGCCTCTTGAAATCATCGCCGCAATCATTTTCGAACTTCCGACCGCTGCTGATGACCGACGACGCTTGTTCGCCGACCTGCAGACACTTCCCTCCGGACAGGACATCGCTCTTCTCGCCAATGGGGATCGAGTCCAGGGTGAGTTCGAACGACTGGATGGTGCGTTTGTTCAGTTGAAGAGCCCGACAGGCCTGCTGAAGCTGAATCGAACCCGAGTTCAGGCGATCCGATTGAATCCCGAGTTGACCTCAGCCCCGCGGATTGAGGGGCGTCGGCTGTCGTTATCACTGCGAGATGGCTCGCGACTGACGGTTCGCAACGTGATGCTGACCGATCAGGGATTGAAATGTGAAACCTTTTCCAAGCAAGAATTTCTGCTGCCGGTTTCTGAATGCGTTTCCTGCAGAGTTTACGGGGTCAAAGCGATTCCGCTGGCAGATCGCGACGAATCACAATTCACGTTTGTTTCGTACCTCTCGCACAAATGGCCCTTGGTCAGAAATGCCAACGTCCTGCGCGGGCCACTGACACTGCGCGGGGTGGAATCAGGGACCGGGCTGGGAATGCACAGTCGCTCTGCCGTCACGTTTGAACTGCAACCGGACGATCGCGAATTTCGCGCCACCATTGGAATCGACGATTGTGCGGCAGGAAACGGCAGCGTCCGGTTTGCTGTGGAACTGGACGGGAAACGCATCTGGGAAAGTCCTGAATTGACGGGAAAGTCTGCACCAGTCGTAGTTCCACCCGTAAAACTTGAGGGACACAAGAAACTGACGCTCGTTGTCGAGTTCGGTGCACTGGGCGATGTCTCGGACTACGCCGACTGGTGCGATGCGATCATCGTCCGAAAGTAAGTATCGGATGATGATTGCTCGAAGAACGCCTTCCCGAAAAAATCCGTCAGTCCCACACATGCGGGATCCAAGTCATTCCAGCCTTCATCTGGAGTGCCCTCTCTGATTAGAATCCCCTCGCTGGAATGACGCTCGGTCCGGCACGAAAATCACATAAGGAAAGCCTTTTATGTCCACGGAAGAAACCGCACCTGTCGCTCACTCAAATTTCATCCACGAAATCATTGATTCCGACAATGTGAGTGGTAAGTTTGGCGGTCGAGTACATACGCGTTTCCCCCCCGAGCCAAATGGGTATCTGCACATCGGGCACGCCAAATCGATCTGCCTGAATTTCGGCACTGCCAAGAAGTATGGTGGAAAGTGCAACCTGCGATTTGATGACACGAATCCGACCAAGGAAGACGTCGAATATGTCGACTCCATTCAGGAAGATGTCCGCTGGCTCGGATTCAACTGGGATGGCCTGTACTACGCTTCCGACTACTTCGAGCAAATCTACCAGTTCGCTGAGCAACTGATTCAAAAGGGACTGGCCTACGTCGACAGTTCGACACTCGAAGAAATTCGCAGCCAGCGTGGAACCCTGACGGAACCTGGCCAGAACGGTCGGTTCCGGGACCGCCCCATCGCCGAGAGTCTGGATCTGTTCCGCCGCATGCGCGCCGGTGAATTCCCGGATGGAGCGCACGTTTTGCGAGCGAAGATCGACATGGCTCATCCCAATATGAACATGCGCGATCCGCTGCTGTACCGCATTCGTCACGCGGAGCACCATCGAACGGGTAATACCTGGTGCATCTATCCGCTTTATGACTTCACGCACGGCTACAGCGACTCGATCGAGGGAATCACGCATTCGATCTGTACGCTGGAATTCGAGAATCATCGCCCGCTGTACGACTGGCTGATCGATGTTCTCGACTTGTATCACCCTCAGCAGATTGAATTCGCTCGCCTGAATCTGACGCACACCATGATGAGCAAGCGAAAGCTGCTCGAACTAGTCGAGACAGGGACAGTGAGCGGTTGGGATGATCCCCGGATGCCAACGATCGCCGGGATTCGTCGTCGCGGTTACACCCCCAGTGCCATGCGTGCTTTCTGCGATGAAATTGGAGTCACCAAATTCAACAGCTTGAACGACGTTGTTGTGCTGGAAAATGCCGTCAGGTCAGACTTGAACAAAACGGCACCGCGAGCCATGGCGGTCTTGAAGCCGCTCAAAATCGTTCTGACCAATTACCCCGACGGTCAGGTCGAAGAACTGGAAGCGATCAATAACCCGGAAGATCCGGCAGCGGGAACGCGACAGGTTCCCTTCTCAAAGGTTCTGTACATTGAGCAGGACGACTTCATGGAGAATCCCCCGAAGCAGTTCTTCCGGTTGGCTCCCGGGCGCGAAGTGCGGTTGCGGTGGGGCTATCTGATCACCTGTCAGGAAGCCGTCAAAGATCCGGCGACTGGTGACGTGATCGAACTTCGCTGCACTTACGATCCAGAAACTCGCGGTGGCAATGCCCCCGACGGTCGCAAGGTGAAGTCGACGATCCACTGGGTATCTGACGAACACGCCGTCACAGCAGAAGTACGGTTGTATGACCATCTGTTTGAAATCGCGAATGTTGCAGACATCCCCGACGGAGATGACTGGAAGAGTCATCTGAACCCGAAATCGCTGGTTGTGGTTCCCAACGCCAGGCTGGAGCGATCTCTGGCAACGGCAGTCCCCGGATACAAATGCCAGTTTGAACGCCTCGGATACTTCTGCGTCGACAAGGACTCGCAACCACAGGCAATCGTTTTCAACCGGACCGTAACCTTGAAAGACGAGTGGGCAAAGATCCAGAAGAAGGGCGGATGAGGCAGCACTGGTGGCTGATGGAAATTATGAGAAGAATGGGATTGGTGGTATCGCATTTACTTCAGGGAATCCCCAATTGAAAACGACCTTTCTCCCCCTGGTTCTGTTCATTGTCATTCAATCTGCAGGCGCAGTCGAACCGGAAGTAATCCCTGTCTGGAAAGGTAAACCACCCGGCGAAACCGTGGATCTGGGCCCCGAGGTCGTTCATCCCAACAAGCCGGGCGAAAATCCTCCTGTCACTCGTTTGACGAATATCAGCCAGCCGACGTTGACCGTGTATCTTCCCCCAATGGAGACACGAAACGGGACATCGGTCGTGATTTGTCCAGGGGGTGGTTTTCGGATTCTCGCCTGGAACAAAGAGGGTCTGGAAGTCGCCGAGTGGTTCAACTCCATCGGTGTGACAGCGTTTGTTCTCAAGTATCGAACCCCCACCAGTGACGACAAGTCGCCGTGGCTGGCACCGGCACAGGATGCCCAGAGGGCTGTCCGTGTGGTTCGCAGTCGAGCGACAGAATGGGGACTGGTACCGAACCGGATCGGCCTGCTGGGCTTTTCTGCAGGAGGATCGGCGGCGGCCAACGCGGCGCTCAAGAGTGAATCAAAACTTTATGACGAGACCGACAAACTGGATCATGGTTCGTGCCGGCCCGACTTCGTGATGCTCGTCTACCCCGCGTATCTCGTTGATGCCAAAGGGGAATTGAAGTCGGATTTGACGGTGACCAAAGAGACTCCGCCGATGTTCCTGGCACACGCCTTTAACGATGGCATCACGTGCGAAAACAGCCTGCAACTGTTCCTGGCCTTGAAGAAAGCAGGGGTGCCATCAGACCTGCATATCTATTCGACCGGCGGACACGGATTCGGATTGCGAGCGAGTGAACATGTCGTTTCGACATGGCCAAAACGTTGTGAAGACTGGCTGCGATCCCGCGAGTTACTGAAGAAGTAATCCCCGTCACTGACGGGTGGATTCTCAGAGTTTGCCGATACGATGCGCGAGTTCGAGATAGTCGTGGTTCGCTCCGCGAACCAACGTGGGTAATGATATTTGTCGCTGAAATCATGAGGTTTGAGGTCGCCGCCTGATGGCGGCGCCGGTTGTTTCAAACGACTTATCATCTTGATCGCGAAGCGTCTGGGTGGCGGGGGTGGTGGGGTCTGACCAACGGGAAGGCCCCGAAACGGAGGGCACGCTCAAACTTTCAGGGCCATCCGCTTCGCTCCTGACCCTGCGACCCCGCCGTGGTTCGCTCCGCGAACCAACGCCGCATTTTGTTATGGCAACCCTGTTATTCGCCACGTCATCAGAAGTCTGTCAACCAAGAGACGTTGGTTCGCGGAGCGAACCACGACTATCGTGACGCCATCAGATTGCCATCTGTATCAAGCGGCCATCCCGAATGATTCCAACTCAATTTTGTCCACGTGCTTTCGGAAAAGCCCACCTTAAGATTCGATGAATGACGATTCCTGAATTCAGCCATTCCCAAGGTGCCGGACGCGAGAATTCAGTTCCCATCTGAACATTTGCTTCGCATACTACTGTCGCCGTGATCACCCGAATGAGTCTGCGTGGCGGGCTGCGAGGATCACGCGTTGGCAGAAGGAGTGAAGCATGCAACTTCGTCGTATCGTATCCTGTGCATTGGCTGGCTGGCTGGCATCCATTGCTGTCACTGAGGCTGCCGAGTGGGGCCTGAAGAAGGGGAATCCCGCCATCAAGTCGGCCAATGCCCTGGCATTTGGTCCCGATGGAATCCTTTTCGTTGGCGACTCTAAAGGTGCTGCGATTTTCGCGATCGATACCGGCGACAACGAAATCGCCAAGACCGAACCGTCGGTTGCCGGATTGAATGGACAGATTGCCACCTTGTTGGGAACGACCCCAGACAAGATTACCGTCAACGACCTGGCAGTTAACCCCCGGTCGGGCAAAGTTTATGTTGCCGTGACCAAGGGTGCTGGAGCCGAAGCGACTCCTGCGATCATTCGAGTTGCCCAGAAGGTCACCGTTGTTTCACTTACCGACATTCCCTTCCAGCAGGCGGCCCTGGCGGATGCTCCTGAAGACAAGGAAGTGAATCGAAACGGACGAGCATCCAATCCTCGTAACGACGCCATCACCGACCTGGCCTATGCCGAAGGAAAAGTTTTCGTCTCTGGACTGGCTGCAGGGGCATCCCCTTCGAGCGTTCATCAAATTCCATTTCCGTTCGCCGACGGAGTCAACGGGACCAGCGTTGAAATCTATCACGCCGCACACGGTCGTAGCGAAGACACGTCCGCGATCCGGACATTCGTTCCCCTGAATATCAATGGCGAACCCAGCCTGCTGGCGGGATTCGTCTGCACTCCACTGGTTCGATTCCCGATCGACAGCCTGAAGCCCGGTACCAAGGCACGTGGGACCACGGTCGCAGAACTCGGGAACCGGAATCGGCCGCTGGACATGATCAGCTATCAGAAGGATGGGAAAACCTTTCTGCTGATGTCCAATTCCGCTCGCGGCGTGATGAAGATCAGCACGGATAACATCACTCGCAACGATGGTTTGACAACCCCCGTCAAAGACGGAAACACGGCGGGTCAGGCATTTGAAACGATCAAGGAACTGGATGGCGTCGTACAATTGGATCGTTTGAACGATACTCATGCCGTCGTACTGGTTCAGTCGGGGCCCGGAGTTTTGGACCTGCGCACAGTACCATTGCCGTAACAACGTTTAATGTTGAAAGGCTGGTCTATACCGGCCTTTCAACTCTTATGCGTGCGGACTTGCGGATTGTTCCCGCGAACCAACGTCGCAATTTCTGATTTCAAATAGACGGCTCGTGCTAACAAGTCATTTGTTGCCACGAAGCGTTGGTTCGCGGGAGCGAACCACGACTATCGTTACGCCAGCATTTCGTGAATCACGCGGCTCGATTCTGGCACGACAGGGACCGGGCGACCGGTCTTGTCTGGCAGGAACTGATGCGGTTCGATTCCCAGCAGATGGTACATCGTCGCCAGGACATCTTTGGGGCCGACCGGATTCGACACCACTTCGCCCGCATGCTTATCTGTCGCACCGACAACACGTCCGCGAGCGATCCCGCCACCCGCAAACAATGCGGAATAGGCCTGTGACCAATGGTCGCGGCCTCCACCTGACGCCGAATTGATCTTGGGCGTGCGCCCATGCTCGCTGATACAGACGACCAGCGTGTCGTCCAGCAACCCTCGCTGTTCCAGGTCCAGCACGAGCCCCGAAAAGCCTTTATCGAGGCCCGGCAGCAACTGGTCGGTCATCCGCGGGAAATGATTCCAGTGAGTATCCCACGCGTCGCCAGCCAGACCATATTCGTCCCAGAAGACACTCACCAGGCGCGTTCCCGCTTCGATCATCCGGCGTGCCGCCAGGCAGGACTGGCCAAACAGCGTCATGCCATACAGGTCTCGCGTTGCCGCCGATTCCTTGCGAACGTCGAGTGCCTCGGAAACCGCCTGTGACTGCAACAGAGAATAAGCCATCTGTTGGAAGCTGTTCAGCGATCGGCCGCGATCAGTCGTTTCGAGATCGCGTCGCACGTCGTTCATCTGAGTCAGCAGCGATCGGCGACGATCGAGTCGGTCAAGCGTCAATGTTTCCGGCAACGATGTCGAAGCAAGACGGAACGAGGCATCCGTCTTACATCCCACGTAGGGATCAAAGATTTCGACATTCATATCCCGCAATGTCTTGTAGACCGATCGATCCGCCGCACCGAGGAATTCAGTCCAGATCGGATTGAACGTCGTGCCAAGATAACTCGCGTATGGACCGGCCCGGTGAACCTCACCCGTTCTCTGAGTGCTGAACGGGAAGGGCAGAGCAACATTTTGTGGAAACGGGGCCAGACCGCCACGACGTCCCCGATCGATGTACTCGACGACACTTCCGAAATAGGGATGGTGACGAGGGTCCGTAGGACTCAGCTCCATGTTGACGTCGATCGCCGGCGTTCCGGTCATCGCGTACGCGACACCATGAATCGGGTACTCGTGGTGTATCGATCGCAGGACAGTGACGCGGTCCATCATGCGAGCCATTCGCGGCATGTGTTCGCAGACATCCAGTCCGGGCAGCGACGAGGCAATCGGAAGCATCGTACCCCGGATTTCGGCTGGTGCCTCGGGCTTCATATCCACGGTTTCCATCTGACTCGGCGAGCCATACAGAAACAGGATGATGCATCGCTTCGCTGATCCAAATCCATCTGGCAGAGCACGTGCGACTTTGGTTTCCGCCGCCGCAGCATCTGCTTGAAGCAGTTGGGGAAGAGTGATGCCCAGCAGGCTCGTCCCACCCGCCTCAAGCAATTCACGCCGAGTCAACCCGGTGCAGAGGCGTCGAGGTGTATTCAGAATCCGCAGCATGCATGTCCCCTCAAAAGATGAGGTTTATTCTATAGTTGGTTGCACGTAAGCCCAAGCCTGAATGCTTCCTTTGTTCGTTTCGACGCTGACCAGACGTCGTTCGTATTCGTGGCCGACAAGCTGGCCCGGAGGTATCTCTTCCAAAACATCGCAACCGGCGAGAGTCGCGTCGTAGATTTCCGGTGTCAGTTCAAAAAGTTCACCGTCAACAAATCCGCCAGGGGCTGGGGCGATCATTAATTCGTGCAGGCGCTGATAACCATGCAGGATGGCGGGAACAACACTCGCGTATTTTCCCTCCAGAAAATGATGATTCCGGTGGCCTCGCCGCAATGTGCCGAACACAAACAGCCGCAATCTGCTGGCAGCGGGATGGCCCTGCGGAACCATCGACAGATCCGACATCGACACCTGCGTCCTTAATGGTTGGAGATTACTTGGTATCCAGCACGACTTGCTCCATCAGTTTGTGCTGCTTGAAATCGTATTTCTGGCCTGCCTTGATCACGTCGTATTCGACCGGTTCTTTGTTGGACATCGGGCGATCGTAGATGGCAACCTGATTCTGTCCGACAACTTCCATCGTCGTGCCTCGCACGATCAGAGCCGTTCCATCATCGATACCGATCCCGACCAGTTGCGGGTGGGCTCGCTTCATTCCCGTCATGTCTTCAAACCGCTCATGCGGCAGGGCGCGGTCGTTCGAATCGGCATCCCGGAAATCGATAGCACACCCGGACAGAAAACCGAACCCGCGTTCGTAACCTTCGGTTGCGGTTTCTGGCTTGTTTTCCTGGGATAGCCCCCTGGCGAAATACTCACCTTGAATCGTCGCTCCAGCAGACGTCCCGCCAATCACTCCGCCTCGGCGCAGCACGCCATGAAACAGCTTCTGGATCGATGTTTCGAGATACGCTTCCATCCGGGATTCGCGACCTCCCGTGAACCAGACACCACGTGCCTCGTTCAACCAGGCGGCGATATCTGGATTGGCGAGTTCGCTTTTATCACGAGCGTGCAGTTGTCGGACGTTTGATGCGCCGGCGGCTTTCAGCCAGTTGCAGACCCCTTTTTCTTCGTTCAGATCGTCGCGCAACGTATCGGAGACGACGATGATCGGTGAATCCTTGCCACCAGCGGCCGTCAGGAAATTCCCGACCGCTTCGCGAGGGGTCTGCCCCCCGCCAACAATGACCAGCGTACCCGCTTTGACTTCAGGAATCGGATTTCGTCGGGCCAGCATTTCATGCTTTGCCCAGTCAATCGCTCGCTGGCTGAACTTGCTGAGATCGTTGGTCTGGCCATGGACTAGCCGCATTGGCATCGCGTCAACTTCGGCAGGCTTCGACAGGCACATTGTGACCGCCGCATCCCCCATCACTTCCATTTTCGTCCCGCGAATGATCAGCGCTGTCGATTCATCAATCCCGATCCCCACGTGCCCAGGTCGCAACTGAACAGCCAGCTTCAGCCGTTCCTCACGCCCCCGGTTCGTAAAATGCTGATCAATAATCGTTCCCGGCAGAAATCCCAGCCCGGTCGCCATTTGCGGCTCTTTATGGCCCCCGGCGATCATCGCGTGCGACATGATCGCGGCACCAGCGGACGTTCCGCCGACAACCCCGCCACGCTTTAACACTTCATGAAACATCTTCGCAGCGTGAGTATTCAGATACGCGTCCGTCAGGAATGACTGATTGCCACCAGTAAACCAGATTGCAGTGGCGGATTTGAATTTTTCGCAGAACTCTGCGCTATCCGCCTCGGCTCGTGTCGGTGCGTGGAAGAAATCGATCGAAGTATGCGCATAGTTCTTCCAATGTGCATACTTATCGTGCAGTTCAGGAGTTCCCGCGAATGTACTGGCGGTTGTGACGACCACCACGCGCGCGTCTTTGCCACCTGCCAGATCGAAGAATCGTTGGATAATGGTTTGCGGCATCACGCCGCCACCACAGATAAATAGTGTTCCGGGAACGGCGGCAACCGGGTGAATGTCGCAGACAGGTGCTGCCGGGACGGGGCGAATCTCTTCCGCCCGCAATTGAGGTCCCCAGAGTTGAGGAATCACGACCCCGATCAGGGAAAGTCCGAGGAATCCTCCAACCACGGCTGAATGGGTTCGCCGTGTGGGTACTGGCCGGTTGCTGTCTGTCGACGATTCAACCATCGCGGTTTGCCTCCATAATTGTATTGAGGAGAGCCGCCCACCATCCTTGGGAGAGTGGTACGTCCATGTACGCATAAAAATATGTCGGTTTAACCTCCGTAGCAAGTCGAGTTCCAAAATCGCAAGGCTGGAAGATTCTGCAAATCGCTTCCGGAAGTCCGGCGAGATGTTGCCAATCCTACAAAATGGCCGCGCCGATTCCCTGTATGGCTCTGAATATCCCGTAAAACAGGCCATTCCAGGCCACTGGAATCGGATTGCCAAACGATTGCTCACTGTTGAATTCGAGTTTCAGGAAAAACGTTCTCTGAGTGACTGACATTGAATCTTATGCAGTCGCCCGGCAACAAACTGGCGAGAAACAAGAATCTCTCATCATTTTAAGCCCGGTTGATGGGAGGGAATGCCCGGAGATTCGGCATAGACGTGCTAAATCGCCCTGTCGGACGTAATCCGCTACCGCTTTAACCTATTTCTCGCAAAACTCGCATTCTACAACTAGACGCAGGGTGGCCTCAGATTTACCATAACCCCCTAACCTCCCAGGTCGGATAATCGGAATAACCGGCTCGATCTGGAGTGGACCACAAAGGATTTCTTTCGGGCTGGCCGAAAGTGATTGGGTGTATGATGTTACGAGGGGGGGATTGATGAAGAAGTTGTGTTTGATGCTATTGGGGGTGTTGGCGCTGGGGTCAGCCGCCGACGCCGGCCACTGGCGCAGGGCACGCTGCTGCGACCCATGTGCGGCGCAGTGCAGCCCGAGTCCATGCTGTGTGAGTGCTCCGGCACCCGCACCAGTCACGACCGCCTGCGCTCCGGCGATGGTCGAACGGACTGTTTTGGAATCCGTTATGGTGACCGAAACACGCAAGGTGCAAGTGACCGAGTACAAGCAGGAACCACGAGTTCGCAAGTACACGGTCACCAAGATGGTGCCACGCGAAGAACATCGCACGCGCACCGTGGCCTACACCGAGATGGAACCTCGCGTTCGCGAAGAAAAGTACATCGAGTGTAAGACGGTCACAGAAACTGTCGATCAAGCGTACACCGAAATGGTCCCGTACACGGAAACCCGCAAGGGAACCCGCTGCGTGGTCACTCCCGTGACGAAGAATGTTGAAAAGCAGTACACGGTGATGGTCCCCTACACAGAAACCCGCAAGGGAACCCGCTGTGTTCTGACCCCCGTGACCGAAAACGTTCAGCAGTCCTACACCGTCAATGTTCCCTACCAGGAACAGCGAACCGGGACCCGGACCGTCGTCGAATGCGTTCCAGTCGTGCAGACTCGGACCGTTTGCGAAGACCAGGGGCACTGGGAACAGCGTTGCGTTCCGGTGGCAAATGGCTGTCAGTCGTGTGGCGTTGCCACCAACTGCTGCCGTCCTCGCCGCCACTTCGCCTGTGGCTGCGATGCCTGTGCTCCATGCGCAAGCTGTGCACCAGCTCCTGTCTGCAACACTGTCGTGACGCAGAACGTCTGGGTTCCGAAAATCGTTCAGCGCGAAGTTCAGTGTACGGTCAACGTTCAGCAGTGCAAGCAAGTGCCATTCACGTACACCGTGACACTGTGCAAGCCTGAAGTCCGCACACGAACTGTCCAGGTCTGCAAGATGGTTCAGTCGCAACAGGAATTCGCGTACCAAGTCCAGCTCTGCAAGCCAGAAGTGCGGACCCGCACTGTCCAAGTCTGCGAGATGGTTCAGTCGCAGCAGGAATTCGAATACCAGGTTCAGCTCTGCAAGGCCGAACCCCGCGTTCGCAAGGTGACGGTCTGCAAGCAGGTTCCAGAAGAGAAGACTCGTACGATCAACTACACTGTCTGTGTTCAGAAAACGCGACAGGAACCGTACACGGTCACCGTTTGTGATCCTGTGAACGAAGAAAAGACTGAAAACTACACCGTCTGTGTTCCAGTTTGTGTGGAAAAAGAAGTCCAGGTTCAGGTCTGCAAGATGGTCGAAAAGAAGATCATGGTTCCAGCACCACAGCCATGCTGTCAACCGGCTCCCTGCTGCCGCTAGAACTTATTGACTTTCATTCAGCCCGATTTGCAAATCGGATTTGCAGAAGCCCCATGCCAACCGGCATGGGGCTTTTTTTACGAATTGAGGGAATGGGAGTACGGCGGAAATGGAAAGACGCGCCCTTCGCGGGCGTCTCGAACAGCATATGCTCATACTGCAGGGCAAGAGATTCACTTCACACACTCGATGAAACAGACCGGAGAACGTTCCAGCAAGGTGGACCAGTATTCGGGTTCACGGTCGTTCAGTCCATCGGGCGATAATCGTGGTGAATGCCAGTTCACCTGTCGGAAGCCAGCCTTGCGAAAGGCTTCTTCATGTGTCGCGACACTCAGATAGTAGTTTTCAATGTCGAAGGGACCGTCGTCCAGGTGAAACGTCCACTTGATTGGTGCCCCCTCGCGCCAATCGCCAGTGACAGTCGTCTCAAACCCGTACTTGCGATAGGACGGGGCATCCGGAAAGTGTTGACCGGGATGGCAGTTCACAGTGACAAAACGCCCACCCGGCTTCAGTGATCGGGCGATCCCGTCGCACATCGACTGAAGCTCATCACGCGTACTCGCATAGTTCAGCAGATACGCCGCAACTGACAGATCGAACCGGGCGACATCCCCCAGTTCCCGGGCGTCCGCGACGATGTAATCGATACCCAGTTGATATTGCGATTCCTGCTGACGCGCCAGATCAATCATCCCCTGCGACAAGTCGACACCCGTCACCTGGGCCGCGCCACGTTGCCGGATCATGCGAGTATAAAACCCTTCCCCGCAGGCGACATCGAGCACCGCCAACCCAGACGGGTCGCCTACCAGATCCATCAAGGTGAAGCTTTCCACAAACGTCCGCCAGGGTTGCTGCTTCGAACGCTTGTACTGCTCGGCGATGGGATCGTAATCGGTCGTCATGATTTCTCCGCGTCGAAAGTCGTCCGAATTCTGGCAGATTTCAGACGTCGAGTATACTGAAACGAGCTCAAGCTAAGACGCGGGTGGAAGCGAGTCTCACGCAAAGACGCGAAGACGCTAAGGAAAACTGAGAGGTTGGTGAGAGGCGATATCTGGAATAGTTGAAAACTTTGCGTCTTGGCATCTTGAGCGAAGCGGGCGTGAGGTCCTGATTTCAGACCGGCCGAGGCAATCGGCGGGGACCTCATTTTCAGGAATCCTCATAACGGAATTGCATCGGGTGGACCGATCAGACATCATTAATGTATTGCGGGCGCGATTGGCCCGTCCCTGCCTTACTGTTTATCACGGAGACCCCGCCATGTTGCTCCGACTGGTTTGTCTGGCTTCTTTTTTGTCGGTAATTGCGCTCGTCACTGTCGTTCGAGCTGACGAACCGTTTCAGATTGTTCCTGCCGAGGTTTCACTCAAAGGGAACTTTGCCCAGACACAGTTGCTCGTCACCGCCCCGGGGAATGCGTCAACTGCCCAGGATCTGACGTCGCAAGCAACATATGTCTCGTCGAACGAGGCGATAGTGACGGTCTCTGCTGCGGGACGATTGATTCCGCGCGGCGACGGGATGGCAGAGATCACCGTGACGGTTGCGACTGCCGTGCGCAAGATTCCCGTCACGGTCACAGGAGTGTCCCCGGAACCGGCGGTCAGTTTTCTGGATCACGTTCGGCCCGCGATTAACAAGGCGGGTTGCAGCATGGCGGCCTGCCATGCCGCGCAGTTTGGTAAGGGCGGGTTCAAGCTGTCGGTCTTCGGGTTCGATCAGGCTGCTGACCATTTTGCGATGACCAAAGATAGCCAGGGACGACGCCTGAATGTTCTTGCGCCCGAGGAAAGCCTGTTGCTGCAAAAGCCGACGATGCAGGTTCCTCATCAGGGTGGCAGGCGATTCGATCCGAAATCGCGTGACTATGAATTGATGGTGGCCTGGATCAGATCAGGAGCCCCGGGCCCGACGACCGAACGAGTGATCAACAAACTGGTGGTCACTCCCGCTCAACGAGTCGGTGAACCAGGCCTGAAGCAGCAGTTGCGTGTCGAGGCGGTTTACGCGGATGGCGAAGTCCGCGATGTGACTGCCTGGGCCAAATATGATTCGATGGACGAAGGGATCGTCGCAGTCACACGCGACGGTTTCTGTTCGGTTTCCGGTCGTGGCCAGGCCCCGGTCATGGTGCGGTTTGAAGGACAGGCCGAAATCGCGATGTTTGTCATTCCTTACGGTCCCCCCGCGCGGCTGGAAGGCTGGGTCAACAACAATTTCATCGACGAACTGGCCGCCACAAAATTTCGCGAATTGGGAATCGAACCTTCGCCTCTCTGTGACGATGCCACGTTCCTGCGGCGTCTGTTTCTGGATGCAATGGGAACCCTGCCGACTCGCGACGAGATCGACGAGTTCCTGTCATCAAAGGAACCGAACAAGCGGACTCTCTGGATCGATCGAGTGCTCGGACTGGTCGAATCTCCCAAAAAGGGAGTGTACAACGAACGGTATGCTGCTTACTGGACGTTGAAATGGTCGGACTTGATTCGTAACAACAGTCGCGACCTGCAGGACACCGGGATGTGGGCCTTGCACAACTGGATCAAGGGAGCGTTCCGACAGAATCTGTCGTTCGCCAAATTCGTCTCACAACTGGTCCAGGGG
>Ga0194055_10001500_pt1 | contig 19020 bp, 19 predicted proteins | sample SepL449m_MetaG_FD_155482 | JGI IMG/M metagenome (GOLD analysis project Ga0194055, IMG submission 155482) | Anoxic zone freshwater microbial communities from boreal shield lake in IISD Experimental Lakes Area, Ontario, Canada - Sep2016-L442-9m | ecosystem: Environmental > Aquatic > Freshwater >...
TACAGAAACGCAAATTTGTTAACTTTAAAGCGTGGAGGGTATCACGACATGGCACGACGGACGACGGACGACGATCTACTAATGGAAGATGAATTAACGGCAGCCTTTTTAGGTGAAGAAGAAGTAGTTCAGCATCAGCAAGTACAGCAACCAATGCAACAAGAAGACGAATGGGACGAAGAAGAAGCCGTACCTGGTCAACTTGCTGTAGATGTGTACGAAACAAAAGATAAGCTTGTCGTAAAGGCAAGGACAGCAGGGGTCAACAAAAATGAACTAGATGTCAGCATATCTGACAACACGCTTTCTATTCGTGGCTCTCTTAATGCAGGCTACGAAGAAGATGTAGAAAATTATCATCTACAGGAATGTTATTGGGGGGAATTCTCACGAAGTCTCGTTTTACCAATTCCCGTAAAAGAAGATGAGATTGAAGCGGTACTGAAAGATGGCGTACTGACCGTTAGCTTCACAAAAGTAAAACAAGATACTGTTAAAAAGATTCAGGTTCTTTAGAGCATAATCGACTAACTGAAAAGACCCCATGCAGGGGTCTTTTTTTGAAGCGCTAAATAAGTGTTAGTTTATTTGGCAACGTTTGACAGAACGAACTTAACTATAACCTGTGAAATTGCCACAATAATAAGACCAACTATTGCGTAAAGAATTGTGTTTTTAGCACTCGTTACGCCACTTGATTCACCCCCAGAAGTAACATATTTAAATCCACCAACTATTATCATTATGACCGACACGACACCAACTAACCATGAAAATACATTAATTACTGTAGTGACAATACTGTTTACGTTGGTCCCGCCTTGTGTATCGGCACAAGTTGCACCAGTGGCAGGGGTTGCGCTGGGAGCATTTAGTTGAGAGCCGGCACAGAGCGATTTTTGTAAATTCGTGGTATCAGCGTGTGCTGACCCATTAGTGGCTAACATAGCTATACTTGGCACAATCGATAATGCCGTTACATAGATTGCTGTTAATAAAAGTTTTAGTTTGTTCATGATAAATTCTCTCTACTTTTAATGTTTAATAACTAGTTAATTTATATCACTAGAATATCATATGAGCAATAGTTTTATCGCTTAACCCTTGGCCGCATTACTGAGCACAAAACTAACTGTGATTTGCGCAGTTGCAACAACAACCAAACCAATTAACGAATAAAGGATTGTGTTTCTTGCGGAGCTTACTTTACCAGAGTCGCCGCCAGATGTAACGAATCTAAAACCCCCTAGAATCATAAATATAATCGCCGTTACGCCAACAATCCACGAGAAAATATTGATAACAAACTTTACATTTGATTGAATGGTGCTCCCGGAGTTACCCGCACCTGAAGGTGAACTACACCCACCGGGAATTGCGCTACAGGCGGTATCCTTGGTAGTTTGATCTACTGCATAAGTAGTAGCTGACAAAAGATAGACTGGAGTAAACATAATAAATGCTGATACGACGGATAATAGTATTCTTTTCATAATATTTCCTATTTTATGTTATTAATTACAAAACTAACAATGATTCTTGCGAGAATCACAACTAATAAGCCAATCGAGGCATACAGAATTGTGTTACGGGCCGAACTAATCTTACCGGAATCGCCGCCTGCTGTAATGAAACGAAAGCCAGAGAAGATTATCATAAAAACTGCTGCAACACCCGAAACCCAGGCCACTATGTTGGCAATCGTGGAGATTAAACCATTGTTCCCAGTGACAGTATTTTGATCACTGGCAGTACAGACGGTGCTCGTGCCCGCACCGCTTGTTCCAATTGCTTCGTTACCGCAGGCTCCTTGGCTTACTGGATTAGCGGCAGCCGCTAATACGGGTGCCTTAATCCATACTAGCTGACACGATAGTACAGTAATTACTAATATAGCAGTCTTGATATATCTCATAATTGACCTACCGCAAAGCTAACAAGCAGGGTGGCTCCTAACGTGACAGCTAATCCTATTGAAGCATATAAAATGGTTTGCCTTGCTTTTTTAACCTTATTTGAGTCTCCCCCCGAAGTAACAAACTGAAAGCCAGCAAATACAATAATCAAAAAACTGAGTGCAGCACCAAGACCAAAAGTAAACTGAAGTACTGTCTGTATCACGCCTGAATTAGTAGCCTTGGGTATATTTAGGGTATTTGGGTCGATAACCTGTGCAAACAATAATTTCATATCTAATATTTTACTCATATTTATCCCTTTGAAACCAGTTGGGCTGCTATAAATTTAATTATCTGTGATGCCAACAATGCTATTGCAAGCCCAATCACAGCATTTAGGATTGTCTTTCTTGCGCCTGCTACTTGATCCGGTGAATCCTGTGAAGTAGTTAATTTAATCCCGCCATATGCCACAAAAAATACTGCCACGAGTCCAGATAGTCTAATTAGAATATCCAGTATTGCAAGAGCAATTAATATTGCTGGATTTCCGTAGGCCGTATTTGTAGATATTATGCATTGATTTCCCACTTGATCTGTATGAAAGGTTAGGTATTCTGCCCAGGAGGGAAAGCCCAAGAAGCTATTCTTGCACGGATCGGCAGCGGCAAGCGCCAAGCCCGGTAAAACCGCAACAAAAGAAAATACAGAGTATATGAAAAGGGTACCCTTAAAAATTATTTTTTTCACACCAATCCTCCTGGAATTAGCCATTGCAAGAATGCATAAAGAAAAATATATGCTACAAGGCCAATTAATACATTTTCGATTCGTTTTTTGGCAGCCTGCACTCCTTGCGGATTATCCGCTGCTGCTGAGTATTGAATTCCCGCCAAAGTGACCATAATGACAACAATCACACCAACTAGGGCAGAAATTAAATTTATAAAGAAACGAATCCACTGAATCATAGGGTTATATTTCAAACAATCCTTTGAACTCAGGCCAGTGCAGTCGAAATTATACTGGTCTCCTCCAGCTGTAGTACAAGGTTTTGGTATTTGCAGTCCGGCGCTCAACGTGCAGCCGCCGCCCGGTGCAGCAGCACCTACCGCTATTGAGCTAGAAACACCGAAAGTAAGTAATGCTAGAAACAGGCTAAGTGCTGAAATGATTGTAAGTTTTAGTTTATGGGTCATCTTGTTCCTTTAATATTATAAGAATAGTGCATTGTTTAAGCTATTCCAACATAAATATAAATTAGCTTTGAAAAACATAAGCTTATCAATTACTATTAATATAAGGTATTTTATTTAAAAAATAGAGAGAAGCGTTAAGAAAACGATAGGGTGTTGCAGAATATGAAAGTTCATACATTTAAATTTCGCTTTTTAGCAATTTTATTGCTTTATTTTTCAACAACAGTTTTTTCATTATTAAACGCTCCCGGCACTGCTAAAGCAGCAAATTCAATTAGCATAAAAGATCAGGTATCTAGTTTTACGACACTTTACATCATGTCCAATGAATTAGGTAATGGTAACGAGTGCCCCATAAACAGTACTCTGGATTATGAACATGTGAATAACAAAGATATTTCTTACGTAACTTATGACATAGGTGGAGGTGAGAATCCAAAACCAAGAAAATCTTTTACTATTACTGATGTTGCAGACCCAGATAATAGCGGACAATCTTTTGATGGGACTAATCATAAATGGTTCTGTAATGATTTTTTTTCGCATACAGTCACTCAACTATGGGGCTATAAAGATTATTTGGAGTTCCTGAGAGACATCGGTTATACATGTAGTGCAGGCAATTGCACAACAAGTAAAAGCGATGAGGCTAAATTTAATCTACTGATTACTTCACTTAAAAACAAAAAACCCGGACTTTTTGAGAATATTACAAATACGAGCTGGAATAACTTTACCCCAAATGATGTCATAAAATATTATGTGTACTCTCAAGTCTTTTTTGCGCCCGATGCTGATGGCGGCAACGGAGGAGCTCAAACAACCCTTGTGGCAAACCCTTCAGAACTTCAGAAAGGCGTAGCAGATGACTCGATGATGCATAATGGAGCAGGGCATTCTAAGCCCTTCTTATACAAGGCTTACGTTGTTACGAATGATTTTAATGTCAAGGAAAATGTATATAGCAGCCCTCTTGACTACAACACGATACTTCAAATTATCCAAGGGGTTAATTCCAATAACAGCGAAACAACTCCAGGTGAATTGGCGCGTTTTTTAGATAAAAATAATCCAAGTTTAGCAAAAACAGCTGCACCGACACTTAAGTCACACGATACAAATCCTCCAACACCCGGCACAGGCAGCGGTGGAAATAATGACTCAACATGCACAGCCACAGACGGAACATGTTTGGCCTCTGATTGCCAGGCTTCGTTTGCTGATTTTGGTTGGATACTTTGCCCGATAATCAATAAAGCTGACAGTGCTTTTCAGTGGGCAAAGTCACTAATATTCAGCCTACTAAGCGTATCAACAGGATCTGTGAATAGTTCTGGCGGTCTTAAGCAAGCTTGGGCAGCCTCTAAGAATATTGCTTCTGCTGGCATAATTTTGGTAGGCATAATTATGGTTGGGTCACAAGTTTTAGGAATTGAAATATTCAGCGCATATACTGTCAAAAAAATTCTTCCCAAATTAATTGCAGCAACCATATTAATGCAACTTTCTTGGTACATCTTTATAACAATGATAGATATTGCTAATGCGATTGGCTTCGGACTCTACCAGTTACTTATTAATGCCTTTAATACAACAGATGCGATGGGAATTCTAGGGACTCAGCCTGCACCATCTACCAATCAAACAATAGTTGCTAATCTGCTTGGAGCTGGCATTACTGCTGGCGGAACGTTTGTTGCCGCTTCTGTTTTAATTGGAGTCTTTAGCGGTGGAGCAGAAGGGTTGTTTATAGGACTTATTCTCGCTATGGTAGGCGCTGTTATATCTATACTCACTACAATAATTACTCTCATCATTCGTAAAGTGGCAATAGTATTTCTAATAGTGCTATCTCCGCTAGCACTTCTGGCATGGGTATTACCCGGAACGCAATCACTTTGGAATCAATGGTGGAAAAATTTTTCAAAATTACTAGCAATGTTTCCTCTCATCACTCTTCTTTTTGCTGCAGGAGCAATTGGCTCACATATAGTAGCTGACAATAATAGCGTCAACTTGCATGGACTCGATGTCATTATGATTGTAGTCGTATATTTTGCGCCACTTTTTCTCATTCCAAAAACATTCAAATTTTCTGGAACAATGTTTGCGGCGGCGGCAGGGGCTATGGCTACAATTGGAGACAAAACTAAAAATGGAAAAATGCTTTCTGGGATGCGGGAAAAAAACAAAGCATCGAAAGCTTATAACAAGGATAAGGCTATGTTGGCAAACAGAACAAGCTCAAATCCACTAAGGAGAAGGTATGGGAATGCACAAGCGCGTCTTGGGTTACTCGGTGCATCTGGCGCATACAGAGACAAACAGCTCGGTGACGCTGCGAATGCCGGAGAAGAAAATGCTTACGCTGGTCTAACAAAAACCATGAGTGGGATGGACGGCACAGCAAGAATCAGCATGGCTGCAGATATAGCCACGGGAAAAAAGAAATCTTCGGAAGTTGAAAAAGCTGCCGCCATGAGATATCTGATGGAGACAAGTAGTGTCGCTGAACTTGAGGCTGCCCAGGCAGCAAATACAGACCCTGCCACGGGCAAGACGAGTTCTACATGGAATAATTTTCAGGCAAAAAATTACACTCCACTTTCAAACCTAAGTCCTGAGTTTGTCGGCAAGAAATGGGAAGATCTATCGCCAGAAGCCCTTGTTAGTAAGTCTGGGTCATCGCTCCAGGCATTTAATAATTGGTCGCAAAAATCATCAGCCAATGCGGCTGCAGCTCAGAGTTTAAGAACACGAGTTTTAGGAGATTCTACACTTGCAAAAAATCTCACTGCTGGACATCTAAAATTATTTCAAAATATAGATGATATAAATAACGGACGAACACCGACCCATCCAACGATTTAACATGGCAACCTATAAAGTAATTCAAGATATCGAAGCTGATGACAAACTGCTTGGACCATTATCGTTAAAACAATTCATATTTGCAATTGTCTCTGCTGGCTTTATTTTTCTAGCCTTTATAACCGCAAGCAAAACACATCAGCTTCTTACGGTTATCCCATATCTACCATTTATAGCTGTGTTTGGTATTCTTGCGGCTCCGATTGGAGGATATCAGTCTACCGATGTTTGGCTTGCAGCAAGAATTAGATTTTTCCTAAAACCGCATAAGCGAGTTTGGCATCAATCTGAAATCAAGAATCTTGTTAATATTACAGTACCTAAAAAATTAGAAAAAATTTATACAGATGGGCTTAACCAGGACCAGGTGCGGAGTAGATTAAAAGTCCTCGCTGATACGCTGGATAGTCGTGGTTGGGCCATCAAGAATGCTGACGTCAATATCGCGTTTGAGCCAGATTACATCAATGAAAGTGCAGATCGTCTTGTGAGCACATTCAGCTTGCCCCAAACGATGCAGGCAGTAGACGTAGCTCCATCAGATGATATCCTAGATGAAAATAGTAACCATGTAGCTCAAAACTTCTCGAACATGGTTGCGGCTGCAGAAAAAGCGCAGCGTGATGCAATCATAGAGAAGATGAATCGATTGCGCAACGAAACACATGTGAGTGAGCCGAAAGAAGATATTGCTGAAAAAGAAATGATAGCCGCTATTCTTGAGAAGAAGGTGAAAAATGACGAAGTAAACAGAGAACTGAATCACGCACACCATAAATCGATAAACCCGATTGCGGCTCCTCCTTCGTTTGTAAAAATAGCACATCAGCCGATGACAGCCGAACCCAAGCCTGCTATAGTTAACGAGGTAAACACCAAAAAAATTGTTACTCACGAGGTACCTTCCTCGCAACTAACGGAAGCGAACGGTGACGTGGTGATTAATCTTCGTTAGGGTGGAATATTTTTATTCAATAAAAAGATATAGGCATAACAATGAATCCTCAGAGAACTAATACAACAGCTGGCCAAGGTACGAATGGGATACCTGCTATTGGCGTAAATAAACCTGTCTCCAAAGCGGGAAAAAATAGTAGCCAAAATAGCCTACAGATAAACGAAATCCGTGATGGCGTGGTTATAATGAATGACGGTTCATTTAGAAGCGTTTTAATGCTCAAAAGTATTAATTTTGACCTTATGAGCCCTCAAGAGCGAGAAGGAGTTGAGTTCGCCTATCAAGGGTTTCTTAACTCACTGTACTTTCCTATACAAATCTTTATTCGATCCCAGAAGGTAGACCTTGGGCCTTATTTAGATAAGCTAGAGAAGATTCGCGGGGAGCACGATAATATGCTTTTGGCACTACTCATGGATGATTATATAAACTTTATGGATAATCTGGCAGCACAGACAAATATCATGGATAAAAAATTCTATATCTGTATTCCATACTTTCCTGTTCCTGATGCACAAAAAGCAGTTCAAGAAAGCAAGAATCTTTTTACTGGTATTTTTGGTAAAAAAGAGCAGGTTGTCACGATTGACGAAGGTACTCTAGAAAACGCAAAAACTGAGCTCAGGAATAGAGTTCAAGCAGCGCTAAACGGCCTTATGCAAGCGGGCGTCCAGGGGCTTCCACTTGACACGCAAGAGCTTATTGAGCTCTATTATGATGCCTACAACCCTGATACGGCGACTAGGCAACAATTAAAGAACTTTTCTGATTTATCTGTACCCGTCGTAACCCAAGGAGTCGGACAAGCACCACAACCAAATATGGCAAGGGAATTGCCATCATGACAGGAGCTATAAAATAATGGCATTTGGAAAAAAGAAACAAGCACCACTAGATCCTGTTGCGCTGGCTGAGCAACAAAGAATCCTAGAACAACAGGAGACTCAGTCTGCGTTCCAAAAAGGAATTACAGCACTCAGAGATTTTATAGCTCCGAGTTCTTTAGAGTTTTCAAGTAGTTATTTTCAAATAGGTACACGGTTTGCTCGAACATTTTATGTATACGGCTATCCTCGTCAAATCTATACCGGCTGGCTAAGTGGCATGATAAATCTTGACGAAGTAATGGACATGACTCTCTATGTTTACCCTGTTGAGAGTCAAGTAGTGCTTGAAAATCTTCGAAAAAAAGTAGGTCAGCTAGAAGCTGGCATTCAAATTGATGCGGAAAAAGGCAAAGTTAGGGATCCTGGTAAAGAAGCGGCGATAATGGACGCTGAAGAGATGCGAGATAAGCTGCAGGTAGGGGAAGAGCGCTTCTTCAGACTTGGCTTTTACTTCACTATCTATGGAGAATCTATGGACGAACTAGAATTTGTGACCCACAAAGTGGAGTCGATGCTCGGCCAACAACTTGTTTATTCAAAGCCCGCCTCTGCCCAACAAGAACAAGGCCTTAATAGCGTACTTCCTCAGTTTGTTGATCAGCTACAGATTCGTCGAAACGTGAATACCGGAGCGCTGAGTACGACCTTTCCGTTTACAAGTGCAGATCTAACTGATGATCATGGCATTTTATATGGTATCAATATGCATAATAGCGGCCTCGTTATTTTTGATAGATTTAGCTTGGAAAACGGAAATAGCGTCGTGTTCGCTAAATCTGGAGCAGGTAAAAGCTTTGCCGTTAAACTTGAGATCTTAAGAAGCCTGATGATGGGTGTAGAAGTTTTTGTGCTGGATCCAGAAAATGAATATCAACGAATGGCTGAAGCTGTGGGTGGGGCCTACGTTAAGCTATCGCTTGGTTCCCCAACACGAATTAATCCATTTGAACTTCCGAAGGTTATTGATGCCGAAGAGGCAGATAATGCACTGAGGAGCAATCTTATTACTCTGCATGGTCTCTTAAGACTTATGATGGGCGGGGCACAGTCTCAAATGCTGGGGGCAAATGCACAAGTTGCCCCAGCACTTTCTCCCGTCGAGGAAGCCGATCTTGACGCTGCTTTAATAGAAACATATGCTAAGGCTGGGATCACCAATGATCCGCTTACTCATATGTCCACTCCTCCTACGATTGCAGATCTTTATGAGACACTTTTGCACGCTGGTGGCACAGGCCCGCAACTTGCTCAACGTCTTCGTAAATATACTACCGGTACTTTTGCAGGTATTTTTAGTCAACAAAGTAACATAGATATCAACAACCCTTTTGCTGTATTTAATATTCGTGACCTGGAAGATGAGCTCCGTCCTGTGGCTATGTATATTGTTCTTAACTTTATATGGAACAAGACTAAGGTTGATAAGAGAAAAAGAATCCTCGTTATCGATGAGGCATGGCAATTCATGAAATACGAAGATAGTGCCAGTTTCATCTTTAGCCTCGCAAAACGTGCTCGAAAGTATGCACTTGGTATTACCACTATCTCTCAAGATGTCGAAGATTTCATAGAGTCTAGAATGGGTCGAGCAATTGTCGCAAACGCATCGATGCAGCTTCTGCTAAAACAAAGCCCTAGCGCGATTGACAAGCTTGCAGACGTCTTCAAGCTAACGAGTGAAGAGAAAAAGCGTCTTAGCCAATTCCCGGTAGGGCAAGGCCTATTCTTTGCGGGACAAAATCATGTCCATATTCAAGTCATAGCAAGTCCATCGGAAACAAACCTAATCACTACAAATCCACAAGAAGTAAAAAATATTGAACAACAAGGACAAATCCCTCTCAACGGTGGTTCAGCTGGACAAATAGGCGTATAGTTTATTTTTTAAAATAAGCATAAAAATGTTACTCTATTAATAGAATAAAGAGGTAAAAATAATGGCAGGTGAGCCAAGTGGCAAAGAAACTAGCTCTATTGGCGATGGATCTTCTTCCAGCTCTACTCAAAGTCCTTCGGGCTCTGCTAATAATTTTATTTCAAAGAGATTTTCTAATAAAACACCATTTAAAATATCAAAAAAGCAGGGTCTTGCGGCAGGAGGTATTACTGGAATATTTGTAAGTGTTATAGCTTTTGTAATAATTTCGGGCCCTCTTCAAATAATTCATTTTGCCGAGATGTTACGACAATATCATTACAGTGATCAATCTTCGAACAATACTGGAGAGATTAAAAAGCTATTCAATTTTGCTCGCGGGGTTAATCCATCGCGAACAAGACTTGGCTTTGTAGGAAATAAAATTGCAGATAGGGTTACGACCAAGTTTGCAAATAACGGATGGGAGATGAATTATGACAGAACAGGGAAATTCACGGGCTATACCTATGACCCCACGAAAGGAAAAAACGCGCTTGACCCAAACAGTACACCCGAACAGATAAAAGCCCACAATGATGAGCTTGCCAGAGCAATGAACGGCGAAGGAACAACGGCGCTAGTGAGCGACGATGGAAAAAAAGTTTTAGTTACTGCGGCAGATTCTCGATCGGGAAGTCGTTCGGTTTTAAAATACATGTACTCTGGCAACCGAGACACAGGATCAATCATGGCAGCACTTGAACAAAGGTTGTTAATCAAAAGAATGGGGATTAATTTTGATCCTGTTACCGAACTCAAAGATATGGTGGGAAAAAATATAAAAGAAAAACTGAAATCTTTTAGCGAGCAGAGAACTAAAAGTTTATCAGGGGATGAGACTCCTCCGGAAGTAAAAGTGAAGGGAGAGAACGACGCTAGAAATAAGCCTGTGCCAGGAAATGAAAATGGGGCTAATGACGCGAACAATACCACCAATGCTGCTAGAGAAGGAAAGATAACAGGTGGTGAAATATTAAAAAAGGGTGGTAGTAATTTACTTGGATTTTTATGTGCGGCTCAAGGAATCTTTGACGCTGCAAGCAAGGCAAGTAAAATAAACAAGTTAATACCCTTAATTCATGCAGGCTCGGAAGTCTTATCTGTTGCAAGTAAGGTACAAAGTGGCAACAATATCGATCTCAACGCTATTGGCAAAATCAGCAAAAGCCTTGAAAGTTCATCTGGTGGAGGATCTTTCATACAATCCAATAGCTTGCAGCATGAAATAAGAGGTGGAGTCGGGAAAAAACTACCATCTGAATTAAATCCCAACAACTCAAAGCTTCTTGGTTCTAAAATACTCGATCAAGTTCCTGGACTTGGAGGCGCTTGCAAAATACTTAATAATTCTGTCGTTAATCTTACCCTAACTATTGCTGGTGGCATTGGAGGAATTCTCACTGCTGGTGTTATGGTCGGACTAGAAAAATCAGGATTAATAAACGACCTGGTAAACGCTCTTGCAACCAAAGTTGTGGATCTTTCTAGCCCTAAATATGCTGGTTCTACCTATGGAGAAGCCGCAAATGTCGGCGCACAACTGATGTCAAACGAGTCGGCCGCAACCATGGGGGGTAGAGTTCTCACTAATACTGAAACTATTGCACTAAATGATCAGATAAACAATGATATAAATTCACGCAACAAAACGAGATCTATTGCGAGTAAATACCTTAGTCCAATGAACTTCGATACTCCAGTTGCAAAAATAGTGGATAGTATTAATAAGAAAGCTATTGGCGCAAGTATAGCGAGACTACCTGAAATGATATTCGCTTCTTTGTTCAACCCATTCATTAAACAAAGTAGTGCTGCAAGCGAGGATTACGCAAGTATATATTATGGTTACGGAAAGGTGGGTTTTGCGCCGGGTGAACTTGATTCGACCGGTTCGGATCCTTATAAAAATGCTGATGAAGTAAAAGATATCATTAATAATGATCAAGGCTATGTGGATAAAATAAAAAAATGTTTCAATGTTAACGTGGCTGGATATGATAGTAGTGGAGTGTTGGACTTTACGAGTATGTCGGGCACAGGTACCCAGCCAGTTTTAATTAATAATGGAGAGAATTACTCAACTCTTCCCGCTTATTGTACGGATAGTAAAGATTCTAATATGGTAAAAATAAGAGTGGCTATGTTTGATACATTTACTTTAAAATCGACAGCTTGTGCAGATTTTGGTGATTCGCAGAGTTGCTCAGATTTAGGATTACAGGGTCAATAGATGCTAAGGTTTGTAGGTATATTTAAATCTTTCGCTATAGCTAGTGTTTTGGCAGTTTTTAGCTTCAATAATCTTGCTTTAGCGCTTACTCAAAAACAATTAGACTTACTGAACTCGGGAAGTTATTACTACGATTATGGGGGTGATTGCTCAAGTAATGGTAGTGGCTATAGTGGTGGATCTAGTAATCTTCCAACAGGACCATGGTCTTACACCAGCAGTGCACAGCAACCCTATTATGTTGAGCAATTTGTTATCGATCTCCTTAAAGATATAGCACAAGTAGAAGGTGTGCCTACTACCTCAACGGTAACTCAAGAGCATGTTATTGCTATGATTGCCTGGCAGCTACAAGAGGGTGGAAATACTCATAATACTGGCAATGATTTTAATCTCTGGAATATGGGTTACCTAAGTTCATTTCCGCAACTTTTTACTCACGGAACCTCCGATGGTTCACAAACTGGCTTTGTTTCGTATGATGCAGGAATAGAGGGTAATACCATTGAGATGACTGGGTCTGTTCAAGGAAGGATTGGTACAGTACTGGCCAACCCAGGATCTAGTGCTGCAGACGTTTTAAAAGCGATTTCTTATCCAGATTTAACACCTGGTAATTTAGCGTGGGCTTGGGGAGGGAAAACAAACGAGGCCGCTGCGGCAGAATACAACCATACAGTCTACTATCCTTCTCTTCTAAATGATTTAGCTACCACAAGATCACACTATTCGACCTACGCTACTGTTGTAATTGGACCAGAAGATCGCGGTACAAATAGTCCACATGTATCCAGTAGCCTACTAACCTATAACGGAGGAAGTGGCAGTAATGATCCACAGCCATCAGACGCCAACGGTCAGTCAAATAATTCCTCATGCGGTACAAGTTCGAACTCATCTGTTTCATGTACTGATGGATCTAAGTCAAATATATTATGTGAGGCTCAAAAATATGAAGGAATTTATTATCAATGGGGAGGGGGACATAGCGGATACGCAAACTTCAGAACAAACTGCCCCGAATCAGCAATAAATGGTGCAGCTGCGCAAAGTACGGTTTCACACCCTGGGCCTTGCGCTACGGATTGCAGTGGTCTTGTAACTGTCGCAGTCGATGCTGTTTATAATCAAACGCTCTCATTCTCAGTAGATGGTAGTGGAAAAATTATTGGGGGAAGCAACGGAACATGGACATCCGTACAAGAAAAAGATGTTCAACCTGGCAACATAGCAACATCAAGTGGACACGTAGAAATAGTCGATCACTATGATTCAGCAACCAATACTCTGTACACATTTGGGTCTCATGCTACAGGTATTAAAACGGGGCCGACTTCGAGCCAAGGAACAAGTCAATTTTCAAAGTTTTATAAATATACGGGACCAGGGGCATAATTATGAAAAGATTAAATATTCTTTTACTAGGTAGTGTTTTGATTTCAATTTCATCGTTAATAACTAAGGATATTATTTTGACCAATGCGCCCTATTACTCAATTCCAACCAATGAGATAGCGTATTCATCTACTCAAAATCTTTATAATCTTTTAAATAAAAAATATTTTCCCATTGATAAAAAAGATTTTAGTCTCAGGACTAAGTATTTTGATAGTAAAACATGGTGCATAGTGACAGTATTGCCGATTAACGGTTTTTCTGATCAGCAAATTATCATTTATCAAATTAAAAACGGCGTTATAAATGAAGTCATAGGTCCAGTTATTTCTATTAACCCGGACATATCTTCTTCCTATCCTAAGGATGTTCAACAATACCTTAAGGATCATAATCTTATTTCAGGAGCAAGTTTATGAAAAAAATATATGTATTTTTAATAATTTTTTTTATTTTTTTTAGTAGTTTTCAGATATATTATGGAATCGATAAAAGTAACAATACTGGCATACTTAATGTCACTAGTTCAAGTGATGCAATATTATCTATTTATAGAAAAAATTCAGAAACAATTACTATTAAAAGTTCAAAAGCTAAAGTAAGGCTTGATCCTGGAGATTACACGATTATTTCGACAAAAAATAAGGCACAGATATCTAAAAATTTTTCAATAATCAAAAAAGAAACTACGCATATATCAATTAATATGGATGATCTAATTTCAAATAATCAAAATATTGTTGAAAAATTAAAGGAAAAAAACAATTTCATTAAATTACTGCCTTATATTGGCCCGAATTCTTTATTTGAAATAAATTACAGTTACGATTATTCGGGATCATACGCCACCCCGATTATTACCGTATCAGGGCCAAACCAAGATGCTTGGAACCAAGCAGATGATTGGATTAATCAAAAAGGGTTTAATCCTAATAATCTTGAAATTACCTATAAAATAGTTACTTACAAAAATAGCAACTATACTAATGGATATCCTGGAAACTAGGTTAGGCTAATTAAATTAGTTTTTTGTGCAAATTCCTTAATAATTAGATCAGCATCTGTTGTTGTAATAATTGTCTGGTAGTCCTTTAGATAATTAGTGAGTGCTTTTCTACGTGACCCATCAAGCTCACTAAATACATCATCGAGAAGAATGAGTGGCTTTCTTTGTCTCGCTTCTTCTATTATTTTTATTTCAAGTATCTTAAGTCCCAACACAAGTGTTCTTGTTTCACCCCTTGAGGCAATATGTTCAGCAAGCTGATCATCAAGAAATATCGCAAAATCGTCCCTGTGAGGACCATAAGTAGTAAAACCGCGTTCAACATCCTTTTGAAGGTTTTGTTCAAGTTTAGCAAGAAGGCTTGTTTCGTATGTAGTTATTGGAATTTTCGTTTGATATTCCAAACGTATCTTATTTTTCTTTCCTGCTATCTCGCAATATATGTCTTCAAACCGCTCATTAAGCTTTGTGACGAGTCTTTGGCGAGAAGCCACTAACTTACCCGCAATTTCACTCAAACGTATGTTCCAGGCAAATATTTGTCCTTCGATTATTTGTGTATTTTGCTTAAGTAATCTATTTCTTTGAGCAAGGGTTCTTTTGTACTGATTTTTTAGAGATGTGTAATTAGATTCAGTTTCGACTAACATCTGATCAAAAAAGTCTCTTCGGTGTTCAGGTGATCCTGCAAGTAGTCGCATATGTTCAGGTTCGAACACAATAGTAGGAAGGGTATCTATGAAGCCGAGTCTTTTTTTCTTCACTCCATTTATTTCATAAGTCTTTTCAAGTAATTCACCTCTTTTTTCTAATCTAAGTATTCTTTCTCCATTATCTACACCAACCTCTACGCGAGCCCATTCTTTTTCGTGAGAAACAAGATCAAGATAATGTGCTCGAAAAGAACTCAATCCACTAACAACGAGGAGTGATTCAAGCAAGTTTGTTTTTCCGCTACCATTTGGCCCAACAACTATATTTACCCCAGGAGAGAGGTCTACCGTAAAATCATCGTATGAACGAAATTGCTGAATACGTAAAGATGTATATACTGAATCTTTCATTACATCTATTGTATCTATCTAGATGTAATATCTTTAACTTTTTAATGGCATTACAAGGTAGGTTTGGCCGGGAGCTTCTTTAGAGGTTAAAACGCAGGGCTCTAGTTTTCCATTAAAACTAAAGCTAACTTCCTTTGTTCCAAGCGCACTAAGTGCATCAAGTAAATAACGTGAATTCAAGGTAACTTCGCCGGTTCCAGATACTTCCGCATCAGCACTTGATGTATTTTCACCAAGTTGTGATGCAATAGAGGTAATACTGACGTTTTTAGCACCTTCATCTACTTTGATCGTAATACTACCAGCACTTTCGCGGGCGAAAAGGGAAGCCACTTTAGTGATAGTAGTAAATTCATCTCGTGCAAGTGTTGCGGTAGTAGAAAACTTAGTTGGAATAAGTTTCTTATAGTCTGGGTAGGTTGCATCAATAAGCCGTGTGACAAGCTCTATATCCCCAACCTTAAAGAGTACCTGCTGGTTATCTGCGTGCATCTCAACAGATTCAGTATTCTCAGGAAGTACCCGAAGTAGCTCTTGGAGCGCTGAGGCGGGAATAAGAAGGGAAATGTCTTGTGCTGTTTTGAGGAGTTTTTTCTCTGCTAGTCGGTAGCTGTCGGTGGCAGCTGCAAACAAAGAACCGTCCTGAGTATTTAAAAGTACGCCCGTAAGCACTGGCCGTGTTTCATCAGATGAAGCTGCGAACACTACCTGTTGTAAGCTCTTTTTCAAATCCTTAAGGGGGATCTTGAGCTGCAAACCTTTTGTTATTTCTGGAACAAGAGGGAATTCATCAGCAAAAACACCATTAATAGTCGATTTGTACTGTTCGGTTGAGATATGAAGTTTGTGCTCATCAAGTTCAAGCTCCAAAATACCACTCGGTAAACTACTGACATATTCCTGCATAAGACGGGCAGGGACGGTGATTGATCCTTCTGTCTGAACTTTTGAACCAATCTTTTCAGTAATGGCTATTTCAAGATTAGTTGCAGAAAGACTTAGTCGATTGTCGACTGTTCGAATAAGCACGTTATTAAGAATTGGTAATGCATTCTTATTCACCATTGCAATGCGAGCAACATTGTTTAGTGCTTTGTTCAGATTTTCTTGTGTGACTTGTAGCTTCATAATTGTGTTTCCCTTTACTTATTTATTTATGTAGTAGTTATAGTAGGCCCTGTGGATGATGGGGATAACGGTATCTTTACAGGAGTTAATTGAACAAAAAACATGTGTAGAACCCGGTGGTTAAGTGCGGTATAAGCTGCGAACAAAAAAGTGGAAAAAGCCGATATATTTTTTTGGTTGTGGATATGTGTATAAGTAGCTTTGTTTATACGCAAGTTGTGCACCCGGCTGTACACATTTATTCCACACAGGGAGGACATAAAAATACCTTTATGCATAGAGCTTTTCCTTAATTTCTTTAACGTGTTCTTTCAAAATATTGTCAAAATGTAGCTCTTTTTCGATCTTCTCAACTGAATGAATTGCGGTTGTGTGGTCTTTGCGGCCCAGCTCCTGAGCTATCTTTGGAAAACTGAGGTGTAGTTCACTTCGAAGGAGATACATAGCGATCTGACGAGGAAAAACTATATCTTTATCCCGTTTTGGACTAAGTATTTCTTCAATACTTATCTGGAAGTGTTTCGCTGTTCGCTCAACCACTTGTTTGGCATTCATGTGTCGAGGACGAGAACGATGTGTACCGAACAACCCAGTTACTACCGAAAGGTCTGGAGTCAAGTTGCGCATCTCACAAAATGCCAGTAATTGGTTCAGTGCTCCCTCGAGTTCTCGAATATTGGTTTGTACCTGGTTTGCAAGGAATTCAACAACTGGTTGGTCGAGTACAATATTGTGCTGCGTTGCTTTATTTTGCAGGATGGCACAGCGTGTTTCAAAATCTGGTGCACCAATGTCTACGATCATGCCCCATTCAAAACGACTCCGTAGTCGTTCCTCAAGAGTTGGTATAGATTTTGGTGGTTTATCACTTGAGATAATAATCTGTTTGTTGGCCTGATGGAGCGCGTTAAAGGTATGGAAGAATTCTTCCTGCGTTTTTTCTTTTCCAGCAATAAACTGCATATCATCAACAATAAGCACATCCGCATTCCTATAATGCCCTGCAAAGTCAGTAATCTTTTTGTAACGAATCGCATCAAGGAACTCTTGAACGAATTGCTCAGACGTTGCATAGACTACTTTGGAGCCTTTCTTATTAGCAAGTACGGCATTACCAACCGCTTGAATAAGGTGTGTCTTTCCAAGCCCTACGCCACCATATATAAAGAGAGGGTTATATTTTGTACCTGGATTTTGGGCAATCGCCTGGCAGGCCGCGTAGGCCATCTCGTTGCCCGATCCTACGATAAAGCTATCGAAGGTGTATCGATCGTTCAGTCCTTGTCTATAGGAGTGTGTTAATGAAGGGGCGCCGTTACCACTAAACATTTCGCGATTGGTTTTTTTCGGGCTTTCAGACATGATCACTACTTCAGTATCATCATTCGTCGGTCGCTTTGTCGGCATAGTTGAAGTATGAGTTTTGAATTCAAGAGCTATTTCTCCAAGACCATTCTTCGCGAGTAGCTCCATGATCATGGGTTTGAACTTAGATTCCAGCTGCTGCTTATAGAAGATATTAGGAACGCCAATAATCATCGAGCTATCATCACGGCGTAGTACCTGGGTATTTTTAAACCATGTAACAAAGTTGCCGCGCGAAACAGTCAGCTCTATTTCTCCAAGTACTGATTGCCAAACTGCATCTTCTTCCACAGCGCCTAACCCTCTCTTAAACTTATAAACCCGTTTTCCCTACAAGAACTTTTGTTTGTTACTTGAAACTATACAAGAGCAGGGAATAGTTTTCCACAGTTTTTTGAAAAATTGTTCATTTTGTATTGTAACAACCAATAACTGGGGTAAAGTTATACACATCGGGAAGCCACCCCTGTATAAGTAGTGGATAAAGTTCTAAGTAGTGTGGACAAACAATAGTTTTTCTCTCTTTAAATGAGTATTTTTTACAAACCCTAACGAGGGTAAATAATTTAACTCCTTGAAGTATCACTCTTCTCGTGCTACTATAACCAACTGAAATTATGCCTAAAAGAACTCACCAACCAAAAAAACGACGACGCAGCCGAGAACACGGTTTTTTCAAGCGTATGTCTACGCGTGCAGGTAAGCTTGTTTTGAAAAGACGACGACTAAAAGGTCGTAAAATGATTTCTCGTTAAATCAAAAACTGCTAAAACACGTTACACTATATGTATAAACTTAAAATTAGTTATTAAGGACTTATTTTGCTCGCCAAAAAACATCGGTTTCACGGCCATAACAGCTTAAATTTCACCTATAGAAAAGGTGAAACAATAAGAAGTCCTTACTGTGCTATGCGTTTTGTTCCTGGAAAACACGAAACCTTTCGGGTTGCAGTAGTAGTAAGTAAAAAAGTTGCTAAGTCGGCACCTGATCGAAATAGAATACGCCGACGGGTCTATGAAGCAATTCGTGAACTTGCCCCAAAGCTACTTACTAACCAAGACATTGTGGTTACTATTTTTGATGAAAAGTTTATAACGA
>Ga0194055_10001503_pt1 | contig 18988 bp, 18 predicted proteins | sample SepL449m_MetaG_FD_155482 | JGI IMG/M metagenome (GOLD analysis project Ga0194055, IMG submission 155482) | Anoxic zone freshwater microbial communities from boreal shield lake in IISD Experimental Lakes Area, Ontario, Canada - Sep2016-L442-9m | ecosystem: Environmental > Aquatic > Freshwater >...
TTGGTGCACGGGCCGCTAGCTCATCTGGCTAGAGCAGGGGACTTTTAATCCCAAGGTGCCGGGTTCGAGCCCCGGGCGGCCTACCAGCAAGTACAAGGAATCGCAGCACTTCGCGGCCGAGCAAATTGAAGATGCCAGCATGGCCCGGGTCGTGCTGGCCGCCACCAACGGACCAACGTAACGACAGACCTCAGGTGATTGTCGCGAGATACTCATCGAAGCAAACAAAACTCGCTTCCATTCCCGCCATCGCTTCGGGACTTCGATAGGCAGCGGGGACCTTCGATTGGCGCGTAACGGTCTTGGTTCGACCGCCCCCGATATCGATGAATTCGATCGAAGTTGTCATACCGTCGACTTCTCCCGATTCGCGAAATGCCAAAAAGTTTGGCGGATCAAGCTCGGTGTACACCCCTAGATTTGGGTATTCCTCACCGGTCGCGTCGTTCACCATCACCGTCTCGAATACGCCGCCAACGCGCAATTCAATAGTGATGTTTTCGAGTGGCGTCGACATGCCCGGAGGACCAAAAAACTCGCAGAGGTGCTCAGGAGTTGTCATGGCCTCGAATACCAGCGCATAAGGCGCATCAAAGACTCGTTCAAAAACCACTTCACCAAGTGCGTCATCGTCGTCGCTGGTAGTGGTCGTCGTGGTACTCACAGCATGTCGTCCTTTCAAGTCAACTGTCGGTATTTTCGACGCTGCATTTTCGCCAATAGGGGTCTAACCCGGCTGCAATGTCCCGTCGACGATAGTCAGCACACGGTCCGCGTAATGGGTCATGCGCATGTCGTGGGTGACGATGACCGCGGCGGTGTCGCGGGCGCGCACTTCACTCACGATGAGTTCCATAACTTGCTCACCCAACTTCGTGTCAAGCGCGGAAGTTGGCTCGTCAATCAATACCAACGCTGGCTCATTCATGAATGCTCGACCCACGGCTACCCGCTGACGTTCACCGCCCGACAACTGTCCCGGCAAGTTCGCCTTGCGGTTTTCAAGACCGAGTTCGCCAAGTAACTGATCGGCACGCGCGGTGGCCTTCTTTTTATCTCGGCGATCAAAGTCCGCCACAACCAACAGGTTTTCACGTGCGGTCAGGAAAGGAACGAGGTTCACGTTTTGAAAAACGAAACCAACGCTCTCGCGTCGAAAGGCCGTCAGTTGCTTCGGGTCATAACCGCTGATCTCATCATTTGCCACCATGACGTGACCCTCCGATGGCGACAGCAGTCCGCCAGCAATCGACAACAACGTAGTTTTGCCGGAACCCGATGGCCCGACGAGAGCCACGATTTCAGCATCACCGACGTCAAGAGACGCGTAATCGAGGGCGACAATTTCGTCTTCGCCCGACTGATACACCTTGCGAACATTTTCAAGCTTGAGAGCAGACATTTGCACCTAGTTTCAACTTATTGCGGACGCGGGATCGACTCGAATAACCCGACGTAACGAAATCGTCGAACCAACGAACGACATAACAACAAGCCCCACTGCAACTTGCACGCCGCGCGACAGCGTGAGTGAGATCGGGACCTGAGCTGGAATAAACAAACTTGCAAGGACGGCAACCACGGCGCCGACTACAAACGCGATCGTCGTGATCACGATCGCTTGACTCATTACCTGAATGAAAATCTGTCGACTCGAAGCACCCATCGCTTTGAATACCGCATACATGCCAATGCGTTCAAGAGTCAGTAACGCAAAGAACAACGCGACGACCAACGCGGCAACAAAAAATGTCGTATAGATGATCGAGTTAAACGTGGCGCGTTGTTCCTTGATGCCAGGCAGCGAATTGACCGCCTCGGATCGCGTCACGGTTCGGGTTGTTGCACTCGTCGCCGAATCGATTGCGGCGGCAACTTCGCTTGGATTCGCGCCGGTTTCGGTAACGACCGTGAGTGCTTGAAACGTGCCCGGCGCGAGCACTGCGTCAGGACGGGCCGACGCCACTACCGCCCGCCAGGTATCGACATTTCCCCAGAGCCCGCCTTGCAACAAGAAGTTCGTGTCGCTCACCCAACCGATCACCGCCACCGGATAATGCTGAGGCCCCACCAACAATGACTGGCCGACGGCAACGCCGACTGCCTGCAAACTTCGATCGGCATAGACCTCGCCGAGTGTTGAAGGCGGCGCCGGTACACCCTTCGGCGGGAGTTCATAACCGAAGAGTGCGACGCTGGCGTCCGCGGCTTGACCTGGTACTGCGGCACCCAACAACCCGACGCCGATGCCACCTACTTCGTTGACGCCAGGAACTTGCTGCACCTCGGCGATCGTTTTCGGACCGATCCGGGATCGCACCAATGAAAGTTTGGCCTCGGATGAATAGACCAACAGTTCGCCCGGCTGAGCTCGCAGTGCACCGGTTGAGCCGTTGTAGAGACCATCAAGCAGGCCTCCTAACACCAACAACAGCAGGGTCAGTAACACCAACGCTATTGCCGCGGGGGCGAAACGACCAGGCCGCCGCCGAAGCTCAATGAAGGCGATTCTCATTGGCCACCACCTAGGCCAGGTCGCGTCACCGCGTTAACGGGTTCGATTCGCAGCACCCGCCAGATTGAAACCGCGACCCCCATCATCGACAAGACGACGATGATCAAGGTGGAGACAACAAGCGCACGAGGATCAATGACCAATGCCAACCCGGTGTTTGACCCCGACGTCGCCGCCACGAGCAAACCGATGGCAATCACCAACGCGATAACCAAAACAAGCGCCACTTGTTGAAGCAACCCACGAACCAAATAGCCCGCCGGAGCGCCAACGGCTCGAAGCAAGGTCAATGTTTGTGTTTTCTGAACCGTGAGGATGAGGAAGAAGAACCCCGTCACCAATGCCACCACTGCAATGGCGAGCGCCAAGACAATGGCGAACGAACTCTGCACCGATGCCACACCGGGAGCATTGGCTACCGCGTCAGAAAGCGTCATGGCTTCAACCCCGGACACTGACGCATTGATCGACTGAACAACAGTGGCAGCACTTACGCCATCAGCTGGGATGACTGCGACCGCCGAAGGCAGCACCGCTAACGCGTCAGGGTTGGAGGCGCGTTTCATTGCGGTATAGGTAGCGAAGTTGACGAACAATGTGGGCTGTACCGAGAACTGACTCGCTTTGGTCAAACCAACGATGGTCACCGAGGCATCACCGGCTGCGGTAGTCACGACGTCGCCAATCTCGAAACCTTTTGCCCGATCTTCCGACGAAGCGACTGCTTCTCCATCAGCACTCGCGAGTCGACCTTCGACCAACTTAGTTGGCTGACCCGGTTTCCCCGGCTGTGCGCCGATGACTGCGACGTCGACCTGCTCGCCAGCGGCGACGCACGTCAACGTTGATTCGCCCAACGGGCCTGCTTGGCCAACGCCGTCGATCGCCGCCACCGTCGCCACCGTCGCCGGGGCCACGATGCTGCCTTCGAGACTTTGGCGAGCCTCAGCGGAATAGACCACCACCGTCGCGGATTGATTTTTCAACGCGCCGGTGAAGCTGTTCAGGAGCGAACTCAACAGCGTTTGTTGAAAGAAAACCAAAAAGATCAGCAGGCCAATTGCTCCGGCCAGTAACCCGAACCGCAGCCGGGCACGTTTGATCTCACGTTGAGCTATCAGCACGCTATAACGCTACGCGAATACGCCGCAGCGAGCGAAGCCCGGATGAAAATAGGTCGGGACTTAATGCGACACCAAGGTCAATCCGTCGACGCTGGCATCAGCGGTTATGCGGTCGGTCAGCGATAGCTCTGCCGCCACCGTCCCCCGCAAGAAATCAATCACAACCGCGTCAATTGCCGCGGCATGAATCGAATCGGTAGCAGGCGAGAGATGACCGTCTCCGATGCTGGTAAGAAGCCACGCCGGGCCCGGCCAACTCGCGAACAGCTCCATCGTATGGGCGGGGACATTGACACGATCGGCACCGCCAGTAATTGCCAACAACGATGAACCGGCCATACGTCCTGCCGCGGTAATTCCTGCTGCGGGGACGGGATTGGCTGAAAACGCCACCACTCCCGAGATATCGGCCGGTTGGATGGCTGCTCGCACGCCCGGAGCAACGGAACATCCATCAGAGCCGAGCACAGCGAAAGCAGCGGCGGTCGCACCATCAGACTGACCAACCAGACCGATCCGTCCCGCTTTGACGAGTCCCTTCATGCTCTCAGTACCGACCGAGTCGGTTACGACTCCGATTCCATCTCCCGAAGCTCCCAGTAATTGGCTCGCAACAAATCGCAGATCGCAGGGCTCCTGTTGCAAGTCGTGCTCATCGGGTTGACCGGCGAGTTGCGTCGATGACCCGGGGAACTCTGGTGCCGCTACGACAAACCCAGCCGCGGCGATCGTGTCGAGTAACGCGGAATACGCATCGGTCGAGATGTTAAATCCATGGCCGAAAACCACCAGCGGCCACGGCCCACTACCGATTGCTGGGTGGCGAATGGTAGTGCGGAACTCGCGCTTGATCGACCTCGGTACTGGTGGCCGGGCGATGGTTGGCCGACTGGTGTCAACAAATACCATCACCGAACGTGTGACCGGGCTCGTTGAGGTCGTAATCGAGGTAAGAGTGGTGGTTTCGACCGGCATCATCGAAGGGACCAAGTTCGGGTCGGAGGTAACTGGAATCGTCGACATAACGGAATCGCCATCGGGCTGCGTGAATGCGCACGATGCAGATCCAAACCACAAGCCGACCAACAAGACGCCCAACAAACCAACCGCGGCGAGCCGACTGAACCCAAACAACGACCTTCGGAGCATCATGGCATCGACTGTTTCATCAAACGTGCCAGATGATGCGAACCGACCAACTCGGCGATACCAGACTCACGCCAAAGCACTCAGCGCGGCGACTGTGCCTTGATGACACCTTCAAGGTCAGCAATCACCGGAACCGAACACACCTGGGTGGGCTGGTTGTTCGTCAGTAAGCAGATCGTCGCGGTCATCATGTTGGCTGAACCCAAGACACCTTGAGCGATGGCCCCCGAAGGCGTGGACAACGCGCTGACAATTTGTGCGGCTGATTTTCCAGTGAGGACGCCCGGCGAGTAGCTGGCACCGGCGATCAAATACTGACCGCCGAAGTCCATGAATGGGAACGACCCTTGGGGACTATTGGTTTTGAACGCGGCTTCCTGCGAAGGACTAAGCACATCAAGTGCCTTGTGCACGCCGTCGAATAGTTCGACGCCATCAAACCCGACATATGGACTCGAATAGGTCGAACCGTGGAACGTGAAGGTAGGCGTATTCGGAAATGGTTCCGGCGCCGCACCGGAAGTGGCAAGCGCGAGATTAGTGAAGGTTCCAAACCGAGATAATGCCTGCACCATTGCCCAACGTTGCGCCGCGCAATAGGGACAGAACTCGCCACCCACGTACAACACCAGAGGCAGGCCATCCTTTGTCAGAGCCGGACCAGCAATCGGCACCGGGGCTTTGATGTCGACACCAGGCCGGACAGCGGCGACAACATCGGCAGGCACCGCGACGACGGAATCAATAATCGAACTCGGATTGCTTACTGGAGTCGTTCCTGCAGTGTTAGTCCCGCCATCAGAACCTCGCGTTGACACCACTGCTATCACCAGCGCCAGGGTGACCACCGCAGCAATTGCCACCATGATCCACGTCGCTCGACGACGATTCGAATTCGGCGAAGCGGCACCGCGCCCCGATGACGCTGCTGAAACTTTTGGGTTGGAAGACTTGGCCATCAATTGCCTGCCTGACTAGTTGAGTTTGCCGATCGAGAGTCCGGATTTCGGGCCGCGGCACTTGTTGTCCGGGCCAGGAGCAACATCACCATGATGAACGAAAAGGCGGCGAGTGCCATAAACGGCAACGAAACAAATCCGAACTGCCAGACATAGCGGGTCGTGCACGGCACCGTGGTCGAACAGAATGTCGCTTGCTCCGGAAACGCTTGAAGCTGGGTGTGGTACACCGAGATCGCCGCGCCGATCGCCGACAACGGCACGGCATACACCCAGATCCAGCGATCATTTCGAAGAGCGGCAATAAGTAAAATCAATGCCAGCGGATACATCGCGATGCGCTGAAACCAGCACAATTCGCATGGGACATACTCGGCGATTTGGGAGTAATACAGGCTTCCGAGGGTCGTGCCCATCGCTACGATCCACGCCAACCAGATGGCGATTCGGCTGACGTCGGAAATCCACGCCGCTGCCGGTGATGAAGGGCGAAACCTGTCGATCACCAACAACGCGATCCCCATTGCCGTCCCCAAAAGGCACAGCAATGCAAGGATCGCAAAGAACGTGGAGGCGGTCGCAGTTGTCATAGGGACACGGTTGATCGTACCGGCAGGTTGCCCATTGCTTGCCGCAGCAATTGCCCTAGAGTAAATGTCGCCGTCTCAAGCGCAATGCAGGTAGCAACCCGGACCGCGCGCATGTTCACTCGCTTTGACCGATCTGAAGGAGTTCCCGTGAAAAAGAACCGGTTAGCCGTTGGGCTACTTTCCTTTGCACTGATCGGTGGCGGAGTCGCGTTCGTGGTTGAAATAGGCGGACCGGCTACTGCCGCCGAAACCGCCACATCAGTCGTAACCCATCATTCACTCCCTCGAGTGAGCGCAGCGGAACGAGCGAAGGCTCGTCGAGCGGAAATCGCTAAAGAGATCGCCGCCGCGCTTGGCATATCGGTCAGTGACCTGCACGCCGCGGTCAAAAATGGGCAGTCGTTGATTCAAATCGCCAAGGCCCATGCCGTTGACCCTCAGGAAATCGCCAACATCATGATCGCCAAAGCAAACGCCCGAGTCGACAAGGCGTTAGCACATGGCCGTATCGACCAGGCACAAGCCGACAAAGGGAAGGCTTGGGTAGTGAAGTCCGTCGAGCGGAAAATGAATCATCAGGTCACCGTGAAGGCGTCCGATTCGGGCAACTGATCCACGCCGCGCAACCGATCAGACCAACCGATCAGACCAACCGATCAGACGAGGAACTGAAATGGGCGAATTGCTTGTCTGCGTCGACTTCTCTGATGCGAGCGACCGCGTCATAACCGCGGCGGTACGACTCGCGGCGAGTACCAACCTGACCTTGCGAGTCATCCATGTCGCAGCGTCGGAATCTGAACTCGCCGGCTACGACAACGAATCCTTTGAAGCAACAACACCCGACAAGCGCGCCGGGGCGTTACGCGATGAACACGCGACGCTCGAAGCGATCACCGATCGACTCCGCACCGCTGGCATTGATGCCGCTGACCCAGCCATTGTCATGGGACACACCGCCAAGGAAATCGTTCGCCTCGCGCACGACTCTGACGCCGAATTGATCATGGTTGGATCGCATGGCCACGGGGGTATCCATCATTTGTTGGTCGGCAGCGTGACCGAAGATCTTCTCCGCCACTCGTCGGTGCCGGTCATCGTTGTGCCGGTCAGGCAATGACACGGGGCGAACAACCCAATGGTGATGCCCTTGCTGCTCCACAACCAACTGGCAACGATGGTCTGAGCACAGCCGCGGTTGACGTGCACCGCGCCGCTGGTCAGACCAACGATGCGCCTGACCCAACGAGCCGAACTATTCGCCAAATTGTCCGAGCAAACGTACTGACCCCGTTTAACTTTTTGCTTGGCACATTGCTTGTCGTGATTATCGCGGTTGGTGAGTTTCGCGATGCGCTGTTCGGAATCGTGCTTGTTGCCAACGCTTTGATCGGCATTATTCAAGAAGTCCGCTCGAAGCGAGCACTCGATGCACTCGCGGTGCTCAATGCTCCGCTCGCTGCCGTGATCCGAGACGGAGCTGAGCAAGAGATCCCGACCAAACAGCTCGTTCTTGATGACCTCATCGTGCTTCGGCTCGGCGATCAAATTTGCGTCGACGGCACCATCCTCGACGGGGTTGGCCTGGAGATCGACGAGTCGTTGCTGACTGGCGAAGCAGACCCGGTTGTCAAGGCAACCGACGATCCCGTCTTGTCGGGCAGTTTCGTCGCCGCCGGTAGCGGCCATATGCGGGCTACGGCGGTTGGGGTCGACTCGTACGCGTTCCGACTCAGTGCCGACGCTCGCCGATTCACCATGGTTCGATCCGAATTACGCGACGGAATCAACCAGATCATCCGATGGGTCGGTTGGTTGCTTCTGCCGACCGCGGCACTACTCATCACCGCCCAGATCCGAGCTCATCTTGGCTTCGTGGATGCCGTCCAAGCATCGGTGGCCGGACTCGTCGCGATGGTCCCTGAAGGATTGGTGTTGCTCACCAGCATCGCGTTTGCCGTTAGCGCAACTCGACTGGCGCGAATGAAAGTACTCACCCAAGAACTAGCTGCCATCGAAGGGTTAGCTCGCGTCGACGTGATTTGCCTCGATAAGACCGGAACGCTCACCGAAGGTGAACTCATCGTCGGGACCGTCGAACATCTCGACCCGGAAGTTGTTGGCCAGACAACCGCCGCACTCGCGGCGATTGCTGCATCTGATGCCCATCCCAACCCCAGCTTGGCGGCAATCGGGCGCGAATTCGATCAACCGCCGGCATGGACACTTTCCGCCACCGTGGCATTTTCGTCGGCCCGTAAGTGGAGTGCGGCTGCTTACGACCAACATGGCGCCTGGCTGCTTGGTGCGCCCGACATTTTGTTGACCAACGTGTCCAACGAACATCACGCAACCCATACCGCCACGCGGATGCAGCATTATGCCGAGCGCGGAAACCGCGTGCTGCTGTTGGCCCGAGCTCCCGATGGTCTCGCCGGTGATGACCTCCCAGCCGAAATCGAACCCGCGGCGTTGGTGGTACTCGAAGAAAAACTTCGTATCTCTGCATCCGAGACAATGGGCTATTTCGGGCGGCAAGGGGTGACGGTCAAAATCATTTCGGGCGACAACCACACCACCGTCGGTGCCGTCGCACAGCGATGCGGCGTTCCACATGCCGCCCAAACCTACGACGCTCGAAACCTTCCCGAAGATGAGAGTGCTATGGCCGATGTGCTTGATCGCTTCGCAGTGTTTGGTCGCGTCACCCCTCATCAGAAGCGAGCGATGGTGCACGCGTTGCAATCGCGAGGACATGTCGTGGCCATGACCGGTGATGGTGTCAACGACACCCTGGCGCTCAAAGACGCTGACGTCGGTGTTGCAATGGGTTCAGGCAGCGCGGCGGCGAGGGCAGTCGCTCGATTCGTGTTGCTCAACAACGACTTCGGTGTTTTCCCGGCGGTAGTAAGCGAAGGTCGGCGAGTGATCGCAAACGTTGAGCGAGTTGCGAATTTGTTTCTCACCAAGACGTTCTACGCAATGTTTTTGGCGCTTGCGGTTGGGGTCGCCAGTTTGCCGTTCCCGTTTATCCCTCGACATTTCACCATCATCAGCACTCTTACCATTGGAATTCCCGGCTTCTTCTTGGCACTGGCACCAAACGCTCGACGAGCCCAAACCGGATTTCTCTCCCGCGTCCTGCGATTCGCGATTCCCGCTGGCGTAGTCGCCGCCGTGGCAACCATGTCGGCCTATCTTCTCGCGCGCGATCACAGCGAACTATCGCTCGATCAGCAACGCACCGTGGCCGTGATGGTGTTATTCATCGTTGCGCTCTGGGTCTTGGCCATTCTCGCTCGGCCTCTCAATGTCGGCAGGGTCGGACTGATCATCGCGATGGCGGCGGTCTTCATCACGTTTGTCATCATCACGCCGCTCCGTAATTATTTCGACTTGCCCGCGCCGACTCAAACCATGACCCTTGCGGCGATTGGCATTGGCGCAATCGCCGCCGCGCTACTCGAACTTGGTTGGCGACTCTTTGGGTGGGTTAAGCCAACCCTCGATGAACTTCCCACCAACTGAGCCTCGAATACTGAAACCACGATTGTGGCGTTCAGCGGTTCGCTCAAGGAGTGTCTAGCGGCGCGACTCCCAATGCGGCATCGCCGAAAAAGGCTTCGGCAACCCCACCAAAGTTGGGTCCTCGTCGCAGGTGATGACCACCATCGATGCTGATGTTTTCGCCGGTAATCCATCCGGACTCGGGACCAAGAAGGAATCGAACGAGGCCGGCAACGTCTCCAACCTGTCCAACCCGTCGGACCGGCATCTGATCGAGATAGTCGCCGACGATCGTTTCATCGGTCATGACCGCGCCTACAAGCTCAGTGTCGACGAGTCCAGGTCGCACCGAATTCACCCGCACATCAGCGACGCCAAGTTCGTCAGCCAAGTTCTGCACCAATGCGTCTATTGCCGCCTTCGAAACGCAATACGGAATCATGAAACGGTGCGTACTCACACCGGCAATCGAAGAAATCGCAACCATTGCGCCACCACCGCTTCGCGCCAGCGCGGCACCGGCATGTTTGAACGTAAGAAAGGTCCCGGTGAGGTTCGTCCCAACGATGCCATCCCATTCGTCGAGGGTCGTCGTGATCAATGGTCCGAGGCCACCGCGCCCAGCGGCGGCAACGACGAAATCCAGTCCTTCACCGCCGGTAGCGACTGCTTGCGCTACCGCATCACGGACCTGTTGTTCGTCGTTGACTTCACAGGACACGGCGCTGACCACCGCTCCACCCGCAGCCACCGCTTCGAGTTCGGACCGAGCCGCCTCGAGGCGGTCGAGGCTGCGCCCGGCGATGGTGACTGACGCCCCATCACGAGCCAAGTGACGCGCACATTCCAGGCCAATACCCGATCCACCTCCGGTGATAAACGCCGAGCGGCCCAGAAGCGGAAGTTGAGGAGATGCATTCGTGTTCGTCATTGACGACGACGCTACGCGTTTACCCGCCGTCTTGCCTACCCGCGGTTCATGATCCCGATCCGCAACATCGCCTTGCTGGATCAGCGTCCAGTGTGGCCGAAGCCGCCTTCACCGCGTTCACTGTTAGCTGGCAACTCATCGACTTCAACGAGGTCAGCTTGCTCCACTCGCTGCAAAACCAGTTGAGCGATTCGTTCGCCGCGAACAATCGCATGATCATGTTGTGGATCGGTATTTACCAGCAACACCTTCAACTCGCCTCGATAACCACTATCGACAAGGCCAGGCGCGTTAAGGCACGTCACACCGTTGTGTAAGGCGAGTCCGCTCCGAGGCAAAATGAAACCGGCATACCCATCGGGAATCGCGATCGCCACGCCAGTCGGGACCAATGCCCTGCCACCCGCCGCGGCCACAACCACGTCGTTTCGCGCCATCAAGTCGATCCCGGCGTCACCCAAGCGCGCGTATCCAGGAACCGGAAGATCAGGGTCAAGACGCACCATCGGCACCGACAACATGTCACTCATGCTACCGAAGGTACCGAACCCCAGGGACTGACCGATAGTCTCACCGAGATGCTGGCTTGGATGGATCTTGAGATGACTGGCCTTGACCCGACCCGTCACGTGATCGTCGAGATTGCGACGTTGCTCACCGACGACAATCTCGAGCTCGTCGCTGAGGGTCCCGATCTGGTCGTTCACGCCACTGACGCCGAATTGGCCGAGATGGATGACGTGGTCGTCCAGATGCACGCGAAGAGCGGGCTCACCGAATTAATTCGGGCATCCACCATCACGCTCGCCGAGGCGGGCGCACAGACGTTGGCCTTCCTGCAGCAACACATCGCTACCGAACGTTCAGTGCCGTTATGTGGCAACTCGATCGGCACCGATCGACGCTTTTTGTCGGTTTACCTCCCTGAAATAGAGGAATTCCTTCACTATCGATCGGTGGATGTGTCAACGCTGAAAGAATTGGCAAAGCGTTGGAACCCACCGCTGTTGGGAAAGGCGCCCCGCAAAGCCGAGGGCCATCGTGCGCTCGATGACATTCGCGAAAGCGTCATCGAGTTGCAGTACTACCGCGAACGGTTCCTGATCCCCGTCGGTGTCGCTCCTGAGCCGACTCCATGACGGCGTCGCCCCATCCGGCATCTCGGGCTGAGACAGCAACCGACACTTCGGCCGAACCCGCAACTGAAGCCGCACGCCCCACGCGGCAAGAACAAGAACAGGCTTCGGACGACGTCATCGAGGTCGCTCCCGGGATTTTACGCCTCCAGCTGCCGATATCGATGCCAGGCCTTGGACACGTCAACACTTATGCCCTCGAGGATGGTGACGGGTTCACCCTGATTGACCCAGGACTGCCCGGCGAACAATCTTGGAACGCGCTACTCGCCAAAATGAAAACCGGCGGCATCCCGATGAACCGGGTACACCATGTGATCGTGACCCATTCGCATCCCGATCATTTCGGTGGCGCTGGGATGCTGGCTGAGCAAAGCGGTGCCGAGCTGGTTGCATCCGATTTTTTCCGGCTCGGATTTGATCGCAACAACGACGGCGGCGAACCGGACCTTGAGACCAATTCGATTGACGACATCGAAGACGACGAAAAGTTGCTCAACCGCTTCACGATGCCATCCCCATGGGGCGGAGATGCTGGCCGGTTGAAGGGCGAGGAAGCCGAAGTCGTGCTTGCCCGTCGCCGCGAAATGTTCGGCTGGTTTCGTATCCCGCAACCGACCATTCGGGTCGCCGACTCCGACCGACTCAAGCTTGGGGGACGCGAATGGGTTGGCGTCTTTACCCCCGGCCATACCAATGATCATTTGTGTTTGTTCGATCCCGATGGCGGGGTGCTGCTGTCAGGAGATCACGTCCTACCTACTATTACGCCCCATATATCCGGACTCATCGAAGGCGACCCGTTGCGCGCGTACCTTGACTCGCTCGACCGAGTTGCCGCGTTCGAAGGCGTGACCCAGGTACTGCCCGCGCATGGGCACCCCTTCACCGACCTTCCGGGGCGCGTCGAAGCGATCAAAGAACATCATGCCGAGCGTCTTGAAATGCTGCGAGCAGCCTCGCACGATCAAGGTTGGACCACCGTGACTAACTTGATGCAGGCGCTGTTTAAGCAGCGCTCTTGGGGCCACATGGCCGAGAGTGAAACGTTCGCTCACGTCGAACATCTCCGCCTCCTTGGCGAAGCGGAACGACGCGAAGAAGCGGGCTATCTGATGTATCTCGTGAACTAAACCGACCAAGGTGGGTCGAAAGCTCGACCCACCGCAGGGTCGATCAGATGTTGCTGCTCAGCGCCATGTAGTGGAAATGGTTGTCACGGCCCGCGGTTTCCGGATTCACGTGAACGTGCTTCGATTGACGGTAAATTTCGAAACCATCAGTGCCAAGTTCACGACCAATACCCGACTGCTTGTATCCACCGAATGGCCGGCCCGGATCAATCATGTGATAGTCGTTGATCCATACGGTGCCCGTGCGCATTCCAGCCGCGACTGCTTCGGCTCGTTCGAGATTTCCTGACTGAACGCCTCCGCCAAGTCCGTAAATCGAGTCGTTGGCAATTGCTACCGCGTCAGCATCGGTGTCAAAGGGAATCACACACAGCACTGGACCGAAGATTTCTTCTTGGGCGATTTTCGCTCCATTCGGAACATCGGTGAAGATCGTCGGCTGGAAGTACGCATTGACATCGAGTCCCGCCGCTAGACCCTCAGGCTTGCTCCCACCGGTGACCGGTTCGCCAACTTCCTCACGACCGAGCGCAACGTAGCGCTCGACGGTCTCAACCTGGCTGCGACTCACCAGTGGGCCGAGGTCGGTTTCCATATCGAGTTGATCGCCCAGGACGATCTTGCCCGCCCGATCAGCCAGCAGGCTTACGAACTCGTCGTAGATGCTGCGCTGAACCAGGGCACGGGTGCCGCTCTCACAGACCTGGCCGTTGTGCAAGAAGGTTCCCCACAAGACAGTGGCTGCCGCCTGATCGAGATCAGCGTCATCGAGCACAATGTTGGCCGACTTGCCGCCCAATTCGAGCGTTACGGGCTTCACGTTGCCGGACGCGAGTTGCATAATGCGACGGCCAACTTCGGTCGAACCGGTGAATGCCGTCTTGTCGACCATCATGTTCGACGCCAATTCTTCGCCGAGGGATCCGCCTGGCCCCGATACGACGTTGAGCACGCCCGGCGGAAGATCTGCCTGCGCAATGATCTCGGCCAACTTCAACGCGCTCAACGACGTCAACGACGCCGGCTTGAGCACCGAGCAATTTCCAGCGGCGATTGACGGAGCGATCTTCCAAGCCGTCATGATCAGCGGAAAGTTCCAAGGGACGATTCCGGTCGTAACGCCAATGGGCTCGAATCGCACGTAGTTACGTGACTCCGGGAACGGTGAACCGTCGAGGTCCAAGCGGTCAGGACGAGTTTCGGCCATCAGAGCGAACCACTCGAATGCATTTTTCGCACCCGGCACATCAGCAAAGGTCGCTTTGCGAATGGTGCCGCCGCTATCGCGCGCTTCGAGTTCAGCGAGTTCCTCAGCATTCGCTTCAATCAGCGCGGCGATCTCGCGCAGCTTCGCTCCTCGCTGCGCGCCGGTCATACGTGGCCATGGGCCTTCGTCGAAAGCTTTGCGCGCCGCCTCGATTGCCTTAATGCCATCTTGTCGGCTGCCCATCGGCACATCGGCGATCTTCTCGCCCGTTGCCGGGTTGAACGTTTCAAACGTCTCGCCGGATTCGGCATCACAAAACTCGCCATTAATAAAAAGCTTGAAATCGGCCATGCGCCGGTCCCCCTCGTACGTGACGGCACTGCCGACGGCAGACCTCGTATCGCGGACCGTAGCGCTCCGTCGCGAATTCATCCACTACAGATCGATCAAATCTCAGATCTGGTCCCGATCCACCCGGCTGATCGCTCCCCGGCGATGCGTCGGCCGGTCACCCGACCTTCGCTCGCGAGCTTCCGTAAATGGGCATGAACGGTGTGACGAGCTACCGAATGCAACGCAGGTCTGCTGTCGACAGAGATGATTAATGCCCGCCCATCAACCTTGACCGACCCGACGTAGCGTTCGTCAGGTTCGGGCGCTTCGATGCCGACTCAGTCAACCTCAGGCGGTTTCGGCCCCGGCACCTGAGCCACCTTCGCTGGCAAGAAATGGCTGATCACTTTGCCGCGCTGCGAGCGCGGTGAGTGGAACACCGGCCGGGATTTCGGCTGACACCAAGTCGTCGTACCCGACGTCGCCGGGCAGCAAAATACGCACGCCGCCGCCTTCGTCAGCAACAATCCGAGGCAAGATCGCCGGAACTTCGCCGATCGCCGCAGCCGCGGTCAATAGTTCGTCAGCAGATGAAAACCGTTCGAACGACATCAATGTTCGAACGGTCGGAAAAATCATCTCGAATTCACCAGCACGATGGCGCTCCAACGCGACCGCTGGACGAATCCACAGATGGGCGATGACTTCGTGATCGTCATGCATCGGCACCTGCGCATCAGGCGCGCGGGCGACAAAGAAACGCGTGTCATAACGCCGAGTCGGACCTTCAGGCGTGATCCAGTGTGAGAAGTAATGCATGGTGTCAACCGCAAGTCGCAGCTGTTCTTCCGCGCAAATCTCGATCAATCGCCGATCTCCAGCATCAACCGCTTGTCGATGCGCCGCGAATCGATCAGCGACTTCCGGATCATCAAAGCGGATCATCTCGCCGTCGCCACTAGCAGCCAGCAACACGCCAGCTTCTTCAAATGACTCACGAATAGCCGCAACCCAGAACGCTAAACCTCCCGACTCGATGCCCAACTGAGCCGAAGCTTGCGCGTCGCTTCGTCCGTGGCACACCGCCTCAAGGTCAGCGTGTCGGTCGTGGTCATCGACGCCCCCACCGGGAAACACATACGCGCCGCCAACAAAATCGGATTTGAGATTGCGACGCAACATAAAAACTTCGAGCCCGCCGGGATCGTCAGGGCCAAGTCGACCAGTTGGAGCGTCGCGCACCAGCATCACGGTCGCGGCGTCACGCACCGGACGACGACTACAAGACGGTACGACACCGACACCGACACCGACACCGAAGCGGCTTCAGGCCATTGAGCGCGATTGCCCTTAGCGCGCGGCGGTGCGCACCCACGAAGGGCGCGCACCGTGACGCTCGCGCTACGGCCAACCCCCCGGTGTGGCCATGGCAAGGCGATTGTTAACCGACCCGCTGCCCCATTAAATTTTTTCGTTCAACTTCATTTGCTCCGCCCCAGATCCCGTGCGGCTCCCGGATGCTGATTGCGTAATCAAGGCATTCCAATCGGACCGAACAACCGGTGCAGATGTCTTTTGCTCGCGCTTCTCGCTCGAGTTTTTCCTCTTTACGTTCAAACGCGGTCGGAGGAAAAAACACCACGGCCTGCGGCCCCCGACACGCGGCACGCAGCTGCCAAGAATTTTCACGTTGCAAAGCGTTCAAGGTTGTCCCCTTTTCCGAAGGCCGACCATAAACCGCCAAAATGGTCGATACAAGGGGTCAATTTGGTTACACCGTTGGAGTTTGCGACTCCGTGTCGTCGCCCGACTCGGCCGAATCAGCCGCCTTTGGCCGCCGTTCACGGTAATCACGGGCCGCGCCTTCTTCAGGCTCAACCTCGAGCACCAAACCTTCGATACCCACCACCCGCACCTGATCCAACGCCTCAATCGGCGTTGCACGGTTGGTGTAGGCCCGCCAAAGTGCATCTCGCAACTGCACCGTTCCATCCGGATTGATCGCAGTTACTGCACGACCCATCTCACCGATCATCCACTCGCGCCCAATAGTGGGAGTGGAAAATCGAGTTCGGACCATCGCTGGCATCGCGGTGAAGAACGTCAATCCGATGCCCACAACTCCCACGAGAAGCGTGACCCACGACATTGACACCCCGTCGTACAACGTGAGCGAACCCACGACGAACAGCGCCATGCCCGCCGCGGTCCAAAAGCGAGGAATTCCGGTTTGCACATCAATCGCGAATGCCAACATTGCGAGCACGATTGCGGCGAGCCCCCACCAGTGCGTGGGCAACACGTCTAGTCCGTAACACGCCAGGATGAATGCGCCTGCTCCGACGAGACCAGCAACGCCGATACCAGCGGTGAAGAGTTCGAAAATCATGAGCGCGAGCCCAATTGCCAGCAGCAAGTAGGCCACCGCCGGACTCGCGACGGTGTGCAGCATCTGCTCGACAAGTGACAACTGATTGAACTGAACTTGAGTGAGAGGAACAAGTCGCTGCTGATCACCTTGGGCGACCTCTTTGGTCTGCACGCCCGGAATTTTGATGATGAAATCGCCGATGGTCGGCGCCTCGAAAGAAGTCATTCCAAGATCCGCTGCCTGATTGGCGTTGACTGTGTCGTTGATGATCGGCGCCATTCGTTCGACGTCAAACGGCACTCCATCGGGGAGCGGACCGGAATTTCCGAGTCGGGTTCCCGGCGCCATCCCGAGATCACGAGCGACGCCAACAAGTTGCGACGCGGTACCCGTGAGCGACGAACCGCTCGGGCCTATCCAAACATGGATCGGAACCTGCGACACCGCGATTTGGTTGAGTAACTCATTGAACTGCGCAGCGGGAATGACGACGCCGTTTGAGTCGATCTGCAACACCAGGCCCACTGCACCAAAACGATTTACGTCACGAACGGTCTTAGCGATGACATCGACCATCACCGGGTCCAGCAAGCCGTTGACTTTCAATACCGCAACGAAGTTTCCTGCATTCGTCTCGACTGCGGTTCCGGCGTCCGCGCCAGCGGTGGTGGCCGCGCTGGTCTCGGGGACAGCAGTCCCCGCGCCATTCGAATCGCCAACCGCGGCAGTTGCCAGCGGCGGAGTCGGTGAGCTCACCGTGGTGGACGAGTCGGAGGCAACGGCAGATCCAGCAGGCGCTGCCAATGCCGTGAACGATCCCACGACAAGCGCAAAAGCCATGATGAACGGCCGACGACGTCGAATCAGTAGTGTTCGCATCACGTTGCTCCGACCGGGAAAGGGCTGAAAACGCGTGGATCCTGCCCAGTTCTTTGCAGCATCACGCGTCGTCATCGTGGCCGGGAAGGGCGGCGTGGGCAAAACCACGGTCAGCGCCGCCCTGGCCCGAGCCGCAGCTTTAGCTGGAAAATCGACATTAATTGTCGAAGTTGAGGGCAAGAGCGGACTCGCTACGTTGTTCGGCCAACCGCCATTTAGTTACGAAGAAGTCGAGCTTTCGGCCGGCGGAGGCCCCCAAGGCGCCGCCGATGTCCGGGCTCGAACCCTCACCCCTGACGATGCGCTGCTCGAGTACCTCCAAGATCACGGCATGAGCCGGATTTCAAAACGTCTCGTCACGAGTGGTGCAGTCGACATGGTCGCCACTGCAGCTCCAGGGATCAAAGACATCTTGATATTGGGGAAGGTCAAACAGCTTGAGCAAAACCGTGGCATCGACCTCATCGTGCTCGATGCACCCGCTGCTGGTCATGCCATTAGCTTCCTGCGATCAGCGCGTGGCCTTACTGACGCGGTGCGAGTCGGACCGATTAATACCCAAGCCCGAGACGTACTCGAAATGCTCACCGATCCGGCGCGGTGTCAGGTCGTGTTGGTCACACTCCCCGAGGAAACTCCCGTTAACGAACTTGTTGAGACTGCCTACAGTCTCGAAGACGAAGTCGGTATTCGCCTTGGTCCGGTCATCATCAACGGTGTGTACCCCGCGCACCCTGGAATCGACACCGACCCCACCGAAGCGGCGCGCACCGCGGGCGCGGAGCTCCGAACCGGTGAAGCTGAATCGCTCGCCGCGGCCGCGACATTTCGGCGCCAACGAATGAGCTTGCAAGCGCAACAAATTACGCGCCTCGGGGAATTGCTGCCACTGCCGCAGCTTGCCGTCCCATTTATTTTTGATTCCGACCTCGGACCAACCCAAGTCGATTCCCTCGCGGCCGCGCTCACGACTGGCATCCAAAGTCTGGTCGCACCCGACCATGCCGCATCGGCTGGTGATGCGTGACCACGCCGCCCGATCGCGACTCCCTGCTGGGTGCCACCAGCGCCGCTCGCGCCGAACTTGAACACCTCGTGCTCGAAAAGAACGTGATTGTTTGCACTGGTTCCGGCGGCGTTGGCAAGACCACGAC